>Ga0307513_10004820_pt1 | contig 17914 bp, 13 predicted proteins | sample 15_EM_MG_FD_202174 | JGI IMG/M metagenome (GOLD analysis project Ga0307513, IMG submission 202174) | Populus trichocarpa ectomycorrhiza microbial communities from riparian zone in the Pacific Northwest, United States - 15_EM | ecosystem: Host-associated > Plants > Roots > Unclassified | place... | reverse complement strand
ACTTCGACAGACCTTCAGTCTAAGAATACACTTGGTTGAACGGCAATCCCTGAGTCGCTGAGTTCTATTTGTCCTTCAACTATTATCTCTTACCACCGGTCCCTTGAAGCCTCCCTTAGCACCAGCGCTAGCAGGTCTACCGCCGGTCCTACGGTATTTTCGTTAGACAGGAAAAAACCTGTTACAGGTGTGCAGCGCGAATTGGGCCGTGACCCTATTCAGGTTGGTGTTGAACCAAGTGCCAAGCGAGCGAGTGGTCAGCAGGGGCGAGGGGGGTGGGATGACCGTGGCTTTGAGGGCAGTCTCCAGGGAGACCCAGTCGGTAAGGGCCCAGTTGGGTGTCAGGGGGGGTGCCCAGAAGAGGGTGGCTTCAAAACGGAGAAGGATCGGGACCTGGTCGGAGCCAGTAGAGGGGAGGGGGTCGGACCATTCTGCGAAGTATGGGGCAAGGAGAGGGCTGCCAAAGGCAAGGTCAAGGACGCCGGGGCGCCCTACGAGCGACATGGAGGACCGGGTGAACACGCCCGGGGTGTTGAGGAGGGAAAAACCCAGGTCAGTGGCCCTGTCGAAGTTGGGGGACAAGGTGGCGATCTCATCTTCCTTGAAAACCCTGAGAGGGTCAGCGGTGGGGTGGTGGATGTTGAGGTCTCCCAGGGTGAGGGTAGGGAGGGGGCTCGAGGGGAAAACGATGTCCGTGCGACGGAGCGGGTGTTGTCGGCGCCGCCTTTGGTGCTATAGGAGTTGATTATTGTGAAACCAGTCGTGGAGGGATTGAAAAAACCATCAGGGGTGAAGAGGTCAAGTCCCATGACGTCACCCCTGCCAAAAAACCGCGGAAGGAGAGAAATAATCGACAAAAAGGAACTATAAACATAACAGGCTAACCGGGGCTTGCAGCCACCGGTCGTGGGGGGGGAAAAAACCGTAAAGAGATTAAAAGAGGGGAGTTTGCCCCTGTAGACCGGGGAGTCTTGCAGGGCTACAATCGAAGGGGAGTGGGCCAGCTGTGTAATGGACCCAAACAAGGAAAGGACCACATCCCAGCTCCCGAGGCAGTTGTGTTGAACGAGTGTGAAGGGTTTCGGAGGGGGAGGGGAGTCCAGCTCGCCGCCCCACGATGTCCGGTCGTGCTGCATTAACGTGCCAGGCCCGACGGTGTCCTGCTCATGGGTGAGGGCCTGGCGGGCTCCACGGGAGGGAGCACACGACTGCCTTGGGTGGGCCCTACAGGGGCCGGAAGAATCGTTAAGCTTCTGGCTCTAGGAGTAGCCATCTCGAACGCCGACTGGAGGGAGCGGGTAGGTGAAGCGGGGGGCGAGGGCTCGTCGTCGTCCGGGGCCGTGTCCATCGTGTCCCCGCCACCAGGCGGGAGAACAATCGTTTCGGCAGCGGCTGAACGCCTGAGAGTGGGCGGAGACAGGCCGGAATCACAATCCCTGTGAGTCGCAGTGTGGGAGCCTTCGCAGTTGGCGCACCGTGGTGGTGAGGAAGAGCAACAGCCAGGAGTAGCCTAAAGGTTGCCACCTCCAGGGCAGGTGGGGCTGGGGCATTGGTGCATGGCACGGGTGTGGTTGAGAGAACAGATGGGGCAGACGGGATCAGCCGAGGGGCATTTGGGGGCGACATGACCGAAGCCCCAGCAGTTCTTACACTGTGTGTACCTATTAGAGGAGTACGCTCGCTCGACTGTCCGTGAGCGGGAGAAAAGGCGTATGGAGGAGCCCATCGTAGAGGCGTCCCCTGGGTCGACAGAGACGATGACAGAGGTGGCAGACTTGCCCTCCCTAGATCGTGCGTCGGGGTTGAGATTTCTGGCGGCGAGGATGCGTATGTCCTTGGAGTTGAGGATCGACTCCGCGAGACAAGGGAAGAGTTCATCAGGGTCCTCGGGGAGGAAGGCAATGGGGAGCGAGTGGATGGCCAGCTGGGGCTCGTTGGGGGCGAGGCGGAAGGGCAACCAGGGGGAGTCGCCCTCAGGGAACGACTTGTTGAGCTGGGCAGAGAGAGCGTCGAAGTATGGCGCGAAAGCGGCAGCGGGGGTGGTAGGGTCGGTGACGAGGAGGGTGACTGATCCACGATCGTTGACCTTGGTCGTGACCGCGAGTGGGAGTATACAGTTAGCATCCCTAAGGACGCGAGCAGCTATGTCTGGGAAGGTGGCAGCGATCAGGGACGCCTGTTGGTGCTCAGAGGGGGAGGAACGGGGAGCGTAGAATCTTCTTTCGGCCATGGGGAGCGACTTTGGCGGCTGGGTGGCAGGCACCCTGTTGCTAGCTGACGCGACTTGGGCGGCTGTGAGGGAGCTCTTATTCTTCCTGCCTTTGGGAGCGCCAGCGGAGGTGGCCTTGGCATACGATTTCTGTGGCTTGGGGCAGTCGGGGGCGAGGCGCCCTGCGATGAAGGTGGTGGTGTCGGGGTACTTCCCTGCTCGGAAAGCGTTTGCTTCCCACGAATCAGAGAACTTGTCCGCGTACACCTGGGGGTCGCCGTAGAAGGACCAGGTGCCCACATCATATCTGGGTATGTCCGGGTCGAAGGCGGATGAGGAGCCCCTGTCAGGGGGGAGAGCACGCGGTTTGGGCCTGGGGAGAGGTGGGGTGTGTGCACCACGCGGGGGAAAGGAAGGCCGAGTTGGGGCAGGGGCTTGTCGCGCGGTCGCACCAGCCGGGGGAACTGCAGGCTGGGTGGGGGCGGGCGCTTGGGGGGGGGAGCAGTGGCTCTATGTGACAGGTCATCAATGGCTGCGTTGATGGGAGTAAGGACGCCCTCGAGGGCCGTCCACGTAGGCATGGTGTGGACCGCTTGTTGCATGCTGCCTAATTGGGTTGTTATGGTGTCATGCTGACGCGTCATGGACGCGAGTGCGTTGAGGGCGGAGCAGGAAAGGGGGACGAGAATCGTTTCGCCATCCAAGAGGCGGGAGAGCTGGTGGTTGTCGAGGATGGGGAGTTGCGTGGAGGTGAAGTTAAGCCTCTGGCGGGTCTCGCGAACGAAATCGCGTATGTAAAGGTGGGACTCATTGAGCTCAGGGGAAGAAGACTGCGCCGAGGGGGCTCTAGACGAGCTCCTCGAGGAGGGAAGCGGGGCGAGGTCTTCCATCGTCACGATGGGGGATCAGGGACGCGAAGCCTGAAAGGCAGGTGAAGTTAGGAGGCGAGGGGGGATCGTGCACTGAAGGACGTGGAGTTGTGATTTCAATGACTGGAGGTGTAGAGGGCGCGGAGCGTGTTCATATGCCTACCACAGGTGTACTTTTATATAAATATCATTCATGATCCAAGCGTATTTGTTACTGTTTACCGATAGCTAGAACCATCTCAACTAAATCTCTTCCCAACCAGAATCTTCGACGATGGGCAGCCAACGGGGGCTCTACACCTCCCGGGCAAGAAGCCGTACCTCTTTTTTACGGTTCCATGGGGGCCCTGCACGCGAATACTCTCCATCTTTATCCCGATTGTCGGTAGGGTCCGGCCAAGATGAGAGCGAAGGCCCAGTAACACCAACCCATAGACCTCTGACTGGTGTGGACCGCGCACCTAGTTCAAGTTCCCCAACACCCTTTTGCTCTGATTCACCAGCCCTGCCCGCTGGAAACGAAGATCACGCCTGGAATCTGCTTCATCTGCTATCTGTGACTTTTTCAACAGGCGACACAGTTACATTTGATATATTTGGAAGCTTTGAGCTCTCTACTGAGGAATATCATGACAGTTGGATGGAGTGGTGGCAAGGCACATCAGGGTATATCGCCTATACTGCGAAATATGCTGCCAAGAAAAAGATACAGGAGAACTCTGATCTTCGAGGCACAGAGGGGTGGAAACACTTTCAACAGTGTGCCGTCCGTTTAGGTACTGCTATTGGCACGCCGCGAGTAAGGTGCATTATGTCAAGAAAGGTTCTAGCTCACCCAAGTTGCACGGAACTAGCTCGATGCATGACCATAACAGGTCCTCTACTTGTTTGAAATCGAGAAAGATTAACCAATATAATAAACGGGCTGGAAGCCTGCTTGGTAATGAGGTTCTTACGCTATTGCCAAAAGGTACTAAAACTGGAAATAGGCGTAGGATTATTGATCTGGCCACCCCAGCAGGATTGAAGCAGCATGATTTCGAAGAATATTTCTAAAAGCGTTTTTAGCAACTAATCTCGCCTTTAATTGCTTAAACAAGCCTGCGTTTCGTGGTGTCTTCAAGTACATTCGTCCGGGGGTCGAAATCCGCCGCCGAACAACATTAACGCAGCATTTGCAACGGGTGGGATAGTCTACGGTGGCTGATATTCGAATATGTCTACCAGCTGCAGGAAACATTTCTCTGGCTGCCGATACATGGACCGCACTGAACAAACTTGCTTTGTGGGCAAGTGTGGCTTATTGGATCTCGAATAGCTGACAGACGGACGGACCAGTTGCTCATTGGGTTCCAGGAAATCAGGGGTTCTGATTCTGGGGCTAATATGGGAGATTATTAATGACATTCTAGTGTAACAATCCTATTGATAAGTAGTTAAGCAACAGGGAACGACGTTCGTTTCCTAGGGTAAGCAAGTCTTCTCGTCTACTATAGGGCGTAGGGAAATACTATCTCTTCAGATATTACGGAACTGTCTTCCTTGTGTGAGGGATCCGTCGAAGTATACTATCTCGTCAGATAGTAAAAGGTGGGGATTGTCGTGCTAGATAGAACTATCCCAATAGTTCTACGTTCGAGGGGCCCGTCGAGACTATCACAATAGTCTCCAGGTTCTTAGAGCGTAGGCTCTCGTAAAGGAGGAGTATAGGTAAAGAGAGTAAAGTATAATCGTATTGCAATATCTTAAAGTATAGAAAAGTACTTAGATGGTTGCGTGAAGATCCTATCACTTGGTCATTTTTTTTTCATTTTTTTCTTTTTTTGTAATCATGCGTTATTTGTTTTAGGTACAAAAAGCTTATGTAGCGCTAGCTATGAAGAGAAAAAAACCTATAAGCCCAATAACAACCGCCCGCTTCATCTCATCATAGGAAAAATCAAACCCCCCGAGACCATAGCACAAACTTCCCCCGCCTAGCACCTAAGACTCACACGTCAGACACGTAGGGAAACAACTCATAGAAACGTACAGGAGAGAGACCCAAACCCTTCAGCAGGCTCCCTGGTAACACTAGGAAAAGAATCAATGAAATAACGAGATGTAACTACTATTGCCAATATGCCTAACCAAAAGGCCCCGCGGCTAGTCGCCGTATAGGGCAGGCCGGTTCACGGTCGGGACAGACCGGAGGATGGCGACGCGTCGCCATTTGGGGGAGACCAAGGAGGCAGTGCAATACCATGATCAACGGTAACCTAAGCGAGGTTTGCGACCTTAGAGTAAATCGCACGAGGGAGAGAGGCAGGTGGGCGAGCGGAGCCACCGGGCAGAGGGGATGCCAGCCAACGATGATGAGCAGTAGGGTGCCAGGGGGGGAGTAGCAGTAGGGTGCCAGCCAGATGGGAGCAGTAGGGTGCCGGCCGGGGGGGGAGTTTTTACCAGTAAGGTGCCAGCTTATGGGGCTGTAACGACCCTACAGAGAAGTAGCTACAGTGTACTAGACTCAAGCCCATATGGCATACCAAGTGGTAACCATATTGAGCATAGGCCTGTATACTTAGTATACTACCGGTAGACATGAGTTGGTACAAGTGTCTACAAAGTGACTTGGTGACAGAGGGTTAGACAGGGTAACCTAGATAGGCCAAAGTTACCCTACTAGGTAGGGTAACCTTCGGAGGGTATGTTCGCATAAAGCAAAGAACGCATAATAAACGTTGCACACGTCTCCGGGGCAACATTGTATGTGGTCGGGCGGACTCCCGAAAGAACTAAATGCATGATAGGGTGAAGTTACCCTACCTTGGAAACATGATTACCCTACCTTGGGACCTCAGTTACCCTACTGAGGTACCCCAGTTACCCTACCTTCACCGACAAAGTCATCTGAGGACTAAGGGGAAAGTTATCCAACTATAGTGGGGCTCTTAGATGTTCATAGAGCCGCTTCGTATGGTACGAAACGGACTACTGACGGAGCAGGCGTCGTCCGAACCTCCTGTAACTTTCAGGGGATATTCCTAACACCCCCCTGCGGCCCCAGCGTTGGTACGGCGCGACAGCACAGTACGGCTGTGTAGTTGTGTGCTTCCTAGTAAAGTGAGATCCATAGGAACTATTACCCTAGCGGGAATAGCTTCCATAATTATGCGCGAGGTATATGGCACCCTATGGGAGAGGATATATCCGAACCCAAGCTTCCTAAGTAGGGACTTCCCGGAGGCCTCTGGGAGACTACTAAGGAACCTCAAAGAGTTCACGTTTCAAGATATTGCTAACTGATTGGAACGGTGATTAGAGAACCAGTTCTCTACTCGTAGTAATGCATACGCATTATGCATTGATAGCTGAGTATCGGACTTGATCACTCAATACTCATGATACTATTGGTATGTAGGCATTTAGACTGCATATTCCATTATAGCCTATCAGGACGAAGAGATCGAAGACTGGCTACTGGTGGAGTGGTGACACCCTCAGAAGAAATAGCAGTCGGGAGATTCTCAGAGTCAAGCTGGGCAAGATTCAGGGTCAAACAGTGTTCGCACTTTGTTCTGACGAACTGAATTCTTAGAAAGATACTTCTTTACTAGAGAAGTCCAAGTAGCGTGAACATTAGGATAAATAGTAGGGCTCTCCCCGATGGTTGAGAACATCATCAAGCAACGGAGAAGAGACCTTAACAATATTATAAGTTATTACGATATTCTTTTATTACTTTAGCGAACAATCTTTCTTGAGCCTTCCTGACCTATATTCCGTTGTCTCGAATATCCTTGGCATAGATAGCTCGGAATCCTACCGTGTTAGCTACCCCGTAACACTATATTGTTATTCTTCAGTCACCAAGGCTCCTATGTTGACAGACATCTTCCTCTGGTTTATCCTTTACTACCTTTTTTTCATCCTTGAAGATACACCACAGGCTGCCATTGGTGCACCCGAACCCACGATCACCGAAGATTCTGGTTCTTTAGACAATTGGGAACCTGAATCAGAAGGAGGCATAACTTTACCTTGTTCCTCTCCTTCACCACCTCTTGGCCTGTCTCGCCCTTCCACGCCCGAGACTATTATTCTTTCAACGCAAGCCATCGAACAGGTGGAACAAAACCACAAAGTTCTTCAGAACCATATTGACGCCGAAGAAGAAAACTGGTGGGTAACCAAACAGGGGTCCTTTCGTCACCCTTTCCCTACAATAGCGAAGGGTCGAAAAAAGGCTCGACGATACTGGAGAGTTAGAAATCCCCTTCCTAATTAAAGGATCACTAACCTCTACCATGCCCCTTGTGAGCCCCAATTCGCCTCACACGGAACTCATCAGTAATCCCGATCAACCTATGGAACATGACGATACTTCCACCCCTCATGCATCCTCATTCGACCCATCCTCCCGCGCTATGACCACTACCTCAAATCCAGGATCGGTCATACATTCCCCCATGAGTCGCTCCCATAGTGCGCAATTTCGTGTCGAAAAGAATACGTCACTATCAAACTCCCGTCAACGCGCAAGAAACACAACGAATCAAATAGAACACCTTAAGCAACAAATCGGACTAGCATTCCAACACATTTCATAATCGATCAATCAAAGTCAAGACGAGAACTTGATAGCTTTGGATGCTCTATCCAAAGATGCTAGGGCCCAATACACTAACCTGCGGTTGTTACAAACAAGGTTAGCAAAAGGCGAATTGATTGTTGACAAGGAACTCCAAGATGCCAAGAAAGCACTAGCAACACTGGAAGGAGCAACACATGACGAACAGGAACGGCTAAAAATAGCTATTGCACAAGAATTTAGCCGTCAAGAGGCTCAGCAAAAGGAAAATGCGAAATCTTCAGAGGTCTGAGATAAAATCTTGGAAGCCGAAGTATTATCCTTAAAAGCTCAATTTGCTGAACAACTTAAAAAACAAGACACCGAATTGCAATGAGTTCTGAGACACCAGGAAGCCCGTGCTGCTGAAATAGTAAATCAACAAAAAACCAGTGCAGCCGAACAGCATCAAAAAGACCGTCAAGCAGCAAAGGAACTTCTGGACAAACAGAATCCGAAATTCCAAGACGCAATACAAGCCCTGACGGACAGAATAAACCATCGCGAGAAGCCTAGCTTTACCATTCCGCCTACCGAGGCAGGTGATAGTGACCCAGGACCTTCCAACCAGGGACAATTTAATCCTTGGAATCCTCCGCAAAATGCCAATCCCGATAAACGATCAGCGTCAACTCCCCAGCAAAATAAAGGGAAAGAAGTTGACCGCAGAGGAAATTACCAACCACCTCCACCACCACCAAGTAATTTTGGTGGTGATCCAGACCCAGATCCTAGTTACCATAACGAGGATGACGAGAAAGGAGGAAACAATGGCAGAGGCAGAAAAGGCGGACGTCCGGAACGCAACGCTCGAAGACCATCTGTTCCTAGAGATTCATCTCCCCGTACGAGAGGCATATTAGAATTCTTGCAACAACTCAGTACACCAAATCGATCAATAAAAAATGCGGCTGAACCCCCTTACGTTTTTGAAGGCGATGATAACCAGGATGTTAGAAACTGGCTAACCGCATGTGAAGATTATTTTGACCCAAACCCGTATCAATGGGAGAACCACTCTGATCGCATTGTTTTCGCCCTCGGTAAAGCCAAGGGAAACAAGGTAGCCCCTTTCGCGGAAAAATATCGAAAGGTCATCGGCGGAATAGGTGGCTTTACTAGAGATCCCGATTATGCAACTTGGGAGAGATTCCGACAAGAGATTATCAAAAGATATATCGGTATCGAGGAAGAGCGACGAGCCCTAGATGCAATAGACAGAATCAGCCATAAGGGCAAAATCGCTACATACCTCCTCCTTCTCGAAAATCTCAACATCAAAGCATGACTCTCAGGAATAGCGTGGAGGGTCCGTGTCGAAAGCAAACTCCCGCAAGAAATATTACGTCGCCTATCCCATTTTTCATTTGCCACTGATGAAGAATGGATGGAAATCTTAAGAAAAGTGGGTAGGCAAGAGGAGGAACTCCTGGAAAGGGGAAAATTGACAAAATCCCTAACGACCGCACACGCACCCCCTCCTAAGCGAAAACGAGAAGAATCCGACAGAGGTTTCAACACCAAATATGAAAAGAAGGGGTCAGACAACAAAACTGGAAAGGGATTGTCTCGATGGAAAGCTCCTCGAAATAACACCACCAGAAATAAAAACAATACTGTTGCAAAGGACGAGCATACCGATTGGAAAAAGGCACACGATGGAATCAATGACGATAGGGTTGAAAAACGAAAAAAGGAGAAACACTGCACCCGTTGCAGCATGGACAACCACACCTGGAGAAAATGCCTTAAGCCAATCTTGGTCGCAGCAACCTTCGCATACAAAAACAGGGGAAACCCTAAACAACCATTTAAACCAAGAACTAGCACACTCGCAGTGCACCAACCTCCTCCAGCACGACAAGAACAACCTGCAAAAGTTAACTTAATACGACGAGAAAGCCCATCGCAAATCTGGGAATTATCCGATACAGAAATGTCATAGGTGTACGCGTCGCAAAATATCGAAGTATTCTCTTTCCTCAGTCTATAAGTCGTTGTTTATCTCGCTTAGTGCACAAACTAGGGCGGATGTCACCGTGTCCTTAAGAATGACAGGGACACGAGCAAGTCGCGTCTTAGATGCGAGAAGCAAGCAGATACCACTCATTTTTAAAGGCAAGCAGGAAGTGATTACGAAGATTTTTTCACACACGTTACACCTCGGCACTTTTCGGAAATTCTTGGCAAAGCCTTGGCGCTCGTACAAAACTTCTCGCTGCAGAATGCGGGGATACCACACCTGCAGGAACCGTGGAACATGGAGTAAGGGGACTGGTGGATGGGTACCTTCCTAAGAAGGAACCCGGGGTTTTTGCCTTCCGAGAAAGGACTTTTGAGTTGCCCCACGAAGGCGGACTTTTTCTTTCCCCCGAAGGGGTCAGGTATTCCTAATTTGGGACGGTTTTCCCATTTTATCGACTTGGGTGTCTTGGGCGAAGGATCAGGGGTGGCGAAACCCCGTGGGCTTTCCCGGGCCCAAGGTGCCATCAGAACAAATTACATTTGTTCTTGCCAGAGACGGGACTCGAACGCCTGACCTTACGGGTAAAGATAGGTGGGCCTGCCCTATCTCACCAACTAGACCATCGCGAACGGTTCAGAAATACAATCATATGATCACGTATTATACCCCAACCTCGCGTAACCTCAAAACACCAAATATGCCTTGATGCAACAACCACCCAAACTATGCAACAACTGTAACAATCCTATTGTTGAGCACGTATGCAACAGGCAACGACTGTCGTCTCCTGCGTAAGCGAGTCTCGCTTTTCTGCACCAAGGCGTAGGAATGTACTATCTCTTCAAATAGTACGGAACTGGCTTGCTTGTCTTATGTGGTCCGTGAGAGTTACTATCCCTTCAGATAGTAAGATGGGTGGATTGTCGTGCTTGTTAGGACTATCACAATAGTCCTATGTTCGGGCAACCTGTCGCGACTATCACAATAGTCTCCAGGTTCTTAGAGCGTAGGCTCTGGTAGAGGAGGAGTGTATGTAAAGAGAGTAAAGCTTAATCGTAGGGCAATATCTTGAGTATAGAAAAGTACTTAGATGGTTGCGTGAAGATCCTATCTCTTGGTCGGAACAAAGTCCCTTTTATAGGCATCTTCCCACAACCCTAACCTTGGTGACGTGTCACCATTACATAGCATAGCCCCCATGACTCATAATTAGTCATGGTGCGAAATCCATCAGCTGATTCTTACCAATCAACTGCACACATCTTCTTTTGTCGATCCAAACCCATAAACTCGATCATGCGCTCGAATGAGTCGCATCCGTGAACCCCATGACTCGTAATCTGAATCATGTGCGAAATCATTACATCGTATGACGTCACAATCGTGACGTCATGAAACCATTAACCAATCACAATCAACCAATAACTCGCCAGTGCGCAGTCATGTGAAAGCTATGAGTCAAATGACGTCATAGTGCAAAATCCCAACATACCTTATGACTAATAAGTATTAGTCATGTGAAATCTGGCTTGCTTAGTCACGATTTGTGACATTAGCTCCCGTCTCCTCGTAGCATTGGTCCCTCGATGCTAATTGCCCCAGTCGAGCAACTTCCGCACAGCTCTTCTCAACTCTTTTTTCAGCTCGTGATTCGGGCGCTCGAGCTCCTGGTTTCTTTTCCTCGCATCGTCCACCTCTCTCTTCAGCCTTCCTAGGCTGAATCGCGATCCTGCCAACGTCCTGCGGACTCCTTGGACTTCTTCCCGGAGGCGTCCTATCTTGGCTTGCTGGTCCGCTACCTTTCGTGGGTGATTGTCTTCTTTTTTCAGGGATCGTTCTCTTCTGTCCACCAGTTCCCGAATCTGCCTGTGTAGGGCCTCTATATCGGGTTGTGTTTTTTCGCTCTCCTCCCTCTCCCGTCGTGTCCCCACGACACCTTTCCTTCCGACACGGAACTTTGGCTCTCGGTGGTACCGGTGCCAGTGTGAGAGGTCCTTCTTTGTTCTGTCCTTCTGTGGGTAGTACCCTGCGTCCACCTTGTATTGGACGTGTGCCGGGCACTTGCCGTTGTAGTATTCCTTCCAGTCTCTTGTGGAATGCCTTGCCTTTCGTTGTTGGTTTTTTGATATTTGGACCGTTTGGTCCTCCTTAGGTGCTGGTGCCTTTGTTTCGTATGGCTGGTTCCAACCGGATTGCGTAGCATTAGACTTCTTGGGGTACCATCCCCGTGCCACTTTCTCGCTGTCGTGGACCCAGCAGTTGTCGTTGTAGCACCCCGTCCAGTGGAGTGCATCGTGTTCCTTTGGCTTTCGCGCCGCTTCTTCCCAAGATGAAGGTGAGCGGTATGGCGGGCTTGTCGGCGTCATCTCTGGCAAGCCTATCGTGGTTCCCCAATTTTCCTGCGGGGTTGGTGTCTTCGGTGAGCTTTGAGGGGCTTCTTCCTGGTTTTGTGTCTGCGATACGGAGACGAGTATGTCTCCGTTCTCTTGCTCCTCGAGTTTGACCGAGGTGCGGCTTCCTTGGGTAGCGGGGGTGGAAGTTCCGCTTTGCGAGGTCTGCATTTTCGAAGTTATCGGTGGGGTACCAGGTTTTGTCGTGTTCTGGCGAGTATCCTGTCCACTTAGCTCTGTATTGGAGCTTGTTGTAATGTAGACGCGAGTCGATGATTTCTTCGAGTTCGTATTCTGGTTCTCCTTCAATAATGATAGGAGGAGGAGGTTCTGATCGTTGTGACGGAAGCTTGTTATCGTTATAGAGCTCGAGAAGTGAAATGTGGAATGTGTTGTGTATTTTCATCGAGGTCGGGAGGTCTAGCTTATAAGTGTTGTTATGAGGGACCGATTGCGAGAGAGAGGCCAATAAGAGAGAGAAAGAAAGTGTACGAGAGGAGGAAACGTCTGTATATTCTTCGAATAGTTGCTTGCTCGTCCAGAATATCTATGGCGGAGCTGATCATTTAAATACACAGAACTTGACCACATATCCGAACTGGTGGGGATCCTTCCGCGGAGAATCTCTCTCCGTGTCCGCACAATATTCCGGAGCATACTTCGTGCTGCTCTCCGAGCATTCCCGGCCATGTCTGCGAATCCTCCCACTAGTATACAAGCACCGTATACTCGCACCTCCTCCGTGCTTCATAATGACTTACAAAGGAACTAGAAACTAACTGCTAAGAAAAATAGGAAAGGTACAAAAGAAACCTGGATTCATGTGGAATGCGCGCCGGTGATTCGCAACACTCCCCCTGACCGGTGAGCCTCTTTTGTAGGTCTAGGCCGGTGGTTGGCGCAAAATGCTTCTAGTCATGGGAATTCAGTTTCCGAAACATGCTATGCGGTTCACCTGGTGAGTCGGCTAGTCCCAGTCCCAGTACGTGTTTCTGGAACTGAGTGCGCGGTAGTGGTTTTGTAAAAATATCCGCCGTCATTGCATCTGTTGGACAGTAGGTAAGTTCGATCTCTCCCAATTCCACATGCTGTCTGATGAAGTGGAACTGAATGTCGATATGTTTTGTCCGAGCATGGTATTCGGGGTTCTTTGTAAGTGCGATAGCTCCCTGGTTATCACAATTTAGAATTTGAACCTGATGCTGATGGTTCAAAGCTCCAAGATCTTGAAGTAGCCCTCCTAGCCAGAGGGATTCTTTTACACCTTGGGTCAAGGCAATATATTCTGCCTCCGTAGAAGACAGCGCAACACTGGGTTGCTTCTTGCTTGCCCAAGCTACGGCTGCCCCATTTACCATGAAGGCATATCCGCTAATCGATCTCCGATCCTCCCCTCCACCCCAATCTGCATCTGTTTATCCCCCACAATGCCCCGCTTGATAGTTGAGCCCCCAGGTTTGAGTTCCAGCTAGGTAGCGAAATATTCGCCTAACAGCCGTCCAGTGTGATGGTCCAGGGTTGGTACTATGTTGACTAACTGCCGAGACCGCAAAGGCAATATCCGGCCTACTTCCAACGATGGCATACATGAGCGATCCGACAGCGGACTGGTATCGCTGCTGGTTGTTTGCGTCCGCTTGCTGCTCCGGTGAAGATTTGAGTAACCGAACATGAGGGTCAGCAGGGGTGCTAATAGGAGCAGAATCGGTCATGCCATGTCTTTCGAGAATCATCTTAATATACCGCGCTTGTGAAAGATGCAAACAGCGGTTCCTGCGACTTCTGCGGATTTCGATCCCAAGAAATGTTGTGAGTGGTCCGAGATCTGTCATTTCGAATTCAGTATGTAGTAGATCCTGGATCCAGCTAATATCATCTGGGTTGGGTGAGGTGATTACTAGGTCATCGACAGAGAGGAGGAGAATAAGTTTAAAAACTTGATGAATATAGATGTTGTGGTCGTGTTCACTGCGCCGGAATCCATGGTCGGTAAAGAACTTGCTGATCTTTCCGCCCCAAGTACGGGGAGATTGCTTTAATCCGTAAATCGCTTTATTGAGGCGGCAGACAATACGGTCTTCCTTTTGGCTATCCGATACCGGCATATCCATATGCAGCCCCTCTGGTATTTCCATAAAAACTGTTTCCTCGAGCTCACTATGGAGGAAGGCAGTCTTGACGTCCATCCCTTCAAGCTCCCAATCATTCTCAGCCACCAGGGCAAGAAGTGACCGGAGGGATGTGAACTTTGCAACCGGAGCAAAGGTTTCTGTATAGTCTAATCCTGCTTGCTGGCTATAACCTTTAGCCACAAGCCTTGCCTTATACCGGCCATCCTCTTTCCGCTTAAATAGCCATCGGCAGCCAATTGCTTCTCTTCCAGCTGGCATCGATGACAGCTCCCACGTTTTATTTCTCACTAATGAGTCAACTTCGGACTCCCATGCCTTGTACCAGTTGTCACTATCATCACTCGCCAGAGCCTCTTTAAGTGTATGAGGCTCGTCTAGGTGGGCCATCATAGCACGAGGAACTTGTGAGTTGGTGTACTGCGAAGGATTTCTCTGGCGTTCAGAGCGCCTCGGTCCTGGAAGACTAACCATTCGCCCTCTAGACTCATCATCATGAAGTGGAGGTCTAACGATAATAGTATCGCCACCAAACCCTTCGTGGTCTGGTTCATTCCTAGTTGCAACGTGACTATCTTGTTCGGCAAGATTCTCCGGGGTTCCTTCGGCGACCCCCTTTTCTCTAACTTCCGGTAACTGTATTTCCATCGCATCTTCTTCTGCAATACCTTCGCTGACAGTATTTCTGCTTGCCTCATCGATAATCACATCACTTGAGCAAAAGATCCGCTTGCTTCCCTGGTCGTACACCCGGTAGACCTTACTTCCTGCTTCCTCATCGTATCCCAGGAGGATACATTTTGCGGACTTTGGGTCGAGCTTCCTGCGCTTCTCTGCCGGTATTAGTGTATAGGTTAAAGAACCAAACACGCGCAGATATCTGATACTGGGAGGCTTTCCAGTCCAGTGCTGAAGCGGTGATATATCTCCGTATGATCTGGATGGTATACGGTTGTGAATGTGTGCTGCGGTGGCGACCGCAAAGCCCCAAAAGGCTTTATCTATTTGAGCATCGGCTATCATACAACGGGCTGACTCCATCAAGGTTCGGTTTGCCCTTTCTGCAAGACCATTATTCCTGGGTGTATATGGTGGGCTAATTCGATGAGCGATTCCACAGTTTCGCAAATAGGATTTGAAATGATGGTTGATATACTCTCCATCACCATCGGTTTTGAATGCTCTAATCTCTTTACCAGCTTCTTTTGCAGCCCGCATCTTATATGCCTGAAATGCCCCCAGTGCTTCATTCTTCGACTTGAGGAGGGTTATTGCAATTCGCCCGCTCAGCTCGTCAATAAAGGTAATAAAATACCTCTCACCGCTGATAGTATTAACTTGCATAGGACCACCAATATCTGAGTGGACTACCTCCAGTAGTTCCACTGCCTTCTCCCGAGTGCCAGTCATCGCTTCTCTGTGCTGCCGCCCTATTGCGCATGTTCCACAGATTTCCTTTTCCATTTCCTTGTGCTTAATGCTTTCGATCACAAACTCACTAACTCGTGGTTGTAGGAATTGAATTGTGTTCTGATCCAGAGTCCGGTGACCCAATCTTCGATGCCACACTTCAAGGGTGACTGGTTTGGCTTTGTTTGTTGCCAATCCGATGTTGGCTTTAGCGAATCCTGGCTGCCCCTGCAGGTAGTAGAGATTTCCTTCTCTCTGGGCCGTAAGTTGGATTTCTTTGTTTGATATTGTACATAGTTGGGTTCCAAAGCTGACCTCGTATCCGGAATCAATTAGGCGTGCTACCGAGATCAGGTTCCCCCCAACTTGGGGAACATATAGTACACCAGACAAGCGCAATTGTCCGATACTCATCTCGCCTATACCAATTGCAGCGATTTTTGATCCATCGGCAATCTCAATTCCCCTTTGACTTATTTCTCGGTAAGTCCCTGGTATGAAGTAGTTCTTGCGGCTACAAAGATGCTGACTTGCACCCGAATCTAGAATCCAGCGTCCAGGATCCTCGTCCTGCCCGTGATTCTCAGCCACGATAAAGGCCAGCCTTGTTTGACTATTTGTTGAATGGTGAGTGGTCTCTTTCGCTTCATCATTCTTCCTCTTATAACAGTCCCGCTTCCAATCCCCCTCTTTGTGGCAATAGAAGCATTTACCTTTCCCTCTCAGTGTTGCAATACCCCTCCCGGCTGTCGGCGAAGCGTGGTACCGTCCCAACGAGAATCCAGTCTGCATGCGCATTCCACCTCTTCCCCGGCCCAAGCGTCCTCCACCTCGGCCATGAGCGGGAAGGCGTACTGTAAATGCTGCTGCTGGGGTACTCTGCCCTCCCGGTTGTTGTGAGTTGTGGGCTACCTGCCTTCGGGCTGATTCCTGCAATAGCTGACCGGCGAAGATGTCGAATCTAACATCATCGGCACGAGATTGAAGAGCCATAATAACTGGCTCATATGATTCCAGGAGACTCAAGCTTAAGAGGGTAACCAATTCATTTTCCTCCATCCCCTTTCCATTCGCTGATAGACTTCCCACCTGATTGGCTAACTCTCTAAACTTATTTAGATGCTCAGCCATATCGTCTCCCTCAACCATCCGCAGCGCCCACAACCTTTGCATGAGTACCATGCGACCACTTGCACCAATTCCCTGATGTACGATGCGAAGCGACTCCCAGACCTGCTTTGCTGTGCTGCATTCCTGTATATGTGTTATTTGTGAGTCTTTCACATTCAAGGTAAGGATGGTAAATGCAGCGTTGTCCTGTGCCAATGCCTTGCTATTGGTTTTATCTAGATTCTCTTCAATGGCTGGGAGCAACCCTTTTTCTTTCAGGATACGAACAATCCGAAACTTCCATGCTTGGTAGTTGCTCTTGCCGGATGCCATCGACCCATCTAACTTCTCAATAGACTGGGTGAGGGAGGTGGTGGCAGGCGTGGTTGAGACATCGGACTTGGTGGATGAAGAGGCTGCGGTTGACATTGCAAGCTAGGCTGTTGGGAAATGGTGCAGTAAGGGTAATAGGCAAGGGGGTTTGAGGAGGGGCAATCGGTTGTGTTGTGGTGTCTATTGAGCGCTGTCCGGGCTCATAACCTGTTGTTATGAGGGACCGATTGCGAGAGAGAGGCCAATAAGAGAGAGAAAGAAAGTGTACGAGAGGAGGAAACGTCTGTATATTCTTCGAATAGTTGCTTGCTCGTCCAGAATATCTATGGCGGAGCTGATCATTTAAATACACAGAACTTGACCACATATCCAAACTGGTGGGGATCCTTCCGCGGAGAATCTCTCTCCGTGTCCGCACAATATTCCGGAGCATACTTCGTGCTGCTCTCCGAGCATTCCCGGCCATGTCTGCGAATCCTCCCACTAGTATACAAACACCGTATACTCGCACCTCCTCCGTGCTTCATAATGACTTACAAAGGAACTAGTAACTAACTGCTAAGAAAAATAGGAAAGGTACAAAAGAAACCTGGATTCATGTGGAATGCGCGCCGGTGATTCGCAACAATAAGCGCTGGTTCCTATCTTTGCCAAGATTTTAAATTGTCCAATTTTCTTGTAATCGAGCTTGCATGCTCTGGTGGTCCTGATATTTCTTGGTAGTAACCACACCATATCTCCCTGTTGTATGTTGGGATCAGGGTCTCACGGTCCCCTGATGAGATACGTGCTGGGATAACTTTGGTGTTCTTTCTTTTGTTACACGGTTGCTATGAGGGATTTCCTTTGTAAGGTTTACGACAAATTGTATTGTTTCCTTGGTTACGCG
>Ga0307513_10004819_pt1 | contig 17917 bp, 18 predicted proteins | sample 15_EM_MG_FD_202174 | JGI IMG/M metagenome (GOLD analysis project Ga0307513, IMG submission 202174) | Populus trichocarpa ectomycorrhiza microbial communities from riparian zone in the Pacific Northwest, United States - 15_EM | ecosystem: Host-associated > Plants > Roots > Unclassified | place... | reverse complement strand
GGTGTCACCGTCGGCCGCCACACCGAGCCCGGCCCGCAGGCCTGGCGGATCAGCGCACGCATCTGCATCTTCTGCGCCGCCGTGAGGCCAGCCCAGCCGGCGGCCGCGCCCATCTGCGCGACCCAGTCGTCGATGCCTTGCTGCGTCGTCTCGAACGAGGCCCAGCCGAAGCGTTCCCACAGCCAGCCGTTGACGAGGTCGGCATTCGCTTCGTGCACCGCGTGGCCGACTTCATGGCGCAAGGTATCTTCGAAGCGTTCCTTGAAGGCCAGTTCGGCCGAGCCGATCTCGATCTCCAGCGAGCTGGCCGAATAGCTGCCGCCGCCGGTGCCGATCGACAGGCTGATCTCCGACAGCTTCGCGTTGCCTTCGACATGGCTGTCGGGCAGGTTCTTCAGCAGCCGCCACAGCGTGTCGATGTCGTTCTTGTCCTTGTTGCGGTACCAGCTGTCTTCGAGCTCGACGCCGAAGCGCAGCTCGAACAGCTGGTCCTGCAGCTTCTGCAGGTTCTTCTTCTTCGCCCACAGGAAGAGCTTGCGCAGGTCCTGCTTGCCCTGGTCGGACAAGGCGCTGCCGCGCGGCAGGCGCGCCAGCACCGACTGCAATGCCTTGGCCGCAGGCGCCTGGCCTTTGGCCAACCCGGCGACCAGCGTGTGCAACTGCGCCAGCGCATCCGGGCTCGGCAGCCAGCGCCGGTAGTTGACCCAGTGGTCGCCGCGCGCGGGCAGCTTGTAGAGGTCGTGCTTGTCCATCGTCGCGGACCAGCGCTGCAGCGACTTTGTATCGCCGCACAGCAGCTCGGGCGTGGCGTAGGTCAGCGTGAAAGCCTTCGGCGAGTGGTCGTAGCGGGCGTTGAACTGCGCGCCCTGCGCATCGACGCCGTCCAGCGACAGGCGCAGCCGCGCGCGCGTCATCAGCACCGGGTGGTCGTGCAGCAGCGCGGCCTTCATCAGCTCGACCGCGCGGTCGTCCAGGCCGGCTTCGGCGGCGACGATCTTCTCGCGCAGCTCTTCGATGCCGAAGACCACGCGCAACTGCTGCGCCTGGCTGCGCATCGCGTCGGGCAGCACGCTCAGCATGCGTTCGAGCATCGCCGACGCCTCGCCGTACTTGAACCGTTCGCGCGGCGGCTGGACCAGCATCGCCTGCCCGCGCGCGAGGTCGAGGTAGAAGAAGCCTTTCTCGATCTGCATGCCGACGCCGCCAGCGTCGATGCGGTGGAACGTGCGCTCGAGGATGCGCTGGCGGGCGATCGGCGTGCGCTGCACGTTGATGCAGTCGGCCAGCGCGGTGGCATGGCGCCGGCCGTCGCGGTCGGTCACCAGGTAGGGGTGCAGCAGGCTCATCGTCTCGTCTCCTCTATGCTTGCGGGCTGGAGCAGCCGGAGATCATCGATGAAAACGCCCAACAGAATCCACTTGACGCCTCATTCAACCCTCGCCGCGGCCGCCCTCGTCGCGATCCTCGGCAGCGCGCACGCGCAACAGGCGCCGCTGAAGGTGGGCTTCATGCTGCCCGCCACCGGCACCTTCGCGGCACTCGGCGACATGATCGAAAAGGGCTTCAAGCTGCATGTGCAGGAACAAGGCGGCAAGCTGGCCGGGCGCGAGATCCAGTACTTCAAGGTCGACGACGAAAGCGAGCCTTCGAAGGCCACCGACAACGTCAACAAGCTGATCAAGCGCGACCAGGTCGACGTGCTGGTCGGCACCGTGCATTCGGGCGTCGCGCTGGCGATGGCGCGGGCGGCGAAGGAGAGCAACACGCTGCTGATCGTGCCCAACGCCGGCGCCGACGCGATCACCGGCGCGCAGTGCGCGCCGAACATCTTCCGCAGTTCGTTTTCGAACTGGCAGCCGGGCTACGCCGCCGGCACCGTCGCAGCCGGCAAGGGCTACAAGCGCGCGATGACGATCACCTGGAACTACGCCGCCGGCCAGGAGACCGTGAAGGGCTTCACCGAAGCCTTCGAGAAAGGCGGCGGCAAGGTCATCAAGGATCTGAGCGTGCCGTTCCCGAACGTCGAGTTCCAGGCCCTGCTGACCGAGATCGCGGCGCAGAAGCCCGACGTGGTGTTCGCCTTCTTCGCCGGCGGCGGCGCGGTGAAGTTCGTCAAGGACTACGACGCCGCCGGGCTGAAGAAGACCGTGCCGCTGGTCGCGTCGGGTTTCCTGACCGACGGCACGCTCGAAGCGCAAGGCGCCAGCGCGCAAGGCATCCTGTCGACCTTGCACTATGCCGACAACATCGACACGCCGCGCAACAACGCCTTCCGCAAGAGCTTCGCGCTGACCTACAAGGCCAATGCCGACGTCTATGCGGTGCAAGGCTACGACGCGGCGCAGTTGCTCGGCGCCGGGCTCAACGCCGTCAAGGGCGACTTCAAGCAGCGCGACGCGCTGATCGCGGCGATGGCCAAGGCCAGCGTCGACAGCCCGCGCGGCAAGTTCTCGCTGTCGCCGCAGCACAACCCCGTGCAGGACATCTTCCTGCGCGAGGCCAAGGGCAACAACAACGAGTTCCGCGGCGTCGCGGTGAAGGCGCTGGCCGACCCGGGACGGGGCTGCAAGATGTGAGGTCCGACCAGCGCCGCGTTTGATGCGTTGATGCTTCGTTGATGCCGTGATGCTAGACTGCCGCGATGCGCACCACGCTGAACCTCGAAGAAGACGCCTTGCTCGCGGCGCGCCAGCATGCCGCGCGCGAACGGGTCTCGATCGGCGAGGCGGCATCAAAGCTGATCCGCCTTGGCGCGCGCGCGCATGCTGCGCGGCCCGCGGCGCAACCCGCGGCGCTGAAGGGCCGCTTCGCCTTGCTGCCCGAACGCGATGAAGTGATCACCGCCGAGCACGTGCGGGAGCTGATCGAACGCGACGGCGTGTAGGCGCATGCGCCTGCTGCTCGACGTCAACATCTGGATCGCATTGTTCGACGACGCGCACGTTTTCTCGGCGCAAGCCAACGCCGTGATCGCGAAGGCGCGGGTGAAGATCGCCACCTGCCCGCTGGTGGAAAACGGCGTCATCCGTATCCTCAACCACCCGGCCTACGGCAAGCGCGGCGCACTGGGCCTGCAACGGGTGCGCGACCAGTTGCGACGGGTCTGCGAAGAACTCGACCACGAGTTCTGGCCCGACGACGTTTCGCTGCGCGACGAAGCCGCGTTCGATTTCGAGCGCCTGCACGGACACAACCAGCTCACCGACGCCTATCTGCTGGCGCTGGCGGTCAAGCATGACGGCACGCTGGTGAGCTTCGACCAGAGCATCACGCTCGATGCCGTGCGTGGCGCCGCCGCGAAGCACTTGAAGCGGCTGTAGCACCGATGGACTTCGCCACCTTCCTCGTCCAATGCCTCAACGCCGTCCAGTACGGCCTGCTGCTGTTCCTGGTGGCCTCCGGGCTGACCCTGATCTTCGGCATCATGGGCGTCATCAACCTGGCGCACGGCAGCTTCTACATGGCCGGCGCCTACCTCGCCTTTTCGCTGGCACCCTTGTTCGGGCAGCACTTCCTGCCGATGCTGCTGGTCGGCGTGCTGCTGTCGGCCGCCTTCGGCTATCTGCTCGAGTGGGCGTTCTTCAGCTTCCTCTACGAGCGTGAACACCTGCAGCAGGTGTTGATGACGTATGCGCTGATCCTGGTCTTCGAAGAACTGCGCTCGATGCTGGTCGGCAACGACGTGCACGGCGTGCCGGCACCCGACTGGCTGGCCGGCACCTTGCCGCTGGGCAGCCTGATGACGTACCCGGTGTACCGGCTGTTCGCTTCCGCCGCCTGCATCGTCGTCGGCCTGGCGCTGTACGGGGTCGTCAACCACACGCGGCTCGGGATGATGATCCGCGCCGGCGCCAGCAACCGCGAGATGGTGCGCGGCCTCGGCATCGACATCACGCGGCTGTACCGCATCGTCTTCGCCGGCGGCGTGGCGCTGGCCGCGCTGGCCGGGATGATCGCGGCGCCGATGTCCAGCGTCTACCCGGGCATGGGCGCGCACATCCTGATCATCTGCTTCGTCGTCGTCGTGATCGGCGGCATCGGCTCGATCGGCGGTGCCTTGATCGCCTCGCTGCTGGTCGGCTTCGTCGACACCTTCGGCAAGGTCTTCTTCGCCGAGCTGTCGGGCATCGGCGTCTACCTGCTGATGGCGGCGGTGCTCGTCTGGCGGCCCGAGGGCCTGATGAAGAAGGGCTGGTGATGCGCCGCTGGCTGCCATGGATCGCCGCGCTCGCGCTGGCCGCGCTGCCGGCGGTGCTGACGCCCTACGCCAGCGACCTGGTCGTGAAGATCGTCATTTTCGCGGTCTTCGCGCTGAGCCTCGAACTGCTGGTCGGCATGACCGGCCTCGTCAGCCTCGGCCATGCGGCCTTCTTCGGCATCGGCGCCTACACGACGTTGCTCGCATCGCCCGAGGCCGATGGCGGCAACCTGTTGCTGCTGCTGCTCGCGGCGATGGCCGCGGCGGCCTTGTACGCGCTCTTCGTCGGCGCCTTGAGCCTGCGCACCAAGGGCGTCTACTTCATCATGGTGACCCTGGCCTTCGCGCAGATGGCCTACTTCGTCTTCCACGACACCAAGCTCGGCGGCGGCAGCGACGGCATCTACCTCAACGTGCGGCCGCTGCTCGGGCCGCTGGACGCCGGCAACAAACGCCACATGTACTACCTGGCGCTGGCCGCGCTGGCCGCCACCTACGGGCTGCTGTCGCTGCTGCGCCGCTCGCGTTTCGGTCATGCGCTGGCGGGCATTCGCGTCAACGAGCAGCGCATGCGCGCGGCCGGCTTCGCGACCTACCGCTACAAGCTGGCGGCCTTCGTGCTGGCCGGTGCGCTGGCCGGCCTGGCGGGCTTTCTGCTGGCGGTGCAGGACGGCGTCGTCAACCCCGAACTGATGGCCTGGCATGAAAGCGGCGCGGTTCTGCTGATGATCATCCTCGGCGGCCTCGGCCACTTGCGCGGCGCGGTGATCGGCGCCGCGGCCTTCGCGTTGCTGAAGGAACTGTATGCGACGCCGGCCCTGGTCGGCGACTTCCTCGCCGGCCATTGGCAGCTCACGCTCGGGATCACGATCATCGCCTTCGTGGCGCTGCTGCCGAAAGGGCTGATCGGCCTGCTGGAGCGGCGACCATGAGCGCGGCGCTGCTCTCGTGCCAGGGGCTGACCCGGCGCTTCGGCGGCCTGACGGCAGTCAACGACGCGACGCTCGATTTCGTGCTCGGCGAGGTCCACGCCGTGATCGGCACCAACGGCGCCGGCAAGTCGACGCTGGTCAACATGCTCAGCGGCGAGATGCCGGCCTCTGCCGGCCGCATCAGCCTGGCCGGCAGCGACATCACGCGCTGGCCACAGCCGCGGCGCGCCCGCGCCGGCGTCGGCCGCAGCTACCAGCGCACGACGATCTTCCCCGAGTTCACCGCCTTCGAGAACTGCCGCCTGTCGGCCCAGGCCGCGCATGCGCGGCCGTGGGCGATTTGGGAAGGCGCCGCGGCCTGCGCCGCCAGCGGCCGCATCGCCCGCGACGCGCTGGCCGCAGCCGGGCTGGGCGCGCTGGCCGAGCGGCCGGCGGGGTCGCTGAGCCACGGCGGCAAACGCCAGCTCGAGATCGCGATGTGCCTGGCCACCGAACCGCGCGTGCTGCTGCTCGACGAGCCGCTGGCCGGCATGGGCGCCGAAGAAACCGAGCGCCTGCTCGAACTGCTGGCGCGGCTGAAACCCGGCCACGCGATCCTGCTCGTCGAGCACGACATGGACGCGGTGTTCCGCATCGCCGACCGCATCACGGTGATGGTCAACGGCGAGGTCATCGCCAGCGGCCCGCCGGCGGCGATCCGCGCCAACCGCGACGTGCAGGTCGCCTACCTCGGCGAACACTGAGAGTCTGAGAGTCTTTCGATCATGCCCGCTCATCACGCCAGAAGACGCCTGCTCGTCGTTGCAAATGCTCGCCATAGCCCGAGCTATGGCTGCGCTTTGCGCCTAGATCAGGCGCCTTCTGGCGCGCTGCTCGGCCACGCTCGAAAAACTCTCAGCCTCTGAGCATGCTGCGCGTCGAAGGCCTCAACACCTACTACGGCGACAGCCACATCCTGCGCGGCGTCAGCCTGGACCTGCCCGCCGGCAGCGCCCTGGGGCTGCTCGGCCGAAACGGCATGGGCAAGACGACGCTGATCCGTTCGGTGATGGGCTTCGTTCGCGCCGCTGCCGGCAGCGTGCATTGGGACGGCGCGCCGATCACCGGCGAGCGGCCCGAACGCATCGCCCGGCGTGGCATCGGCTATGTGCCCGAGGGGCGTGGCGTCTTCCCCAACCTGTCGGTGCACGAGAACCTCGTGATGTCCGCCCGCGCCGGCGCCGACGGCCGCCGCGACTGGACACTGGAACGCATCCTCGCCACCTTCCCGCGCCTGGCCGAACGGCTGAAGCATGGCGGCCAGCAGCTTTCCGGCGGCGAGCAGCAGATGCTGTCGATCGGCCGCGCGCTGATGACCAACCCGCGCCTGATGATCCTCGACGAAGCCACCGAAGGCCTGGCGCCGCTGATCGTGGCCGAGATCTGGCGCGTGGTCGCAGCGATCCGCGCCAGCGGGATCAGCACGCTGGTGGTCGACCGCAACTACCGCGAGGTGCTCGCCCACACCGACCGCGCCGTCGTGCTGGAGAAGGGGCTGGTCGTGATGGCCGGCGCCTCGGGCGGGCTCGACACCGCCGAGCTGGGGCGCCGGCTCGGGGTCTGAAGCGGGGTCTGAAGCTGGTCTAGCGCCAGCCAAGAACAAATACTTGCAGCCGGCTTTTTTCGGCCGTCATCCGAAAGGCCTATGCTCTCGAACAGCGGCCGCCAACCGAGGGTAGCCGCGCTGCAAACGATCTGCCATGTCATCCATGCTTCCAACCGACCCACCCGCTGCCGACGTGCGCGGCAAGGTTCTCTACATCGAAGACGTACCGCTCAACTTCGCGGTCGTCGAGGGCATCCTGTCGCGCTACCCCGGCGTGCAGCTGATCCACGCTGCGACCGGCCTCGACGGCGTGCGGCTGGTGCGCAGCGAGCGCCCCGACTTCGTGCTGCTCGACATGCACCTGCCCGACATCTCGGGCCTCGAAGTCGTCCGCATGCTCAGCGAGGACATCGCCGCCCGCCGGCTGCGGGTGACGATCCTCACCGGCGACAGTTTCACGATGGACGTCGTCAAGGCGATGAGCCTGGGCGCCTTCGAATACATGGTCAAGCCGGTCGACGCGCGCGTGCTCGAAGCCGGCGTGCGGCGCGCACTCACCGGCAAGCGGCCCGACCCGAACGGCACGCTGTCGCATCGCTGAGTGGCGAACGAGCGGCCCGATCCCTTCGAGTCCGCGCGCGCCCTGTTCATCGAAGGCGTGGCGCTGTTCGAGGCCGGCCGTCATGCCGACGCGGAACAGCGCCTGGAAGCCTCGCTGGCCTTGCTGCCGGGCCGTGTGTCGACGCTCGTCAACCTCGGCGCGGCACGGCTCAAGCTCGGCCGGCCGGCCGACGCGCTGGCCGCGCTCGATGCCGCGATCGCCGCCGAGCCGCAGCACGCCGATGCCTGGGGCCACCGCGGCAGTGCATGCAGCGAACTCGGCCGCGACGACGAAGCGCTGGCCAGCTTCGACCGCGCACTCGCGCTCGATGGCGGCAACGGCGCGGCCCGCTACCAGCGCGCGCTCAGCCTCGCCCGGCTCGGCCGCCATGCCGAGGCGCTGCCGGCGCTGGAAGCTCTGCTGCGCGACGAGCCCGCGCGCAGCCGGGCCTGGATGCTGCACGGGCAGACGCTGCAGTCGCTGGGCCGGCACGCCGAAGCGACGGCCTCCTACCAGCGCGCAGTCGCCATCGAACCCGGCCTCGGGCCCGCGTGGAGCCACCTCGGCCAGCTGCTGAAGGATCTGGGCCGCGTCGACGAAGCCGCAAGCGCATTCGAGCGGGCGATCGCCGGCGGCGCCGATGCCGAGATGAACCGCTACTTCCTTGCCGGCCTGAGCGGCCGCGGCGCGCCGGCGGCCACGCCGCGGTCCTACGTTCGCGCGTTGTTCGACAGCTATGCCGACGACTTCGAGTCGCACCTCGTGCAGGTGCTGCGCTACCGGGCGCACGAAGCGGTGGTGCAGGCGGCGCAGGCACTCCAGCGCGGGCCGCTGCAGTCGGCGCTCGACCTCGGCTGCGGCACGGGCCTGTGCGGCCCGCTGCTGAAGGCGCTGGCAGCGCGCGTCGAAGGCGTCGATCTCTCGCCGACGATGCTGGCCCGCGCACGAGCGCGCGGCGTCTACGACGAGCTGGCCGAAGCCGAGATCGCCGAGCACTTGCAGGCCACGCCGCGCCGCCACGACCTGGTCGTCGCTGCCGATGTGCTGATCTACATCGGCGACGTCGCAGCGGTCTTCGCCGGCGTGCGCCGGGTGCTGAACCGCGGCGGCGTCTTCGCGTTCTCGATCGAAGCCGCCGGCGACGACGAAACGAATGGTTTCGTGTTGCGGAGCAGCCTGCGCTACGCCCACAGCGAGCACTACGTACGCGCGCAGGCGCACGAACACGGCTTCGAGCTGCTCGCCCTGCACCGCGCGCCGCTGCGCGAAGAACAGCGGCAACCCATCGAAGGCCTGATCGTCTGTCTCGGCGCAGCCTGAGCCGCGCCTTCACCAAGCTTTACGAACGCTTGCCGCGCCGCCGGTAGGCCGGCTGCCGCGGCAACCCGTTGAATCCGTGCGGCGTCGCAAACCTTGCGCCACCGCCCGCTACAAGGAGTGGAATCATGAGCAAGAAACTGGTTGTTGTCGCCGCGCTCGCCCTGACGGGTGCCCTGGGCGCAGGCCTGGCGCAGGCCCGTGGCGTCGATGTGCAGTGGTCGGTGACGATCGGCAACCCGATCGGTGGGCCGGTCTACAGCCAGCCGTACCCGGTCTACGCCGAGCCGGCGCCGGTCTACCGGCAGCCGGTCCCGGTCTATGTGCAGCCCGTGCCGATGTACCGGCACCAGCGGCAGTACGTTCAGGCGACCCGTTGGGACAGCGACGGCGACGGCATCCCCAACCGCTACGACCGGGTCTACAACCCGCCCGGCGACCGCGATGGCGATGGCATCCCCAACCGCTACGACCGCCATGACAACCGCCGCCACGACCGCGACGGCGACGGCACGCCGAACTGGCAAGACCGCCACGACGGCCGCGGCCGATAAGCACAAGGCTGAGGACTGACGAGCAGCGGCACGCGAGGCCCAGGCCGCTGCTCGATGGAGGACCTGGCCGCCTTGCAGTCGCTCGGGCTGGCGCTGCCCAGCCCGGCCTACCTGTTCGGCGCCATCGTCTTCGGCCTGATCGGCTTCGCCGCGTACCGCGCCGGCCGCAAGCGCGAACGCCGGCTGACGCTGTGGTTGGGCGTCGCGCTGATGCTCTACCCGTACGCGATCTCGCGCACCTGGCTGCTCTACGCGATCGGCATCGTGCTGTGCGCCGGCCTGGCCTTCGACCGCGATCGACGTTGACACGGGCTCGCCGGCGGACCGGCACAATCGCCATCCGACATCTCGACCCGAAAGGCCGGACCATGATCCTCGAACTCGCCGACATCCGCATCCAGCCCGGCCAGCAGGCCGCGTTCGAAGAAGCCATCCAGCGCGGCATCGCCACGGTCGCCAGCCGCGCCAAGGGCTTCAAGAGCTTCAGCGTGCACAAGGGCATCGAGAGCGCCGAGCGCTTCGTGCTGCAGATCGTCTGGGAGACGCTCGAAGACCACACGGTCGGCTTCCGCCAGGGCCCGCTGTTTGCCGAGTGGCGCGCGATCGTCGGCCCGTTCTTCGCGGTGCCGCCGGTGGTCGAACACTTCGATCTGGTAGCCCGCACGTGAGGGAAGCGGCGCTGGCGTTGGCAAACGAGCACTTCGACAGCGGCGCCTTCGTCGCCGACCTCGCGCGGCGGGTCGCCATCCGAACCGAAAGCCAGGACGCCGCCAGCGGCCCGGCGCTGCAGGCCTATCTCGCCGACGAGTTGGTGCCGTCGCTCGCCGGCCTCGGCTTCGTGTCGACGATCCACCCCAACCCGGTGCCGCCCTACGGCCCGCTGCTGGTCGCCACCCGCCATGAAAGCGACGACGCGCCCACCGTGCTGATGTACGGCCACGGCGACGTGATTCGCGGCCAGGACAAGTCGTGGACCCGCGGCTCCGGCCCCTGGAGCGTCGCAGCCGACGGCGACAAGCTCTACGGCCGCGGCACCGCCGACAACAAGGGCCAGCACAGCATCAACCTCGCGGCCCTCGCGCAGACGCTGGCCGCGCGATCGTCGACGCCAGGCGGCAAGCTCGGCTTCAACGTCAAGTGGCTGGTCGAGACCGGCGAAGAAACCGGCTCGCCGGGCCTGGCCGAGTTCTGCGCCGCGCACCGCGACGAGCTCGCCGCCGACGTGCTGATCGCCAGCGACGGCCCGCGCCTGCACGCCGACGCGCCGACCGTCTTTCTCGGCTCGCGCGGAGTCGCCAACTTCGACCTCACGCTGAACCTGCGCGAAGGCGCCCACCACTCGGGCAACTGGGGCGGCCTGCTGCGCAACCCGGGCACGGTGCTGGCCCATGCGATCGCGAGCCTGGTCGATGCGCGCGGCCGGATCCTGATCGAGGCCTTGCGCCCGCCGCCGATCCCCGCCAACGTTCGTGCCGCGCTCGCCGGGCTGGCCGTCGGCGGCGGCCCGGGCGACCCCGAGGTCGACGCCGACTGGGGCGAGCCCGGCCTGACCCCGGCCGAGCGTGTGTTCGCCTGGAACACGCTCGACGTGCTCGCCTACCGCACCGGCAACCCGGACTTCCCGGTCAACGCCATTCCGGCATCGGCGAAGGCCAACCTGCACATGCGCTTCGTCGTCGGCACCGACGTATCGCGATTGCGCGAACAGGTCGCGGCGCACCTGGCCGCACGCGGCTTCGCCGGCATCGAAGTCAGCTTGCCCGTGGTGATGGCCGCGACCCGCCTCGACCCCGACAACCCCTGGGTGCGTTTCACGCTGGCGTCGATCGAAAGCAGCACCGGGCAGAAGCCGGTGCTGCTGCCGAACCTGGGCGGCTCGCTGCCGAACGACGTGTTCGCAGACATCCTCGGTTTGCCGACCGTCTGGGTGCCGCACAGCTACCCGGCCTGCCAGCAGCACGCGCCCGACGAGCACCTGCTGCTGCCGGTGGCGCGGCAGGCGCTGGCGTTGATGACGGGGCTGTTCTGGGATCTGGGCGAGGCGGGGGCCGGGCTGCCGCGGCGCCTGCGGGCTTGAAGCGGGCTTGAACAGCGGCCTGGGTGCGGCGGTCGGCTCGGCGCGCTCCGCTCAAGCCTCGCGATACCAGTCCTGCAGCAGAAAGACGTCCCCGGCCCACCCGCTGAACGTCGCACGCAGCCGCTGCGCGAGCGCCGACACGCCGGGCCGGACGACGACCGGGATGACATGGCCGCCGGCGACCACGAGGTCGTTCATGCGGATGAACATCGCCGCGCGCTTCAGCGGGTCGAGCTCGGACTCGGCCGCGCGGTACAGGCGGTCGTATTCGTCGCTGCTCCAGCGCGACGAATTGCGCCCCGCCCACTTGTTCGCCTTGCTCGCGATCTCCCACGAACAGAACACGTTCATGAAGGTGTCGGGGTCGGGCTGGCCCTGCGTGTAGTTGAACATCTGGATGTCGCTGTAGAACTTCAGGTTGGTGTCGGGATTGCCGGGGTCGGAAGAGAAGTACACCGACGCCGTCACCGCCTTCAACTCGAGTTCGATGCCGGCCTTCTGGCAGGCCTGCTTGATGATCGCCTGCGTCTTCTGGCGGGTCGCGTTGATCGAAGTCTGGAAGACCAGTTTCATCTTGCGGCCGTCCTTCGCGCGCACGCCGTCGGCACCGCGTTTCCAGCCGGCGGCGTCGAGAACGCGGTTGGCCTTGTCGACGCTGAACTCGGCCCTGATGTTCGTCGAGCGAAAGCGCTCCGGCAGGTTCAGGTAGTTCGCCGTCGCGATGCCGGTGCGCCCGAAGACATGCTCCTGGATCGAGGCGCGGTCGACGAGCAATGCGAAGGCTTCGCGCACCGCCGGATCGGTGAAGACCGGGTGCCGCGACTTGACGCTCGCGCGCTCGCCGTCGATCTCGGTCCACGGGTCGGCGGCGTTGAGCAGGATGTGCTCGATGGCGCCTTGCGGCGTGATGACGACCCGGCCCTTGCCGGCCTGTTCGAGGTGCTTGAGGATCTCGTCCTCGACCAGCAGGTTCCACGCATAGTCGTATTCGCCGGCCTGCAGCACCGCGCGCGCGGCCGATGTCGCATCGCCGCCGCCTTTCATTTCGAGCGAATCGAAATGGGGCCGATTCGGCTCGTGGTAGCCGGGGTTGATGACGCCGCGCAGCATGTCCCCGGGCGAAAAATCGACGAACTTGTACGGGCCGGTGCCGACCGGCTTCGAGTTGGCCGGCGCGTCGCGCGACTTCGCGCCCCGGTAGGCATCGAAATGGTGTTTCGGGATGATCAGGCCGCGGCCGCCGACGAAAGCGTCGGCCCAGAACGGCGTCGGCTTGTCGAACACGACGCGGACGGTGTGGCTGTCGATCTTCTCGACCTTCAGGTCCCGGTACGAGCCGATCGTCGTCGCCGCGGCGGCGGGGTCGGCGGCGTATTCCTGGTTGAAGACCACGTCGTCGGCGGTGAACGGCTTGCCGTCGTGCCACTGGACGTCCTTCTTCAGCTTCCAGACGACCGATCGCCCGTCGCGCGCCAGCGTTCCGGCGTCGACGCTGGGAATTTCCGCCGCCAGCACCGGCACCAGGTTGGCGTCGGAATCCCATTCGGCGAGCGCCTGGTAGAAGACGCGCGCGCCGTAGATGTCCTTGGTGCCGGTCGCGAAGTGCGGGTTCAGCAGCGTCGGCCCCTGCCACATCAGCAGCTTCAGCGCCCCGCCGCCGCCGCGCCGGGTGGGCTTGTAGACCGGCCGGCTCGCCGCGTTGGCGACGCCGGCATGCAGCAGCAGTTGCGCGGCGAGCGGGGCGCTCAACCCCAGCCCGGCCAGCGTGGCCATGAACCGGCGGCGAGAGAGCTTGCCGGACTTCACGCGGCCGACGAGGATGCGCAAACTCGTCTCGTCCATGCGCCACCTCGCCGTGCTTTTTGGGTTGGCGCAGTGTAGGCCTGCAGCCCCCGATCAACCCCCCGCGCCGCGCGCCAGCTTGACCAGCAACTCCCGCAGCAGCACCCGCTCACCCGGCGACAGCGCGCCGAGCAGCCCCTCTTCCATCGTCAACGAAACCTCGTGCGTGCGGCGCGCGAGGTCTTCGCCCTTGACTGTGAGCAGCACCTGCTGCGCACGCCCGTCGGTGGGGCTGCGCCGGCGCTGGACGAGGCCGCGCGAGGCCATCCGGTCGACCAGCACCGTGATGTTCGGCGGCGACATGTTCAGCGCCAGCGCGAGCTGTTTCGGCGCCGCGTTCGGGTTGCCGAGCAGCAGCACCAGCAGCGAGAACTCCACCGGCCGCAGCTCGTGCGGCGTGCCGATGTGGCGCTGGAAGGCGCGCCGCGCCGGCACGTCGGCCACCGCGAGCTGGAAGCCGATGACGTGAGCGAGGCCGTGCATGTCCAGCGTCAACTCGTCTTTCATGCCACGTCAGGCCTCGGGCGTGAAGCCGACCTTCTTGATCACCGGCGCCCAGCCGGCATTTTCGCTGCGGATCGCCTTCGCCATCTCGGCCGGCGTGTTGGCGGACGGCTCCAGGCCGACCTGCAGGAACGAGTCGATCACGTCCTGCTGGGCGACCGCGGCGCGGATCGCCGTCGCGGCGCGTTGCACCAGCTCGGCCGCCGCCTTGGGCGGCATGAAGAAGCCGTACCACTCGGTGATCGTCAGGTCCTTGAGGCCTTGTTCGGCGTAGGTCGCAACGTCGGGGGCGAAGCGCGAACGCGTCGCGCCCGAAGTCGCCAGCAGGCGCAGCTTGCCGCCCTTCAGGTGCGGCAGGTAGTCGCCGATCGGCGAGCTGAACGCCGCCACCTGGCCGCCGATCAGGTCCTGGATGCCGGGCGCCGAACCGCGGTAGGGGATGTGGTTCAGCGCCACGCCGCTGTCCTTGGACAACAGCGCGCCGATGAAGTGCGGCGGCGAGCCGGCGCCGGGCGAACCGTAGTTGCCCATCGTCGGGTTCGCGCGCACCCAGGCCAGGAAGTCGTTGACGGTCTTCACCGTCTCGGGCACCGCAGGGCCGACGCCGAAACCGAAGGTCATGATGCCGGCCGTGCAGACCGGCGTAACGTCGTCGATCGTGTAGCTCAGCGACTTGTAGATGTGCGGGTAGAGCGTGATCATGCCGGCCGGCGTCAGCAGCAGCGACGTGCCGTCGGGCGGCGAACGCTTGAGCTCTTCGACCGCCAGCCGCCCGCCGGCACCCGGCTTGTTCTCGACCAGCGCCACCTTGGCGAAACTGCCGCGCAGCTTGTCGGCCACCCGGCGCGAAACGGCATCGGTGGTGCCGCCGGCGGGAAAGCCGCACAGCACGCGGGTGGTCTCGATGCCTTGCGCACGCACGAGGCCCGGGGCCAGCACGAGGGCGCCGCTGGCGGCGATGAAATGTCTGCGATCGATTGTCATGTTGTCTCCAGAAGATGAGTTTCAGCGCGGCGCCATCCCGAATCAGACGGGCGGACGTCGCCGCTAGCGCGGCGCCATCCGCAGGGCGCCGTCGAGTCGGATGACCTCGCCGTTGAGCGAGGCGTTGCTGACGATGTGCGCCGCCAGGCGGGCGAATTCGTCCGGATCGCCGAGCCGTTTGGGGAACGGGATGCTGCCCGCCAGCGACTGCTGCACCGCCTCGGGCAACTCTTTCACCAGCGGTGTCGCGAACAGCCCCGGCGCGATCGTGCAGACACGCACGCCGAACTGCGCCAGGTCGCGCGCCAGCGGCAAGGTCATCGCGGCGACGCCGCCCTTCGATGCCGCATAGGCTTCCTGCCCGACCTGCCCGTCGAAGGCCGCCACCGACGCGGTGTTGACGATCACGCCGCGCTCGCCGTCGGCGCCCAGCGGCTCCAGGATGATCATCCGCGCGGCGGCCAGCCGGCAGATGTTGTAGGTGCCGATCAGGTTGACGCGGACCACGCGCTCGAAAGCCTCCAGCGGCGCCGGCTGGCCGTCCTTGCCGACGATGCGTTTGGCGCTGCCGATGCCGGCCACGTTCATCACGATCCGCGCCGGGCCATGCACTTCGGCGGCGGCGGCGATCGCGGCTTCGGCAGAGGCGCTGTCGGTGATGTCGCAGGCGACCGCGAAGCCGCCGATCTCGGCCGCCACGGCTTGCGCTGCGGCGAGGTTGATGTCGAGCAGCGCAACCTTGGCGCCGCCGGCGGCCAGCGCGCGCGCCGTGGCAGCGCCCAGGCCGGAGCCGCCACCGGTGACGAGTGCGGCCTGTCCTTCGAGTTTCATGCTTGTCTCCTCGGAATGAGCACGTCGGCGTCGGGCACCGGCGCGTACAGCCGCTCGACGAGCGCTGCACGCTGCGCGAGCACCGCGCGCTGGTTGATCGAGCCTTTGTCGGTGATCTCGCCGCGGTCGATCTGCGGCGGCTCGGTCAGCAGCAGCATCCGCGCTGGCCGGCTGGCGCTGCCGGTGCCTTGCGCCCACAGGCGGTCGAGCAAGGCCTGGAAGAACGCGCGCACCGGCGGCGCGGCCAGCAGCTCGGCGGGCGCCAGCGTCGTCGCCAGGCCGAAGCGCTGGCGGGCTTCGTCGAGGCGGGTGAAGACCAGCAGGCCGATGTCGTCGCGGTTCGGCCCGGCGACCACTGCGTCCAGCACCAGCGGGTCGCCGGCGGCGATGATCTTCGCGCGCAGCGGGCCGACGCTGACGAAGGTGCCGCTGGACAGCTTGAAGTCCTCGGCGATGCGGCCGTCGAACAGCAGGCCCTTCTGCGGGTCGGCCGGGTCGACGTACTTGACGGCGTCGCCGGTCCGGTAGAAGCCTTCGTCGTCGAAGGCGTCGGCCGATTGCTGCGGCGCCCGCCAGTAGCCGGGCATCACGTTCGGTCCGCGGAAGCGGATCTCGACCTTGCCGTCGGTCGGCACCAGCTTGACCTCGACGCCGGGGCACGGCAGCCCGATGTGGCCCGACTGCACACCGGGGTTGACGGCGAAGGTGCACGACGGCGCGGTCTCGGTCATGCCGAGGCCGGTGATGACGGGGATGCGCTCGCCGACGGTCTGCTCGCCCTGGCGGTCGAGCCGGTCCCAGACCGCCTGGCTCAAGCCGGCGCCGGCGAACATGAAGGCCTGCACGCGGCTGAACAGGCTCTGGCGCAGCACGTCGTCGGTCTCCATCGCCAGCGACAGCTCTTCGAAGCCCTTCGGCACGTTGAAGTACACCGTCGGCGCGATCTCGCGCAGGTTGCGCAAGGTCTCGGCGATGCCTTTGGCGGTCGGCTTGCCTTCGTCGATGTACAGCGTGCCGCCGTTGTAGAGGCAGATGCCGACGTTCTGGTTGCCGCCGAAGGTGTGGTTCCACGGCAGCCAGTCGATCAGCACCGGCGGCTCGTCGGCGAGGAAGGCCATCGCCTGGCGCGCCATCTGCATGTTGGCGCACATCATGCGGTGGGTGTTGATGACGCCCTTCGGGTCTTTCGTCGAGCCCGACGTGAAGAGGAACTTGACGATCGTGTCCGGCCCGACCTTCGCATGGGCAGCGGCGATGCCGGCGCCGGGCGCGGTGGCCAGCAGGTCGGCGAACGGCGTCACCGGGCGGCCTTCGAGTCCGCCTTCGGTCAGCACGACCTCGGTGTCGAGCGGCACCACGTTGGCGATCGCGCGCCCGTAGGCCGGGCTGGATGCGAAGACCAGCCCCGGCGTCGTGACGCCGAGGATGTGGCGCAGCTTGCCATGGTCTTGCGACAGCAGCGAATACGCCGGCGAGACCGGCACCCACGCCACGCCGGCCCACATCGCGCCGAGCGCGAGCGTCAAGTGTTCGAGGTCGTTGTCGGACAGGATGGCCACCGGCCGCTCGGCCGACAAGCCGCGGTCGACCAAGGCCTGCCCGATGCTCCGGGCGCGCGCCAACATCTGCGCGAAGCTGATCCGCACCCAGTCGCCGCCGCCGGGCGCGCGGCGGGCGACGAAGGTTCGTTCGGGCGCCTGCCCGGCCCACAGTTCGAGACGGTCGCTCAGCCGCTCGGCGTACTCGGCCAGCGGTTCCAGCGAGCGCAACACCTGCACGCCACCGGCGCGTTGTTCGACGCTGGCCGCCACGCAGCCGCCGACCCGGGGCGCGCGGTATTTCGCCGGCTTCATGCCTTGCGCACCTTGGCCGCCTTGCCGTCGACGAAGTCGCGCATGCGGGTCTTCGCGCCTTCGTCGCCTTGCGCGATGGCCGCCATCAGCGATTCGACGAACAGCCCGTCGCTTTGCGACAGGTCGGCGATGCGCGGCAGCGCCTGCATCACCGCGAAGTTGGACAGCGGCGCATTGCCGGCGACCTTCGTCGCCAGCTCGATGGCCTTGGCGAGGCCAGCACCATCGGCGACACGGTAGTGCGACAAGCCCGCCGCCTGGCCTTCATCGGCATCGAGCACGCGGCCGGTGAGCATCATGTCGGTCATCATCGACACCCCTATCAGGCGCGGGATGCGCGCCGAGCCGCCGCCGCCGACGAACAAGCCGCGCTGGCCTTCGGGCAGGCCGTAGAAGGTGCTGTCTTCGGCGACGCGCAGGTGCGCGCTGCTGGCCAGTTCGAGCCCACCGCCGACGACCGCGCCGTGCAGCACCGCGACCACCGGCACCCGGCCGAACTGCAGGGCGTCCATCACGGCGTGCCAGCCACGCGAGTGCGCGACGCCATCGAAGGTGCTGCGCTCGCTCATCGACGACAGGTCGAGGCCGGCGCAGAAGTGCTCGCCTTCGCCGCTGAGCACCAGCGCGCGGGTCTTCGCC
>Ga0307513_10004818_pt1 | contig 17917 bp, 20 predicted proteins | sample 15_EM_MG_FD_202174 | JGI IMG/M metagenome (GOLD analysis project Ga0307513, IMG submission 202174) | Populus trichocarpa ectomycorrhiza microbial communities from riparian zone in the Pacific Northwest, United States - 15_EM | ecosystem: Host-associated > Plants > Roots > Unclassified | place... | reverse complement strand
CTAGGGTATCATCATTATAGGCATTCGGGGTTTGTCGCTGGTGTTGCATCTTCATTTGGGAGTTGAAGTATGTTTTTGTTTTTGTTTTTTGATTGTCCGATAAGTTTAGTTGTGGATCCCTGCACTAGTGGCTAGCTGGCTAGGTAGCCGAGGTCGTATATAATTTGAACGTTTCGTATTTACGATGGCTATTCAGTAAGTTGGGTTGAGTTTGTAGTGATATAGTTGTGGTAATGTTTGCATGATATTGTGGGATTGGGGGGGGGGGGGGGACTAAAAATATTACAAATGGGTGATCAAACGTGAGTCCAAGAACTATTATATTCCTAGTATGCTCACCCGACATCCACCAACCCGCACTCGCCAATCTCGTGCCACTGATACTGAACCACAACCTCTACCACCCTATAAAAAACAATGCTAAAAAGCCCCTATCATGCTGTACTAATGATTCATCTACACCTAAACCCCACAAACATAAGTGATGAAACGCCTAAATAATGCCAACCATCATGCATAACCCCCTTCCCCCAACTGTGAGGTCTGGCGAGAAGTCACGGAACAGTTACTTAAAGGCAAACCAGTCAACCAACCCCGTCTGTTCCGGTTAACGGGTCCCTACCCTTGTGCCTGATTAGAAGTAACCTATCCCGCAACAGCGGCAGCAGCAGCAGTAGCGCCACCAGCATTCCGTTCCCGCAACACCCTCTCCGCCTTCTCCAGGAAGTGATTGAACTCCATAACCTTGCCAAGTATCCCTGTCCCATCTCGTCCGCCACCGGTGACGATGGCGGACACTCTCCTCACGAGACCTTCCAGACCTTCTAGGTTTGCTGTGCCTGCGTGATCTCGCTCGTTGTCGTCATTGTGGGAGCGGGACTTACCGCGCTCGAGGGCTCCGGAAATTTCTTCGAAAAGCTGGGAGGTTTGGTTTTGTGTCTGGGGGTGGCGCAGTTAGCTAGGTGTGCTGTGTCACAGGGGGGGGCAAATACTTCACTGCTCTTACTAGCCATTTCGTGATCTCGGCGTACGTCGTCCATCTGCACAGCGACCTGGGTTCTCTCTCGTTTGATTGCTAGGAGTTCTGCCATGAGTTGGTTTTTCCTTCGTTGGGCTTTGCGCACGCGGTCTGTGAGGGTGATGCTGTGCTCTAGTGCGTCCGTCTGTTTTGTGATGTTAGTTGGTCTGAGATTGGCATAACGAAGGAATGAATTTACCAGTTCCAAGAACCTAAGACTTAGCTCCTCTTTGAAGCTTTCCACGGCTTTCTTCTCTGCTCCGCTCTTCAGCTTCTGGTAGAATTTGTCGATCAACTCGGTGGCTACTTGACTAACAACGTCGACAGGGTTGACACCGGATCTCTGACTTCCTGCTGGGAGTTTGGTGCCGGCATCGCCCTTCGCCAATCTATGTACGACCACGGGGAAGGTGGTTGGCCCATGTTCATACTCATCAGTATCTTTGGGCGGCCTAGGCTTTGGCTTAGTGCGAGCAGCGGCTGATTTTCTGGAGGCCTTGGGGGGTTTCTTGGTAATCCGTGGGGCTGATTCCTCGACTCCAGATTCATCTTCGTCCTCCTGCTCCTCATCAGAGAGTTGCTTGTCTTTGTCTTTCTTTCCTGATCCTGATTGCGGACTCTCGTCTACCACCTCTTCCTCTAGCTCTAGTAAAGATGGGGTTCGTTTGCCCGCTAGCTTTGATTTAGGCTGAGGTGCTGGTCCTGGTTGAGTTGGCCTAGGCTCCACCTCCGCCGCCTCCTCCTCCTCCTCCTCCTCCGAGCTATCCTGGCCACCCAGGAAAAGGGGAGGCGACGAATTTGGTGGAGGTTGAGATCTGTCTAAGTCTTGCACCGGGGTCTCCAGCATTGTTTCATCAGCCCCCGCTTCCTCTTCATCCGCTGTCTCCCCAATCATTGATCGCTCCGTCGTCTGTCCCCAAACAATCCCCCCATTCTCATCCTCATTGTCATCCCTCACCCCCTCAACGTCTAACGATGTTTCAACCTCCTTGGTAACTTTTCTCCGCTTGTTCCCCTCGGGGCTCTTCTCAATCACGGTTGAAGTTTCACTCTCCGGAACCTCATCAACCGCTGCCGAACTACTCCTCCCGTTCCGTGTCGGCTCCTCGGGGGTGTTCATGAATTTCCCAGGGCTAGGTTGCCTAGTTCTCTTGCCCCTTGGAACCGGGGTCACAGCAGCAACCGCGGGCTTGGAAGCATTGACCCTCGCAGATGCCTTAGTAGCTGTAAAATTCGTTGGGGTATCGATAGGAGAAGTAGACGATCTAATTTGCGTGATAGCAGGTGTAGTCTGCGTACGTGGTGATACTCGCCGCGGGGGTGCAACAGTAGGCGTCCCCTCCGGAGCGGAAGAAGCTTCATTTCGGAGTGATGAGGCACCTGCCAAGATACTTTCTGCACGATCTCGAGAAGGTAATGGCGAACTTGCTTTCCTCTTTTCTCCCGAGGGGTGTAGTGGGAAAGTCGGGGTGGTTCTCAGCGACCTCCGCACTGGGCCTGCTGGTGGTGTCACTCGTTTCGGTGGTTCGGCCGGAGGAGCTGCTGCTGGAGGGGGAGCTGCCGGACGGGCGGGCGGCGCAAGAGGCTGTATAGAAAATCCTAAATTCTGGATCTTGTGTGTTCTGAAATACCTTAGTTAGTAGAATTTTGTTACGCCGATAAAAAAACCGAAACTCACCCAGCGCCTCTCTGCCGCGCAGCCAGTCGCTCTCGGTATCTTTCATTCTCTGCCATTAGATTAGCACATTATCTGAATATTCGAACATAAACCTCGGATACTCACGAGATGAAGCCATCGTGTTAGGTTGAGGGGGAGGGAGGGATGGGGATGGGCAAGAGAGAAAGAGAAAGCGAGAACAAAGGGATTTTTATTTTTTCTTGAACAAGAGTTGCGTTGACAGGAATAACGCGTCAGGGATTCACCAGTGTTGATTCGCGCTGCATGTTGCCCGTAAAAAAGGCTTGGCAAGCCCCCTCCCCCCCTTCGCGAAAGCCCAATCCGGTTCCTCGAGTGATCACTGGTGAACTCTCTATGGTTCGCAGAGGTGATATTCGTGGTTTAGGCCGCCTCGATATTACACTGAGGGTATCATTCTGGTGGTGAATAGCTCTCTAGAGGTTATTGAGAATGTGATCAAGATCCCGGGAAACTGCAAGCGTTTAAATCTATGGTAAATCCCACACAAGCTAGAACCAGGAAATCCTAGTAGAACTATCTAGCAGGTTAAGAACTAGAACAGAACATGAACTTGGAACAATTCTGCCATCACTTCCTAAGCCTCGCTCTTAGGAATCCGGTGGTGATGATCATCATATCCCGTAGGGTTAGGGTTCCGCCTTGCAAACACCACTCCACCTCGAAATCCCTCCCCTCCACCCCACCAAACACTCCCCCCCTACCACAAACCGTTGCAACTTCCACCTCTACCACATCCCAATTCCACAAAAATGGGCTGGTTCTGGGGATCCTCCTCCTCCAAAGATGCTGATAACCCCTCCGACCCCCTCAGCCATCTAGACCCGGCTCTGCGGGACTTTCTCCTAAAAGAATCCCCACTAAAGCCCTCCTCGCCCCCACCACCACCACCCTCGAGCGGACCCCCCACCCCCACAACTCCGGAAGCTCACTCCCCCACACAAAACCCCCGGACCATCAACTCATCCTACGGCGATCGCTACGCCGACATCTGGGCACAATACACCCCGCAAGGCCTCACCCAAGCCTCGAAATCCTCACAGGAACAACTTGCCGATATCCTGCAGGCGTACAAGTACCGCAAGAGCTTGATCGCACGCGCCGCGCTCGAGAACTGCGTGGGCGAGCAAAGTGCGCTGCACGAGTGCTATCGCCACGGCAGCTTCGCGCAGAAGGCACGCGGGTGTGGGAGTGAGCAGGGGCGGCTGCAGGATTGTTATACTACGCAGACAGTATGTTTAACCTTTCCTAGGAGGGGGAAGGGGGGAGACTAATGACGGGGGGGAGTGGTAGAAGTTCTTGCAGGCTATGGGGTACATGTCGGATTTCGCGAGGTCTTCCGAGGTGGATGAGAGGATTCAGATGCATGCGGATAAGTTGTACCAGGAACAGGTTCGCCAGGATAGGCTGGCCGAGGAGGAAAAGAGGGCTGAGAGGGCGGCTAGGGAGAGGAGCGACTCGTGACATGTGCTCTTGTTGGGGTCGCAGTTGTAAGATAGGATTACTGGTATCATCATATTCAGATTTTTGGGCGTGGACAACTGGTTTTTTATTATTGCTGCAATATTATAGGCTCAATGCTGGATTGCCATCCCCCCCCCTCTTTTGACCACCATAAAAGCAGTCAAGATAAAAAAATGTCCTGGGTGAAACGAATTGTCGCGCCCAATGGCTTTATAGGGCGCACATCAGAGGACCCTGGTATCATAACTACTGAATAAAGTTCAATCTTGGAACCCCATCGGCTTATACCTAGTAGGTGGGGTAAACCACTAGACATTCTAAAACTCGATGTTCCTATGTCCATTCCCCTCGCTCCGCGGACAGGAGAGCCTGATATGGAATGAGGGGGTAGGAGTCACGTGTGAAAACGAAAGAGCGAGGATGGAGCGCTCGAGAACGTGGAGGTGGGTGTGATAGTTATACCTAACTGCGACACGAGATGTCGTGAGTATTATTGAACTTACTATCTCCCTCCAAGCTATCCCTATGATGGCGTCAATCCCCTCATTCTTGCCGCTTTGAATCGGCTGACTTTCCGCGTTCCTCCGTTATCGTCTAATGGCACTCTCGCCATCTCTTCCTCACTCTCGACAAATCCACCCTGCTGCTGTATCATCTTGTTCCTTAGTCTGTGATACTCAACTGCAACCTCATCTCTGTGAGTAGAAGGATCTAATTCATCAGGTGGCTGAACAGGGATAGATTCAGACACATCTCGCTCAATAATAGAGCTATTGGTACTAGTTTTAGGAGGTGAAACATCATTATGGTCGGGATCGTTGTCCCAAGGAGCAGCCATTGCCGTTTTGAAACGCGAAACTTCCCGCGATCTCGACGTAGGGGGTTCAAACGAGGCCGACCCGTCATCTGTAGAACGTTCTATGACATCTGAGCTAAGGACTGATATAGGAACTACCCGTTCGCGGACCTCCCCAACTCTTTCATTCTGCACTTTAGCTTTTTCGCTCTTAAAGATACTGGGCCCCTTCTCCTTTGCAGGCGCTGCATTCTCGGGGCCCGCCCCGCTCCTCCGCATAGCATCCATAGCAAGCAGATCAACCAATAATGGAAGAGCATCTTCCGTGTTATGAGCTGACGGCGGTACTGGCAAGTCTGGCATGAGCGGCGGAGCTGGAGATATCCCTGGCTCAGGGGCGAACCGAACACCTTTCTTCTTCGGCTTCGGTTCTTGAGCCCCCGCTTCATTCTTCCTTTGTTGACAATCTTCCTCCCGCATCTTGGCCTCTGCGACCCTCGCCGCTTCTCCACGCTCCTTAATCTTGCGGGCCAAATCTTCCATTTCCCTTTGATATTCGGGAGTGATGACCCGGGTAGCAGTCCGTCCATAACGGTCCTCATCCTCAGAATCTAACTCATCTGTCTCTTCATCCAAGTTGTCTTCATGCCCATAATATATCCCCTCTTCCTCAAGATTGATTTCCGCCACTACAGCCCCAATTTCTTGCAAGTTGTAGTTGAGCATCTGCTTCCTCATCTCGGCCTCCTCTGGTGAATCAGTCGGCACTTCCTTTACGAAGTTTTCCTCCTTCAGAGGTGGATCGTCGAGAACTCTAGCAAAGCCACCACCTTCTCCACTTTTAGAAGATATAGGTTTAACGCCGTCTAACTCGTTCTCTGCTGGGGCCCTATCATTCTTCCGTATACTTGGTGATGGCACGTGGGGGGAGGATTTAAACACCTCTGCTGGTTTATTCTCTGAGACTCCCTCTGAGGTTTCGGCCGGAGGCTTCTGTTCTTTTGCATCCTTTTCGACCATCTTTTGGAGTTGTTCAAGTGGCGTAGTATCCAATACCTTCGCTGAGCTAGGGTCTGCTCCGTTGATGGTAGTGACTACGCAGTTTAGTTATTTGCCTCGGGAGAGATCACGCAGGAAGCAGGGTGGTAGAGATGGGACATGAGGACTGACTGATAATGTTCCCATCCTCATCCAATTCTTCACGAATATCCATAATTGGTAAACCGTCTTCTGTCTCAAGCTACAGAGTTGTCAGCAGTGAAGTGTTCGGATATGGTTTCGAAGGATAGCCCACATCTGGTTCACTAACAACGAGAAGAGATGCCAGCTTAGCTTCGCCTTGATCGATTTGTTTCTGAACCTTATCCACATTTTCCTGAACGTCTTTGTCTCGTTAGCGTCAGATCCTAAGGACGGAGGAAGAATATTCAGGGGGACGAACAATTGATTCTGTGACCCACAGCTGTAATAGCTTGATCAACTGTTCTCTTTATTCCAATGTTATCGCCCAGGAGCGCTTTCACATCTAAATACCGAAAATTAGCCCCACTCCCCTAAACGAGAAAGAAGGGAAAAACAAAAACAAAAACAAAAACAAAGAAGGCCAAATAAGACACCTTTTTCATCAACCACGGTCCCACCGAACCCACTCCCAACATTCAACTTCATTTGAATCAGCCTTTCCCACCCAGCAAACGTCCACTCAAAACATTTCTCACCATATCCTCACGCGTAGCATTACCAGGCAGCGTCTGCAGTTCCTCCCTCAATGCTTCATACTCAGCAGAGGAAATCTGCCAATGCCTGAGTGCTTTCCTCAGCTTCTCCAGTGAAGCCTCCAGACGCTGACGATGAAGTTCAAGTGATCGCTCTATTTCGACGGGCATAGCGATGATGGGGTATCCACGAAAATAGGGGATAGGGGGGGTCGACGGAGGGAAGGCTGTTTTGGTGGTTGTGAGAGAGTGTGTGGGGGAACAAGGGTGGGTGGGAAAAACGTGACATGGAGCTTTCTTTCACCATTGAAGTTTCTCCTGGGAGGAAGAGGCTGGAGAAGATGGGGAGTAACCCTAACCCACTCACCTCCTTTGGGATGTCGCATTGTATCATTATATGATATCAGAGGATACGCTCAATTACGGGAGGGATTATAATATACTGAATAAAATTTCTAAGGAGCTTTCTGTCCCACCATTTTCTCGCCATTTCCTTCTTCCCTCTACCTGCTCTGAGGGATCTTCGAAATCTTCGGCCCGAGCTAAGACTGGGTCTTAGGTTTGAGTTGCGGCAAGGTGAGGCGAACCTGAGCCACCCACCAGCTAAGGATAACATACCCGTAGACCTCCCTCCTCTCCACCATCAGGTCAAGGTTCAACCAACAATGTCGAATCCATTATTCAAAGATGACGGTAAGTCTCCTTCCTACCTTTTCTCTCTCTCTCTCTCTCTATCTCTAGATCCCCTACACAAACATAACCCAAATACTGACCGCCACCCCACCAGACGAGAACTGCCCAGTATGCAAATCCTCCCGCTACCTCAACCCAAACATCCGCTTCCTCATGAACCCGGTGTGCTACCACAAAATGTGCGAATCCTGCGTCGATCGGATCTTCATGCAGGGTCCGGCGCCATGTCCCGTGATTGCCTGTGGCAAGACCCTCCGCAAGAACAAGTTCCGCAAGCAAACCTTTGAGGACGTGGCCGTGGAGCGCGAGGTCGATGTGCGCAAGCGAGTGGCGCTGACCTTTAACAAGCGCCAGGATGACTTCGACAGCCTGCGCGAGTACAATGACTATCTGGAGGAGGTGGAGCAGATCACGTTCAATCTGGTAAACAAGATTGACGTGAAGGAGACCGAGGCGAAACTCCTCGAGTACGAGACGGCGAATAAGGAGCTTATTAGTACTAATGCAGCCCGACAAGCAGCCGAGATGATGGCGTTTGCGCAGGCTACAGAGGCGGAGAAGGAGAGTCAGAGGTTGGCAAGGGAGATGGCGGTTAGGGAGCGGGAGGAGGAGCGCAGGGAGCAGGAGGAGTTGAAGATTGCCACGCTGAATGCGCTGGCGAGTGGGGATAAGGGTGCTGTCAAAGTTATCCAGGAGGTGCAGCTGAAGAGGTCTGGGGAGAGGAAGAGGAGGCAGGCGGATGAGCAGATGAAGTTGAAGAGTCTGGCTGAGGGGCGGTCGTTGCTGAAGTCTTCGCTGTTGGCCGGGACTAGAAAGAAAGTCCTTGAAGACGGCCCCTTCGATCCGCTTGGCGGGCTCAGTGATGTTAACGAACACTATATCGTTCAAGACTATTACGAATATAAGTACGTTCCCTTCCCTCCCCAAGTTGCCATTTACACCATATCTAAATCATTACAGATGGTTGGAGAACGTCCGAAACGATACCGCGGCGCGGGCTGGTGGTTACTTTGTCGAGGAGTACTACGGACGCTCGTTGTTCGAAGCCTTTTCCGGCCTCACTTTCTTCGTCGACGAGGAGGCCGCACGGATAGAGGAGGAGAAGAGATCTATAACATATACAGACTTGATGATTAGCGATGCTGTTTCATAGATTCCCTTGGCACCCCGTTTCTTTACCTCCCCCTCTTCCCTTACTCTCTTATCACATACATTCCCTTTTATGTACAGCAATAAACGGCTTGGGGTACTAGCAGGCTCTGCTCGGGTAGCAAAAAGTATAATAGTCATTTTCGAGAGAGATGACCATCGGGTGAATATCAGAAATCTTATTAAGGTCATAATATTATATCAATATAAATTTACATAATACCTGTTTAACCAAGGTGATATCTACAGCCTAGTATCATACGATATTTAATGCCCCTACCCCAAGTAGCAGACTTCGGGATACCGTACATAATATTGAAGCATTAGAGAAAACGCCACAGTAGCAACCAGGCACTCACAATTTGTCACTCGAAGACTCTAATATTTACTCTCGAGTACCGGTATAGTATGTATAGGGGTGTAGTGTACTTGGCGGATTCAAAAGTATTCGGAAATCTTGGCGCCAAGTGTCCAGGCGAAAGGTGTGAGATAGCGCCAAGATTTCCGGATACTTTTGAATCCGCCAAGTAGTAAGGAACCTCAAGCGTGAAAGAGAAAAAAATCACTAACCAACCCCATAACATTAACGGAACTATACATCCTTGAGACCAGTGGTAAGGAAAAAAATAAGACAGTAATGAATAAAAAGGTACCCAAAAAAACCGTAACTCCAATAGCTTTAAACGCGAAAACGACTATCGCCAGGTAGAACAACGACAAACTCAACTTTCCTCTTCCTCATCGCCAGCGGAATCTTCGGTATCGACATTCCCGCCATTTTCAAGGACGAACGACTCGGGAATTGTCCATTCTGTCAAGTCGCCCTCGTCTTCCTCTTCCTCTTCTTCCTCTTCTTCCTCTTCCTCTTGCTCTTCCTCATCGTCTTCATCTTCTTCAGAATCCATTCTCCCACCAAACTCCTCGTTAACATCATACAATGCGTAGATTTGATCGCATTTGTAATCCATCTCTGCCACGAGTTCGTTCATCTCCCCAGTGAGCGCCTTGCGGCGTCTCTTTCCCATTGATGGGTCTAAGCTCATGAACTCCTCCGCCTTGTTTTGGTACGTTCTATTTCACGAAAGTTAGCATGACAAAAAATACTATGAGGAAGGGGTAGGGAAAGAACATACAATTTGATATGGGCAAATTCGTCTTGGAGTTGACGAACAACCTTACTCAGCTGGGTTTTTGGTTCCTGTGATGGCCTGGGAGTTACTTCCTCCTCATATAGTCCAGCGTTTACTGGTCTCCTCGTAGAGATAGGCTCAAGGGGAGGAGCGGGGAATGCCATTGAATTATCAATATCCGCCAGAGGATTAGCCATCTTCTGTTCTTGCTCCTTCTGTCTCAGCTTCTGCATGCGTTTGCAGACCGTGCAGGATTCAGGGTCATGCTCGACAAGGTGGGCGTCATGCGTTTCTCGAGGCGCCGGCGGGGCTGCTACTTGAGGAGCAGGGGGAGCTGGAAGAATCATGGACCCTTGGAGAGTCATAGGGTCTTCATAAGACATTTCCTCATGAGATGTGTGCTCCTCATCGCGACCTGGCTCAGGCGATCCTTGTCGAGCCTGCCCACCCAGAGCATTTGTCTCCTCATCCTCGCTTTCAGATACCTCTTCCTCAACCTCTTCCTCGACAGGGAAGCTCATTGTAGTCTCCTCGTCATAATAGTAAACTACCTTCTTAACGACTCTCCTTCTCCTTGGCCTTCGGGAGGTCTGGGAAGCTTGTGCTACAGCATCAGAAGATGCGGTAGCCGAAGCTTGTGGCTGCGCTTGGGGTTGGGCGGGTAGAGTGGCGGTGACTTGGGCCGAGCTGTCGACCATTTTGCCTCCGCTCTTAGCACTCTTAGCGATTCTGACGGTTTTGGCAGGTTTATTGGACGTGTCAAGTTTACGGCTAACAGGGGCAGTAGTTTCTTCGGCCCTGTCAGTTGATGGAGCAGATACTTTGGCGGACTTCCCAATCGTGGTTTTCGGTTTTGCGGTCCTGTTCGCGCAGTCTTTCGTCCCCAGACCAGAGAGCGCCGGTTCGAGCGCAGCACTCGCAGCAGCAGCTTTCTTCTTGCGCCTTTCGGCATTGATTTCTTTTGCAATCCTCTTAATTTCATCGGGCTACACATCGCAGTTAGAAAAGAGTATCAGAAGGATGGCAGACAGTTATACTCACAGAGATAGACATGATAGTATCGTCACCAGTCGAAAGATCTTTTGGCTCATTGTCCCCAGAAACAGCCTGTGTGTCTTGGGCGTCCACCGGCGATGCCTCGCTATCACTAGTAACAGGATATCCGCGGGCCCCGTTGGAACGGGCACCCTTCTTTCTCTTTCTCTGTGCCCGCGTCTCTTCCCTTCTCTGTCTAACTGGTTCCGGTACTGAAACCCGATTAACAGTCAATGACGAGGCAGCAGGAATATCCGATTTGGACATGAAAAGGTCTGGACGAAGCTTCCTGAGCTGATGTTCAACCATTTTGTCAAATCGTTCTTTTTGTAATGCAATTCTCTCTTTTGCCCTCCGCTCTTCAGCAATTTTCTTTCCCTCAATATCCAAACGTTCTCTTGCTCTTTCGGCCTCTTTCCCTCTTGCCCGCTGCTCACGTCTTTCAGCCATGGCAGACTCTTCGTTTGCTGCAGCTTCTTTGCCTTTTTCACGTCTAGCCGTGTCTCTTGCCACAACTTCAGCAACTACTGCGGCCTCCCTAGCTTCCCGGGCCTTCCGCCGCAACCTATCATCATGAATCTCCCACTCCTTTTCTTTAGGATTATAATCGAAGCGCCCTTGCCGAAGGTGAGCAATCTCGATTCGAAGCTCCTCATTTACTGCCTTGAGGTCCTCATTAGTAGAGATTGCCATCGCAACGGAGCTGATGGCAGAGTTGCGTTCTTCTTGCATATGCCTCAAGGCAATTTTGGAAACTTCAAGCTCGCGAGTAAGCATGTCCAGTTGAGTGCGAAGGTTGTTAATAGTGGTTTCCAATTCTGCACTGCTGTGAGCGAAAATACATTCAACAAGGGATAAGAGTGATAACGCACTGAGTTTCTCCATCTGATGTTCTAGCTTCATTTTTTCTTTGGCCCTCTCTTCTGCGTCGCCGTCATTACTTCCACCAAACGCGCTATCCCCACCTCTCTTTCTTATGAGACCATCCTCTGCTGCCTTTGCCCGGTGTTGCTCCTGGCGAAGTCTTGCTTCACTCCTTCTCAACTCATGTTCCAAATGCATGCAATGTTGCTCAGCTTCTGCTTTGGAGCCTTCAAGAGCTTCCACCTTGTCTTGCAATAATTTCATTGCCATAAGGATTGCGCGCTCATCATGAGGAACAGGAATCGATTCGAGAGGCTTATGGGTCTTTGAAAACCCCCCAGACGTACGTTTGCGGGAAAACCTGGTTGCGTCACCGGGATGGCCCGAGATAAGTTCTGAGAGATCCGACATTTGTGGGAGTAGAAAAGACTGTTGGGTAATGCCGATAGCCTCGTCAGTGGGCTTATAAAGCCCTGGCGCCCTTCCAGCATCAACATCTTTCAACCTGTCTAATCTCTCTTTCAAGTCTGTTGTAGTGGTGTGCCCATCTAGGCCTAGCTCCTGTAGGAAAGCGTCGGTAGATTTGAAAGACTTCGGAACTGCTTTGTCGGCGCCGGTGCCTGTTCTCCGAGCTTTGGCAACTATCGCAGGTACATCTGCGGTTAGGTCATCATCCTTTCTCATCCGATTCCCATGAGCACCTCCGCCGGGTACACTGCTCGAGGAGGGTTGTTTTGACTTCGATGATGCGAAGCGAGTGTTCGAATGGCGGGCTCTACCGGAAACACTACCGGCATCCGAGGCGGTGTCTCCGTGCTCATCGCGTGGGCTCCTCGATTGTCCACCCCGAAATCGTGACTGCGAGCCCCCACTACCACTGTTCGAAACGAAATCAGATATCTTTGATGCTCCAGTCCCTATCCCAGTAGTTCCAAGCCTTGATCGACCTCTTGAATTGTTTTTTGGGGTAGATAATTGTGACAAATCGAACCCCGTCAGACCTAAACTCTGAGATTCCTGGCCAGGTTTGGCCTTTTCCTTTGGTTTGTTGCTGGAGGTAGAAGCACCGTTCCTCCGCCTCGAGGGTTTTAGATACTCAGAAGGGTCTGAATGTGTGCTTGAGATGCTCTGTAGTCTTGCAGGGGGGTTTGGTGAGACGGTAGAGAAGAAGCCAGACACCCTACGGTCCTGCTTCCTACCGCTACCGGCTCCAAGGGAGAACGGAATATGCGATGAAAACTCTACCGACCTTAAACCAGAGCTGTTATTGTCACCTCTCCCCACCTCTATACTATCGGTAATCTCGTCATCATCACCGTCGTGGCCAGCCATTGTGAAGTCTGCAAACTCTTGTGAGAATAACCGTGAGTCAATTGTAGGTGTGTGTTGTAGCATGTCTACCCGGCGCGTAGAGGTTCCGCGAGCATCTCTTGATATGTCAAAAGATCCTAGGGTGTCGGTTTCTTCATCGTTGTTATTGCCATTTGCGCCCCCGCGTGATGAATTGGAAGAGAAAGAGTCGTGACCAAAATCGCGCGCGAGTTCGCGTCCAAGGCGTAGTCGGTCACTTTCTGGGTCGTGGATGTTGGAGGGAAGGGAGACGTGACTTTCGGACATGGTGTCTGTTACCTCGTAGTAGGCCATAGTGAGGGGGGTCCTGGTGATATGAATTTTTTTTGATTCTGTTGTCCTCGAGATAGCCTTCCAAATTCAGAATATTGGTGAGGAAATAATACACAATAATATTATGGAAATCTACTCGAACATTAAGAGGTCGAGGCTCTGTGGGAAAAGATTGAACAGCTGAAATAGAAAGGAAGCAGGATGCGTGAGAAGGAGGGGAGGTACTGTTGTCGGCGAAAGATGGGCTCGCGTCTGAGGGAGTGGACGGAGAGGAGGGTTGGACAGGCCTATCTTTTTCAGTTGACCTTTGTTGTTGTTGTCGTTTGTTTTGGTTGCGACATGCATGATTAGCTTCTTGGCATTGTTGATCTCATCTATCCGAGCAAGCCATCTGATAAGGCTGGCCAAGCCTTCAAATCATTTCCTATCACTCGGTGACGGAATTGGGCTCGCTGTCGGAAGTATTACGGTATCATACTTCAATGTGATGTGCGGTGCACATATGTTCGGCCAATGGCCAGGCTACTTGGAATGTGGGGTACGAGGAAGTAACTAGAGTCATATTGATGTATGTTGATACTACAGATTGTTATAAAGTACCGCAGTCTCAGGCGCGTCTATAGGCGAGCAAGCAAGATAGAATCAATCACTCTCTTTCTTTCATCGTTCGAGTCTCATTACTATACACTGCATCTCCGGCCTCTTCTGTGCGACCTCCGACACTCGCTATCATACAAGTTTGAAATACCTGTACCCTATTTCTCGGCCTAATCCATCCATATCCTCTTGGGATTATGGGCAAAATATGTATATCTAGAGCAAAGTTAGTTATTTAGGCCTGGTATATCCTAAGTGGTGATGGGACTTGACTCGGTGCTCTGTGACTCGCTTACTGCCCTAGGGGTACACTGTTGGTACTTGCCTCGAAGCAAGAGAAGTACTCGTAGACCGACTTCGCGTGCTCCGGCGTGTCGCGTCCACGCCCACGCCCACCTTGGAGTATACGCTAACTCACGCGAATCCTAAATGAACAATAACACGAGAATTACTGATGGTAAGTCTCTCATGACGAGGCCCAGGGAAATATATTTGATCGCGAATGTGGAGGGAAATCTTGAGAGACCTCGCCGGGTTCACTGCGACCCCCCACTGGATAGACCAAAGTCTTCACCTTCAATATAGGTACAACGGTGGATCTTTTTTTTATTACCCCCCCAACGATCAATTCATCTTATGCAAGTAAAGGGGCGAGTACAAGGGTAGATCATGAAAACATGGTACAGAGCCGGGGTGGTCATTCCTCCGTTGTGACGACAACTTTGGAACACGAGAAAAAGTATATGTTCCAACCAAGGGTCATGTGCGACAACCACTGAATGCTGATTTGATGGTAAATAAAGTGGTGTTGGTATTCTCGCTTAAACTAAGACTAGTGAAAGGTAGGTTGAATGTGTAGAACGATCATACTCATAATCATTAGATCGTTAGAGAAAATAAGAAACATAAAATTTGTCTTAATTATCCGAAGATTACCGCGAAATACGAGGCAATGGTGTGTGTGGGTAGAAACATACGAGTGATATCTGATGAATACGTATAGATGATTTTATGATAAATAGCAATCAAGAAAGCTTCTACGATAGGTTATTATGAGTTATAGTTCTATGTCAGCTTGCAATGTCTTCACAGTCTACTAGTCGAGATGAGCATCTCCTTCCCGTTCCAGGAAGCCCAAGCCCTCTACGTACCTGGCTCTTTGATGCCGAAACCTCAGATGATGAGACCTCTTTTTATATTTCGTTTCCAAATCGACCTTTAACCTCCTCCACTACCTCCATAAAGCCTTGCTCAGAGTCCGAGTATATTATTGCTGCTGACTCTGAGCCAGACTGCAACCTTCAAAGTCCCACTCGCTGTTCTACTCCCTGCCCTATATTCAATAGAGAAGGAAAGACTCAAGTCGAAGGCGGAGCCGATTCCTCCAGTACCTCTCATCCTAACAGTCCCATCTCTGATCTTGGTCCTGAACCAAGCAGCTTGGAAACCAACCCCCAGCCTCTACATACTGAAGTTGATGTTGGCCTTTGCCATAAGATCCGTGGGCTCAAACATTTTGCCCACTGGCCATATAGACAGATTGCAACAGCAAATGGAGTTGCGCTGTCTACAGTCTACCGTATTGCACATCCACCACATACCCCCACCCGTAATAGTGTTTGTGGCCGGCATTCTATCCTTCGTACACCAAACCGTGAGAAGCTTATCACCTTAGCTACCGCCTCAGCAGAAAATCGGTGCAAGCCCTATGCTGAAATTGCCTGCATGGCTGGTCTCAATGCCTGTGATCGGACACTACATCATACTATGTCTTCAGCGGGATATCATCGTCGTGTTGCCCGAAACAAACCTTTTCTTTCGATCAAAACCAGAGCCGTATGTAACCCAAAATCTCCCTCTCTTTGTAATTTCTTTACTTTCTTTCTTTACCTATTGCCAATTATTCTCTGGTGTCTGGAAACTGCACTTTTGGATACAAGGTCCAGCAACAAACTATTGATCAGTTATCTAAGGTTAGCCAGCCAAATATATCCCTGTCTGTTCTGGTTAATATGGTTCTGACTTTCTACAATACAGTATTTCATGACATGGCAAGTCCACCACCTATGCACCCAGCTCATACAACGAATCCTGGCTCTATTACTTGAATAGCTCTTGAGGGATTCTCGCCTTATAGTAGACCAATGTTCTCAAGCGTCCCGCCCTGTAGGCACCGCCTGGACCGCTATTTGAGGCATCCTAGGCATCTGGCTCAAGCTGTAGGGCAAGAGTGTCCGTCCTTTCAAAAAGACTACTGTTTAAGAGGGTGACTGTAGAGCCCTACAGTCTTCAACCGATCGGTTCCCAAATCGTACGTGTCGTCCTTACCCACCATCTGTGGTCCTCAACTGTCTTCTGCAGTCCTTACCCTGGGCCGTTTTCTGCAGTACTTGCCCGTCTTGTGCACTCTATGCCCGTCTTCTGCAAATGTTACCTGTCATGTACAGTCTTCGCAAATTACCTGTAGGGCCCGCCAGTTATCCGGAGTTACCCAGAAAATTCCACCACCTAGGACACCTACAGTCCCCGCAAGTCTGTCCGCTTCCACAGCCTATATGGATGGCCCAATAGTAGTTCTGTCCCTTTTTTGCCAAACAAGCGCTCCGGATGAGGTCCAATTATTCTAGTTCCCATTGCCAAGTTCTCTACCCCCTTTTATCAAGAAGCCTCTATCTCCTAAGATAACGCTTTGTTTTGTATTTTGAAATATTATTCAATAATAAGGCTTTCTAAATACTAATTGAATATATTTATTTGTTAGGCAGACTTCTCCTGAGCTGATATCTATAAGGTATGGGCTACTCATGATTGGGCCAAGGTTATTTGGACGGACGAATGCGCCTTTAATGTTGGTGGGGCTCCTGGTCGTGTTTGGGTGTCACAAATCGTGACTAAGCAAGGTTGATTTCACATGACTAATACTTATTAGTCATCAGGTATGTTGGTTTTGCACTATGATGTCGCTTTGACTCATAGCTTTCACATGACTACGTACTTGCGAGGCATTGGTTGATTATGATTGGTTAATGGTTTCATGACTCACGAGGGTGATGGCATATGATGTAATGACTTTCGCACATGACTCATATTACGAGTCATGGGTTTTACGCATGCGACTCATTTGAGCGCATGATCGGGTTTATGGGTTTGGATCGATGGAAAGGGATGAACGCAGTTGACTCATACGAGTCAGCTGATGGATTTCGCACTATGACTCATTATGAGTCATAATGGCTATGTTACGCGAGATGATGAGTCACCAGGATTAGGGTTGTGAGAAGATGCCTATAAAAGGCACTTGGCTCCGACCAAGAGATAGGATCTTCATGCAACCATCCAAGTACTTTTCTATACTTTAAGATATTGCAATACGATTACGCTTTACTCTCTTTACCTACACTCCTCCTCCACGAGAGCCTACGCTTTAAGAACCCGGAGACTATTGTGATAGTCTCGACGGGCCGTTCGAATATAGGACTATTGTGATAGTTCTATCAAGCACGCCAATTCACCCATCTTACTATCTGAAGAGATAGTACCTCTCAACGAATTACCAAAGACAAGCAAGCCAGTTCCGTACTATCTGAAGAGATAGTACCTCCCTACCTCTTGGTGCAAGAAAACGAGATTCGCATACGCAGGAGACGACTGTCGTTGCCTGTTGCATACACGCTCAACAATAGGATTGTTACATTGGGTCACTAGGTGAGCAGAGGAAAAGTTTGCCGAGTGCTGCCTTTTGCCGAAATTTAAGAAGCGGGAATCAATTATCGTCTGGGCCTGCATTGTTGGCCGTAGTAAGGGCCCATTGATTATTTGGGATAAATGTGCCTGGCGTAAGACGATAAATGCCAAGGGATATCAGACCCACATTGTACCCCATTTGGATCGTTTCTGGAATACTGAGTCAGTTCGAACGAACGAATACGTCTATATCCAACACGATAATGCTTCCCTCCATCGGGCCCATACTACTGTTGCCAAGCTACAGGAGCGCGGTCTCTACAACTATCTTATGCCATGGCCAGCAACCTCCCCTGATCTTAATCCAATCGAGGCTGTTTGGAGATTGATGAAGACACGTATCGGCAAGCTTCTCCCCCGCCCCCAGAACAATAGCGACATGATTACGGCTAT
>Ga0307513_10004817_pt1 | contig 17920 bp, 19 predicted proteins | sample 15_EM_MG_FD_202174 | JGI IMG/M metagenome (GOLD analysis project Ga0307513, IMG submission 202174) | Populus trichocarpa ectomycorrhiza microbial communities from riparian zone in the Pacific Northwest, United States - 15_EM | ecosystem: Host-associated > Plants > Roots > Unclassified | place... | reverse complement strand
GGCAAGGGCCCGGTGCAGAGCCTGCGCCGCTATGCCGGCGACGGCCACGGCGGTTTCACCGTCGAGGCCCTGACCGACGTGCGCTTCGTGCCGCTCCTGGACGGGGTGGCGCGGGAGCCCTGAGGCCCGGCGTTAAGGTTTGCGCCCAACAAACGCCACCCTGGACCGGTTTTCATTCGGCGGAATCGGGGAAACGCCTTAGGCGCGCTCTCAGACATGAAGACTTTGTGGGTTGGCGCGGGCGCCGGGGCTCTTCCATGATCTCCTTTCGACGCCTCGACTGATTCCGCCCCCTTGCACGGACTGGCGATGACGCAATTCTACAGCCGAACGGCCCTGTTGCTCCTGGCCTGCAGCGCGCTTGGCGCCTGCACCACCTATCAGCCGCTGTCCGGCGAGGCTGGCGGCGAGCCCCTGCGGCCCAGCTTCCCCACCCGCCTGCCGCCGCCGCCGGAGACCGTGCGCCCGGTCCAGCCGCCGCCGCCGGTCCGCGAGGCGCCCGACACGTTCCCGGCGCGCCCCTCGTCGCCCGTCGAGAGCCGTCCCCTGGACGCGCCGGCCGGGTCGCGGCCGATGACGGTGACGCCGAGCTACGTCCCGCCGCCGGGCCAGGCCGCCCCGCCGCCCTATACGCCGCCGGCCTACACGCCCTCGTCGCCCCCGGCGATGGTGACGCGCACCGAGGTCCGCCGCTCGGTCACCGGCAAGGTGGTCGACACCGAGGGGCCGCCGCGGATCTACACCGTCAAGAAGGGCGACACCCTCTTCGCCATCGCCCGCACCCTCGACACGACCAGCGACGACCTGGCCAAGGACAACAAGCTGAAGGCGCCCTTCCGCCTGCAGCCGGGCGACAAGATCAAGGGGCCGACCACCCAGGCCAAGGCCTATGTGGTGGGCGCAGGCGACACCCTCTTCGCCATCGCCCGCCGGTTCAGCGTCACCGCCGCCGCGCTGGCCGAGGCCAACGACATCTCGACCGGCGCCTCCCTGCGCCCGGGCCGCAAACTGATCCTGCCGCAGGGCTACAAGGACAAGGGGCCGACCAAGACCGAGGTGAAGACCCAGGTTCCCGCGCCGCAGCCGGCCTATCAGCCCCCGCCGCCCCGGCCGCCCGCCGCGCCCTACCAGGCGCCCCAGGCCCCGCCGACCTACCCGCCCTACCAGCCCCCGCCGCCCCGGCCGCCCGCCGCGCCCTACCAGGCGCCTCAGGCCCCGCCGACCTACCAGCCCTACCAGCCGCCGCCCCCGCCGCCTTACCAGCCGCCGGCGACCCAGCAGCCGACGCGGCCGCCCGCGACCCCGCCGCAGACCACGCCCTACAATCCGCAGCCGGCGCCCTACGCACCGCCCCCGGTCCAGCGGCCCGTCGTGCCGTCGACCACGCCGCCGGGCGGCATCGTGCCGAGCACCGGCCCCCTCGGCGACGCCCAGATCTCGCAGCTGGGCCGCGGCCGCTTCCTGTGGCCGCTGCGCGGGGAGCTGATCTCCACCTTCGGACCCAAGGGCACCGGCCAGCGCAACGACGGGATCAACATCCGCGTGGCCGCCGGCGAGACCATCCGCGCCGCGGCCGCGGGCGACGTGGTCTATGCCGGCGATCAGGTGCCGGGCTTCGGCAACCTGGTGCTGGTCAAGCACGCGGACGGCTGGGTCACCGCCTACGGCCACCTGTCGCGAGTCGACGTGAAGATGCAGCAGAAGGTCGCCCAGGGGCAGCAGCTGGGCCTCTCCGGCTCCAGCGGCGGCGTCGGCGAGCCGCAGCTGCATTTCGAGGTCCGCTATGCGCCCACGCCCAGCGACCGCGCCCGCCCCATCGACCCGCAGCTGGTGTTGCCGCGGTAGGCGGGAGCAACCTGGGGCTGCTACAGCGGCAAGGCCTTCCCCAGTTCCCCCGCCAGGTCGCGGATGAACTGCCAGGCCACCCGGCCCGAGCGACCGCCGCGCAGCTGCGCCCACTGGAGGGCGCGCCGGTCGAGGTCCTGGCAGGCCAGGCCGTAGCGCTGCGCGTAGCCGCGCACGGCGTCGAGATAGGTCGCCTGGTCCATGGGCGGGAAGCCGACCCACAGGCCGAAGCGGTCGGAGACGCTGACCTCTTCCTCGGCGTCCTCGGCCGCCGAGACCAGGCCCCGGTCCTCCACATGGCCGCGCGGCATCAGGTGGCGGCGGTTGGAGGTGGCGACGAACATCACATTGGCCGGCGGGCCGCTCACCCCGCCCTCCAGGGCCGACTTCAGCGCCTTGGCCGCCGCCGCGCCCTCCTCGAACGACAGGTCGTCGCACAGCACCACGAATCGCTCCTCGCGCCCGCGCAGCACGTCGAACAGGGCGGGCAGGGCGGTCACCTGGTCGCGGTCCACCTCCACCAGCTTCAGGTCCGCCGCCGCCGCCGAGGCGGTCATGAAGGCGGCCTTGGCGATCGAGCTCTTGCCCGTGCCGCGCACGCCCCACAGCAGGGCGTGGTTGAACGGCAACCCCTCGGCGAACCGGCGCAGGTTCTCCACCACCCTGTCCTTCTGCCGCTCGACGCCCACCAGGGCCTCCAGGGGCAAGGGATAGTCGGGCGCGGGGTGGAAGGCGCCGGTCGCGGGATCGTGGCGGAACAGCCGCGCGGCGGTGAAGTCGGGCATGGCCGGGACGGGCGGCGCCAGGCGCTCCAGGGCCTCGGCGATGCGGTCCAGGGCGGTCTTCGGCTCAGGTTCCATGGGTGGGCTGCTTAAGGGTTCGGCGCTCGCATTGCAAAACGGAGGGCGAGCGCATAGCTTCCGCCGACTTGAAATCGGGCTGACTCCCATGAGTTCGCCGATCCGCGCCTCGGAGAGGATATGTTCGCAACCCCCGCCTTCGCCCAGACCGCCGGAGCCGCCGGAGCCGGCGGCCCGCAGGAGATGCTGATCCAGTTCCTGCCCCTGGTCGCCCTGGTCGTCCTCTTCTACTTCCTGATGATCCGCCCGCAGCAGCAGCGGATGAAGAAGCACCAGCAGACCCTGGCCGCCCTCAAGCGCGGCGACGTCATCGTCCTGAGCTCGGGCATGGTCGGCAAGGTGGTCCGCGTCGAGGACGTCGAAGTCGGCGTCGAGATCGCCCAGGGCGTCACCGTCAAGGTGGTCAAGGCCATGGTCGCCGACGTCCGCTCGCGGGGCGAGCCGGCCGCCGCCAACGACGCCAAGAGCTAAGACCCGATCCGGTCCACAGCCATGATGTCGCTTTCGCGCTGGAAGGTTATCGCCGTCGTCCTGTCGGTGGTCTTCGGCGTGCTGTTCACCCTGCCCAACCTGCTGCCGCAGAAGACCCTGGACGCGTTCCCGGGCTTCGTGCCGCACCAGCGGCTGAACCTCGGCCTCGACCTGCAGGGCGGCTCGCAGCTGCTGCTGGAGGTCGACACCGCGGCCCTGCGCGCCGAGCGCCTCACCAACCTGGTCGAGGACGTGCGCACCACGCTTCGCGAGGAGGGGATCGAGTTCACCGCGCTCGGCGTCGCCGACGGCGCGGTCTCGGTCCGCATCACCGACCCGGCCAAGGTGACCGATGCGATCAACCTGCTGCGGCGCACGGTCGGCGCGGCCCTGGCCGGCGTGCCCGGCGGGCGCGACGTGACGGTGAACTCCGCCCCGGACCAGCGCGTGCGGATCTCGTTCGTGCCCGAGGCCCTGAACGCCGAGGCGGCCAAGGCGGTGGACCAGTCCATCGAGATCATCCGCCGGCGCATCGACGCGCTGGGCACCAAGGAACCCACCATCATCCGCCAGGGCGTCAACCGGATCGTCGTCCAGGCGCCCGGCGAGAGCGACCCCGAGCGGCTGAAGGCCGTCATCGGCCAGACCGCCAAGCTGTCCTTCCAGATGGTCGACGAGAGCGTGCCCCTGGCCGAGGCCGCGGCCGGCCGGGTGCCGCCAGGCTCGGAGCTGCTGGTCAGCGAGGACGGCGCCTCGCCGGCCCTGCTGGTGCGCAAGCGCTCGCTGGTCACCGGCGAGATGCTGACCGACGCCCAGCAGCAGTTCGACAGCCAGAGCGGCCAGGCGGTGGTAAGCTTCCGCTTCAACGGCCAGGGCGCGCGCCGCTTCGGCGACGCCACCAGCCAGAACATCGGCAAGCGCTTCGCCATCGTCCTCGACAAGAAGGTGATCTCCGCCCCGGTCATCCAGGGCGCGATCACCGGCGGCTCGGGCCAGATCACCGGCAACTTCACCGTGGAGAGCGCCAACAACCTGGCGATCCTGCTTCGCGCCGGGGCCTTGCCCGCGCCGCTGAAGGTCGAGGAACAGCGGACGGTGGGCGCCGAGCTGGGCGCCGACGCCGTGCGCGCCGGCGCCATCTCGCTGGCCATCGGGGCGGTGGCGATCATCGTCTTCATCGTCCTGGCCTACGGCCTGTTCGGGGTGTTCGCGGCCATAGCCCTGATCGTCAACGTGCTGATGATCGTCGGCATCATGTCGATGACCCAGGCGACGCTGACCTTCCCCGGCATCGCCGGGCTGATCCTCACCCTGGCCGTGGCCGTCGACGCCAACGTGCTGATCTACGAGCGGGTGAGGGACGAGGCCCACGCCGGGCGACCGCCCTTGTCGGCCCTCGACCACGGCTACCAGCGGGCGCTGGTCTCGATCATCGACGCCAACATCACCAGCGCCATCTCGGCCCTGATCATGTTCCAGTTCGGGGCCGGGGCGGTGAAGGGCTTCGCCTGGACCCTGCTGATCGGGGTCGTCACATCGGTGTTCACTGCGGTGGTCATCACCCAACTGCTGATCGGCTGGTGGTTCCGCGCCACCAAGGCCAAGCAACTGCCGATCGTTTGAAGGCGCCCCACCCATGAAATGGCCCCTCATCCGCAATTTGCCGCGCGAGTTCCACTTCAACTTCGTGCGCTTCGCCCCGTTCGCCGCGGTGATCTCCGCCATCGCCATCATCGCCTCGGGAGCCTCGTTCTTCACCCAGGGCCTGAACCTGGGCATCGACTTCGTCGGCGGCACGCTGATGGAGGTGCAGACCAAGGGCCCGGCGCCCATCGCCCAACTGCGCCAGGCCCTGGTCGCCGCCGGCGGCCATGACGCCCAGGTGCAGGCCTATGGCGACGAGGGCGGCGCCATGCTGCGCTTCCGCACCGAGGGCGGCAGCATCGCGGCCGCCGACCAGGTGAAGAAGCAGCTGCAGGCCGACCTCCCGACCCTCGCGATCAAGCGGGTCGAGGTGGTCGGGCCCAAGGTCTCGGGCGAGCTGATGAAGTCGGGCTTCCTGGCGCTGGGCGTCGCCCTGCTGCTGATGCTCGCCTACATCTGGTTCCGCTTCCAGCTCCAGTTCGGCCTGGGCGCCGTGGCCGCCGTCCTGCACGACGTGCTGCTGACCCTGGGGCTCTTGTCCTTCACCCACCTCGAATTCTCGATGACCTCGATCGCGGCCCTGCTGACGGTCATCGGCTATTCGATGAACGAGAAGGTGATCACCTTCGACCGGCTCCGGGAGAACCTGCGCAAGTACAAGACCGCGCCACTGGCCGAGGTCATCAACCGCTCCGAGAACGAGCGGCTGTCGCGCACCCTGATCACCGGCACCACGGCGATCCTGGCGCTGGCCGGGGCGCTGTTCTTCGGCGGCCCGGTGCTCTACCCGCTGGTCTTCACCATGGTGTTCGGCATCGTCATCGGCACCTATTCGTCGATCTATGTGGCCCTGCCGATCATCCTGCTGTGGGGCGTCAAGCGCGGCGACGAGCCGGCCGAGCCGCTGAAGCCGGCTGGCGCCCGGGGCTGAGGTCCGCCATGGCCCGCGACGCGCCCTCCATCGACGCCTTCGGGGGCGGGGGGTTCCGCCTCTCCGGCGAATGGCATGCGGGCTCGGTGCTGATCCTGGAGGATGTCGCGACGTTCTGGCCGGTGACCGCGCTCGACCAGGTGACGCCGCAGGCCCTCGCGCCGGTCCTGACGCTGGGCGCGCGCGCGGTGGAGTTCGTGCTGCTGGGGACGGGCGGCGCCAGCGGCCTGCCGTCCAAGGCCCTCCGCGAGGCCCTGCGCGCCGCCGGAATCGGCCTGGAGTTCATGGACACGCCCACCGCGGCGCGGATGTACAACGTGCTGACCGCGGACGGACGCCGGCTCGCCGCGGCCCTGATCGCCGTCTGAGGCTTGGTCAACGTTACCTTGCGGCCGTGGCGAAACGTCCTATACCTGACCGCCAGGGCAGGACTCTTGAGGGCTCATACATGGCCGGACTACTTTCGAACCTTCGCAACACCATCATCGTCAGCGTGATCCTCTCGATCGTGCTGATCGCTGGATATGAGATTCATAACGGCGCCCCGGACGCGATCTTCTGGCAGGCGCTGTTCCGCTGGATGCACGTGGTCTTCGGCATCCTGTGGATCGGGCTGCTCTACTATTTCAACTTCGTCCAGATCCGGAAAATGCCGGAGATCCCCGCCGAGCTGAAGCCGGCCATCTCCAAGTACATCGCCCCCGAGGCGCTGTTCTGGTTCCGCTGGGCGGCGCTGTTCACCTGGGTGATGGGCGTGATCCTGGCGATCAACCGCGGCTACTTCTTCGAGGCCGTGACGCTGGGCGCCACCGAGGGCTTCTCGGTGCCGCAGCACACCTTCATCGGCGTCGGCATGTGGCTGGCGACCGTGATGTTCTTCAACGTCTGGGCGTTCATCTGGCCGGCGCAGAAGATCGCGCTCGGCATCGTCGAGGCCGACGCGGACGCCAAGGCCAAGGCCGGCCGCACCGCGATGCTGTTCTCGCGCACCAACACCCTGCTGTCGCTGCCGATGCTGGTCACCATGACCATGAACCAGACCGTCTTCGGCTGACGCACGAACGCTTCTAAGATCGGAAGGCCCGCCCCACCGGCGGGCCTTTTGCTTTTCCGGCGCGAGCAATGGCTGACGACCCCGAAGACCTGGACGCCCTGGTGAAGCGCGTCGATCCCGACCGCTGGCTCTCCAGCCGGTTCATCGGGGACGCGCAGGCGCGCGCCGACGTGGTCGCCCTCTACGCCTACGACCACGAACTGGCCCGCGCGCCCAGGGTGGCCTCCAACCCGCTGATGGGCGAGATTCGCCTGGCCTGGTGGCGCGAGGTGCTGGACGAGGTGTTCGAGGGCCGTCCGGTCCGCCGCCACGCGACCGCCCAGGCCCTGGCCGCCGTGGTCGCCCGCCACAGCCTCCCGCGTGCGCCGCTGGAGGCGATGATCGACGCCCGCTACCGCCAGCTCGACGCCGCGCCCATGACGCCCGAGGAGGCGCTCGCCTGGGCCGCCGACACCGGTGGCGCGGTCGCGGTCCTGGCCGCCCGCCTGCTGGACCCGTCCGCCGATCCGGAACCCGCCCGCGGCGCCGGGGCGGCCTGGGCGCTCGCCCACCGGCTGGCGGCCCAGCCCGACCTCGCCCCGGTCTTCCAGGCCCAGCTCAAGGCCGCCCGCCGCGACGTACGCCGGCTCGCCATCCCCGCATTCCCCGCAGCCGCGCACGCCGCCCTCGCCCAGGGCCGCGCGAAAGGCGGCCGGGCGTCCGACCTCCGCCGCCAGCTCGCGCTCACCTGGGCCGTCGCGTGGGGCCGGGTCTGACGCGTTGCTCCCCCGCTGGGGGAGCTGTCGGCGAATGCCGACCGAGGGGGACTTTGACTCTTCGGGCGCCGCAAGAACCCCCTCCGTCGCTCCGCGACACCTCCCCCAAAGATGCGCTGACGCGCGGGGGAGGAACTGCCCCCGAGGGAGAGCTCAGGGCTATTCCGCCGCCGCCAGCTCCGGCGCGCCGGCCAGCCACGCGTCCAGTTCGGCCAGGGCGCGCTCGCCCATCAGCCGCTTCTTGGCCCGGCCGCGCTCCTTGTGGGGCAGGCGCTTGCCGTCCTGCCCGTGGCGCGGGGCCTCCAGCGGCGGCAGCAGGCCGTAATTGATGTTCATCGGCTGGAACGAGCCCTTGCCGGCGTCCAGGTGCCCGCCGGTGATGTGGCCGATCAGCGCCCCCAGCGCCGTGGTCGCCGGCGGCGGGGCCAGCGGCCGGCCCAAACGTTCGGCCGCGGCGAAGCGGCCGGCCAGCAGGCCCACCGCGGCGCTCTCGACATAGCCCTCGACGCCGGTCACCTGGCCGGCGAACCGCATCCGCGGCTGCGCCTTCAGCCGCAGGGCGGCGTCCAGCAGGCGCGGGCTGTTGATGAAGGTGTTGCGGTGCAGGCCGCCCAGCCTGGCGAACACCGCCTTCTCCAGCCCCGGGATGGTGCGGAAGATCTCGCTCTGCGCCCCGTGCTTCAGCTTGGTCTGGAAGCCGACCATGTTCCAGAGCGTGCCCAGCGCGTTGTCCTGCCGAAGCTGGACGATGGCGTAGGCCTTCACGGTCGGATTGTGGGCGTTGGTCAGGCCCACCGGCTTCATCGGCCCGTGGCGCAGGGTCTCGCGCCCGCGCTGCGCCATCACCTCGATCGGCAGGCAGCCGTCGAAATAGGGCACGTGCTCCCAGTCCTTGAACTCCGACTTCGGTCCGGCCAGCAGGGCGTCGACGAAGGCGTCGTACTGGGTCTTGTCCATCGGGCAGTTGATATAGGCCGCCGCGTCGCCGCCGGGGCCCTCCTTGTCGTAGCGCGACTGCCGCCACGCCACGTCCATGTCGACGGACTCCAGGGTCACGATGGGGGCGATGGCGTCGAAGAACGACAGCTGGCCCTCGCCGGTCAGCGCCAGGATCGCCTCGGACAGCGCCGGCGAGGTGAGCGGGCCGGTGGCCACCACCACGCTGTCCCAATCGGCCGGCGGCAGGCCCGCCACTTCCTCGCGCCGGATGGTGACCAGCGGGTGGGCCTCCAGGCGCTCGGTCACGGCGGCGGCGAATCCGTCGCGGTCCACGGCCAGGGCCCCGCCCGCGGGCACCTGGCAGGCGTCCCCGCAGGCCATGATGATCGAGCCGCAGCGGCGCATCTCCGCATGCAGCAGGCCCACCGCATTGCCGGCCCAGTCGTCGGCGCGGAACGAGTTGGAGCAGACCAGTTCGGCCAGGCGGTCGGTGTGGTGGGCGTCGGTGCCGCGCACCGGGCGCATCTCGTGCAGGATCACCGGCGCGCCGGCCTGGGCGATCTGCCAGGCGGCCTCGGAACCGGCCAGTCCGCCGCCGACGACATGTATGGGGGTGAGGCTCATCGGCGATTTACTAGCAACCTTCCTCGTTCATCGCGAGCGGGGCCTTGCGGGGGGCGGCGCGCGCTCTACGTTGCAGCCAAAGGGACGGCCGACTCGTTCTGTTCGTGTCCGTCGGCCAAGGAACCTCGATGAGCGAATTTTCGCCGAGCGATGCGGCGCTGGAAGGTTTCCGCCTGGTGCGGGAACGGCCGGGGACCATCCTGGCGTGGGGCGGCCTCTATTTCGTGGGGATCGTCGGCATCGGCGCCTTCATGCTGGCGGCGATAGGCCAGGACTTCGTCAAGTACGTCCAACGTGGCGGCATGGAGTCCGGCGACCCTAAGGCGCTGGCCGCCATCCTGCAGCACACGTGGCCCGCGTTCCTCGTCGTGGTCCTGCTGGTGATCTTCCTCGGCTCGATCATCAACGCCGGCGTCTATCGGCTGGTGCTGCGGCCCCAGGAGCCCGGCTTCGTCCATCTGCGCATCGGCGCCGACGAGCTTCGGCTCACCCTGGTCAATGTCGCCCTGTTCTCGCTGGGCATGGTTTTCCTGACCTTGCTGGCGGTCGTCGCCGCCGTGCTGACGGCGGGGCAGGGCGTGCTCAGCGCGCTGCTCGCCATGCTGGTCGCCGCGGTCATGGTCTGGATCGGCGTGCGCCTGCTGCTGGCCACGCCGATGACCTTTGGCGAGCGCCGGGTGGTGGTCCGCGAATCCTGGCAGCTGACCCACGGCCGGTTCTGGAGCCTGCTCGGCATGACCCTGCTGGCGGTGACCTTCTATGTGATGGTCTGGCTGCTGTTCAGCATCATCAGCGCCGCCTTCGTCGCGCTGGCCGGCGGCCCCGAGGCCATCGCCAATCCGGCCCAGCTGCGCGGCTTCGCGGTCGTGGCCTTCCTGGTCACCATGCTGATCCAGCTGCTGCTGCCGGTGCTGCAGATCATCATGATCTACGCGCCCCTGGCCATGGCCTACCGCCAGCTCCGACACGTCGACGAGGCGCCGCCGCAAGCCCTGCCGCAGACCTAGCAGAGCCGCGCCGCTATTTTCCCGGCGGCAGGGTGGTCAGCAGGGACGCGCCCTCGGGGGTGATGTTCCAGCCCTCGCGGTTGCGCTCGGCATAGCCCAGTTCGGTCAGCGCTCGGGCGTCGGAGATGTTGATCCAGTCGACCGTCTCACCCGCACGCTTGCGCGCCAGATTACGCAGCGCCGTCAGCTGGCCCGGGGACAGCGCCATGTTACTGGCCGTCCGCCAGGGGGCCGGATGCGACGGTTGTTCGGCGCGAGGTGATGCGCTCCAGTTCCTGGCGGATCCGCAGGACCTCGCTCGACAGGTCGGTGACGTCGCCCTGCAGCTGGGCGCAGCGGGCCTTGAGATAGTCGTTCTCGCGGCGCAGGCGCCCAGCCTCTTCGTCGGTCATCGGGTTTGGCTCCGAATCACGGCCTTGAGCAGCACCGCCCGGCGTACCGATATGTCGGGCGCCCGCAGCTCGCGGCGCGCGCCCTCCGTCACCTCGCCCAGGTGTCGACCGCCCAGGGCCCAGGCTTCCGCGCGGATCTCCTGTTCGGGTATCCAGTGTCCGCGCAGGCCCTTCAGCAGGGCCCACAGACCGGTCAAAGGCGTGAACCGCTCAGGATCGTGCCGCGCAGGGCGGCGACATCGGCCACCCTCGGCTTGGGGCGGCTGCCGGTGGAGCGGGGGTCGTTCAGGCCGCCGACGGCGCGGGGCAGGGGTTTGGTGGGATTGGACATGGCGTCCTTTCGGGCCGGCGAGCGAGGCCCATGACGCGCATCGACTGCCAGCCGGTCACATATAGGCTCCCGCGCCTCGGAAAGCTCGCGGGGACTTATGGTTTTGGCTGCGGGCGGGATATTCGAAGGTCGGGAGGAGCCGATGGCTCCCCGGGCAGGACTCGAACCTGCGACAAGTCGGTTAACAGCCGACTGCTCTACCAACTGAGCTACCGAGGACCATCGCCTTCGCGGGCCGGCCGTATACGACGCGGTTGGCGGGCGCGCAAGCGCTCCGAACACGTCCTGGCCGCCGCGTCAAAAAAAGAGCCCGGCCGAAGCCGGGCTTGAGCAAAGTCGATGATGGTGGGGTGTCTTCAAGGAAGACAAGGCGAAGGTGAGCTGCGGCGGTTAACGGGGGATTAATGCTGTTGGCCGATCGCCGTCCCCCGCCGATCAGGCCCCCGCCGGAACCGGCTGGACGTCTTCGTCCGATGGCGCGTCCATCGCGGCGAACATCGCCTTGCGCGGGCCGATGAAGCCGAACAGGAAGGCGCCGACCTTGCGCATCTGGATCTCTTCGGAGCCCTCGGTGATGCGGTAGCGGCGGTGGTGGCGGTAGATGTGCTCGAACGGGGTGTGGCGCGAATAGCCCATGCCGCCATGGATCTGCATCGCCCGGTCGGCCGCCTCGCAGACCATGCGGTTGGCCCAGTAGTTACACATGGACACCTTGTCGGAGAGCACCTTCTCGACCTCCTTGTGCTCCATGTGGTCCATCTCCCAGGCGGTCTTGCGGATCAGCAGGCGCAGCATCTCGCACTGGGTGGAAAGCTCCACCAGCGGCCACTGGATCGCCTGGTTGACCGCCAGCGGCTTGCCGAACGGCTTGCGCTTGCGGGCGTACTTCACGCTCTCCTCGATGCAGAACACCGCCGCCCCCAGCGACGAGGCGGCCTGGCGGATGCGGTTCTGGTGGACGAAGCTCTGGCCCAGGCCCAGGCCGCGGTCGACCACGCCCCAGTAGCCGTCCTCGGGGACCCACACGTTGGTGAAGCTCACCCGCGGGTGGTCGGTGGGCATGTTGAAGGTCCACATGTATTCCTCGACCTTCACCCCAGGCGCGTCGGCCGGGACGATGAAGCAGGTGATGCCGGCGGCGTCCCCGTCCTTGCCGCTGGTGCGCGCGAACACCATCACGTGGGTCGCCACGTGCATGCCCGTCGTCCACATCTTTTCGCCGTTGATCAGCCAGCCCGGCTTGCCGTCCTTGTCCTGGCGGACCCCCCGGGTCTCCATGAAGGTGGCGTCGGAGCCGTGGTTGGGCTCGGTCAGGCCAAAGCCCGTGCGCATGGCGCCGTTCAGCAGCTTGTCGCCGTCGCGTTCGTACTGGGCGTTGGTGGCGAACTCCTTGAACATCAGGACGAACGGGTTGTTGCCGATGATGGAGTGTTCGGTCTGCAGGTCGTTGAACAGGCCCAGGCCCTTGGCCGCCAAGTGTTCGCGGATCACCGCCATGTCCAGGTTGGAACCGCCCTTGCCGCCCATCTCCTTGGGCCAGGCGTAGCGGAGGAAGCCGGCCTTGTCGGCCCGGCGCTTGGCCTCGGCCAGCAGGGCTTCCCAATCGTGGCGGGGCAGGCCGTCGCGATCCCAGTCGGTGCGCGCATGTTCGCGCCGGTGGTCGAAGAACCGTTCGTTGTCGTCCTGGGCCTGCAGGGGCTTGATCTCGGCCTCGATGAACGCGTCGATCTCGGCCAGGTAGGCGACAAGTTCGGGGGGTAGGGTAAAATCCATGGCGCGCGCTCCCTGCCGCTCTCGTGGCGGAGGCGCGATTTGACTGGAGTTCCGCTTCGTCTGGCAAGCCTCTGTCTGTCCGACGCGACCCGGGGCAGGATGCGCGCATGAGCGACATCGAAGCGGCGTTGACGCGCCTGGGCCGGCGGCTGGCCGGAGACGGCGCCGCCATCCACGGGCTGCAGCGGCTTTCGGGCGGCGCCAGCATGGAGACGTGGGCCTTCAGGCTTGCGGGTCCTGCCGGAACCCAGGACCTGATCCTGCGCCGGCGTCCGGGCTCCACCGCGGCGGAGCGGGCCGAGGGGCTGCCCGGCAATCCGCTATGGCTGGAGGCGGCGCTGATCCGCGCGGCCGCCGAGGGCGGCGCCCCGGCGCCGCCGCTGGTCCATGTCTGCGCGACGGAGGACGGCCTGGGCGAGGCCTATGTCATGGGCCGGGTCGAGGGCGAGACCCTGGGCCGCAAGATCAACACCGACCCGACGTTCGACGCCGTCCGACCCAGCCTGGCGCGCCAGTGCGGCGACGTGCTGGCCCGCATCCACCGCGTGCCGCCGCCCGAGGGCGCGCCCCTGCAGGTGTCGGACGCCCTGGGGGAGTTGGACAGGTTCGAGGAGCGCTACCGGATCAGCGGCGCGCGCCGGCCGATCCTGGACCTCGCCTTTCGCCACCTGCGCGACCGCGTCCCGCCGCCGGTGGAGCCGGTGGTGGTGCATGGTGACTTTCGCAACGGCAACCTGATGATCCACCCGGAGCGCGGCGTGGCCGCCGTGCTCGACTGGGAGCTGGTACACCTGGGCGACCCGGCCGAGGACCTGGCCTGGCTCTGCGTCGGCGCCTGGCGCTTCGGCCGGCCGGACAAGCCCGTGGGCGGCTTTGGCGACTATGCGGACCTGCTGGACGGCTATGCGGCCGCCGGGGGCGCGCCCATCTCGCTGGAGCGGCTGCTCTATTGGCAGGCGGTCGGCTCCCTGAAGTGGGGCGTCATGTGCCTGGGGATGTACATGTCCTGGGTCGCCGGCGGCGCCGACAGCTCGGTGGAGCGGGCGATGATCGGCCGGCGCGTCAGCGAGAACGAGATCGACCTGGTCAACATCCTGGAGCGCGGCCTGTGATCACCCATCCCACCGCGGCCGAACTCACCGAGGCCGTCGCCGACTGGATTGAGTCGGTCCGCCCCTCGCTCACGGGCCGCGACGCCTTCCTGGCCCGCGTGGCCGCCAATGCGCTCGGCGCCGTCCAGCGCGAGCTGACCCAGGGCCCCGCGGCCCAGGAGGCCGCCGTCCACCGGCTGCAGAGCCTGATGGGGATCACGGGCGCCTATCCCGAGCTGATCGAGGAGCTGTGCCGCCGCCTGCAGGCCGGCGAGATGACCGTCGATACGCCCGGGCTGCTGGCGCTGCTCAGGGCCGATGTCCTGGACCGCCTGGCCATCGACCAGCCCACCTACGCCTACGAGGGCCGTCCCGACCTGGCCGCCCGCTCCGCCTGACGACCGGGCCGCACGCCGTAGACCGACAGCACCTGGTCGCCGGCCTGGACCTTGCGGACCAGCGCCATGCCCGGCGGCGGCGGCGCGCCGTCGAAGATCAGGTAGTAGTCGACGCCGTGGCGCCGCAGGTCGTCGGCCACGGCCTGCGGCGACCACCCCGGGGCCGGCTGGCCGTAGTATTTCGCGCCCACGCGGTAGGCCATCAGCATACCCCCGCCGTAGTCGGTGTTGGAGGCGATGCGCGCGCCGGCCAGGGTCTCGCCGGCCAGGGCCTCGCCGAACACCGCCAGGGCCTGGCGCCGCTCCGCGCCCGTCCAGATCTGGTTCATGGGGTGGGGGATGAAGGTCAGGGCGAAGAGGCCGGCGAGCACCGCCCAGCCCCCCGGCCAGCCGAGGCCGGAGGCGGCGGCCATCCGCAGCAGGCTAAGCCCCATGGCCAGGATGAGCGGGACCAGCGGCCACAGGTAGCGCTCGTCCGAATAGACCAGCAGGTAGGGGCCGGCATAGACCGCCAGGGTCAGCAGGGAGAGCGCCAGGGTCAGCCGCGGCCCCTCGAGCCGCCGGGCGAGGAAGGCCCAGGCGAGGCCGAGCCGCGCGGGGCGCGAGGCCTGAGGCGCCGGCGCGCCGTGGCGCCGAGGCGGGGGGCGGGCCAGGACCACCAGGGCGGCCGCGCACACCGCCAGCGCGCCGATGGAGATGTCGACCAGGATCGAGGCCGTGCGCCGCAGGTTCTGGGCCACCAGCTGCACCACCCGGGCCATCGCCTCGCGACTTTCGACCGGGCTCCAGGGCTTCAGGCAGCAGGCGCGGGCCTGCGGCAGGTCGTAGAAGTACCGGGGGTCCTCCCAGATGCTGACGGTTGCGGTCGGGGGCGGGGCGGCGAACCCGATGTGCTGGATCGGCCGGCCCGCGGCGTGGGGCCCGACGATCGCCCAGTTGTAGGGACCGGTCAGCCCCGTGGTGATTTCGCCGTACTTGTGGTTCAGCACCCCGATCCAGGCGGCGGCCAGCACGGCGAACACCGCCAGGCCCGAGGCGTAGTGGCGCAGGACCCTTCCGCGCACGGCGCGGTCGGTGGCGGCCAGGGCGTGGACCACGGTGACGAGAGTGAAGTGCAGCAGGAAGAAGGGCAGGGCGTAGGCCTTGGTGAAATAGGCCAGGCCGCCCAGCAGCCCGCAGAGCGCGCCGGCATAGCGTCGCGCGCCGTACCGGCGGGTCAGGATCTCGGCGAAGTAGAAGCCCAGAATGCAGGCCAGCGGCAGGTCGGCCGAGACGAAGGGCAGGGCGAAATAGAGCAGGGCCGGGACCAGCGCCGCCAGCATCAGCGCCTGCCAGGCCTTGGGCAGGTCGAAGGCGTCGGCCAGGCGCTGCGCGGCGAACAGCGTCGCGGCCCCGACGCCCAGGGACACCAGCCGCGCGGCCAGGACCGGCGGCGCGCCCAGGCCGAGCGCGGCCGCCAACAGCCAGGAGGTCAGCGGGCCCCAGTAGGAATTCGGTGCATTGGCGAAGTCGCCGCGGGCGTAGCGCTCGGCCGCGGCGATGTAGTTCACCTCGTCCTTGTAAAGGAAGGTCCCGACCTGCGGCAGCAGCGCCAGGCCGATCGCCAGGTAGACGAGCGCGGCCAGCGCTGGATAGGCGGCGGCGGGGTTGGCCCAACGGCGTGATGCTGCGACGGCGGCCATCAAATCATCCAGGCGGCGAAACGCGACGCCGCCGCCCCGCATAGAGCCGGCAGCGCCGCCGCAGCGCTATGGGACACTGCAAATGGCGACGGAAATATGGAGACCCAGCCAACACGCCGCCTCTCCGGACCCGAGGCCCGCGGTTCACGCCGCCAGGATTGGCAGCGCATCGAGCGGCAGCAGCCGTCCTCCGATCGGACGGCTCTGCATCCGGCAGACGCCCGCGCCGGTGACGAAGGGCACCTTGGCGGCGACACATGCGGCGAGTTCGGCCTGGTTGCGCACGTCGGTCACGCCGATCCAGATCCGCTTGCGCCGATAGGAGTCCCGGCGCTCGGCGAACCGCTTCAGGGTCGCCAGGCGCGAGCGCGGGGCGGCGTCGGGCAGGACCAGGGTGACGCTGTTCACGGCGTTGTCGGGAAGGTACTCCACCTCGAATCCAGGATCGTGCGTCTGCAGGTCGATTTGCGACACATACTTCAGCAGCGTCGAGCGGATCTGGGCCAGCCCTCCGAAGGCGGGGTTTCTCGGCGTGTCGTAGACGATGGCGGTGAGGTGCGTGCGGGTCTCGGCCGGCAATACCGAGAGCATCTCCTCATAGCGCTCCCGATGAGAGGCGCGGACGATGTTCGAATAGCAGATGGGAAGAAAGATCGTGGCCGTGGCGCCTTCCACCAGGAAGCGCACGGCGGCCAGGACGCAGTCGGCGTCGAAGGCGGCGGAGTCTTCAGGCAGGTGCTCGACCCCCTCCAGGACGCTTATGTGGCTCCGGGCGTGGCCAGGCGTAGAGCTCACCACATCGCCGACGAACAGGCCCCGGGGCAGGAAATAGACCCCCTGCAGCCCTTCCAGCGCGGGCATCGTCTGGTGCTCGGCGTCGGGCGCGGCTTCCGCTGGCGGAGCCGTGTCGTCGGCGTCTGGCGACCGTTCCCGGATCACTTCAGGTTCGGCGTCTTCCGCGCGGGGCGAGGCGATCCGTGACAGCCGCCCGCCTTTCGGCAGGAGCGATGGATCCTTCAAGGCCGCGACCAGTGAATCCGAGTCCAGGGCGGCGAACTCGGTCGCGGCCGCGAGGGTCCCCTCGAACAGCAGGAGCGCCACTTCGCCGTCGGCCCCCGTCCCGAATAGTTTCGTCTGCAGCTCGTCCGACAGTCGCGCCAGCTCGCCGACGTCCAGCTCGTCGGCCCGAGGATCGGTGAGCAGATAGCAATAGTGGTTGAGGGATTCGAACAGCCGCGGCCAGAGCCAGCGCGACTCAAGGTAGAGGCTGGAAAACTTCGCGACGAGCGGCCCAAGCACAGCGGGCGTCAGCCCCGTGCTCTCAACATCCACCGCCACTCTCAAGCAAGCCAAAGCCGTCAATTCTCGCGCCCTCCCATCAGTCCATGTGAAGAAGCATCCGAGTGGAGTAGTTCAAATCCCCCTGTGTAGCCGATCGCAACGGAGACCGGCCAAGGCCTCGGCGACACGCGCGACCGACAGACCCAGATACAGTGTTAGTCCAAGCCGCATCCTGACGCCATTGTTTCGCGAAAGGCGAGGACCTGCCTTCAACAGCCGCGGCGCTCGCCTCCCGCGACCCGGTTCCGCCGCCTGGAGCCATCGGCTCGGCCGCGACCGCCTGACGCGATCAACCTGAGACTGCGTCCGGGGCCGCGGAGCCTGCCGTGCGCCGCCGGGCCCGGGCCTCGGCCCCGTCCGGAAGGCTCCAGCGCAGGACGGCGCCCAGGCCCCGGACGCCCAGCCCCACCGGAACCTGCAGGCCCGCGCCGGGGTAGCCGTGCATCGCCGCGGCCCAGTCCGGAAGCAGGTCCTGGGCGGCCCTGAAGATCACCGGTGCGACGGGCGCGAAGGCGGGGGAGGGGCCGCGCTGCCGCAGCAGGGCGTCGGCCACCGCCCGGGTCCTGGCGTCGGACCGCAGGCTGGGCCGCATCGCCTGCAGATAGGCCTGCGCCGCGCGCCGGGTCTCCGGAACCTCGCTCGCCCCGAGCCGCCGGGCGATCGTGGCCGTTTCGGCGAAGTAGCGATCCTGGTCGGCGCTCGTCATCGGGCGGCCGCGATAGCGCCGGTAGGCCGCCAGGAACATGCTGACCTCGGCGACATGCACCCAGGTCAGCAGGTCC
>Ga0307513_10004816_pt1 | contig 17922 bp, 25 predicted proteins | sample 15_EM_MG_FD_202174 | JGI IMG/M metagenome (GOLD analysis project Ga0307513, IMG submission 202174) | Populus trichocarpa ectomycorrhiza microbial communities from riparian zone in the Pacific Northwest, United States - 15_EM | ecosystem: Host-associated > Plants > Roots > Unclassified | place... | reverse complement strand
CTTCTTACCGACACTTTTCTTGTGCTTATCTAGCACGTCTTGAAGACGACAAGCAACCGCGACATTCGACTAAAATAGCTCAAAATGGATCTGCAATAGCAGGGTGCGGCTGCACATTGATAAGAGATATACTGTACGTACGGGTGTGTACAAGCGTATTGGCAGTGATTTTATCGTCACTCGCCCCGTTGGATCGCTGACTCGCTCTGAGCCACCTTTGTGTATGTTGTTGTGTCCACCTCGTTTACACTCTTGTAATAGTCTGTACCCTGAAATCAACCCTGGGAAGTATCATTGAGTGAAGGTCTCGGTTGGGTTTGGTTGTTTCAAAGGTTGCCCTCCACCCACACTATGGAAGCTGCCTCTCGCAAACGCCCGTTCGATGGCGACGTGCCTGTTGTGGTCAAAAAACGAGCAGTTTCGTCTGCAAATGACTCACCAGTCGCAATTCCATCTCCCAGCCAACTAGCAGAGGAACCACGGGATGAGAGCGAACTTGAGGTACGAGCTCTTCCTCCGACGCTCCCCTCGACGTTCCTCCTTCCCTCCCGCGACCTTCAAAACATCCTTTCTGACTCAAGCGAGTGTCATTTGGCGCGTCGAGGGGCAGCATCATGCCTTTGTTGGCCATTGTACGTGTCTGGCTTGCAGATGGTTGATTTCGTTCTATTCTTTTAGCTCTTTCGCAAAGAAGCGGTCTATCGTCGCATGCGATGGTACTCACGCGAACTGGACCGTTCACAAGCCGTTGTTGAGGAACTGCAAGCTCGAAGTTTGACATGCCAGGCTGCGCTCGCCGCCATAGAGGCCTGTTGGGATCAGGTAACGCCTTTTATTTCTTGAGTTCGCATGTGTCATCTCGAATACCTTCCTCAACACACAACCGTTTCGCGTTCGATGAACTAACTTCAGTCGTAATCAAGCTCCTGCATCAAGTCCGCCTCCTCGTGAAACCAGGGACATTACCAGCCCCAAGCTTACCATCAGGTTGGTCATTTAACTCCACCTACGGTCTTTGGACGCGTCAACTAAAATACTCCGACTCGCCCAAAGATGTTTTCGAGCTAGCCGTCACTGCGGAAACAGAGGACACCATAGCTACCACCTACTCCGAAGCCTTGAAAGTAAAAGAGCAGAAATCTCGCGAACTTCTAAGGTCATTCATCACGATCGCGCCTCAGGCATATCCTCCCACTGCCGCAGATATGCAGGAGGCATGTCAAAGGCTACAGACAGAGGTGTGTTTCAATACTATACCATGAGCGAACTAATTTCATTGTTCTCGACAGAAATCTGCTGTCACCGGTGAATTGCTTGCGACCAAGGCAGCCTTCGAACGGACCCAAAGAGCCGCCGAGGAATACAAAGACAAGCTCTCTGCTGCCGAGAATCGATTTGAGAGGCTCAAGAGCTCCACTGTTCAAAAATTGGAGGCCCGAGCACCCATCAAGCAAGAGGAGCAGCCGACAGTGAATGGTTCTTCTACTCCTAAGACTGAACCCAAGGAGGTAGGTGATATAAAGTGTAACGATGGTTGTGTCCTCATTGTGCAATTACAGCAAACACCCGCTCCCGCTGCCCCGATGAATGGCATGGTCGACGAATCTTGGCAAATGCGGGCGGAAGAACGACAGCGTACTATTCATTCACTACAAGCGGAACTAGAACAACACAAGAAAGAACTGGTAAATTTACGACTGGAGGTAATTTTAGAGACTTTTATCTTTCCATCCAACCACTCATTTTCCCACAGCTCCTTTCACCCGTTGAAGGAAATTTGAACCGCTTTGAAGGCTACCGAAAGCTAAGGGCGACAATAGACGTGCACAATAAGATGGAGAAAGTCGCCGCTCAAGAGATTGCCATCTTACGAGACGAGGTGGCTCGTTTGACTCGTGAACGAGAGGATTTCCAAGCGAAGGTTGTGGTATGTCCCAAAGAAGTCATGTTGAGGCCATGGTCGTTGATGCCGTTAAAGGCCGAAAGTAACGTCAAGATTCAAGAGATGAAAATGATGATCGACAAACGCGACCATGATCTAAACCGTCTCAGAGATGCACGCGATGCGTTGACCAGCGAACTCCACGAACGAAAGACTAAGGACTCGGAGAAAGTCAACGCAGCATCCCAGAGCAAGATTTTGGCGAATGCTCGTGCAGTCCGTCCATCAGTCTTCTCCCCGAAGGCCTTAACCTGAGATGTGCTTCCAGGAACGCATTGCCATGCTCGTCTCCGAGAACCATCGGCTCAAAGCGAGACTAGCGGCCCGCGAAGGAGAAGAACAATTTTTCGCGTTCATCCTAAACAAGCCTCAGGACGAGTCATATGTTCGTGAACTCCAGGAAAGACTTGCGTGCGTCTTCACGACATCAGATGTTGTATTTTTGCTCATGGCCTCTACAGCTTGTTGGAGCGGCAGAAGAGCACACTAGAGGCCACTCTAACCAAGCTGCAACCTGACCATCCTGACGTTGCTCGTGCCCTACAATCGGAAGCGGAAGCACGGGAGAAGTGTGAAGAGGCGCGGGAACAACTACGCAAATATGAGGCCGCCTATGGTCCTGCCGCTCTTGCCAGTGCTGGACCTGATGTACAGGCCCTCACCGGACAGTTGTGCTCCAAAGACGAAGAGTTGCGCAAGACACGACTCGAACTCAAAGCGCTTCAGGAGGTAATGTCCCACGTTCAGACATCTCAAATCAACCCCTCACAGGCTGTACAGGAACCTTCAGCCTTATACACTGAAATAGAACGACTCTCCGCTCTCTGGGAGAACCTTGATAAGCAAGTCAAGGACAAAGTCTTTGACTTGGCCATCATGGAAGAACGGGTCCAGAAGGCCGCGACTGAGAAGGCCAAGGCCGACAACAAGTACTTTGCGACTATGCGTCAGAAGGATGCAGCCGACGCAGAACGCAAGAACCTGCAGCGTAACCTCGATAAGCAAGTCAAAGTTATCGAGAAACTGGCGGAGACTGAGAAATCGCTTGGAAAGCAAATCGTATGCCTACCTTGGCTGCTGACAGTAGCACGACTATTAACCCGCTTCTAGAACCAGATGGAAAAGGAGACCGAGATCGCACAAAGGCGTATCAACGAGCGAGAGATCATGCTTCTGAATATGCAACAGAAGGTCGAAGAGTGTAGGAGCAATTTCGAAGGCGAGCGGAAGAAGGTCATCGAGGTAGGTATAGCCAGTGCTCCCTTTGGCGCGGTCTGCTAATCCCTCGATAGCTCCAAACTATGCTCTCAGAACGAGATAGTCTAGTTGGCCAGTGGCGACAAGAGGAAGCAAGAACGAGAGAAGAGATGTCCAAACTGAAACTAGATCATGAACGACAACTCATGAAAGCTCGGACCTCGAACGCAACAGGTGGTGACGTTGAAATAGCAAAGCAATTGGACAAGATGATGGTGCGTAGAGACGTGCTGACACCCGGGATTTAGCCTAACGGAGCGCTAGATTCTCCTCAGATGCTCCACCTGCAAAGTCCAACTACGAAGTCACATTCTCACGAAATGCATGCACAGTATGTCGCTCTGTCTCATATTCGGCTATTATCGCTCTAACGGTGGAACAATCTAGCATTCTGCAAAGAGTACGTATTGGAAACATACAAACATTACCTCGCCACTAACGCGCCGGCGCATAGGTGTATCGACGCTCGAATAAATACGAGACAACGCAAGTGTCCAGCCTGCAATCTTGCGTTCGGTGTCGGCGATGTTCACCAGCTTTTCTTCCAGTAAACTACCAACTGCATCTGTATCGGTCGTGGTCTTCCTTTTCTCCTACACCTTTGATTGTATAAACATTAGGACTCACGTATTTTGGGATAAGGCAATCTTGTTTATCACTACTCACACAGGAACTCGCCAGCTTAATACCCAAAGCGCAATTGCTCTCGCGAAAAGACAGGTGGCTTCCAGGAGACGTGATTTGACTTGATTTGACGTCGATTCTTAGATTTAGCTCGATTGTACTGTTCCCTGGCATGATTCGGAATGCAAATAACGTGCTGATTCTTGTAGTGTTTGAAAAGGCCCATTTGTTGGCATCTAGTGCACTTATGTCAATAACGATTTAGTGAAGAAACATAACCCAACTCACGTCCACATCACGTCGTTCTGTGTAATCGAGGTAGTTGTGGCAATTTCTTCGATGCTAATATCGTCTTTTGGATGCCGAAGGAGAAGTTCGATGATGATCTCCATCCAATAAGCCTTGTAACTGAGTAGCCCAAGATCGGAGAGGGGCTTTTCTGGCGAGCCTAGTTTGTTCTCGCGGCGAGAGAGCTCGTATGAGAATTCGATGAGGAGTTTCCCATATCCCTTGCGCTGGTGTTGGGGTAAAGTGAGAATGCAAGCGACATTGTAGTTTTCAGCGGATTCTTTCTCCTTGGAGAAATAGCCGATGATGTGGCAGCCATGCTCGTCGTTGACGGTCTGTAGGTGCAGTGTTAAGGGCAAGAACTACAGAAAGCCACTATTGTTTTTCGTACCATAACATAATACATGAATGGCTGGACGTCGTAATACAGCGTTTTGCTGCGAAAGAGCGTCGGAGTGAGGAAGTGCATACCGAGCGAAGAAGAATAGGACTCACTGATCCAAAAAGCATTTAGATAGCAGCGAAAGGTTGCGGCACCAGCTGACCTGCCGTCTGCCGTCAATCTCGAAGAACGAAATCTCCTCTCCAGGGCCATCGGAATCTCGATAGACCTCATTCCCAGGCGGGTGCATGAGCGTGCAGTTCTTCCGGTGGCGCGCCAGCATAAATTGGCTCGGGAAGTACGCGAGGCAGAACTCGCAGAGGAACAGGACGGGGAGGTGCGCGTACTCTGTGGGGTACGGGGAGAAGTACCACGCCTCGACCTCGTGGCGGCCCATCTGGATGCGGTTGAGGTTCTTCACGCGCGCAATCTCGGCCGCGGACTGCGTCATGGAGCCCGAGTGGCGGAGCTTTTCGATCTCCGACTCCTTGCCCATGTACACGGGCGCGGCGGACGGGTCGAGCGGGACCGCGACGACCTCGTCCAGGTCCTCGTCGAGGTCCATCACGCCCTCGCCGTCCTGCGAGCCAGAGAACGACTCGTCCGTGTCGTCCCCCGGGTGCGCCTTGCGTTTCGTGCCGATGCCCGACGGCGAGTCGGGGAACTGCGACGCAGAGGCGATCGTGGCCTTTTTGAGCAGGGAGATGTTGCGTGCGCCCACGACCCCCTTGGCCAGCGGGGTCTGCGGGAGCCTCTTCATGGCCGGGGTACCGCCAGGCGTGCCTGGTTTGCCAGACCCCGGCTTGGAAGGAGTTGGAGGACCAGACACAGCAGCAGCAGCAGCAGCAGCAGCAACAGCGGCAGCAACAGCGGGGTCGACTTTGGGCCGTGGCCACTCCATATCCTTGGAGAGGACGAATCGGGAGCCGACGATCCAATCGTCGAGGCGTTTGTTGAAGAGGTGCCAGTGGACGAAATACTCAGTGTCGTCGGGGTCGGTGTCGGCGTTGGCACCGGGCGTGCCGGGAGGGGGCGCCGAGCCAGGAATCGGTTTGTGGCGGATGGAGAGGACCTCGGCGAGGCGTTCTTCGGTGCCAGCGCCATGAGGCCGCGTAGCATATAGTTTACATCCCACTCGTACGTCCTGCGGAGGTAAACGTGATTGAACGAGGAAGATAGGGGTACCGGAGTTTCGGAGAAGGGCGACAAAGCAAATAATGAGTCATACGAGTTAGGCTTGGAAAGCCAGGAAAAGCGACTCGCCTTGAGCGTGTAGGCGCCAGCGACGGACAACTGTGGTGGAGGCAATAACGAGTCGTCTTTCGGCGTCGAGCTGACCATGGCCCGTGAGGGGAGGGGTAACTTGGGTTGCAGCACCACCTGCCACCGGAGGCGCCTTTTCACCAAATGGCAAACCAAATGGCAACAACTAAGAAAGGAACCAGTGGGTCGGAAAAAATTGAGCCTCAAATGTAAATACTCATTCCTATACAACTGTTATAGTAAGGTAATGAGAGTGATGCAATGTACGGTATGGATGGATGGAGACCGAGATGCAATGAGCTACAGTGAGACAGATGGCTCATCCTCAAAGGACCTAACAGGCCACAGTATGCGAGGGGGGTATCAGTGGGTATCGTTGACGGGTTCAGGCTTGGAGCGGGACGCCCCAGTGACCCGTGGCCAGGTGTCCATCCGTGGCAGCGTCCACGAGAATTGGATATGCGATGGGCACAGCGATTAAGTCGGGCTACAGCGTTCGTGGACCTCGTGTCCATAAGGGAATCGATTGGGGGAGGCGTGGCAAGAAGGCAATTAGGTGTCGATGATGTGGGGAAGCGGGACAGGCCAGGCAACAGACAAGGCTGCTCGAAGTAGTGGGTATGAGAGACAGCTAGAGGCCCAGCTCAGCTGCAAGTTGCTTCTGTTTCTCCGCTTCTCGCCACGCCAGGGCCTTCTCCACCCATCCGACCATATCTACCTTGCGCTTCCGATCGTGGACTAGCCACGGGTGTTCCAGAAGCTCGGCATACGTTGCTCGTCGACTGGGTTCTTTCAGAAGACTAGGTGTACGGTCAGTCTCGCAGTTCCGAAAAGAAGAGGGCACTGTACCATTTCGAGACAAAGTCATTTGCATCGTCACTGAACCCATCTGGCAACGTTGGGGCGTCCCCGTGAATAATGGCTGTCAGCTGAGCAAACACGTTTGCGTATGTTTCCGGCGGGTACGGGAACTTGCCCATCGCAACCTCAATGAGAGAGAGACCCAGGGACCAGACGTCGGATGAGACGGTGTAGGCCATATCCTCCTTCATAGACTCCCCTTTGATTCGTTCGGGCTGAAAATAGACTCAGTTCGGGCTTGTGGGTCCGAGAGAGAGGAATGAAACATACCGCCATATACGATTGGCACCCAATGTGAGTTCGTGCGATGCTCTTGTTCAGTTGACCTGATACACCGAAATCGCAAAGCTTGATAGCTCCTTGCCGGTTTACGAGAACGTTGGTAGGTTTCACATCTATTGTGGGGAAGGATAAGCGCTCAGGAATTGAAAGGGAAACCGCTTAGGACGCACCCCGGTGGATGACCTGTAAGTTATCCTTGAGGAACTTGAGTCCATGGACTATTGCACCCGCGATGCGCGCGAGAACGTCTTCGGGGACACCGGCGCCTTCGAGCCTATCTAAGGACCCGGCTTCCATGTATTCCATGCAGTAATAAACGCACGACTCGATGAAAAACGCGCCATAAAACTCGACGATTTCTGGACAGACGGAGCGATGGAGGACATCGAGTTCCATGAGGATGGCGTTGAGTTGCTGTTGTTCTAGTTGCAGGCGGATTTCCTATTCGGAAGTCAGGCCGGTTTGGAGAATGACGGTGGAGATCGGAAGGGCAGCACCTTCATGGCCATGAGGACGTTTGTGGGCTTGTGCAAGACTTTGCGGACGGTTCCGTAAAAGCCCTTGCCAAGTTCGTCTTGGAGATCGAATTCGGACATGTTGATAGTGAAGGAAGCACCGCTACTAAAATTGACGCCCTTTGAATGTAGTACGGCCTTGTCTGTGAAGCGCAAGGCACCCGATGGGTCTCTGGGGAGTGGAAATGAATACAGGCAGGTTCGAGACTGGAAAGGGACGCACATAATTTTGCTAAAGTTGGCAAAGGGAGTGCCATTCTCGCCGGCTGGTGGGGGTTTACGTGGAGGTGGGAGAGCAGAGGGACGACCACGGGCCAAACCGGCGGCTTTCGCGCCGGAACCCATTGCTTCAATGTCGCTGAGCTTGAGGCCTGGGCGGCCGAGCCGGCGAGTGGCGACACCATGGCCACCCATGCCAGGCGTTGAGGCAGTGGCAACCGGAAAGGGTGGTCTATCAGCGAGGTTCATTCGTCTAAAACCATTTACGGTCGCATCGACGGAGTTCATGGCGTTGTCGCGGGAACGATTGACGAGCTGGAGAGAGAGGAAAAAGGGGTGAAAAGAGGGGTGTATGTAAAAAGTTAGCGTAGATCGGGAGAGAATCGGGTATGGGGAAGAGTGTAGCAACTGGGTGGAGAGCAAGACGGGGACGGATTGATTTCGGGATCAAGGCGGGGAGAGTGGTGGGATACGTACAGCGGCCATTTTTGCCTGGAGACTGGGCGGAATGAGTGTTGCGGCAGGTGCGTTCATGCTTGAAATATTCGACGATGGGGGCCGGCGCAGTGGGGCAGCGACGCCGGGTGCGCTCATCGAGGTTGGAGACGAGTTTGAAGCAGTAGCGGTTGTGTCCATCGAGGGGGACGAGGGAAGGGAGGACGAGGGAGTAGAACGCGGGCAGGGTGGGTTTAGAACGGAGGCGGAGTAAGTAAGTAGCCAAGTGTACAAAACAAAGCAGTGTCGAGGCTGGTTAGAGATCCAGACGTCATTCATTACTCGCGTCATAATCGATCACTATCCACCAACCAATCATTAGCTCACTATTTAGACACTCATTAGACCTCCCTTCTTGCCCTTCTTGAACACGAAGTTGAACAACCACAACTACTACTACTATGGCAGACAAGCCAGCAAACGTCCAACTTGATCCCTATACTGCCAAAGCAGAGGCACACGACCTCTCACCTCAACAGAAAATCGATGGCCTCAGGGACATTGTCAAGCAATGCGGACACGGGATGCTCGTAACCCGCTCAAAAGAAGACGTACGCACTCACTCCATCACAACTCATCACAGCCTATCACAGCTCATTTTGCTTCCTGATTCCCCCTTTCAGCATCTTCACGCCCGCGCAATGCACCCAGCCGCTTGTAAGAGCCCGTCCCCCCGCACACACCACTCACCCCCAATGCCCCACGCTCCACAGATGATAATCTCCACTTCCTCTTTATCGGAAACAACGCCTCGTACAAGTTTGATGAAATCAAAGCAAACGATCGTATGCGCCACTCTTCCCCCTGTCGCTCTCCTTCCCTCTCACACCGCACAGGCGTGAACGTCAGCTTCATCGACGTCAACTCCACCAACTGGGCGTCTATCTCAGGTGTCGCTAAAGTTCACAACGACAAAAACCTCATCGAGAAGCTATGGAGCCCATTGTGCGTAACCCCCCTCGATAACTTCTCCATTGCCTTCCCTTCACGCTTACACTGGCCACTCACAGCATCTCCGGATACTTCTCTGACCTTGGAGATGGCGTCCACAAAGGCGACAAGAGCGACCCGCGTGTCTCAGTCATTGAAGTCATTCCAGATGAGGTCCCTTTCGCCACCCAGCCTCTCAACTCGTTTTCTCACCGTCATCCTTTTCCCAGATTCGCTATTGGGTCGCCACATCTGGTGCTGTAGGTAGGGCCGTTGAGCACGCCAAAGGTATTCCCCGTCTATACTACTTCTCTCTACTATGCACATGCTGAAGAGACTGCTAGGCGCGGTCACCGGCAAACTCACTGCCCCGGGCGAATTGAGGACGATCACTCCTGACGAGGTTAGTCCAATCATCACTAAATCACCTGGCCAATAGTTCTGAATTATGGTGGTGTAGATCGCCCTCGTGGAAGGGATGCATTCCAAGTACATGTAAACTTGCGCCGATTCCGTCGGCCCTTGACCGAAGTAAATGTATCTCTAGTCGATAAAAAGTTGAATTACAATCACTCGCACCACATCTATCTTGACGAGGAAATGCGTTCATTTTGATGCTTCCTAGCACGATGAACTAACCCTATGGCTACAGTTTAAGATCTGTCAACGAGCTCCTCCCCTGCAATAGCTTAGTAAGGTCCTCCACCAACTGCCATTGCTCCTCCGTCGAGAGCCCATTAACAATCGCCTGCAGTACATTGCCGACCGTGACCGCATGCACGCGAATGAGGTTGGAATAGTAGACGTAGCTAAACATTCCCATCAAGAACCTAAAAAAAGAAGAATCGTGTACGACGTAAGCCACGAACAGGGCGATGACGAAACATGACTCACTGGCAGTCCATCCGATCGGTCATGCCGCCGTGGCCCGGGATACTTTGTCCAAAGTCCTTGACGTTGAAGGCTCTCTTGAATCCAGAGGCGAAGAACCCCCCAAACGGAGCGACTAGACTCGCGAAGCACGCCATGACGAGAACGTGGAACTGATAGGGTGCCCAAGGGATCGACTCTACAGTTCTCCTGCACTGCAACAGATTGAGTAGCCAATCCCGCAGCGCAGCGAGGTAACGACATACCAGGAACGAAACAACGGCCGCAGCAGGTTGCATGAGCTCATAGTGTCTCCACACGAAGACGTCATTCGGCTTGCACGTGGGAGGATGCCACGCGTTCGCGCTCAGATCCTTGACTGGACAAATCATGTAGTCGTACCGTATCCAGAATGAGCCCCACTGCCTCGCGATGGATGGTGAGGGGCTGGAAAACACGAGTATGATAACAGCCAAACCGAGTACTCACGAGGAAGCCAAAAATGAGCGTGCTGAATAGGGCACCTACGAATCCCTCGACGGTCTTCTTCGGCGACAAGGCAAAGAGCTGGGTGCGGCCGAGCGTGATCCCTAGAAGGGGTGACGCAGAAGCGCATGGTGTCAACGATTGAACCAAGATACGAAATTAAACTCAAATGCGACGGTTATCTCCGGGTTCTCGCTCTAGGTCGGACCTCCATTCCGAAGTGAAGAGACAGGTAATGACGTACCCCAGACATAAGCAAATACATCGTTGCAAATGACGAGACAAGCTGGCAACCAGAACCAGATCATGCCCTATGTGCCACGAATCGCTGGAGGTTAGGGTGTGGCGTGCGGGAGGAGACCGTGAGCCCGTGGACGCGTACCTCGAGGATATTGTCCACGATAAAGTGGCTATTAAGTACGACAACGAGGAGTGTCATATGCACCCATCCGAAGAGCGAGAATTGACGCCGAAGGTAGTTTTTCTTGAGGGAGGCGACGAAGCCCATAAAACCTGAAAGTGCGTGAGTGATAAAACAGAACGCCACCATCAGAGCTCCCTACCGAACATGTAGAGCATAAAGCTGATGAATCGGTGATTCGCTGCAAATGGCAGGAACAGGGCATCCGAGAACACGACATGCTGCCAAGAAAGAATGGGCATGGTATTGAAACCAAGAACTTCTGGCCTACCTTGAAGTAGTAGATGATGGTTTCACCATACAGGAAGTAGTTCGCGACTGCGAAGAAGTACCAATTAAGGGTGTTGCTCCAAGGATCGTTGGTACTCCGGAAGAGAACGCTAATTTCCCGGTACACGAGACTCTGGATAAGGAGGATAAGGCAGATCACATATACATGCCCCATTGCGAGGAGTACTACGACAATGTGTCAGAACCCAAGCAGAGCACATTAAGGATCACTCACAGCAGAATCCCCCTAACATAGTAAACCCACTAACAGCCCGGGGAAGCGCGTTAGCCCATCTCGACGGCTTCGGTGGCAAACCATTCTTGGAAGAACTCGTCACTTCAACGCTGACGGGGATGGTAGAGGTGACAGTATCGCCTTTGGTATTCTTTCTCTGCACCTCCACTTTGCTTTCTTTAGCACGATTGGGCGACAAGCTTGTCGAAGCCTTGCGTTTCCTGACCACCATAGGAGAGGATGGATGGGGCAAGTGGGTGGGGAGCGTCGGGGTGAACGAAGGCTCTGCGAGGGGACGCGCGTTGCTTGGTGGAGAGCGCGACCTCGCCCTGATGGGCAGCGGCGCCGCCAGGGCTGCAGTCGGTCCCCCACTCAGCGCGTTCGTGTTCGACTTTGGTGGTGCACCAGGCCCGGCACTCGTGTGACCACGAAGAGGACTTTGCTCTAATGGCAGTGGGACCGTTTCCTGCTTAGCCGACTGCGACGCTGAAGACGAGGGCGCGGCTGAATGGTCGCGTTTTGCTTGTCGTGCCGCCTTTTTGAGCTGGTTTTTTGTTGGAGGCTTCGTGCTCTCTTGTGGGCTTGGGTGCCTATTTAAGATCGTTATTAGCATAAACGCGAAGATACGAGACAAAAAAACGCGCACGCTACTGGCTGGACTTCTTGCTCGACGATGACGGGCTCCTCCTCGTCGGAAGGCACGTCTTCAACGATCAATGCATCAAATGCACCCTTGGACGAGAACCTTGAGGGCGCTCCTGGCCGTGAATAGCTCATTTCTAGCAATGCAGAGAAGATGAGGAGCGCAACGTAAGGAAAGCCAATTCAAGCCTCAATACAAGATTTTTGGCACAGAAAATGTTCAATTTCTAGACTGGTAGAAATATGATGGAAATGTTCAGTTATTTCGAAGATAACGGCTATGGAGTGATTATCCATCCACAAGCTCCCACAAGCTAAATCAACTCAGCCATCACTTGCGATTGTCCAAAATCGACAGTCTGCCATCCCCACAAGAAATATCGCTTGATCCTCCAGAATGAGACTTTCGCAGACCATATACTCTCTCAGGAGCCGGCATAGTAAATATATTTCCTCACCAGACGAACTCTCCACCACCTCCTGCAACCAAGGCTCGGAAAATCACCCGCATCACGGTATGGCCTCACTTGGGCCTTGGTGGTTCAAGTGCTTCGTTTTCGTCGCTTTAATCGCTCTCCGGACTTCAGCTCCCACACGAAATTTTATTTGGAGGTTCTCGTCTTTAAGTGCCTATGACCTTTACTAAACGCTAAGGCTCTGTGGTAGACACCATGTGGTTTTAGTACCTGAGGGAGATTGCCGCTTCCAACATCCCACACTTTTAAAGAACATTCTTCACTCTCCAGAGGCCAGGAGAACACTGTCTTCCGTGAATACGAGCGAGTTAATGCACATCTTATGGCTAAACAACGTTCTCAAGTAGTCACCCGTGATAAGGTTGCAAAGAATGACGGACGTATCTCTGCTTCCTGTGGCAAGAAATGAGGCTGGGGGGTCGACTGCGTAGAAGGTAACTGTATCCGTGTGTCTGGGGCGATTGTTGGACTCGGGTCTTGGTGTTCTCCCACAGTTTGACATTTCCGTCTCGCGAGGCCGTGTATATTCGAGTCCCATTCTCGCAATGGGCTACTCCAATAATTGACGATATGTGGCGGCCATGTATGGGTGATTTCCAGTCACCCGGCATTTCCTTCTGTTTCCACAATAGAAGCCACTTGTCTTAAGGCACCGCTAATTCCTCCTCCTTTGGATGATATGCAATGGCCTTGATAGCACTCTCATTATAAGAGTGGCGATACAGGCCAAAAACGAAAGACCGTAGATGCGGGTGGTCTCGTCCATTCCACTTGATGCCAACCTTTGACCGTCGTGGCGTAGAACTAACCCAAAACTACAGTTTGATTGGATATGGTGTTCCCTGGTATTTCGCTCAATGCGTTGTTGGATAGCGTGAAGAAATGAATCTGGCCCTCCTTCGATCCAGTCGTGACCTGCAGGTCGTTGCTAGTAGAAACGACGTCCATGTGATGCCGGTATGTAGGCAGTATCGATAATTCAGTGGCCCCCGTACCGCGATAGAGGGGTGCACAGACAGACGAGGGTTGACCTCTTGAGGAGAAGGCAGCCGCATAAATCTGGTGCGATCCAGGACTCCGAGTAACTCGTTGGCGCTGGTCGTGGTATCCCATAGCACCAAGGTTCCATTGGGTGATGAGGCACCCGCAAGGGCACTGCTCTTAGGCGAGAACGCGATAATGATGTAGCGAAATAGGAAAAGGGACAGGTCTTCATCTGTATCGTGATTTAAAAGGTGCCGTTCCACAGTGGTCCGAGCGTCCCAAAGAAAAATAAAGTCGCTGCTACCGAAAGTAAGGCGCGTTCCGTCCAGAGAGACCCTTAGGCAGTTGGCATCACGAAAGTAGCCGCATCTAACACTGCTCGGATATGCCAAGCAGGGTGTCCAAGCTCGACTCTGAAGAACAGTGATAGAGTAAGTCGTATCCCCTTCGTACAGGCGGTGCAAGAGAGTATCATGAGGAGTAAATGACAAGGCCGTGTAGGTGTGCGTAGCACTCTCACAGGTGATTTCATGGTAAGAGAAAAGCAAACGATAAGTGTCGTTTAACAACTCGGTAGCAGAGCCTATGACTTGACAGCTGTCGATGTCACCGGCCAGGGCGTGCCATGTCGTTCAGATCTCTTACCTCGACCTCTCAATCTCCGCAAGTGACCAAACATGGCGACTCAGCAAACCAAGAAAGAGATCCTGTGAGCACCCTTCACGGCTAGCCCTGTATCCTAGCTGATAATACCCCCAAGCCTGTACCTAGACCGTGCGGCGCCTCACTTCAATTCAGGCCATACCACTGATTTCGGGCAACACACAGAAATTATACTGCAAGACATTCCAAAATATAGGCTTTCGCTGAGACTGTTTGTGGAAAATGAGGAGAGAGAATTACAGAGGAAAGACAACCAGACTTGGGCATTGGTACAACGCCCGTATGTCACTTGTTTGCTCATTGCGTGCAACCCCTAAAGCCTGTGTGTATGTAGAGACGTCTCTCCGACATCTAAGATGCGCGTGGAGATTCAAACGAAGCGCGGACATCTATCGTGGCTAAAGACGGAACAGGCTAACAAAGATATCAACCTTCAGGAACTTTACGATGATTATTGGACCTCCAAAGCGCACGAGCTTACATCGCAAGGTGAGTCGTGATCCGAGCCAGTCTACTCATATCTGATGAAGAAGCGCAGAGGCCGTTGCTGTTGGAAAGCATAATGTCTCTCTAGAATTACAATTCTCTGCAGAAGATACCGTTCGTCTCCTTGCAACTCCGCACCCCAGCCAGTTATTGATCTTCGCATAGACGGAATCTCTACGCTCATCGCTCCATAAACTCGAGGGACTGTTGAAGGATTACTCCCCACTGATGAAAGAATCGACGGAGAAGGCTACGGAGAAGGTCTTTAAAGTCGGGGCTGCATTCGCAGAGGTCAGATACGACTCGCATATGGAACCTGCAAGGCGTTGACACCCTCTAGGTGAACGGCATCGCGAAGGCCGCGTTCACTGTTGCCGAAGTCACGTTCGAGGTTCGTGCTCACTATTGGCGTATCAGAAGCAGAGGTAACACCCGACTGTTTAGCTCCTGCAGGAACAGAACAAATACGACCAGGTGCCAGCACGCATTTTAGACCGGTTGCAACGCATTTCATTTTTTGCAAACAAAGTCGCAGATGGAATCGTCTATGAAGAGACTGAAATCTTGAAAAAGACCATCCCGCGAATGTTCGGAGTGATGCAAAGGGTCGCAGAATATTCGTGTGACTATGTCCGACGTGGGCGATTTGGTAGGCAATCACCTGGTCTGGATTGTGCAATTGCTGATGATCGCAGAGAGGACGCTGGATGGGGCTGGTCCGCCCGCAGAAGATTGAAGAAATGGACGAAGAACTGACCAAGGTCATTGAAGATTTCGACCGCGCAGTGAATGTTGAAGCTCTGCGTCTAGCCAAGGAGACTAATATTGTTCTCAAATCGGCGATAGCCCAATCTCAATCGTCTCATGTAGAGCTAGTCCAGCAAGACCTTTGGCTTAAGGGGCGACTTAAACCTGTCGAGACCAGCTACGATCGGAAGCTCTGCTGTATGGAAGGCACGCGGAAGTCTATCCTCGATCAAATCATCGCCTGGGTAACCAATCGACCGGGTCAGGAGCGTGTTGACCAGAGTACTCCATACTGGATCTACGGCTTACCCGGAATCGGCAAAACATCATCGGCTCATTCTATCTGTGAAGAACTGGATAACCGAAATCAGCTTGCTGGAGCCTTTTTCTGTCGGAGAGACGACACGAATTCGAGCGAGCCCAGAAATATCCTTCCGACTCTCCTCTACCAACTTGCCAAAACCTCCCCCCCTTTTCGATCGATTGTAACAGAGCATCTTCATAAAAAGCAACACATGACACCACAGTCAATGCAGGACACTCTCTTCCTTGAGTTCATTCGCTTCATTCCTCGCCACTCGAATCCAGATACACTCGTTGTTGTCATTGACGCACTCGACGAGTGTGGGAATACTCAAAGTCGCGCAGACATCCTGAAGGTTCTGATCGACGCGGCCGCACTAGCTCCGTGGCTCAAGATTATCATCACCAGCAGACCCGAAGTCGATATAATTCGTTCTTTGGGTACCGCAGCAAAATATGATTTGGGTACAGATCAAGAAGCCACTGCTGATTTGCGAACCTTTGCCCAACGCCAGTTGGATTTGGTGGCCTCAACATGGGGTCTCCCCATCCCTTGGCCAACCGAATCGCTCTTCAACAACGTCATTTCGCGGGCAAACGGTCTTTTTATCTTTATCAAAACACTTGTCCTTACCCTTGAGGAATGCGAGGACCCCGACGAGTGCTTGAAGAAAGCCTTACAAGGCTCAGCCAGCGCCGGCTCGGAATCTCTGTACAGCCTCTACTCCAGTATCGTAAAAGCGCACAGCAGGATTGCAGGATTTTGGCGGATGATTGCAGTAATTACAACGGCGCAGTACCGTCCACTACGCAAAGGGCCGATTGCAGAGCTGGCAGGGGTGAAACCGAATTTCGTTGAAAAGTTGGTGAATGGTCTCAGTTCATTGCTATATCGAGACCAAGCGGTCAATGGAGCAATTCGTGTCCGACATTTGTCCATTTCCGAATTCTTCGCCAGCAATCGCTGTGATTATCAAGTCGATCTCCGAGATGCACACGTGCAGCAGGGCATTGCTTGTCTCCAGACGATGGTTAAACAACTCCGTTTCAATATCTGCAAGCTAGAGGATTCCCGGTTTGCCAATACCGACATTAAAGACCTCCCATTGCGAATTGAACAGAACATTTCAGACCCTCTGCAGTATAGTTCTCTGTATTGGTCAACCCATCTTTGCTTTGCTCCCGACAATATTCATCACGATCCGCGCATATTAGGGAGTTTGAAGAATTTTTTTGAAGGACCATACCCTCTATTTTGGATTGAAGTATTGAGCGTTATGGGAATGGTCCCGATTGGTGCTCCAAACTTGCGAGGAGTGATATCACTGGTTAAGGTCAGTTCTTGTATTGGCTTGCATCCCAAATGGTTCTAATTCACTGTAGGATACCGATTCGACCCTCCTTGAGAGAATTGAGGACATTTGTCGTTTCATCATTACCTTCCACAGCCCCATTTCTATCAGCGCCCCACACACTTATATTTCAACGCGACCCTTCTTACCAGCACAGTCACCATTATGGGCGATCTTCGGCACAAAGTTTACCAAAGGGATTAAAATGCAAAGCGGGAAATTCTTGTCATGGCCCGCCCCGCCACTGGAATGGACTGGACACACCAGCGGTATCTCTTGCATTTGTTATTCCCCCCGTGGGAACCACATTGTCACTGGGTCCTTTGACAACACCATTCGAATCTGGGATGCCGAGGCCGGTGCTGTAGTTGGTGAGGCTCTAAACGGGCATACTGGGCCCGTGAGGTCCGTTGCGTACTCTCCTGATGGGCGCCACATCATCTCCGGATCTGAAGACAAGACTATTCGAATCTGGGATGCTGAGACTGGTGCTGCAGTTGGAAAACCTTTAGAGGGGCATACTGGGACCGTGAGGTCCATTGCGTACTCTCCTGATGGGCAGCAGATCATCTCCGGATCTGGCGACAAGACCATTCGAATCTGGGATGCTGAGACTGGTGCTGCAGTTGGCAAACCTTTAGAGGGGCATACTGGGACCGTGTTGTCCGTTGCTTACTCTCCTGATGGGCAGCAGATCATCTCCGGATCTGACGACCAGACTATTCGAATCTGGGATGCTGAGACTGGCGCTGCATTTGGCAAACCTTTAGAGGGGCATTGTTAGGATCGGTCATAGAGGTGTCATTCCTCCATAGAGTTCGGTGAATTGAGTCGTTGCTGTTAGCAAGCTGTTAGCAAGCGCGCATATCAGCAAGTGCGCAGATCATCAAGTGTGCCTGTCAGCAAGTGCGCCTATCAGCAAGTGAGCC
>Ga0307513_10004815_pt1 | contig 17922 bp, 7 predicted proteins | sample 15_EM_MG_FD_202174 | JGI IMG/M metagenome (GOLD analysis project Ga0307513, IMG submission 202174) | Populus trichocarpa ectomycorrhiza microbial communities from riparian zone in the Pacific Northwest, United States - 15_EM | ecosystem: Host-associated > Plants > Roots > Unclassified | place... | reverse complement strand
GCCAGCCAATAGCTTGGGTGGTAGGCGTTTTCCATTCTGAGTTCTGAATTAGCACATTCACCTTCGCGTTCTTGGCCATACCTGAATCATAGATGAATCTTTCCCCGTAAGAATCCGCGAGTGGGCTATAATTCCCCGCTACAATTATCAATCTTAGTTGCTTCACAAGTTTATATACCACAACTCTGGTTTTGATATCAAACTTAGCAACAGATTGTTCACAATAATAACTTAGAGTCCGCTCTAGCAATTAAGATAAACAATCATAAGAAATATGCATAAGAAAACAAACATACTCATTCATAATACAAACTGAAAATAAATGGAAGAATAAATCTCACAGTTCTTGAAATCTGAAGGTTTTTACGTCCTTGCAACCAAGAAAACGAGCTTAGCCTTGCATATCTAATGAACAACTACTCTTAAAGATGGAAGAATACATGATTTCTGGATTGTAAAGGGGAGAGTTTGTGTTTCTTCTCTTATGGCTGCCACCCTTCTTTCTTTGATTCTACCGCACTCTCTCTCCCTCTCTCTTAGCTCTCTGTTGGCTCTCTTAATAGCATAAACTTAGCTGCCTATTTATACACAAATTGTAAGTAAGAAAAATCAAAGTTCAAGTGTGAACATCAAGAGATGGTGGTAGTGTGAAGGCAGCTGGCGGCTGGTAGCTGGTGGCTGGCGGCTGGTTTGTGGTTGGTGATTTGAGGTTGGTGGCTTGAGGTTGGTGGCTACCTTCCTTGACCTTCTTGATTGATTTACTAGAGGAGCTAAATTACTGAAATAAAAACTTGGATGTCGGTTTGGATGCTTCGGGATGTAATTTTGATTCGTTTCTTCACGAAACCTGTTTGCTGGCAGAATTCAGTTGTCATTTTTGAAAACTCATATCTCCCTCATATGACATCTTTTTTGGCTGAAATATGGATAGTTTGTAGGCCTTTGAGTCAGGAATCCACAAAAATTGAGTTTGTATCAATTGGACTTCTGAAGCTCCAGATATTTAATTTTGAATGACCAAAGGTCAACACTGGCAGAATGCGAGATTTGACTTTGAAGGATGTGATTTCCATGCTCTTTGTATTTGTATTTTTCTTGACTTAGATATCCAGAAAGGTATGGATGTTAGCTTTCTAATTCCACGAGAATCACTTCATTTCGACTTGTAGAACTCACGCTCTGCACAAAACATCGATTGAGGGTCAAATCTGACAATTACCTCCAATTTTCTCCTTTTTGCATCTTTCATCCAAAAGTGCCTTCAAAACATAAAACAAAGAATATCAAGGCACTTTATATAAATAACATAGGCAAAACACTAGTTAAATGTGGGTGAAACTATCGAATAATATGGTTGCTTCACGAATCTATCCGAAATATGAACGAAACTGAAGACTCCAATAAAAACAAAAATGAAATATGCAAATTGATGAAACAACACCCAAATATGTTGGATATGTTGAAAATATACAGAAAGAAACAAAAACAACAGAAAGAAAGCGAATTCCAAAAGTTGACGCAAAACAGACTCGTTTAGGACGAGTTAAGTCTGAATTTGGAACCTAAAGTAAATCATGTCCAATTGAGTTAAAATTTCAGATATAGTGCGATATCAAACCAAATAGATAGAATATAACGTTTGAGCAATTTACGATAAAGTTTGATATACTAACGCAAAAACATTATGAATCAGACCTGAAATTGAAAACCAAATCAAACAATATCTAATTGACTCCAAAATTAATATGTGGGGCTATTAGGACCCCATTAATTAGAGTATAAAATTTGATCTAATGCTGAGTTGATTTGATCTAATGCTTGTTTAGTTTTCTGCGGTAGAAACAAATAAACGTCTTTTTGAACGATTTTTTTTTTGCGTTTTGCTTTTCTCTTTTCTGTTTTCTCTTTTCTTTCCTGTGTTTTTTATGCTACTAATATATTTTGATAATAACAGAATTAAATAACAAAAAAAATTTAAATATCGTAAATTCAAGGAGAAGAAGAAATTGGATAGTAAGGAATTTTTGCGGAATCAACAAGAAACGAAAATTTCAGAAGGATATAACCTGATTAATGGAGCCAAGATCTGATACCAAATGATGCAAACCTCGTGATCACGCAACCCACATGCAAAAACACCAATTCCCGAAAAGCCAAGTAAATCAGGTTAGATAGGAGTGTGACACAAAGATAACTTGTACCTAGGCACAAACACTATTGGAAACGGAAAACCCCCACCCAAAGAATATTGATTCGCGAACGAGAAGTATAAAGATGAAGTCACGAAGCCATTTGTTCTTCGATAAGTTGTTTTCAATTCTTTAGAGAACCAAGAAAGGAGATTATCCCACCAACACACATCAAGTGCGACAAACAAGAAGTTTTATTAATCTGAATTGCGTGACCCTTACATGTTTGGTTATGCCTATATTTATATTGACTCTAGACTTAAATAAACCCTAATGGACCCCCCTTAGGTGAACTTATATAAGGCCCACCTACAATTGACCCAAATAAGTAATAACAACATAAAGACTAAAAATAAACTAATAAAAATAATAAAAATCTAAAAATCTGTGTCCTAAATATGCTATAATCAGATTTTTCACCCTTAAAAAGTCCTAAATAAACTAGGAGAAATCTGATTTGAAAAATTTGTGTTGCCGACCCCTTTTAGGTTCCTAATTTTCCTTGTATAAGGAAACAAATTTCCTCCTTTGTTGCTTATTTAATGACTTTCCTTCCTAGGTTAGGAAAAGCATTAAATAATCCTCCTCTCTTCAGAAACAAGGCTGGTATGGGGCCAGACACATCAGCCCCTAGTGATGCGGACCTCATAATCACGTCACGCAACCCACACTCAAAGACACCAATTCCCAGAAAGCTAAGTAAATCAGGTTTGATAGGAGTTTGACACAAAGATAACTTGAACCTAGGCACCAGCACTATTCGAAACGGAAACCCCCACCCAACGAATATTGATTCGCGAACGAGAAGTATAAGGATGACGCCATGAAGATAGTTGTTCTTCGATAAGTCGTTTTTCAGTTCATTAGAGAACCATGGAAGGAAGATTATCTCACCAACACACACACACAAAGTGCGGCAAACAAGAAGTTTTATTAATCTAAATTGTCTAACTTACATGTCTGATTATGCCTTTATTTATACTAACTCTAGACTTAAATAAACCCTAATGGACCCCCCTTAGGTGGACTTATATTAAGCCCACTTACAATTAACCCAAATAAGTAATAATAACCCAAAGACTAAGAAGAAAATAATAAAAATAATAAAAATCCAAAAATTACCATCCTAAATATGCTAGAATCAGATTTGTCACTATTAAGAAGTCCCAAATAAACTAGAAAATCTGATATGAAGGTAAAATTTATTCTGAAGTCTTCTTTCCTTTTTGTAGCTAGGATGAATAAGGAATCCTTGTAAGAAAAGGATTTTGAAGAATGAATCCTTGCCACACATGGAAACTATGTTGCAGCCCATTAAAGATCTTTGGAGAATTAGGAGATTCCCAAAATAAGCTGCTACATCCTTTTAGGAAAAGAATCATAGCCAAATAGGAAGTTCAAAAGTCAAAAGAAAGTAAATAACAAAATTCGTATAACCTCTGTTGACCCGTGTTTCGATGCCTTCTCGAATTCTGATTGACCTGAAATTTTAAACCAAGGTAGGACAACATGTCAGGAGACTCCGGTAAAATTTCATCTTGATCTAGTGGTCGGATTAAGAATTATGACTGTTTCTGTAAAACTAGATAGTTGCACATTTTACGTCAAAATCTGAATTTGACCTTTCCTGGATCGTATCAAAAGGAAGTAAATAACAAAATTCATATAGCCTTTGTTGACCCGTGTTTCGATGCCTTCCCGAACTCTGATTGACCTGAAATTTTAAATCAAGGTAGGACAACATGTCAGGAGACTCCACGTAAAATTTCAACTCGATCTAGTGGTCGGATTGAGAATTATGATTGTTTCCGTAAAACTGGATAGTTGCACATTTTACATCAAAATCTGAATTTGACCTTTCCTGGATCGTATCACCTAGTTCCACACAAATTGGACTATTCTTGGACCTGAATTAGATGAATTAAAGGTTGTCCTTCATGCTCCTTAAATGTCCCAACCCCTATAGGTTCATCTTGCTCCATATGTTCTGAACAAGGTCATTCAATGCTTCTTTAAGCTTCTTTACCCTAGCTCTTGTAGTTGGCCCAATTGGCACCTTCAATGGGTCGTTGACATGATTACGCTTGGTGTTGGGCTGATCCTCATCGTTAAGTCTACTTGTAATGATAGGGTTAGTGTATCACAAAACTAAAAAATTCCTAAACAAACATTGTCAAACATTGACTAAAAACAATAGCCAAGATATTAGCAAAAAATATTTATATGATTAGTATTTAAAAAATTAAAGTCATTTTGATTTACTTTTTTGGATAAAGTATGTATATTAACCAAAAAAGAACAAGACAACAGCATAGGGCAAGGGCCACAAAGCTTAGATAGGCAACCCTCCTAACCTAAAACCAAAAATAAACATGAAATAAATGGGGTATACACTGGGAAAAGCTAAGAGGGCACGCCTTCAAAACCTAATAAAGAAATAATAATAAGAAATATGATCAGAAAAACCGCACAAAATATTAGGCCTTCTATTAGTTTCCGAGAAGGCCATATTACGAAAATGATTAACTTTAAAAACAGTACACTTAACGATATCATTACAAACAACTGAAATATTACAAGGAGCCTCACCATAGAGCCAAGCATTCCTCTCCCCTCCAAATATAGTATACTGCAGTAGCTAACATCAATCACATTATTAGAGATTTAAGAGAGCTACCTCTACCCAGAAGAGAAATTCATGCAACGGTATTGACCCAAAATCGATGTTTGAAAGGAATGTGGCATTTAGAGCAAAGATCATACTAGATGTGCTAAGAGAAAGGACAATAAGAAAATAAGTGATCAACATCTTCGCTACCACCCCTACATAAGAGGCACTTGTTAACCTGAATAAGATCATAGGACATGAGCTTATCTTGAGTCGAAAGGGCCTCATGAATAGCAAGCTATAGATGAAAGAGAAATGTGGTATAACATGTTTATTTCATACAAGTTCCCACCACTCCACTTTGTTGTGAAAGGGACGAATAACATCCCAAACATTCCAGCACATAATTCACACCTATCATTCGAGTGAAAAGAAATAGGGCTACACTAAATAATTTTAATCCACTTAAGAGATCTTATTAGAGGCCAAATCCGTTCCTGACCAGCTATAACACAACTCAACCTCATGTCTCTACCCAAGCCCACATGATGCCAATTACCAAACTAAAGAGAAGTAGAACGACCATCACCTACATGGTTGCATATGAATTGACAAGTGAGACTATGAAGACCAAGAATCTTCCACCAACTCCAAGAACAGTTCACAGGACAAGTCACCTCCCAAATACTCCTACATCGCAATAAGTATAAATTCAAGATGACCAAATAAAATGAGCCGGTCTAGTACATATGATCTATGTTTACCATTGCAGCCTATTTCCACACCTCTAGGCTTTTTACACTTAAGCCTCATTCCTTCTTTAGCAAGCAAATCTTATCCCAAGCTACTTTAGCACCATTTGATGCTAGATCACTACCATTCCTGATACGATCTGGGCAATAAAAAAACAATCAGATTCGGATTTTGACAAGAAATGCACAATTGTCCAGTTTCACGACAACAATTATAATTATCAATTCGGCCGTTTGATCGGGCTAAAATTATACATGCAGTCTCTTGACATGTTGTCTTACCTTGCGTTAAAATTTTAAGTCAATTGGAGTTTGGGAAGGCATCACAATACGGGTCAACAGAGGGTGTATGAATTTTGTTATTTACTTTCTTTTGACTTGTGAACTTCCTATTTGGCAAGGATCCTTTTTCTACAAGGATATGATAGCTTGTTTTGGGAATCTCCAAACTCTACAAGGATCTTTAATGGGCTGCAATATAGTTTCCAAGTGTGGCAAGGATTCATAAATGTTTCAGAATCCTTTTCTTATAAGGATTCCTTATTTATCCTAGCTACAACAAGAAAAGAAGACTGCAGAATTAATTCTACCTTCAGATCAGATTTTGTAGTCTATTTAAGACTTTTGAATGGTTACAAATATGATTCTAGCATATTTAGGATAGTAATTTTTTTTATTTTCTTCTTAGTCTTTGGGTTGTTATTACTTATTTGGGTCAATTATAAGTGGGCTTCATATGAGTCCACCTAAAGGGGGGTCCATTAGGGTTTATTTAAGTCTAGAGTTAGTATAAATAAAGACATAACGAGACATGTTAGTTACGCAATTCAGATTAATAAAACTTCTTGTTTGCCACACTACGTGTTGGTGAGATAATCTCCCTTTCTTGGTTCTCTGAAGAACTGAAAACGACTTATCAAAGAACAACTGGCTTTGTGGCGTCATCCTTATACTTCTCGTTACGAATCAATATTTGTTGGGTGGGGGTTTTCTGTTTTCAATAGTGCTGGTGCCTAGGTATAAATCATCTTTGTGTCACACTAAAGAAATCGAGGCCACCTCCGCTTTACAAAAGATCATCAAATCATCAGCGAAGCATAAATGAGTAATTTCCTCCCTCTCACAACACCAATGACACCTGAAATCAGAATGTTTAGCCATTTGACCCAACGAACCCGAGAGAACTTCCATAACAAGAACAAACAAATAGGGTGATAGTGGATCACCCTATCTTAAACCTCTAGAACCAGCAAAGAAACCGTACGTTAGGGAAAGCCAATCGTTTGGAGAATAGCCAATAAGAAATCCCATCTTACCAAGTCATAAGCTTTCATAAGATGCATCTTCAGAGAGCATTTAGGAGGACCCCTATTCTCAACCTCTATTTCTTTTATTACCTATTTAAAAAAAAATTCACCTAAAGGTACCTCGTATTCTCTACCTCTATTTCTTTTATTACCTTTATCTTTCTATTAAGTTGATCTTCAACTTTATTCTCATAATGTTTAAACATTTCAAAAGCTTCATCTTTGTTTTAGTGAATAAGTATAATAATACTTCGTACAATCATCTATAAAATTAATATAATAATATTTTATATCTCTAGTTTGCATATAAATTATCATTATTTGAGTCAATTAAATCTTGAGCTTCACTATTTTTTTTAATTGTTTGAAACGAAGGCTATCAATTTTAATTCTACATAAACTTATACATATAATTTTTCTCAAAATCATAGTTAGTAATTGATTAATTAATCTTTGTATAGGATTATAATTCACATTACCCCAACCTATTATGCCACTTATCATAAGACTCAGACAAGTAAGAATAAGAGGCATTATTATTATTATTATATGTTACAATTGTCGTTACATTCATTTCAAAGAGGTCATCACATAGATACCCCATTTCCACAAACATATATCACTCTTTATAAGTACAAACTTAAAACGTTCATAGACCATTTTATATATAATGTTTCTCAATAATGAGTCAAACACTAAGTTTTTTCTAATACTAGTAACATGAAACACATTGTTTAGAGTAATAAGCTTTTCAAAAATTATCTTTAGTATGACTTTACTAATGCCTAGAAGCTTCAAAAATTAAAGTGGCTACATAACTCACAATCAAAATTGAGATATGATCCTGGAAATTTGAAAGAGGTCTAATAAGAGCAATATAATAGAAACCTATCCCAATGGACTAGCACCATTGGAATGAAGTCGAAAGATGTCACCAAACCGGTTAATCTTTGATAAGTCAGATCCAGTTCGGTTAAGAACTAAAGAATGCAAGAATCTCTCTCACATGTTAAAATTGAAAAGTTCAAAAGTGATGTGGATCAGCCCGCAAACACTAAGGGCCCATCACAAGGTCCAAAGCGAAGGCATTGAAAGAAGCATTGAATGGACTCGTTTGCAAATTTCAGCAAAGGCTAAACTTGGGGATTCTTTAGAGCATTAAAAGGAGGCCTTATTTGGGCCATGAAGTTTCGACAATAAGGCTGCTAATTTTATATCAGTTTCGTCCAGACTTGTTATGTGATATTTCATTGTTTTATGCAGTCCTAACTAGTATTGGATTTCCTATAATGTGTGGGGACACTAATTATTTCCTTTAAATATTAGAATTTATTATTAATATTTTATTTGCATGTCAGGTGAGGAGAAAACATAACAAAGGAATTGAAGTTGACTTAGGAAACACATGACCGACATAGTCTCCTTGTTGTGCAAGGAGAATAATTCCACAACTTAATTGTGTTTTCTAATATTGGAAGGATACCAAGAGGTGGCAAAAATAAGCATTAAAGGTAGCATTATTTTCCTTCTAAAAAAAGAATAAATACAAGGTTGAGATCAAAATTCTATTCTAACTTGGAAACCAAAGTGGCAATAACTTTTCCTTTAATTCCTAGGATTATTGGGCAGCATTATAGGCTATAAATAAGTCTTGTACAAGATCTACAATGTTTTCTTTTCCTCTTTCTCACGATAGATAAAAACTTAGGACTAATGGGATTTATTTTTATTTTGTTAGCTATAACTCAAGGCTTGTTTGGGCTTAATTAATATTTTGTTTTTAGCTAGGATCCAAGACTTGTTTGAATTAGGGTTTGGTCTTACTAGTAAAGATTTTGAGTTAGTTTTTATATGTGGGTCAATTCAATCCACAAAGGTAGATCCATTAGGGTTAATTTTTTAGAACTATTTAAACACATGTAAGTCTAAATTTCAGCAACCATTGATGAATAATACTTTTAAACTTTTTAATGTGTGAAAGAGCTTCTTGTATTCTTTGGTTCTTGAACGAACTAGATCTGACCTATCGAAGATTAATTGGTTTCGTGATATCATTCGACTTCATTCCAATAGTGTTGATGTTTTGGGGCAGGTTTTTTATTGTGTTGATATCATACCTCTTTCAGCTTTCCAGGATCTTATCTCAATCTTGATTGTGGGTTGCGTGACCATGTGATCACAAGGTTGACATCACTTTATATTGTGTATGTTTTGACCTATAAAAAACCCTCAATTCATAAATGAGAGGTGTAATAAGAAAGACGCCACAAGGTAAGTTGTACCTTGATAAGTTAAATTTGTTCTTTATCCCAGCAAAAACAACGTGTTGCATTACGCAAAACATAAGTTTATTTCATAAATCCATAACTGCTGAGAATCTCAACTTACAAAACCTTAGATAATAGTTCAACTAGTAATCCTAATGAACCTAAAACACAAAGAAACTGGGGCATACCCCAAAGAAATGCCAAGAGGACATGCCCTCAACATCAAAACAAGATAAATCATCTAGAGTTGAAAATATCATTAGCTCCACGCAATATGAAGCCTTCTATTAGTAGTGGAGATACATTCACTAATCGAATTAACCATATAAGGAGGAAAGCCAATTATATGAAGAACGACCAAAATGAAGTCCCACCCAACTGAATCATAAGCTTTCATTAAATCCATTTTCAAAGAACACTTAGAAGGACCCCTTTCTTGATGATAATTATGAAGAAGCTCTTGCGTAAGATGTTGTCATTGATATTTTGCCTCTCTATAAAAGCAAACTGAAATGGGCAACAAAGTCAAGAAGCACTCTCTTAACTGTATTAACAATAATCTTGGCAATGCATTTGTAGATTGTATTACAACAAGAAATAGACCTGAAATCCTTAACCCTGGAAGGATTAGCAACATTAGGGGTTAAGGCTATAGTAGTTGCATTCACCTGTTTGAGTAATCGACCAGAATTGAAAAAGGACCAAACAACAGCAAGGGTATCTTGACCAATGATACTCCAAGCTTCCTTAAAGAAACCTATATTGAAATCATCTGGACGAGGAGCCTTATTATCCTTAAGAGAGAAAAAGACCTTCTGAATCTCATCATCATTAATCTGATTATCAAGGCTCGTGATTTGAGATGACGACAATAGTCAGGAAAGAACCTCACCAAGAAAAGAGAGATCAATACATTCTGATCGTGGCCCTCCTGAAATCTTCTTGAAGTAATTAACAATGGTGTCATTTACCCCCTTTGTGTTAGTAATACAGGTGTCACCATCACCTTAAATTGAGAGAATTTTGTTACGATGATAAGTACTTAAAAGTGTCTTTTTTTAAAAGGTTTTATATCATCATATTGCAGTTAAAGTATCATTAAATTCCCTAACTTAAGTATGTTTTATAATAACAAGTCTGAAATATAAGATATCTTTAATTTATAGTAAATGCTCATTTTAAATGCGGGTTTGCCAGATAGACATATTTCACAATTCAGAGAATTGATTAATATGTTTAACTACTGAATTGGAGAAGACAAACAAAGCGCAACAAAAGAGAAGTCTGAATCTGTCCTGCAACTCAGACACTATTCAGTGTTCAGCCTATATCTTGAGTTCTAGAAGTTAAAATGAGCTCATTATTTTTTTGTTAGAAAGCTAAGACAAATACCCATAACTTTCATGCAGATTATTTGTTCAAATTCTGATGTTATTAATGATATTTTGTCCAGCCACCAAATCAGCCACAAGCCACCAGATCAATAGTTAGTTATCAAATCAATAGTTCTAAAATTTAGCTATAAAATGAGGCATTTGCCAAACATTTAGATATCTTGGGTTTCAGATTAAGATCTTGCTCTCGCTTTCTTTCTTTGTTTTTTTTCAATGCTCAAGTTTTATTTCATGTTATATTCTCATTAATATCTTGTTTATGCTTTTCATTTTCTTCATTGTACTTTAGTTCATTTAGATCATAACTATGTTCTTATCTTATCTATTTATGTTTTTCTTCTTCATTATGTTTAGTTAAGTTTATTTTGCCACTGTGAAAAAGGTTACACTAATGGTGTTAGAATAAGTATAGTATAAACTAAACATGGACTTTAATGTTTATATTCAAGAAAGTTTGCTATTAACATGTTTTATAATTATTATTTTACTCATTCTTAATACCCTGCTTGTTAAGTGGTGAGTCTAGATTCATGGTCTATAACCCTTCATACAACAAATACTTAATTCTTTCATAGCTTACTGTATGGATAACCGATTTTTATGCTATAAAAGGAACTTGATTTATTGTTGACAGAAGTTATTGTTTTATCTTTGTTTTAAATCCTTGCATCAATATCACATCTCAAAGTTATTTATTACTTTGACACTCCTTCACTTGGGAGAAAACATCAACTATTTGATTGTGTTATACGACATTGATAATTCTTAATGGAGTGGAAGAAGAAACTTGAATTCTTATCCCCTGGATTTAGTCACTGAATCCGAGATTTTTGCATAAAAAAGCTCTCGTCAGCTTGAGCAAGTCTCATATACTCCTAAACCAATATAGATTCAGTTCTATGAATATCTAAGTCAAGAGGATTTTGCTACATCATACTTTGGGCATCTTCCATGGCCTTCTTAGCTATGTGAAACCCTATCCGAAATCTTTGCAAGAAATTTCTTATTAAAGTCTCTCAATGTAATCTTAACATGCTTCAACTTCCTACACAATATAAACGAGTACTAAAGACTTCCATCTCCCATGCCTCGGCAATTGTCTGATTAAATTGAGGATGATCAGCCCAAAATCAAAAAACTTGAAAGGAGTTTTTCTTTTGGGCATGCTCACTAGCTTTTTTAACATCGGAGAATGATCGAAAATGCCAAAAAGAAGAAAGGTAAGCTTTAGAAGTTGAGAACTCACACTTCCACTTCATATTTACAAGCACCCAATCCAATTTTTCCAAGATAGGCTTGTTACATTGCCAGTTAGTCCGAGTGAACATTGAACCTGAGAACCCGATTAGTCCACTCGAAATGTGTAATGGGTCTTTGGTGTTCTCGAGCTGATTCACATCATACCCTCTCTCCTCAAAAGGATTCGACCTTGAATCAATAATTTTTGTAACATTTCCTTAGTTATCGATTTTCTTGGGTACAATCCGTAGAGTAACCACACGTATTAATTCGATGTTTACTAGTCACCATCACTGCTTAGCATAATTTGTTTGTAACATTACCTTTTTTTTTCTAGGTATCACAACCGTTTGTTACATCATCACCCCATTAACATTTACTTTGACTCAGTATTATATCAAACTGTATTATGTCTTAAGTTGTCAATCAACCCCCTTGTCATATACATTTTTAAGCATCGGTTAATGGTCTTACACAATGTTTTCCATTATATAATCAATGGTAATTTAAATGGTTTCTATTATTTGAAAACAACAACACAATGGTCTCCATTCAAAACAAAAACAACCACATGAATTTCCTTTTTATTTGGGACAATTAGAAAGTAATTTTTGCTGCCCATAATTTAATTTAAAGGATTTGTCAACTTAAATAGAAGCACAGGAAAAAGTAGAATCTACATCATCATCTTATAATTAACCAAATCGTACTTTGCTTCCTTAGTCATCATTGTTTTTGGCAACTAAACATCAAAAGTTGCTATATTCATAGATATTTGTAATTAATCATCAACTATCAATTTATATCTTGTACTTAGTCATTGATATTGCGGTCATTATGTATCATTCATTTCTTATCCTTAGTCACCGACACTGCGGCCACTAAGTATCATTCTTATCTCATCCTTAATCATCGATGCTATGGCCACTATATATAATTCGATCATCCCCTCGCGGATGCCAATAATTCTGGCAAACCGATTTGATTGACAACAAATTCAGCTATTAATACCTTCCTACCGAGCTATCTTTAATATTTTACTCCACATCTTCATACAACCTTATACTGCATTACTTTATTTTAAATGGGGGAGGAACAAGAATTGGCTTTTGTTTTTTTGAAAGAGAAATTATGTTCTGCACCTGTTTTGGCTTTACCTGACTTTATGAAAGCATTTGAAATAGAATGTGATGTGTGTGGAATGGGAATAAGTGTTGTTTTGATGCAGGATCAGAGACCTATTGTGTATTTCAGTGAGAAGAGTTCGTAGTCCATTTGAATCACAAGTCCTTGAAACATCTAAAAGTACAAGGTAAGTTGAATAAGAGACATGCAAAAATGGGTTGAATTCATTGAAACTTTTTTCTTATGTAATCAAGTATAAACAAGGCAAAGAGAACATAGTAGCTGATGCACTTTCACGCAGGTATGTTTTTTTACACACCATGAATACTAGATTACAAGCAACATTTGGTAAGTTTTATTTGATGGATGGTTATTTGTTCAAAGAGAATAGATTGTGTTCCTGCTAGTTGTTTGCGTGAATTGCTTGTTTGTGAAGCACATGGGGGTGGTTTAATGGGCCACTTTGGGTTTGTGAAAACCTTGGATGTATTGCATGAGCATTTCTATTGGCTAAAGATGAAAAGGGATGTGCAACAAATTTATGAACAATGCATTGCTTGTTGAAAGGCAAAATCTAGAGTACAAACCCATGGACTGTACACACCATTGCCTGTGCCTATTGAACCTTGGGTAGATATCTCTATGGACTTTGTTTTATGTTTACGTAGGTTAAAAAAAGGTAGAGACTCTATTTTTGTTGTGGTTGATAGGTTTTCTAAAATAGCACATTTCATTGCATGTCATAAAACATATGATGCGTCTCATATCGCAGACTTGCTCTTTAGGGAGATTTTACGTTTGCATGGCATTCCTAGGAGTATAATGTCAGATAGTGATGTTAAGTTCCTTAACTACTTTTGGAAGACTTTATGGGGAAAGTTGGGAACTAAACTCTTATTTTCGACAACATGTCATCCTCAAACAGATGGACAAACTGAGGTAGTGAATAGAACATTATCCCAACTTTTGCATGTTGTAATTCAAAAGAATCTAAAAAGTTAGGAAGAATGTTTGCCTTTTGTTGAGTTTGCTTATAATAGAACTGTACATTCGACTATCGACTTTTCTCCTTTTGAAATTATTTATAGGTTTAATCCACTAACTCCTATGGACTTAATTCCTTTACCTTTTGAAGAAAGGATAAGTTTAGGTGGTGAAAAGAAGGCAAAGATGGTGAGACAACTTCACGAGGGAGTTCGACTATAAATAGAGAAAAAGAACAGACTAACGCTTCTAAAGCAAATAAGGGACGTAAACAGGTTGTTCTCCAACCCGGTGATTGGGTTTGGGTGCACATGCATAAGGAACGATTTCCTAACCAAAGGAAATCAAAATTACAGCCTCGTGGTGATGGTCAACTTCAGGTTTTAGAGAGAATCATTGACAACGCATAAAAAATTGATCTTCCAGGTGAGTATGCTGTTAGTGTTGCTTTCAATGTTGCTGATTTTATGTTGTTGGACACAAGTTTTAATTCGAGGTCAAATTCTTTCGAGGAGAGAGGGGATGATGTGGACCAGCCTAGAAACACCAACAAGGACCAATTACATGTTCCAAATGGTCTCATGACTTGGTCTAAGACAAACATTGAAAGAGGCATTGAATGCATTGATTTTGAAAGTTTTGACCAAGTCAGAATTGAAGGGTCTATTGGAGTATGAACAGGAGGCCCTAGTACATCTTATCTATATGCAAGAGGGGCCTAATACAACCTTATTTGGGCCATGAGGTGAGGACAACAAAGGAAATAAAAGAATCTTACAACTTGGAAACAACATGAGTGGCTACCTTTTTCTTTTGTTTGTAGGATTAATGGGCTGCATGGAAGGCTATAAATAAGCCTTGAATCGGTTCTATAATATTTTATTTCCTTCTCTTCTTCTCATGGAAGAACATGAATTTAATATTAGGGGCTTTATTTTATTTTGTTAGCTATAACCCAAGGCTTGTTTGGGCTTAAATAATTCTTTGTTTTCAGCTAAGATCCATGGCTTGTTTAGATGGTTATAGGCTTTTTAGTTTAGGGTTTTTGGGCCAGTTTTGAGTGGACATCATATAAGTCCACATAAAAGGTTCATTAGGGTTAATTTTTCAAGAACTATTTAAACTAATGTAACCAAATTTTCCAATGTTCATAAAGCAAGGGAAACATGTAATGTTTCTATTCCATGACAATATCACACATTCATCAAACATTGTTAAAGATGAACCATCACTCATTACTATCTTCATGAGGGTCTTTCTTTGTTATCCTCTCTTAAGGTGGTCGAAGCCTATGTCATCATTCCCCTAACAAGTATATTTTTGTGTTCTTCATGTGACAACATCAAATTCTCATTCATTATCGCGTGGCATAAGGTGTTATACACATTCCAATTACGAAGTACTACTAAATATGTTCAAGGATCATATTCTTTTCCATAACCTCATCAAGTTCATCACAATGTTGTCAAGTAGTATACAATTAAGTTCAACATGTACATTCTCAAGGATTCTCCCAACTAAATTTCTATAGGCTTCATGGGCATTAACATTAAGTGTTCATTTCATCACTTTTTACTACATCATTCCAAGTGTTAGAACCTTTTAATCAACAACAAATTCCAAGAAAAGATTAAAGCTTGATTAGTGCTAACTGTTTAGTCCACCCAACCCGAACATTGTTTGGTGTTTTAATCGTAATAAAAGTTTCAAAACTCTTTTTTTAGCATGGTTTGTCTCTATGAAAAGCTAATACATATGGCTACAACTTTCATGAAGAACATAACACCCAATTGTGCCATTATAATAGCATAAGAAATGTCCAGTACTATATCAGTCTGGACCCTTACTCAGTGTGTTTCTCGTATCTAGAGTTATAAAACTATAAATAATTCGACACTAGTTCCAAATAAGTCAATAATGTTATATACAACAGCTCTAAATTACATCGTTTTAAGGCTCAAAATCAATAATTATAGTAGCACCAAAACTCTGTCCAGTATTGATGAGGATCAACCCAACACCAAGGGCAATTGTTGCGATGTCGCAATCGCACAAATTAATTACCCTAACTTCAAACACAACACACAAGATAATATGCAATTTTAGGGGGGGTTTGGACGTTATCTAGGCTAAAGCAAAAGAAAACAGAAAACTATCAAACGAAATTTAATAAAATCAGAAAAATATCATGAGAACAAACATTGGTTGCAAGTAAACATCCACCTACAGAAATTAGAACTGATCATGAAAACGAAATATCAATTTATATTCTGAATATTTATCTCTTCTTAACATTGGTTAGTTAACGGATCCACCGTATAACTAACCCTAACCATCAAATAACCACAGTATCTGCACTAGAAATTTAATTCAATGGCAGCCTTAAGAACTAGATAAGTTGATTAATTAAGAAAACATAACTGTCCGCAGTCTATGTTTGCTTTGATTGAATGTTCTCCCTAAGATTAATAACGTAGATCCGCCATAATTATTAAACTCAGTTGCTTCACAAGTTCATATACCACAACTCTGGTTTTGATATCAAACTTAGCAATAGATTGTCTACGATAATAACTTAGAGTCCGCTCTAGCAATTAAAATAAACAATCATAGAAAAAATAAACATATAAGAACAAACATATTATAAACTGAAAAGAAAAGGTAAAATAAATCTCACAAATCTTGAAATTCGAAGGTTTTCGTGTCCTTGCAACCAAGAAAACGAGTTTAGCCTTGCATGTTTGTTGAATAACTAATCAAAAAGAAGGAGGAATGCATGATTTCGGGTTTCTTAGAGGAGGGGGGCGTTTTTCTCCTCTTGGCTGGCTGCCCCCCTTCTCTTCTCTCATTCTTTTTAAGTAGACAGTTTACAATTAAGTACTTCAATAACTATTTTCCTACAAAAGGAGAAATAGCCTTGCATGAAATCTTCATGATTTGACTTAGAGGAGCTAAATTGATGAAATAAAAACTTGGATATCAGTTTAGATGCTTCAGAACATAATTTGGACTCGTTTCTTCACGAAACTTGTTTGCTGGCAGAATTCAGTTGTCATCTTTGAAAAATCATATCTCCCTCATATGACATCTTTTTGGCTGAAATTGGAAGCGTTGATAGGCCTTTGAGTTGGGAATCCAAAACAATTGAGTTTGCATCAATTTGAATTCTGTAGCTCCAGATATTCAAGTCAGAATGGATGAAGGTCAACATTGGCAGATTGCGAGATTTGACTTTGAAGGCTGCGATTTCCAGGCTCTTCCTTATTTTATTTTCTTTCCTTGGATATCCAGAAAGGTATGGATGTTAGCTTTTTAATGCCACTAGAATCACTTCATTTGGACCTCTAGAGCTCACGCTCTACACAAAACATCGACTGAAGGTCAAATCTGCCAATTACCTCCAATTGACTCATTTTTGCATCTTTCATCTAAAAGTGCCTTCAAAACATAAAACAAAGAATATCAAGGTATTTTATATATAAAACATAGGCAAAACACTAGTTAAATGTGGGTGAAACTATCAAATAATATGATTGAATCAAATACCCCCCACTTAGCTCTTACTTGTCCTCAAGAAAAGATTGGTAAAATCAAATTGAAATTAAATTAAATCAAATCACTATGACTAATCTCCTAATATCCCATTAATATCCAAGAATATATGCAATATAAACAAGAATAAAATCAAGAAAGATAAAAGAGTACAAATTTTCATGAATTTATTTACATGCAAACTTCAAAACTCAATTAATCGTCAAGATTTAAATGAAATCTATGTCATGCCAAAGTGATAGGTCCTCTCATTGATATACACTCCAACACTCACGTGTTTAGGGCTTATGTGTTTAAATCTCTCAAATTCAATCAAATGAATATGTTCTACCATAAGCTTGCTCTTCAATCTCATCTCCATTACTAACATATTACAAGCAACGCATGAATCAAAATGTCATATTTTCTTGTTGTAATGGGGCTAAGGTGAGGTAAAAGAGAGTAAAAGAAAAGGTTCAAACCAAATAAAGTAGAGTATTCTGAAAAATGATATTTCAAATAAGAT
>Ga0307513_10004813_pt1 | contig 17927 bp, 10 predicted proteins | sample 15_EM_MG_FD_202174 | JGI IMG/M metagenome (GOLD analysis project Ga0307513, IMG submission 202174) | Populus trichocarpa ectomycorrhiza microbial communities from riparian zone in the Pacific Northwest, United States - 15_EM | ecosystem: Host-associated > Plants > Roots > Unclassified | place... | reverse complement strand
ATTTTAAATTTTTAATTCAAATTGTATATACAAATGTAGATTAGAAGAAAAAATTATAAATCTTGTTATATTAATTTTATCCTTTTATAAAATTATACTAGCTCCATCCTAGAGTTTTGGTGTCGGCTTCAAATATTCTAGAGTAGCATCTAAGAAAACTCTTATTCTTTATCATAATTTTTTTAACAATTAGAGACAAAGCATGTTATCTAATAAGAGAAATTATTTTATCAAAAGGGTACTCTTTTGTTTCATATAAATGTAAAAAATATGGATAATTTTCAAGATAGTTCCCATATTTAATACCTAATAATTTCTCATCAAATAAAATTATATTATTTTATGGTAATGTTGATCTTGTGGGCGACTGTGATGCAATAATTTTTGGTGCGTCGTATGGATATTCAGAAATATCATGCCAAACTTATTTAGAAACTTTACGAGCAGTATTATTTGTAAAACCAACTACACACACACTAGACTAGTGAACAATGATATTTGGTTTATTATGACAAGACATGCTAAATATAAGAAAGTTTTTTTAAAAAACCTAGAATTCATATGAGTTTAAATCTATAAGCATGTAAAAACATAACTAATGACAAACATGCTTTTAATATAAAAATAATTATAAAAACTCTTCATTCACCCTCTTTTTTATAATGAATTTTAGAAACTAAAAGGTTGAAGAATTACTAAGAATTAATTCTTACCATTATCAATTATTAATTTGCCACCATATATCAAGAATTAAATCTAGAAAATCCAAGAGTTCTTTAAGTGGGAAAACCAAGAGTTCTTGGAGATTAATTTCTCATTCATCTATAATTTGTTTATTTAAAACAAGTTTCCAATAATCCCCCACATGAATTAAAATTATCTTACCAGTTTAAAAACGACTCAAAGATTTATTAAGAGATACTGATTTGGTAGATTGCTACACTAGGATATGGAACTTTTGGTTTTGAGCTTCTCTTAGTGAAATACTATCGGATTTATTCAGCTAAATAGTAAACACGATGTATTAAACTATTCAACCTTTTTTGTAAACCAAGAAAAGAGTATTCATATAATTCTTTACTTAGATATTTCCTTTGGTTATCACTGTTGTGTTCATTTTTCTTTGAACAACTCTTAGATCCATGAGTGCTTTAGAGAATTAAGCGTTTATCGAAATTCTAAAAGAAACGACCACATTTCCCACTCATATAGGTGGTTTTTCATTACGAGTATATTGTTATACTCTATTTTTTGTACCAAGATATGAAAATCATTAAGAGCTCAGCTTACCCTTTATCACGCTGCAGCTATCACTTATTTTATCATAGGAACAAGTAGGAAATAATAATTTTCTAAGGCTACAGAGAATATTATATGACTTAGTTTTCTATTTGAACCTAGATCTTGAAATCTCCAATCAAATAGGTATAGTTACCATCATTGCACTCTTTCATCTTTTAAAGGCTTTAAGCTCATTCCCCTCAATAAATTATATACACAAACTCTATCGACAATCCTTTGGTTAAGGGATCCGCAATATTTTCATTTGAATTTATATAGTCAATGGAAACAATTCTATTTAAGAGCAAGTATTTAATATTATTATGTTTATAATGTATATGTCTAAACTTCTCACTATATATATTACTGTGTGCCATTCCAATTGCTAACTAACCATAAAAAATGATACAAATAGCTAACATTGGTTTTGGCCAACATGAAATATCCTCTAAGAAACTTCAAATGCATTCAGCTTCCCTCTAGCTTTATCAAGAGTAATAAACTATGATTCTATCATAAATCTAGTAATACATGTATTTTTAAAGGATTTCCATGACACAACTACTTCACCAAGTGTGAAGACATATCTACTATAGGATTCTGAATCCTTATTGTCGAATATCTAATTAGCATCATTATACCCTTCTAGTACTGCTAGGTAACCAATATAGTGTAGCTTATAATCAAAGGTTTACCTTAAATACATGAATACCCTTTTTATTGTCATTCATTGATCTATATTTGGATTACTTGTAAATCTACTAAGTTTACTAATTGAGTAAGCAACATCAAGCCTTGTGTGGTTCATAACATACATTAGGCTTCCAATTATTCAAGAATATTTCAGTTGATTTATTCTCTTACCGCTATTCTTAGACAAATATACACTTATATCAATTAGTGTTTTGATAGTATTATTGTTATTTTTAGAAAAATTTTCGAGAATTTTCTCAACATAATGATATTGAGACAATAGTAATCTATTAGATATCAGAAAATTTTTTATTTCTATTATGACATCTGCAACACCTAAGTTTTTAATGTTAAATTTATTAATTAATATTTTCTTAGTAATCTTGATCATGTAATCATTTATGTTTAAAATTAGTATATCGTCCACATAGAGATATACAATAACATGGTCTTTATATATATTTTTTACATAAACACATTTATCAACTTCATTGATTTTAACTTCATTTGACAACATAACCTTGTCAAACTTTTCATGTCATTGTTTAGATGCTTTTTTCAAATCATATAATGATTTGACAAGCTTATAGACCTTGTTTTCTTATCCATCTTGTTCATCGACAACAAACCCCTTAGGTTGTTCCATGTAAACCTCATCTTTAAGGTCACCATTTAATAAAGTTGTTTTCACACCCATTTGATGTATTTCATGCTTTTTAATAGCTAAAATTGCTATTAATATTTGTATAAAATTTATTCTTGAAATAAGTAAATATGTGTCAAAATAGTCTATACCTTCTTGTTGTCTAAAACCTTTAACAACAAGTCTAGTTTTATATTTATCAATAGTGTCATCAACTTTCATCTTTCTTTTAAATATCCACTTAAGGCCTAATGGTTTACTTCTAGAAGGAAGATCACCTAGTTCTTATGTATGATTATTCATAATGGATTCAATTTCACTATTGACTATCATTTTTCAATAAAAAGCTTCTGGACAAGACGTTACCTTGGGAGTAGGTTTGAGGTTCATTTTCTAACAAACATGTTAAGAATCATGACCAAATGTTTTGGTTGTTTTTTTCATTTATACTCTTTCTAAGCTCAACTTAATCATCTTCGTATTGATGATGATTACTTGAGTTAACCTCATTTGTTCTCTTAAGTGAATGATTTTCTCATGTTTCTTTCCATAGAAACACAACATTTCTTGATTTCATAATAGTAGTAGGATGAATATTCATAATACTTGACTTGTGTACAAGAAATTAATATGCACTATTATTGTATGCATATCTGATAAATACATCATCCATAGTCTTATGTCCTATCTTGACCTTTTTAGAATCAAGTATTACTACTTTACAAGACATTCTCATACTTTGAGGTATTTGTAGGAAAATCTTTTTATCTTTTTAACAATTTATATGGTGTCTTATCTAAATTTTTATGGGGTACTTTGTTAAATATATAATTGGCAGTTAGAATTGTCTTCCCTTACAAGCTCTAAGGTGATCTCGAATTTATCAACATGACATTCATCATTTCTTTTATATTTGGTTCTTATGTTCCATAATGCCATTTTATTATGGTAAATAAGGAGTAGTAGTTTGGTTAATAACACCATTTTGGGAACATAATTCACCAATTAGTGCTTTGTATTCTTCACCTATATCACTTCTTATATCTTTATCTTTTTTCAAGTTGATATTCAACTTTATTCTTGTAATATTTAAACATTTCAAGAGCTTATCTTTGCTAATAAGCAAATAGATATAATAATACCTTATGCAATCATCTATAAAAGTAATATAATACTTTTTTCCATCTCTTATTTACATAAACTTTTAAATCACCAATATCTTAGTGGATTAACTCTAGAGATTCATTACTTCTTTTACTTGTTTGAAAAGAAGGGTTAGTTAATTTTGATTATATACAAATTTCACACTTATGATTTTTCTCAAAAATCATATTTGGTAATAATTTATGGTTTTATTAACCTTTGTATAGAATTATAATTCACATGATCTAACCTGTCATAACACACATCACAAGACTCAAGCAAATAAGAAGAAGAGGTATTCTTATTTTTGTTTTCATTATTGGTTATAATGGTCATTACATTCATTTTAAAAAGGTCATCAAACAGATACCTCTTTCCTAAAAACATGCTACTCTTGAAGAGATTATAATTTATCACTCTTGAAAATCATCTTGAATATACATTTGCTAATTAATGAGCTAGGAACTAAGTTCTTCCTAATGTTAGCAACTTGCAATACATTGTTAAGGGTGAAAAGCTTTCCAAAGATCATCTTCAGTATGGCATTTCCAACACCCAGTACCTTGAAGGTTGATGAGTTCCCTAGGTATAGGTTTTCTTCATCCATTTTTTTAAGTGGAAAGCATGTTCTTCTTAAAGCATATATGTCTTGCAGAACCAGGGTCAACCCACTACTACTTAGGATTATTGATAAGGTTGCCTTCAGAAATAACACAAGCAAATTCATTTGTGAAACTTCATTAGTAAGGTGATCAACCTCGGTGGAATTCAAAACATCTTCTTCTTAAAGCATACATGTCTTGTAGAACTAGTGTCAACCTACCACTACTTAGAATTATTGATAAGGTTGACTTCAGAAACAACAAAAGAAAATTCATTTTTGAAACTGCATTAGTGAAGTGATCAACCTCGATGGAATTAGCTTAGCAATCTTTTTGAATAGTTTCCTTGCTTACTTTTATTGTTGCAATATTTGGCCAAACATCCTATCTTTTTTGCAGATAAATCACTTACCATTAAACTTCTTAGCAATTCTTTTACCTTTCACAACAAACTTCTTTTGATTTTTATTGTGTGACCTTATCACTTATTCCATAACATTTTCTTTTAGGGAACTAGAAGAGTTATTTCTATTTTCAAATAACTTATTGTCCTCTTCTATCCTCAATCTCAAAACAAGGTCTTTAATTTTCATCTTCTCCCACTTATGCTTAAGATAGTTCTTGAAGTCTTTTCAACATAATGAATATCTTCTAATTATTGCAACTACTTAGAAGGACTCACTTAGAGACATACCTTCAGCATGTATATCATGCAATATGAGTTAAAACTATTTAATTTGGTTCATTGAGGTCCTTGAATCAACCATACTAAAATCTAGAAATTTATCGACTATGAATTTCTTCATACCAGCATCTTTAGCTTTGTATTTTTTGTCTAAAGCTTTTCATAGTACTTTTGCGCTCTTGATTGAACTATATACATCATGTAATGTGCTTTCCAACCCATTCAAAATGTAGTTCTCACACATGAAATCGGTATGATTCCGTGCATCCAGTCACCATAGTAGTTGAGTCAAATTCATTTTCTGATGATTTTGGTGCTTTCTCAATCAAGAACTTTGCCAAGTTTAAGACGATTAGATAGAATAACATCTTTTGTTTCCACCTTTTAAAGTTAAATCCATTGAATTTTTCAGGTTTCTCACTGTGCACCCCATAAAATGATGGTGGGGTCCTTATTACAGAAATAATACTTGTCAAAGCAACATTGGTAGGTACAACCAAATGTTGAGTAGAAGAAGTGGAAGACATGATATATATGTCTAAGAAGATTGGGTTTTAAATGGGGCCGTTTGTGACCCCTTCAATCTTTCATGGAAACTTATTTAGTGAAAGTATTATTCACATAATAACTATTTTTGTATATGGTACATTTCATAAGTGAAATGATTATTGATTTTATCTTGCATAATTTAAATATTTTTTATTTAAAAAGTTGTTTTACTACATGTTTTTATTTTATTACTTGCTTGTTGTACCACCACCACTACCACCAGTACTACTACTACCACTATCACTACCAATAACACTACCACTACTACGACCACCACCACCACCACCACCACCACTACGGCCACTAGTAGTAGTAGTGGTAGTGTTAGTGCTAGTGGTAATGGTAGTTGTAGTAGTAATTGTGGTAGTGGTAGTAGTTGTGGTAGTGGTAGTCGTTGTTGTAGTTGTTGTTGTTGTTGTTGTTATAGTAGTAGTAGGAGTAGTAGTAGGAGTTGTTATTATTGTAATTTTAGTTTTAGTAGTAGTTAGTAATGATAATAATAGTAATAGTAATTATAGTAATAGGAATAATAATAATTTATAGTAGTGGTGGTGGTGGTGGTGGTGGTGGTGGTGGTATTCGTTAATAATGATATTAATGATAATAAAAGTAATAGTCATTATAGTAATAGTAATAATAATAGTTTATTATGATGGTGATAGTGGTTATGATATCAATAATTATGATGATGATAGTAATAATAGTAATAATTTTGATAATAATATTAATAATAATCAAAATAATAATAGTGATAATAGTGACGACGACAACAACAACAACAATAATGATAATAGTATTAATGCTATTAATAGTTAGTATGATGATGATGATGATGATATTACTTAATAATAGTAGTAATAATAGTAATAGCTATAATGATAGTAATAATAATAGCAATGATAATAGTAATAGTAATAGTAATAATAGTGATAATTCATCATTCAATATTAGATTTGTTGGGGACTGAGTTTCACCATTTTTTCATATATGGTATTTCCACTCTAATAACACAGGTTACGAGTTTGAAAAGTTAATGTTGCCTGACATCCTCTTCTATTTTTTTCTTATTGTTTTTCTTTCCAATTTCATCATTCAACATTAGTTTTTTTAAAATAAAAACTGATCATTCGAGTTTTTCATGAACCTATTAAATAAACAATTCACTTCGAGTTAACTCTTATATAGTTTAATTGAAAACTCAAGCTAAGTAAAAATTCAAGTAAATGGATTTAAAGATTTATTTTTTTGCTCGGGCTTAATAGCAATGCAAAACATATCTCATGCTCTTGGTATTTTTTTATATATTTTAGAAAAATTAGTTCACTCATGATAAAGCGCGAGACAATAAATTAGTATATTGTACTTAAAGAAGCTAAGGAGTGGGTGAGATAAACTTTCCTTTGTTTATTTGAGTTGCCCACTTTCTGCATGATAGAAATCTATATCCTTCGAATCATTCAAGCGTGATCGTGGACCTATCTAATAAAATCATGAGGCAATTCCATACCCTTTTAATTTGCAATTGCATGGTGCCCACTTCCACCGTACAGCTTTCAGTGGTGTTGACATTATATGTAAGCATAAATTTGGGTTCAAATCATGGGCACTTGGGTAATCGTCAATGGTTTGTTGAACAATTTATAAAACTATCCTAAATTCTCATTTCAACATAAATTTGGTAATGGCAATTCTATCTTTTGTTGGTCTTTATTAAACTTATATTATAGCATAATATAATAATATAATGATAAAAGTTCTTCTAAATATGTTACCAAAATATTTGGAGAGAAGGAACACTTCATTCTAATTAATTTCTGCCTTATTCCTCCTCACTTATTGCATTTTATATGAACATTGCAATTTCATCATATCGATTATCCAAATTTTATAATTACAATTTCATTCTTTTAAGTTATATTAGCATAAGATTTCTTTACGTTTGCATTTGCTCACATATATAAAGTATAGAGAAATATTAATGAATTAAATATCGCACAATGAAGAAGAGAAACCCATATAGAGTTTCAATAATTGAGTGCATTATGCAAGCACTTATTAAGGAATTCTGTGTAAATAGAAGTTGGTTAAAATTTATTTTTTTATTTTAAATTAATTTTTTATTAAGTTTTTGAATTGTTTTAATGTGTTAATATTAAAAATAAATTTTAAAAACTAAATTAAAAATTATTTTAATATTTATTTTTAATAAAAATTATTTTCAAAAGCAATAACCATCAAACATATCGTATCGTAATTAAGAGAGGCATGAAAACCAAAGTAACAAGAGTGATAATAAGACGATCACAAGAGAGCTCAAAAGGGAAACTTTAATGTATCTGTCCAGAGGTTGTCTCATTGTAAGCTAAGGTAGCTATGGCGTCGATTGTTGATGAGTCATGACTCATTCTTGATGATTAAAACCAGAAGCACCACCATGAACTATTGTTATTAAATCCGGCCTGGCCCGGCGGGTCGATCCGGGACCCGGTCGACCTGGTAGCTGGACCGGTTCAGGTTTAATAAAAAACCGGCTGTGGCAACAGCCTGGCCAAACCTGGACGACCCGGCGGGTCGACTCGGGACCCGAGCGAACTCGGACGAGACCCGATTTTTTTTTAAAAAAATGTGAGATTTGAAACCCATTAGTATATATACTCTATGTTGCCAAGAAAAAAATCATGTTTTTTCAATGTGGGATAAAAAATCTTTTGGTTTAAATACTTCAACTTAAAAGGATAACATAGTATCTTTTCAATGTGGGATTTGAAGCCCTTTCTTATATGCTCTATGTTCCTAAAAAAAAAATTATGTTTTTTTAACGTGGAATAAAAAACTTTTTGCTTTAAATACTTCAACTTAAAAAAATAACATAGTATCTTTTCAATGTGGGATTTGAAGCCCTTTCGTATATATACTCTATATTCCCATGAAAAAAGTTATGTTTTTTCCATGTAGAATTTGAAACCCATTAGTATATATACTCTATGTTCCCAAGAAAAAAAATCATGTTTTTTCAATGTGAGATAAAAAACATTTTGGTTTAAATACTTCAAAATGATAACATAATATCTTTTCAATGTGAGATTTGAAGCCCTTTTATATATATACTCTATGTTCCCATGAAAAAAGTTATGTTTTTTCAATATGGGATTTGAAACCTATTAGTAGATATACTCTATGTTCCCAAGGAAAAAGTTATGTTTTTTCAATGTGGGATAAAAAAACTTTTTTAGTTTAAATACTTCAATTTAAAAGCTTAACATATTATATTTTTAATGTGGGATAAAAAACTTTTTAAAATATTCTTTTAAGCTTCATTATTTATAATACGTATAATCTATATTTACATGGATTTTTTCATATGAAATATTAAAACTTTAATTTTTTTTTAATTTTTCCGGGTTGACCCGAGTTGACCCGGTTGACCCATGAAACCCGGGACCCGGCCCCTTGGCCGGGTCAATCCCGAGTCGGGTTTAATAACTATGCCATGAACTTGCAGAATGAGACTGGTGTTATGATTCTGATTATTTCTTCACCTAAAAATCAATTACACTTTTGGGTCTTTGATTTTAAAGCCAGATTTTAATTTATGCTAGTGTGTTTTCGATTTGCTTGTTTGGGTGGGGACGTCCATGTGATAGTGGTCATGGAGGACAGCCATTATCCGTTCATTTTATTGTTGACGTTATTCATGAATTGGGATGGCAATTTTTTCAAAATGTGATGTATATATATATATATATATATATATTAGAAACTCGATTTGTGAATACTCATTGTCATCTCTAAATTAAAAAAAAAAAAAAAAACCATTTGAAATCACTACATTAAAAAAAAAGAAGTTTGAAAAAACTAACAAATCTAGTAGAAAAGAAATAAAAGCTATCATGGTGGTCAATAATAAGATGGGATACTTTTTTGACATCAACAAAATTGAAGAAATCTTTGACTAGCTAACATTTGAGGGGGAAATCAAGTTATTTGGAAATCATATAATGTGAATAAGTATTACAAGTAACATGACTCATGGTGACATGATATTAACAGCTATATTATCATTAGAAACTAGATTTAGAAGACATTGAATGTTGGTTGCATTTGTTTTTTAGATTAAAAAAAATAAAAGTTAATAATGATTTATTCTCAAGAATAACAAAAGTTATGGCTACCTTTGAGCTAGAAAGACTTATTGAAAAAAAAAATTGTAATAGGTAAAGCTTGATGAACCATCATAGTGGCTAGAACTAGTCACATGTCCCAATAATAGAAAGAATATATAGATCATGGCAAGGCCAAAATGTGGTGATAGAAGTGTAAGGTGTACATCTAAAAACTTTGATTTACTCCTTAAAGTTTCAGTTTATTTATTGTTTGGTCCATGTTATTTTAGCATTTCACATTTTGATTTTAAACTTTATTTATTTCATGTTTTAATCTCTAATGTTGAGAGAGGAGAGAGAAATTGCTCGGAAAGAAACATTTCGACTATAAAAAAAATAATCTTGTTGTCAATGAGTTTTTCTTTTCAAAGGAAATTCAATAGAGATGGTGTTGCCCCTGACCATACTGGAAAAGATAGATCATGGTCCTTAAAAAAAATTAAATTTGTTTAATTTTCACTTTATAAAGAGATTAGAGGTTGTTGTGGGGTTGGAAATGAGTATTTGTTAAGGTTTTTATAATGCTTTTTAAGTGTTTTAAAGTGAAAATAAGTTGAAAAATGAATTTTCTGTATCCTAAGATCCAAACCCCAATTTTATAGACATCAAAGGTAATAAGAATATGGTGCACAAGGCCATCAATAGTGGCACACAATATGTTATCCAATTAAAGAAAAGAACTATATGACATCAAAGGTAATAAGAACTTTTGATTTATCGGTTAATATATTTTTGTAACTTATTTTATTAAACATAAATGTATTTTTGTTTCTCGATTAAAAAAATCATAAAATTGCATATATAATGACACCTTCTTTTTTATTTTTTCATTTGAAATTAACTTCAAATCTTATTTGCGGCGTAGCATAGATTACAGGATTAGCATATACTATAAAATGTCAAGCTGAGAGTTTTGGATAGCTTATATGTCTCCTATTTTTCCTTCTAAAAAATGGTAAGTGAGTAATATATCCTGACATATATTTCTCCTTATGCTACCGCATGTTCTCATCATTAGTGATTCGACTTGGATTTTATATACAAGTAATCATTATTTTTATCCCTAATAATGACTATGATTCTTGTTTTCACACTTCATCATAAAAGCTTATTATAGCAGAAAACTGTTTTTTTTTAGCATAGCAGAAAGTTGCTTCATGCCCATACCTGTTGTTCACACTAACTTGATTCCTATCCGAAACAACATTCAAAATGTGAGATTTCATTGCAGTTTGCCACCTACCTTCAAATAGGAATTTCAATAATTTTAATTATATGAAACTCTAAACCTCGTGATTCCTCAAATTTATTGTTTTTTTTTTCAATTTGTTCATTAAATTTTAGTTTTGAATGTCATACTTCAAATATCTATCGTACTTGATTTTTTTTTTAGAATAGCTTATATATCATATATATTCAAAATCTCTCTTTAATTTTGCATAAAATATATATATGTGTGTGTGTGTGTGTGTGTTTTTTCCCAAAAGAAACTAGTCTTTTATAGTGATTGGAATGCCTCTGACGGCAAAAGCAATCGACTGGTTCAAATAACTATATCATCATGGATGAACAACGGTCGACCAGTTTATTTGGTATGCCAAAACGGTTGACCAGACCAGCTTAAAAACTAATTTTGGCAGTTTCAAACCTGGTGAAAGTTGAACCGATTAAATGTATATCAATCCTATTTATACATCCAATGTGAAGTATATGAGTTCATTTCTGTTTGTTATTGAGTAAGATATAAAGATTTAACAATAAGCATTGAAATGAATTTTTAAGAACTAAGTTTTTACTTGTTTTGTATCTTGGACTTGTTGTGGATTTCTTTATTTAATTCCTTATGCTTATCGATGTGATCTTCATATAGACCTGTTTAAACTTAATCTCATCCAAGCATATCATTAATCCATTTTAATTTAATTCTTATCATTAAAATATATAAAATATTAATATGTGATATAATGGTCAACAATCTCTCCCTTTTTTATGATGACAATTAATATATATTTATAGATATAAAAATATGTATCTCCCCTTGTATTTTGCAATATAGTTTCTTGGAGACTTAAACAACAATATGCAATCTATGAATATAAGTTTCTCACCCCCACTTAACCATGTAACTATGTTTTATATTTATTCTTCAATTCTCTCCCCAATACTTCTCTCCCCATAATATATATTCCAATTCTCTCCCCATTTGTCATCAACAAAAAGTAAAAAGATGAAGTATAACAAACATAGAGAAAAAAACATAAAACTATTGCATAATGTTCAAAAGATAATACTTATTACAATAAAGGTAGAAAATTTTAAAGACATAAAATAAATGTAAAACATGAAAATAAGAAAACATCAAGATGTTAATGGTACAATCGCTTAAGGCGGTGAATATTAAGAGAGTAGACTAGTCATCATGTCTTTGATATCACACGCATCCTCTCGAATATAATGCATCTCACCTTCAATATGCTCTAATCGACCTTTCATTCTTGATCACCAAGAGCTTGTACCAACATCTTCTAACAAGAGAAATTATGGGTGGTGTTACAAGGATGTCAACAAACTCATCATCATCACTAGCAGACTATTATTGTTCCTCTTTATGTTCTTCCTCAACATGAACTCCCATTTATTCTCTTGCAACCCAAGCACCGTTCTCATTTAATACGAATTTCATCTTGGTGAGGGTTTTGTGATCTATCTCTAAATGTTTGGAATATGATGTCCTATCCATATCCATTAACTTAATATCAAAATACTCAAAGATAGTCAACAAACATTGACCATAAGGCAATGATTTTTGTTTTTGATCATTTGTCATTATCAAATTCTTCATCATAATGTATGAAAAATTAATTGGCCTTCTTCTAATCATACAATTGATAAGGTATAAGTCCATAAAAGTTCATCAAATTGCCCTTTTTTAGCTTTAAAACAGGTCGTAACAATAAATCTTGGCTTTTAATTTTGCACCTGGTACAAAATCATGCCTCCTAGTATGCATAATCACCACTTCATCATATACAAATCCCTTAATGGTAGGGATAATGTTCATTTCAAACACATGAGGCCTATCATTTGAAATACCCAAAATATTTGCCAAAATTTCATAATTAAATTCAATGAGCTTATTTTGAAAGTTACTCATGATTCTAAGTTCAATGATTGTTCTCATATTACCAAAGAGCATTCTAATAAAAGAGGGATATATAGCCTTTTTCATGATATATATGCTACTTCAACCCATTTTCTCAAATAAAGTATTTATCCCAAAGGTATTTATCTCATTACCTATACCTCTTTACATAGCAATAAATTTATTTGAGAAAATGGTCATGTACCTTTTCACATTGTCACTTAGAGATGGTTGAGGATCATTAGCCCTTTTGCTCTTTGATTCACTTGTTTTAGTACATTTCTTTGGTGTCATTGATGTTTAAACTTCAGGAAATTGACATGGAAAGGTTAGGTTTTGGTGACTTTTGAGAGATTTAAGAGAGGGGTTTCGATTTAGGGTTAGGGTTTTTGTAATTGGGAATTTTTTCTTTGCTGGAAAAAAAGGATGGTATTTATACTGTCGAGCAACCAGTCAGCTGGTTGCCTTAATTAGTTAAACTGGTCAACTAGTTTAACCTAAACCTTGAAAATTTTTCAAATTTCTCTTCTGATCTTTCTTATAAACTTAAAAATGATCCTTTTGATGTAAAAACTTTATCCAAAACACAAAAAAATAAGGAGGTCAAAAATATTAAATTTAGGCAGTAGTAAAGGTTTTTGTCCTCTATTTCAATTGGTTGGCCAGTTGTCCCAGATATATGAACCAATCGACCAATTCATATGAAAATCATATATTTCAAGTTTTGATCAAAACAGATGTCTTATGAGAAAAAAAAAAGCCTTATGTTTCCAACTTTTAGTCTAAAAAACTAAACCCCAATAAAACCTTAAACAACTATTGTTCATCCAGTAGTGAAACATTTGTTTCTCTATTTCAATCGTCGGTTGAAATTGTATGATGAACCAATCAGCCAGTTCATCTCAAATTACACAATTACACTTACTAAGAATTTTTCTACAATTATGGATTCATTTGGAAGCATTTTGAATAACTCATATTAATGTACAAGTATATCAATTTTGGATTCTTTAACTTGATTAGTACCTTTATGAGCTACTTCTAAATCATGCCATATATCCCTAGAATTTTTACAAGATCATATTCTATTAAACTCACTTATACTCAAGACACAATACAAAGTATTCATAGCTTTAGCATCCATAAAAAACAACTTCTTATCACCTTTGGTATACTCACTTCTAGGTTTATAAATCGTTATATCATTTTCAATCTTTGTGGGCTTGTAAGGTCTATTTTTAATAGATAGCCATAAATCATAATCAATATATTAAAGATATATAATCATCATAGCTTTCCATGTCTAATCATTACCATCAAATAAGGGTGGCCTAAAGGTAGATGCTCTTTCATATTAAACATTTAGCTAGTGGTTGTCATTCTACTCAAATCTTAGCAAACTTATATATGTGAGAACTAAGCTCTGATATCAATTGTTGTTTTAGGATTACTACAACAATAACATCTAAGAGGAGTGAATTAGGTATTCCACTAATTATGTCAAATAATGCAAATAAACACACTAAACACATATAACACAATAAACAACAATATAATTAAAATGCTTAAAGTAAAGAGATAAAAGAAGAGAGATTGCAAACTCGGTTTTTAACATGGTTTGGCAAGCCTCTATCCACACCTCAAGTACCAACCGTACTTGAGTATTGTACTCCTATACTAATCCAAGTGAAAGGATACAGTACCCTTAATGAATTCATACCAAGCAATTACACCACTTGAAAATGTTCTCTCTTCATGATTTTTTTCTTGGTGACAATACCTCACCAACATTAAAAGTTTATCAAAACTCTCAAGTGTTTACAACAAGATTCACTCTCTCAAAGAGTAGATTGTACAATTAAAAACTATAATCTCTATAACTCACTCAATAGCACGTAGGATGATTGAAGATGTGTAAGTGTGATGAGTTTGAGATTTTATACTCTTGTGTTAGAATATAAAGATTTAATTTTGAACAACTTAGAGTATGTTAGGAGTGATGATTTCTAGTTGAATTTTTTTTTTTAATATCTTCTATATCATGTATGTTCAGAATCTCTTTTTAATTTTTCATAAAAAAAGAGTTATATATATGTTTTCAAAAAAAACTAGTTGTTTATAGCTGTTAGAATGTCTTTGACAGCTAAAGCGGTCAATCGGTTCAAATGACAATATTATTTGGTCGACCAGTTCCTGCAAAATTCTCAAGTGCCCATCATGGATAAACAGCGGTCAACTGGTTCACTTGGTATGCCCAAGCAGTCAACTAGTTCAGCTTACAAACAAGTTTTGCAGTTTCAAACCTGGTAAAACTTGAATTGATTAAATGTATATCAATCCTATTTATGCATGCAATGTGAAGTGTGTAAGTTCATTTCAGTTTGCAATCCTATTTAAGCATTAAAATGAATTCTTAAGAACTAAGTTTTCACTTGCTTTGCATCTTAGACTTGTTGATGGATTTCTTCATTCAATTCCTTATACTTGTAGATGTGATCTTCATATAGACCTATTTAAACTTTATTTCATCCAAGTTTATCATTAGTCCATTTTTATTTAATTGTTATCATCAAAATACATGAAATTTTAATATATGACCTAAAGGTCAACAACACCGGTAGGTGGGAGGTGCATGTGCACTTAGGGTTTTGCATGTGACGCCTCCCAACAGCCAAAAATACCCTTCAGTTATGTCATTAGAAGCGTCGTTGCGACCTCTTCTTGATAGTGCAACATGTGTTGATAGTGATGAGGTGGCTTGTCACCGGTGAGCCTTACTTTTTTTTCTTCTTTCTCCCCCCTGAAAATTACAGCTTGATCATCTTTGTTATTGGTATTTCAACTTAGTCCTTATTTTTTTAAAAAAAAAATTTTGTTCTTGACCCTTTTATAGAATTGTTATTTGTTTTCAATTTTATCCTTCAATCCTAATTTGTCATCTACTATTTTTTTTCAATTTGGTCCTTATTCTTTTGATTTTTTTAAGCCTTTTATTGGATTTAATTTTCTTTTCAATTTCACCCTTAAATGAAAATTTTGTTTGTATTTCTTATTTTAATTTTGATCCTCCTTTTTTTATTTTTGTTAAAATGATTTTTCGTTTCAATTTCACCTTTCAATTAAATATAAAATTTATTTGGTATTTCAGTTTTGATCATCATTCTTTTAATTGCTATTTTTTTTAATCCGTTTGTATAATTAAAATTATTTTTCAATTTAATCCTTCAATATTTGATTAATTGAGAATTAGATTTCATGATTTTTTAGATCGAGTACTTCCAGTCTAATAACCTACGTCATGAATTTGAATAGTTAATACAAATTGACATTTATTTTTTTTATATGAGCTTTTTGTTTTTATCATTTTTTTATCGTGTTATCCTGATTTCATGAACTAGACTGCCAGTTTGATGGGATAATCTGGATTAGCTTGGCCCTGATTAATAGAATTACAAGTTTATCGTGCTAACTACTCAAATTGATTTTTTTAGATTCTTTTTTCACTCAATTTTGTCTTTTCATATTTAATAAGTTGAGAATTACGCTACATCATTTGTCTCTTTTTAAAAAAAAAAAAATTCCATTGGTTATCTCAATTTCTATTTTTATTTAGTTTGATTTATCTACCATCATTGTTTTTTTTTAATTGGTTAATTAAAACCCAGTCAAAACTCAAATCACAATTTAATTTTTTAAAAAAAAAAACACATTTTCAAAAACCGCAGCGTTACACAGTCAATAACTAGTAGCTAGTCTAAACTAAATTCCAAGATGTAAACTATTGTCGAAGGAAATTGTCAACAAGAAGAATCACGAGGTTTCGTAAAAGGAGTACAAATTAGTAAGCCTAAAGCATGCGCTCTTGGGCCTTGGTAGGCGCCTGCTTTTGCCCACTGAGCTCTCTTTTTATTTGAGACGCACCTGATTCGTCTCAGATTTCTTGAAACGAATAAAGGGTTTTCTATGTTTCGGGTAGAAGACAAAGCAAATCTTTTGCAATTACTGAAGAAAAATGATTCACCAAACCCCTTTCGAATATATTGCAATCAACCTTATATGTGATTGCGATCACTTACAAACCCTAAAATGTTGGAGAGCTAGCACCTGGTTAAGTTCTACATATCTCAATCGAACCCATCTGTAAAAGGATGTTAGCTAGCAGTGCCAATCAACTATCTTTTCTCCTAGTAAGATCACACCAACCATAAGGGGAGAGGTGTATTCAGAAACTCATCCTTCTGAACGTAATACCAATAATTGCTTAATAATTCATTGGGTGTATCAGACACTTGAACCTTTTATTCGCAAATCACTAAACATTTAGGTTAAATGCTGTGGTTGAACAAGTATTCACTGCACTAATCACCCGCTTACCAGGCTTATCAGTTGTCACTCGGAGTTGTGCAAGACATTGGCATGGCCAAGGCAGTCTTCTTTCTTTTATGTCTTGGTAAGCATGCTTAATCCTTCTTCAGAGAAAAAAATGAAAGAGTGAGAGACAATAGCTTCAACCTCAACACATGGAGTCGAGCCCACTAGTAGAAAAAAATGTTCCAGAGCAAAATCCAAACTTAAACTTCTCACCCCACAAGATCATGCTCGGAAGATGTTATACAGCCATCTGAACAAAAACAATATTAAAAACATATTTGGCCAATCATTAATCAAGTCTCGGTGGCAAATGAACACCCCCTCCTCCCATAGTTAAACATTAGGTTAATGCGTAGGGGTTAAAGTAAACATGATGTATCCTGCCAAGTTAGTAAATTTGCCTTCTCCAGAGCATGATCATATAAAGACTGGTTTAAAGAAGACAAAAAGCTTTATCAACTTATCATCATATCTAAGCATGCCGAAAAATTTTAATTATCCCTTTCAATTCTATAGTGGAGTATTATGATACTATTAGCATGTTTAAGAGTAAAAGAGTGACAGATGAGTGTTAATGAATCCTCGCCAGTCCTACTTGGATTATGAGGTCCACTCAGAGTCAAGGATCAGAGTGCTTGAAATCATTATGTGGGTC
>Ga0307513_10004812_pt1 | contig 17929 bp, 17 predicted proteins | sample 15_EM_MG_FD_202174 | JGI IMG/M metagenome (GOLD analysis project Ga0307513, IMG submission 202174) | Populus trichocarpa ectomycorrhiza microbial communities from riparian zone in the Pacific Northwest, United States - 15_EM | ecosystem: Host-associated > Plants > Roots > Unclassified | place... | reverse complement strand
ATGCCGCTGCTCGACGCAGCCATGTGCCGCTCGGTGCAGGCGGTCATGCTGTGCCCTCCTTAGGCATGCCCTTCTGGCCCTCGCCTACCATGCCGTTGCTCGACGCAGCCATGTGCCGCTCGGTGCAGGCGGTCATGCTGTGCCCTCCTTAGGCATGCCCTTCTGGCCCTCGCCTACCATGCCGCTGCTCGACGCAGCCATGTGCCGCTCGGTGCAGGCGGTCATGCCGCGGCTCGCGAGTGCGTTCATCGGGCCGGCTCCGCGCCCAGGTAGGCGGCGATCACCCGCGGATCGGTGCGGACCTGTTGCGGCGTGCCCTGCGCGATGACCCGCCCCAGATCGAGGACCGTGACCCGGTCGGCGAGCCGGGTCACGAACGCGACGTCGTGTTCCACCAGCATCATGGTGAGCCCGCCCGCGCGCAGTTCGCCGATCAGCTCGGCCAGCGCGGCCCGCTCGGCGGCGCGCAACCCGGACGCCGGCTCGTCGAGCAGCAGCAACCGCGGGCTCGCGCAGAGCGCCCGCGCCACCTGCAGCGCCCGCTGCTGGCCGAGCGGCAGTGCCTGGGCCGGCCGGTCGGCCCAGTCGGCCAGTCCCACCCGGGCCAGCGCCTCGCTCGCCCAGCCGCGGATCTCCCGCTCCTCCCGCCGGTGCCGGGGCAACCGCAGCGTCGCGCTGAGCGCCCCGGCCCGGGTCGTCGCGTGCGCGCCGACCATGACGTTCTCCAGCGCCGTCATGCCGTGGAAGAGGCGCGCGCCCTGGAACACCATCGCGATCCCGGAGCGCGCCCGGCGGTGCGGCGCGACCCGGTCCAGGCGGGCACCGGCGTAGCTGATGCTTCCGGCGCTCGCCCGCAGGTGCCCGCCGATCAGACTGAACAATGTGGACTTGCCGGCGCCGTTGGGGCCGATGACGGCGTGTGTCTCGCCGTACGCGACGTCGATGTCGACCTCGCGCACGGCGTACACGCCGCCGAAGGTGCGGGACACGCCCGCCACGTTCAGCAGCACGGTCATCGGCCTCTACCCGTTGGCGACGGCGGCGAACTGCGTGCTCGCCCACTCGGTCGGTTGGAAGGCTCCGCCCTTGACCACGTTGATGGAGATGTACTTTGCGGACAGTCCAGCGTGGTCGGTGGCGCTGTAGTGGTAGGTGCCGTTCGGAGTGAGCAGGGTCAGCCCCTCCAGCGCCTGCTGGATCTTGGCCGGGTCGGTGCCGCCGGCCTGCTGGATGCCCGCGGCCAGCAGTTGCATTCCGGAGTATCCGTCACCGGCGAACTGCGGCGGCGGATACCCGTACTTGCTGGTGAAGGACTCGGTCAGGGTGGTGACGGCTTGTTTCTGGGTGCCCGCGGGCAGGGCCGCTCCGACGACGGCCAGTGAACTGGCGACGAAGATGCCCTCGGCGGCGGCGCCCGTCGGTTTGAGCCACAGGGTGCTGGCCTGGGCGCCGGTGAACATCAGCGGGATGTCGAGGCCGGCCGTGGCGTACTGCTTGGCGAAGCCGACCGACGGCGCGCCGGTCGCCCAGACCACCAGCGCCTGCGCGCCCGAGGACTTGACGTGGTTGAGAACCGCGCTGAACTCGGTCGTCGTGGTCTGGAACTCCTCCGCGGCCACCAGGGTGATGCCGTGCTGCGCGGCCTTGGCCTGGGTGCCGGCAAAACCCGCCTTGGCGTACGAGCTCTTGGTGTCGTACGCGATCGCGACCTTCGTGTATTTCTGCGCCTGGTAATACTGCAAGATCCGCTCGGAGTACGTGGCGGAGGTCGCGGGCACCACGAAGACGTACGGATGAACGGGGTTGACCTGCTCGTCCGCCGGGGTCAGCGAGACGTAGGGAATCTTGTTGCGGTCCACCTGCGGGATGGTCGCCAGGGCGGAGTTGGAGAACGGCGAACCGAGCACGCCGGCCACGCCGTCCCCCTTGAGCTGGTTGAAGGCGAGCACGGACTGGTCGGGCTGGCTCTTGTCGTCCAGCACCGTCAACGCGACCTGGCGGCCGAGCAGACCGCCCTTGTCGTTGATCTGTTGCACCGCCAGTTCGACGGCCTTCTTGTCCTCGCTGCCCAGGGGCGCGTAGTTGCCGGTGAGCGAGGCGATCATGCCGATCTTGATTGGATCGTCGGTGCCGCTAGTGGAGTCGGCGCCGCAGCCGGCGGCCAGGACCACCGCCAGGACGGCGAAAACGGAAGGGAGACGTCGCACGGGTGCCTCCAACGGGGCGAGCGCGATGCGCACTTCGAAACGGCGTCGCGCAGAGGGGTGCGGACAGTGCGTTGCTCGGTGCTGGGAAGCCGGTAACGAATAGATTGGCGTCCCTTGGAGGCCAAAGCTAGGCTTGATTCGAACGGCCGTCAAGAATCTGCCAAACATGACCTCGAAACTCGGCCGAGACGCGGGCGTAATCTTCGACCGGCGTCCTGAGTACGGTGCGGAGAAATGGGGGTGGGAGTGGGTACTTCGGTCGGTGATCCACAGCCGGATGCGACGCAGGCGCCCGGTTTGCGGCCCCAGACGCTGATCCTCACGCTTTTCGGGGAATACATCGTTGATCATCCCATTTGCGTGTTCTCGGGCAGTCTGGTCGACGTGGCGGCCCGCGTCAACGTCGCCGAGCACGCGGCCCGATCCACCCTGGCCCGCATGGTCAACCGCGGGTTGCTGCGCCGGCAGCGCAGCGGCCGGCGGATGTACTTCGGCGTGACCCCCCGCGCCAAACAGATCCTGCACGACGGCGGCGTGCGGGCGTTCGAGACCGGCGCGGTCAACCACGACTGGGACGGCACCTGGACGCTGCTCGCGTTCTCGCTGCCCGACTCCTGGCAGCGCCAGCGCCACGACCTGCGCTCCCAGCTCGTCTGGGCCGGCTTCGGTCCACTGCAGGGCGGCCTGTGGATCGCGCCCGGCGGCCCCGAGGTCGCCCAACTCGTCGCCGGGCTCGGCCTGGAATCGCACGTCCGGGTGTTCCGGTCCCGCGCCGACCAGCTCACCGACGTCGGCCAACTGGTCCGCGACGCCTACGACGTGGACGGCCTGGCCCGGCGCTACGAGGAATTCCTCAAGCGGTGGGACCGCCCCGCGATGCCGGCGGCGTCACCCGATCCCCTGGCGACAAAGCTGCGCCTGGTCGCCGACTGGCTGCAACTCGTCCGGCGCGACCCGCACCTGCCGGTCCAGCACCTACCCCGGGACTGGCCGGCGATCCGGGCCCAACAGGTCTTCCTGCGCCTCGACAACGCCCTGCGAGAGCCGGCGGCAGCGATCGCCGCGCAGGTGCTGGAAACAATCGCGGACGAGGCCCAGCCGAGCTAGCCGGGTTTGCCGCCGCGGCGCGGTGAGCACCGCCGAGCCGGGCGTCGGGCGGCGGCCGGTGGAATCGGCTCGGTTCGCCCCCGAGGTTCCACCGAACCGGATGCGTAATCCGCGTCTGACCATGGGCGGCTGACCGGGCGACGCCGTCCTGATCCGCAGGCTGCCGGAGGCCGCCGCACCCCGAGACAACACCCAAGCGCCCCGCGACCACGCCCCCGATCCCCCGTTGCCAACGCAAGCCACCGCACCCGAGACAGCGCCCAAGCCACCCCGCGACCACGCCCCCGATCCCGTGCAACCGGAGGCCCCCGGCCGTGGACCGCGCCTATGCGGCCGACCGCCTCTGCGCGCGCGAACGGCCGTATGCGGCGAGGGCGTGGAAGGCGGCCTTCGGCGTCCATGAGCCGTCCGGCAGCACCCGCACGATCCCCCGCGCGGCCAGGTCGTAGTCGCGCTCCGGGTCCTCGGTGGTCGGCAGGTGCCGGTTCGCGAACGTGTACACGAACGCCGCCTCCACCCCGCCGGCCTCGTAGTCGCGGAGCAGGTCCACGACGTAGCGGGCCTGGCCCTCCTCGTCGCGCTCCAGCCCCGCGGTGAGCTTCTCGGCGCGGCCGTGCTCGTCGTACGTCACCGGCTCCGCCCCGCCCGCGACGTCGGCCGCGCCGCGGAACGTGCAGCAGCCGAACTCGGTCGCGGCGTATGGCTTGCCCTGCCCCACCGCCGCCGCCAGGGTCTGCGGGAACGCCGCGGCGTTGCTCGTGTCGCGGTAGCCGGCGTCGCTGGCGATGATGTCGAACGCCGCCCAGTCCACGGCCTCCATCGGGATCGAGGCGTACCCGATGGGGCCGCCGAACCGCTCCCGCACCGCGGGCACCGCCTCAGCGAGAAAGTCGCGCACCGCGGCGCGCGCGGCCGGGATCGCCTCCCGCATCCGCATCGGATCGGTGAACAGCGCCAAGCGCTCGGCCAGGTCGCGGCCGGGCAGGAAGCCGTCGGTGAACATGGCGATCTCGGAGCCGGTGAGGTAAACGACCGAGGCCCCGCTGCGCCGCAGCCGCTCGGCCCGCTCGGCGCCGTCGAGCACGAACGCCATGAGCCCGTCGCGGTCGAGGCCGTTGGTGAACGGGCAGTACCACACCTCGAGCCCGGCCTCGGCGGCGAACCGCGCGGCCAGCTCGAGCCGGTCCTGCACCCCGCCGGTGATGCGCACCGCGTCGCAGTGCAGCTCGTCGCGGATGACGCGCAGGTCGCGCCGTACTGTCTCGGGGTCGAACGGCTCGTGGGTCGTGGACCCGGCGCTGACGAAGCCGGTGTCGTAGTTCATGCCGAAGACGCGCATCGGGAGGCCTCCTCGTTCGTAAGGTACGTCGAGTACCCTACAGGGTACGTCCGGTACCCTGCAAGTCATGAGCACGAGGCGCCGGGGCGAGGAGCTGGAACAGGCGATCCTGCACGCGGCGGCGGAGGAACTGCGCGAGTCCGGCTACGCGGGGATGACCATGGACCGCGTCGCCGCCCGGGCCGGGACCAACAAGAACGCCATTTACCGCCGGTGGCCGCATCGGGCGGCGCTGGGCATCGCGGCATACCGCCACCTGTCCGACGCGGTGATGCCCAACCCGGACACGGGCACCCTGCGGGGCGACGCGCTGGAGATGCTGCGGCGGGCGAACGAGACGTGGTCCTCGCCGCACGGAGCGGTCCTGCGCGGCCTGCTCGCCGCCGCGGCCGACGACCCGGAGCTGCTCACCCTCATGCGCGAGCGGTCCGGCGCGAACACCATGGACCTCGCCTGGCTGGCGATGCTCGAACGGGCCGCGGCCCGCGGCGAGGCGCCGGCGGCGGCCACGCACCCCCGGGTCGCGACCACGCCGATGATGCTGCTGCGCGCCGAGTACGCAACGCGCGGCATCCCCTCGGTCCCCGATGAGGTGCTGGTCGAAATCGTGGACGAAGTATTCCTACCACTCGTGCACGGCCGCGGCTGACGGACTCGGCAGCACCCGGGGCCCCGGCAATGATCCGCGTTGCTCAGGTCACCACGGACGGGCAGACCGCCGGTTCGAGCAGCGACAAACTCCGCTGTCCCGCATCGAGGGCGGCGCGGATGCCGACCGGCATCGGCAGATTCGGGCCGGCGTGTCCGAACTCGACGTTGCCCAGGACCGGGATGTCACGGTCACCGAGGACGTCGAGGACTATCTCGGCCAGGGTCGGGGACGCGTCGGGCGCCTCGAGTCCAATGATCTCACGCGGAATGCCCACGACCATGCCGGCGATCCGATCGAGGATGCCGCTGTGCCGCAGCACCTGCAGAAGGCTCCACACGTACGAGGCCAGGCCGCCCATCTCCTCCCAGAACAGCACCGCACCGTCGAACCACTCGAGCGGAAGTGCGTAAGGCGTCGCCTGCGCCAGCACAATGCGATTGATCACCCCGCCGATCAGCCGGCCTTCGGCACGACCGGCACGCCAGCATTCCCACGACGGACTGGCAGGCAGCGCACCGATCGGCTCGGTACCGGTCAGCAACCTGGAGTAGAGCTTCTCGAGTTCCGCTTGGCGCGTCGCCGGCGCGGCCTGCCAGTTTCCGCCGAAGCCAGGGGTGGCCATGTCGGCATGGAACCCGACCAGACCCGTGCGTGCATAGAGCACCAGATGCAGCAGCGAGATGTCGCTGTAGCCGAGGATCGGCTTGGGGTCGGCCCTGATCGCCTCGACGTCGATCAGGTCGAGGTAGCCGAGCGCCGTCTGGCCGCCGTCATTCGCGATGATCGCGCGCACCTCAGGATCACGCAGAAGACCGTTGAGCTCCCCGGCGATCTCCGCCGGCGTAGCCGCGCTCCACCAATGCTGCCGCCCTACTTCGAGTAGCGGTGCCCGACGCACACGGAATCCCATCCGCTCGAGCACAACCACCGCTTGCCCGACGTTGGGCTCGTAAGCGGCAGGAAGCGGCCCGGACAGCGCCGCGATAACGACGAGATCTCCGGGCCGCAGGGCACGAGGTCGAAGCACTGTAGAACCGGTCACCGACGCAGTGTCTCGACACCCGCAGCAACACGCCACACATTTACCGATCGACCGCCCAGCAGACCCGCCGCCCATCAAACGGGCATCGCATCCATCAGCCTGTCAAGCCGCTCGCCGAACCCTCGAACCCGCAATACCGTGGCCGCATGCCTGAACTGATTCTGCCGACCACCCGCATGCACGCCGCCTTCCTGGAGTGCCGGGACGACTGGGGCCCCGGCCTCCACGAGGACGGCTTCGGCCTGGGAGCCGACGACGACGTGGACTCGCCCGACGGCTTTGCCGCTTGGGTACATGAGCGCGTCCGGCTGACCCACCCGGCTGGTGACCCGTGCCCGGACGAAAAGCACGGCTCACCCCGGTGGATCGTCGAGGACGGCCAGGTACTCGGCGGAATCGCTCTGCGGCACAAATTCGACGACGATATCGGCCACATCGGCTACGGCGTACGCCCGTCCGCGCGCCATCGCGGTCTGGCGAGTTGGGCACTGGGCGAGATGCTCGGGGAGGCCCGCGCCGCTCTTCGCCTGGACCGCGTCCTCATCCCCTGCCTCGCGGACAACGTCGCCTCGGCCCGCACAATCGAACGTAACGGCGGCGTCCTCGAAGGCATCCGCGACACCGAGCATGGTCCGGTGCGGCGCTACTGGATCGCCTTGGACCGGTGACCTCTACCCCGCCGCGCATCATCGTGGCCGTGACAAACGAAGAGATTGCCGTGGGCGACCTGACCGACGAAGAACGGTACGTACCCTCCCGTGGCCTCGCCGAGTGGGGTGGACCGGCCCATTGCACCGATGCCCTGGCTGCCGCCATGGACTTCGACAACGCGGCGGCACTACTCGTAGAAGCACGGCGCTTGAGACCCTTGATCCGCAGTGGGCAGCCGCTCAGTCGCCGCGATTGGCGCCGGGCCCTCATCGCCACCGAGATCGTCTTCGCCAGCGACGTCTTCGGATCGGCACCCTCGACGAGAAACCGGCTCAGAGGGCCTGGTCGAGGAAGGCGACAGTAGGGGTCAGCTGCGTACGCATGAAGGCGGGGTCCTCGTGCCCAGCGCCAGGCAGGATGGCCAGCGTCGCCACCACGCCGGCTTTGGTCAACGCTGCATACAAATGCTGGCCGCCGGTGACGCCCAGCATGATGGCTGTATACCCGCCCGCCGAGTCGCCCCACGCGGCGAACCGCTCCGGGTCCAGGTGACAACCCGCCGCGTTCGCCCGCAGGAAGCGCACCGCGGCCTTGGCGTCCTTGAGCGCCGTTCCAGGGTCGCGATCGAGCCGATAATTGACGCTGGCGACCGCATAGCCCGTGCCGGTCAACGCCACCACGTCGGGCACCTGGACCTGGACGATGTCGGTGCAGCCGGCCGGCTTCGGCGGGGGCGCGGACGGGTCGTATCGCGTGCCGATGGCGCTCTTGTCGCCGGTATGCCACCCGCCGCCGTGCACCCAGATGACCAGCGGCGCCGGGTCGGCCGCCCGCACCGGCAGATACAGGTCGAGTTGCTGCCACGGCGAAGTTGAAGCATAGGTCAGGTCGTGCAGGGTCCGCGCGGCCGTCTCGCTAGGCGCGGGCATCGCCACAGACCGGGCCGAAGTGCAGCCGCCGAGGGCAACGGCCGCCGCGGCCACCAGCGAAAACAAGGCGGACGAGTGCCTCATACCTCCAGCTTACTTGACCGCGATGGGATTGACCGGGGCGCCGACGGCTCCGGTGACCGGCAGCGGGGCCGCGGTGAGCCAGAATTCGTAGACGCCGTCGGCCGCGCAGTCGGCGGCGAGCGCGTCGAGGTCCCACATCTCGCCCAGGAACAGTCCGATGTGGGGGATCGCGACCTGGTGCAGCGGCTGGAAGGCGTCGTCGAACTCGTTGGGCCGCACCTCGAAGCCCCAGGTATCAGTAGCAATCGCGGCGATCTCGGTGCCGTGCAGCCAGTCGGCCGTGCTGAAGGACAAGCCTGGCGAGCCACCGCCCGCGTACTCGCCCCAGCCCTCCCGGCGGGCGCGGGCCAGCCGCCCGGTACGCACCAGCACGATGTCGCCGCGCCCGACGGACGCCGAGGCGCCCTGCCGTTCCATGGTCGTCTGCAGGTGTTCGGTGGTGATGGCGAAGCCGTCGGGCAACTCGCCGTCGGTGCCGATGGCGCGCCCCGCGTCGAGCAGCACGCCGCGCCCGGCGATGACGTCGGCGACGGTCTCGATGCCGGTGACCGCGTCACCGAGGCTGGTGACAACCTGCCCGGCGGGCCGTCCGTTCCAGGCGACGCCATGGTCGAAGATGTGGCCCAGCCCGTCCCACTGGGTCGAGCATTGCAGCGGCATCGCGATGATGTCGTCGGCGCCACCGATGCCGTGCGGAAAGCCCTGGATCCCCGCGGCGGCGTCGGTTCCGGTATCCAACATGGTGTGCACCGGGTTCGTGCGCCGCCGCCAACCCCGTTGCGGACCGTCCATATCGAACCGTTGCGAGAGCGAGAAGGACACCCCGCGCCGCACCAGCGCGGCGCCTTCGATCCGCTTGGTGGCGGTCAGGAAATTCATGGTTCCGCGTACGTCGTCAGCGCCCCACCGCCCCCAGTTGGAGCAGCGTTTCGCGGCGTCCCGGATAGCGCCTTCGGGATCGGCGGGGTCCAGGCCGGTCATCCGCGCTCCCCGAACGTATCGGCGATCCAGTCGGCGATGAAGACACTGACGTGCGGCAGGTGGTCGAGTCCAATGTGCTCGGCGCCGCCCTCGGCCGGGGTGAAGACGCGCAACTGCCGCTTCGGGCTGTTCACCGCCTGTTCATAGGAGCGGTGTGCGTACGCCAGCGGGATCTGCCGGTCGTTCTCACCGTGCGCGATCAGGAACGGAACGGTGATCCGCTCGACGACCCCGTCGAGGTTGACCGCCTCGGCCTTCTTGAGAAACGCGTCGATGTCGTTCTCGCCCCACACCCACAGCACGTGCTCCCAGTAGTGCGGCACCGGATTCTCACCCTCGCGATCCAGTCGGCGCTTCTGCACAGTGCCCCAGTCATGGTTGGCGCCCCAGGCCACACAGAGCGCCAACCGTTTCTCGTACGCGGCCGCGCGCGGGGCGTAGTAGCCGCCGAGCGACCATCCGACCAGGCCGATCCGCGCCGGGTCGACGTCCTCGCGCCGCTGCAGGAAGTCCACGCAGGCGGCGGCCCAGTCCTCGGTCTCGATCCGGGCGGTGAGGCCGTGGAAGCGCAACGCCTCGCCGCTGCCCGGGCAGTCGACCATCAGCGTCGAGATGCCCCGGGCGGCGAGTTCGTGCGGAAAGCCGGAGAGGTACATGTGCTCCTTTGTGGAGTCCAGCCCATTCCACATGATGATGCACGGGGCGGGCGCAATACCTGAAGCCTTGGTGAAGTACGCGGGCAGCAGCGCCCCCTCGAACGGCACGGCGACCCGGGTGGTGGCCGGGTCGAGCAGGTCGAACGTCTTCTGCGCCAGGTCCAGGCAGCGCTGGTAGATCGCCCGGCGGTCCGGCGAGTGCGCGCTCTGCATCCGCTCCGCCTGGATCAGATAATTCGTCGCGCGGTGGTACCGCTGCCCGGCGGCCCGCCGGTGCCCGGCCAGCTCCTCGGCCTCGGCCTGCGCCTGCAGGTCGTCCACGACGGCCGTCCAAGCGGCCATGAACTCGCTGGTGCCGACGTCCGATCCGGCGCGGGCGGCCGCGCGGATCGGCCGGCAGGCCCGGTCGACCTCGTCGATGAGCCCGCCACTGTTCAATGTGGCGACGACGCCCAGGTTCCAGACGTAGTTGCCGGGGAAGTACTCGAACATCGCGGATGCCTTTCGGAACAGGTGCGGGCCCGGGCGGGATCGCGCTGGCGGACGGCCGGAAGAGTGGGTGCCGGTGGGCCGACGGCGACCCGGTTGCGGAGGCTGCCGATCCCCTGCACGGTCAAGGTGACCAGGTCGCCGGGCTGCAACGGCGGTGGCGTCTGCGCGCCGCTGCGGCCCCACAACTCGGCGAGGCAGCCGCCGTTGCCGACCGTGCCGGAGCCGAGGACGTCGCCGGCCACGACACGGCTGTCGCGGGACGCGTACGCGATCATGGTTTCGAAGGTCCAGCCCATGTTCGACAACACGTCGTGTCCAATCTCGACACCGTTGACGGCCACCGAGCAACGCAGGTCGAGGAAGCCGGCGTCGTCCCGGTACGGCTCCAACTCGTCGGCGGTGACGATCCACGGCCCGAGCGTGCCGGCGAAGTCCTTGCCCTTGGCCGGGCCGAGGCTGACCTGCATCTCGCGGCGCTGCAGGTCCCGCGCCGACCAGTCATTGAGGATGGTGTAGCCGAAGACGGCGCCGCGGGCCTGCTCGACGGTCAGGCTCGTGCCGCCGCTGCCGAGCACGACGGCGACCTCCAGCTCGAAGTCCCGTGCCGCGCAGCCGGCCGGGAAGAGCACGACGACGTCGGGGCCGATGATCGTTTGCGGGTTGGTGAAATAGAACGTCGGCGCGTCGTACCAGGCCTCCGGGACGCCGCCGACGCCGTCGATGCTGCGGCGTACGCCGGACACATGCTCTTCGAACGCGACGAAGTCCCGCACGCTGGCCGGGGCGAGCGGGGCGAGGAGCCGTACGTCGGCGAGCTCCACCCCGGCCGAGGCCGCGAGCGCGTCGGCGCCGAGTTCGAGCGCCGCTTCCAGGCCGCGCCCGATCACGGCGCGGGCGTCGAGGCCGTCACCGAACGGGTGCACCCGTTCGCGCGAGACGACCCCGGCCCGCTGAACGCCGTCGTGGTGATAGGTGGCGATGCGCATCCGGATCGGCCTCAGACCGGCGGTGCGACGAAGACGCCGTGATCCGGGTCGTTGAACGACTGTCTGGCGACGAACTCGTTCATCGGGTTGGCCGTTCCCCACTGGTCGCTGACCATCGGATCGGAGAAGTCGTACAGATGCGGGTGCCAGGTATCCTCGTCGAGCTGCTCCAGCTCGGTCGTGTATTCCACGGTATTGCCATGCGGGTCCAGGAAATAGCTGAACGTGTTGTTCCCGGCCAGATGCCGGCCCGGGCCCCACACTTTCTCCACTCCGGACCGCAACAGCCGGCCGGTGCCGCGCAGATATTCGTCGATCCCGCGCAACTCGAACGACGCGTGATGCAGCGAGGTATGCGGGCCGCGGGCGATGGCCAGGCTGTGGTGGTAGCGGTTGGTCCGCAGGAACCACATCACCTCACCCAGGTGCGGCGACATCAGCGTGTCGGAAAGCGCGAAACCCAGATGCCGCCGATAGAACGCGACGGTCGCGACCGGGTTCGCCGAGTTGATCACCACATGCGAGAGCTTCACCGGGATGGACTCCCCCGCCTCGATCCGGCGATGCTCGCGCACTTCAACATCACAAGACACCTCGATCGTACGGCCGTCGACGTCGAAGAACCGGAAGCCGTAACCGCCGCCGGGGGTCTGCAGCTTGCCCGGCTCGCCGACCAGGGTAACGCCGTCCCGGCCGAGCCGCCCGGCGAGGGCGTCGACCTCGGTGGGCCCGGCGGCGCCGAAGGCGATCAGGTCCAGCCGCTTCTCCGCCGCCCGGCGCAGCCGCACCGAGTACTGCTCGGGCGAGCCCTCGGCGGCCAGGAACGCGATCCCTTCGTCGGTGGTCTCCGCGGTCAGGCCCCAGGTGCCGGTGAAGAAGTCGAGTTGCCGGTCGTAGTCCGGCACGGCCAGGTCGACGTGCCGCAGGTGGGTGATGAGTCGTTCGTCCATGACTGAGGTTTCCTTCGCCGTGCGGTCGGGGTCAGGCGGGCTCACTGAGCAGATGCGCGACGCCGGCCATCAGGCCCGGTACGTCGCCGCGCTCGTGGTCGAGCAGCCACTGCGCCAGTTGCAGGGAGGCGTCCACGACCGTCTTGGCGCGCGCGAACCGCCGGTCGGTGAAGGCCTGCCACATCGCGTCGGTCGGCTCGTCGGCGGCCAGCAGCAGTTCGGCCAGGACGGCGGCGTCCTCGAACGCCTGCGCGGCGCCCTGCGCCAGGGTGGGCGGGCAGGCATGCACGGCGTCACCGATCAGCACCACCCGCCCCCGGTGCCAGGGCGCGGGCAGGACGTGGCTTTCGAACCAGGTGTAGTTGACGCTCGACGCATCGGTGAGCACGTCGCGGATGTCGTCCCACGGCCCGTGGTAGCTCTGCGCCAGCCCGCGCATCACCGCGAGCGCCTCCGGCGGGCTCAGCGTGCTGCGATCCTGGGCGTCCTCGACCAGGTAGGCGTACAGGGAATCGGCGCCGGTCGGGCAGTAGCCGGCGATGTAGCAAGGCCCGCCGTAGTAGAGATCGGTGCGGGTCACGCTCGCCGGCCGCGACGTGAACGCCCGCCAGATGCCCATCCCGGTGCCGCGGGTCTCCAGGTTGATGCCGAGCATCCGGCGGGTCCACGAGCGGATCCCGTCGGCGCCGACGACCAGGTCGTAGCGGCCGGTGCCGGAGTCGGCGAAGGTGACGTCGACCCCCGCGGCGTCCTGGTCCAGCGCGGTGCAGGTGGTGCCGAAGCGGACCTTCGCCCCGGCCGCCGCCGCCCGGTGCAGCAGGATTCGGGCCAGGGTGGGCCGGTACATGCCGACGGTGGCGGGCAGGTCGGCGCCACCGGTGCGCACGTCGTCGAGTTCGGCGACGAGCGTGCCGTGCGGGTCCGGGGCGCGCAGCCCGAGCGAGTCGAACGCGTAGCCGTGCTCGAGCACCTGCTCCTCGACGCCGAGCCGGCGCAGCACCCGCAGCGCGTTGCCCTGCAACGTGATGCCGGAGCCGAGCGCGCCGGCGTCGGGCTTGATGTCGACCAGGTCGACCGAGACACCGCCCTCGGCAAGCAGGATCGCCGTCGCGGCCCCGGCAGCGCCGCCACCCACGACGAGCACGTTACGAACTGCCGACATGACGGATGCCCCTTTGTTTCGGCCGTGTGACTCAGCCCAATGTCGCCGATGCCCGAGCCATCAGGAAGAACAATTCGTTGATGCCGGCCATCCACGGCGTTTATGGTGACCGCATGACGGTCGACCGCGTGCTGGTCAATCTGGACCTGAATCTGCTGGTCACCCTCGATGTGCTGCTGCGCGAGCGCAATGTCACCCGGGCCGCCGAGCAGCTAGGCTCCAGCCAGCCCGCAGTCAGCGCCGCCCTGGCCCGGCTCCGCCGGCATTTCGGCGACCAGCTGCTCAACCGGGTCGGCAACCGCTACGAGCTCACCCCGCTCGCCGCCCACCTGGCGGCCCGCACGGCACCGGCCCTCGCGGGCGTCCGGCGGGTCTTCAACGTAAGCACCGAGTTCGATCCGGCCACCGTCGAACGCGAGTTCACAATCGCCACATCCGACTACGCCGCCACAGTCCTCGGCCCGATCGCGGCGCGCCTGCTGGCCGAGCGGGCTCCCGGCACCCGGCTGCACCTGCAGCAGCAGACGCCCGCCACCGTCGACCACGCCGTGGACACGCTACGCGCCGTCGACGGCATCGTCCTGCCGCACGGCTTCCTCACCGACATCCCGCACACCGAGCTGTACGAGGACCGCTGGGTCTGCATCGTCGCGCGCGACAATGACGCCGTCGGCGCGCAGCTGACCCTGGCCCAGCTCGGCGAACTGCCCTGGGTGGTCCTCTACAACCTGCCCACGGCATTCGCGCCGGCCGCCCAGCAGCTACGAATGATCGGCGTAGAGCCGCACGTCCAGGTGGTGGTCGACGGATTCCTGCCGATGCCGTTCCTGGTGGCGGGCACCAACCGGGTGGCCCTGATCCAGGAGCACCTCGCCCGCCGAATCGCCGGAGTCGCCGACATCCGGGTAATGGCGTGCCCGTTCGAGGCGGTGCCACTCGCCGAGGCGTTCTGGTGGCACCCGATGTACCGCGCCGACCCGGCCCACGCATGGCTCCGCGACCTGCTCACCGAGGCAGGCCGACAGCTCACGGCAGGCGACCGATAGCCCGGGCAGCAGTTGTCGGCGTACGCCTTAGTCTGGCTCTGACAAGATTTTCGTAGCGGAGATCGTTAGGGAGCTGCGGGGTTGCGAGGACGGCCCAGCCCATTCTGGTCCTCAGCTAGTGATCGCAAATGGCCGGACGATCGTGACGTCGCCCGGCGCGTTCTGCCCTGTTCGACGGTAGGTGATCGCCCATGCGGTCCGAGTGTGTGTGATCTGGTCTATAGCGTCCGTGACGCACGTGCGGGTCGAATGGCGGCCATGCTGCCCGCCGACGGACATGTGCACACTGAATGGTCGTGGGACTGCGAGCCCGGCGACATGGAGGCCAGTTGCGTCCGGGCGATGGTAGTAGGTCTGCCGGCCATCGCCTTCACCGAGCACCTCGACTTCACGGTCTGGACCGGCGTGGAACCGGCGCCGGACGCCCCTGCGAAGGTGACTGACCTGATCACCAAGGACGGGACGCTGGCCCCGCCGCCACTCGACGTCGATGCGTACCTGGCATGCGTACAACGCTGCCGCGAGAAATTCCCCGACCTGCTGATCCTCACCGGTGTGGAAGTCGGGGAGCCGCATTGGCATCGAGATCAGGTTGCCGCGGTCCTCGGGGCGGGACAGTTCGACCGCGTGCTCGGCTCCTTGCACACCCTGCCGCTGGGCGCCGGCCTCAACGAGCCGGGCGAGCACTTCGCACGCCGGCCAGCCGCGGAGGTGGTCCGCGACTACCTGGCCGAGATACCCCGGCTGGTGGCCGGCTCCACGGACTTCGAAGCGCTCGCCCATATCGACTTCGTCAGCCGGTACTGGCCCGCGACCGCCGGCCCCTTCGACCCCGCAGATTTCGAGGAGGAGTTCCGGCATGCGCTGACGACGGTGGCAGCCGCAGGCAGGGTACTGGAGGTCAACACGAATCGCAGGCCATTCCCCGAGATCGTGCGGTGGTGGAGAGAAGCAGGCGGCAAGGTGATCACCTTCGGTAGCGACGCGCACTATCCCGGCGGCGTGGGCGGCGGCTTCGCACAAGCAGTCGCCATGGTTGAGGCGCTGGGCTTCCGTCCCGGCCGCCACCCCTACGACAGGTGGTACGCCTGACGTGGGGCTGAATCGGCGGCCGCCCGTTTCACCGACGAGGAATACGAGATGGAAATTGCCACACGGCTCGACCGGCCAGGCCATGTGGGAGCCGCATCCCGCCGCTGCGAATCTTCCTCGTCTGCCGATCTCCAGAAGGAGGCCACCGTGGATAACGAGACGCGTGCAGCGAACTCGGCTGGTTCGCCCTCGACCAACTCCCCACGCCACCTGTCGAACCGGACGTACCCGTCCTCAACGACGCGGCGGCGGCAAAACAGTCCTTTCGTCGACTAGCCGTACCGTGCTCGAAACACGCAAGATCAGGTGCACTGATCTGGTTCCCCTCTAGGTCAAGGGATCATGGTGACTTTGTTTTAGGCTTCTTGGTGGCGGGTCCGGGTTGTGACTTGTCCGAAGAGGCGGCTGTCGGGATCAGGCCGTCCGCGCTGGATTGCAGAGTCGCTCCCGAGTGTTCTCCCGGACCCGTTTCACCAGCTCCGCGCGTTGCGGCGTCGTGGAGCATCCGCTTGTAGACGACGTCGGACAGATGACGTTTGAGAGCACGGAGCGCTTCCATCGTGGTTTTGCCTTCGGCGAGGCGGCGCCGGTAGTAGGCGCGGCCGGGCGTGTCCCGGCGTAGCTGGACGATGGCCATGATGTGCAGGGTCCGGTTGATGCGCCGGTTGCCGGCGCGGGAGAGCCGGTGGCGGCGTTGGTCGCCGCAGGACGCTTCGAGCGGGGCGGTGCCGTTGCAGGAGGCGAAGTGCGCCGGGGTGCGGAACCGGTGGATGTCGCCGATCAGCCGGGCCGCGCCGGACGGGCCGATCCCGTGCAGCTCGGTCAGGGTGCTGCCGTGCTCGGTGACCAGCTGACGCAGTTGCTTGTCGGCTGCCCGGATCTTGGCGTCGATCGTGGTGAGCTCCTCGATGAGTTCCCGGGCCAGGTCGTGGCGGGTCTGGGCGACGATGCCGGCCGGTTCGGGTGCGGTGCGTAGCAGGTAGCTGGCCTGGCCGCGGGTGAGGAACTTCTTCGCCCCGCCCGGGATGAGCTGCAGCAGCAGCTGGTGGATGCGGCTGATGATGTCGGTGCGGGCCCGGCCGAGTTCGTCGCGGCGGTCGACCAGCAGCCGCACCACAACCGTGACATCGTCCGCGGCGACAGGGCGCAGGCCGTGGCTGCGCAGGCCGGCGACCGCGACGCTGTGCGCGTCGACCGGGTCGCTCTTGCGGCCTTGCCCGGTGTCGAAGACCCGGACGCGGGCCGACAGTTTCGCCGGCGCGTCGAGCACCGGTTCGCCGTCGGCGACCAGCCGCTGGGCGATGTGCCGGCCGATGCCGTAGCTGCCTTCGACTGCCCAGACCCGGTCGGTGAAGGCCCGACCGGCCGCGAGCATCTGCTGGTAGCCGTCGGTGTCGGTGCCGCGACGGATGACCGCGACATCACAACAAACTCCGTGTTGCGGTCAACGACTTAACGCATCGAGCAGCACCTCAGCGATCACACCCGGTGGTCGCAAACTTCGCCGACCCGGCCAGGCACCGACAGCGATCTTGAGCGCACTACTTTCGGCATGTCCGTGCGCGGATCCCTGCTGGTTCGCCGTAGCGCTATGTGATGACGGTGCCAGGCTGCTGGTGCTCGGCCGGGTGGTACACCGTTCGCACTCGGGCGGCGGGTTGTCAGCCGCGGGGCAGTGGCGGCCGGGTACGGGCCCAGTCGGTGGCCCGTTCGTAAGCGCGAGCGGCTCTGAGTACGAGTGCATCGGCGTGGCGAGGGCCGACGATCTGCAAGCCGACTGGAAGGCCGCCTGAAGTGAATCCGCAAGGCACGCTCGCGGCCGGCTGTTGGGTCATGTTGAACGGGTACGTATAGGGAGTCCAACTGGTCCAGTCCACCGAATGCCAACCGTGTGGGACATCCCTACCTTTCGGGAACGCGGTGATCGGCAGGGTCGGCGTGAGCAGCAAATCGTAGGACTGGTGGAAGCGGCCCATCCGCACGCCGAGATCCACCCGCACCGCGGTCGCCTCCAGATAGTCCGCGGTACTGACGCCAGCAGCCCATTCCACACCGCGGCGCAGGCCAGGATCCACGCGCCGCAGGGCGTCAGTTCCGTAGGCCTCAAGGACCTTGGCTGCGCCCGCGAACCACAGCACATGGAAGGCGTCGACCGGATCGGCGAAACCGGGATCGGCCTGCTCGACGTGCGCACCGGCATCGGCCAGGACCGCGGCAGCGGCCCGCACCGCGGCCTCGACCTGTGGGTCGTTGCGCACGTAGCCCAGATCCGGCGAGAACGCGATGCGCAGGCCGCGCACGCCGTCGTCCAGCCCGTCCAGGAACGACGCGGCCGGGGTGGGCAACGCCGACCAGTCCCTCGGGTCGAAGCCGGTGAGGATGTCGAGCATCAAAGCGGCATCCGCGACGCAGCGGGTGATCGGGCCGGCGTGCGAAAGGGTCCCGAACGGGCTCGCGGGCCACACCGGGACCAGCCCGTACGTCGGCTTGATCGTGACCGTACCGGTGAACGCGGCGGGAATGCGCAGTGATCCACCACCGTCGGTGCCGACC
>Ga0307513_10004811_pt1 | contig 17930 bp, 14 predicted proteins | sample 15_EM_MG_FD_202174 | JGI IMG/M metagenome (GOLD analysis project Ga0307513, IMG submission 202174) | Populus trichocarpa ectomycorrhiza microbial communities from riparian zone in the Pacific Northwest, United States - 15_EM | ecosystem: Host-associated > Plants > Roots > Unclassified | place... | reverse complement strand
AGTAGTGGACCCGGGCCAATCGTGGGCCACGTCCCAGGCTCATCCGTCCCGTTCCTCAGGATGCGCCAGTAGGGTCAGCATCGTCGTTGGGTATCCAGGCCTGTACTTTGGCATCTGTGGCGGTGATTTTGGGAGCTGCGGCGTACGAATCGATGATCGCTGGCCAAGCCCTGTTTCAAATTTATATGGAAATTGGGGTCAATGCGCGGCGGGGATATCTCGGTCCCTGTTCCATCTCCGTTTGGGGAGAAGTTGCCAACATTCCATTTTCTGGCCACGTGGTATTTCCGTTATAATTGGCGTAATCCATCCCCAGCCCCAGAATAAAAATTGGTGTCTCCGGGGGCGTGCCCGTCCGCCCAGGCATTCTGCAGCTGTGGGTTACACTCTGAAGGGGGTACATCTCGTGGTCAGAGTCATCAGGCAGCGCGAGAAACGCGAGGGTGGACAAACCGCATCAGCGGAATTTTTCCGGATCGCCTTCCAACCCGTTACATATAATATTCATCGACACTCCATCAGTGAACTTAGCCGCGACTGTCCGAAGCGGGATGTGGAACCGGATTTTGTCGACCTATGTAAGTAAGTAATTTCTGGAAAATGTGTTCCCACCTTAAATACCCCCCGGGTTGTTTGGAACCCCCCGCATGCCTTTCCCTCCATCTGCCTCTCCTTCCATCCTCCTCCCTCCCTCCCTCCCTCTTCGATCGTCCTCTCTTGGATTGGCTTCCCTTCTCCACAGTTCAGCAGCCTCGCGGTCCTCTGTTCACACCATCGGTGGATCCGCAAAGGAAACTACGCACCTTTACAGTCCTCCCCACCCCGACCTAGACCTGCTCTGCGCAACGGTACGGTGCCCCTGGTTGATGGTCGCGTTGTTATACTTCGAGCCGCTTGGATCGATCACTGGCGTTCCCGCGGGTCCAGAAGCAAGCAATTGGCCAGTGTGCTGGTCTTATGTTACCCCATGAGCTCTCGGTCTCTCATTCATCCTGGATAAGGACGTGTCCCTGAAAGAGACATCGGTAGGCGGTGGCACGACGAGCACACCTGTCTCGGTTGTGACTGTGACCACGGACTGTTCCGAGGTCGGCGGAAATTCAGGGTTTTCCCTGGAGGTTCGCCGGCTCTTACCGATTCGAACCGTTCGACGGCATGGGCGCTGTTTCCTCCGTCTTCGGGGCATAGGCCCGCATGGGAGGATATCTAGCAAGCGTGATGCTTTTTCGAAAGCCTCAGTGGCCATCAAACGAGGAACGGGAAGATCTGGGATTGGACGAGCAGTGTACTATAAAATCTTTCCTCAACTAAACGCTACCGCCGCCACAGTGTTTGGTACTGTGTTCGTATGGCTACGGGACCAGGTTCTACAGACTTCAGTGACTTTTTCCCCAGCGAGTGGGACGAGGTGAGTATTTCAACCGTTTTCCTACACAACTCTTGTACTCAGAGTTTAGTATTTCCGTGTTTCGCCCACCAATCCGGACTTCGTCGCTTTTGAGATGCTTCCCTCCCAGAACGTCCCAGAATTAGTCCCACCTTTCACTTCGCTCGACTTCGAATACCTGTACAGGTTCTTCTTGCAGACTTTATCAGACACGCCATCAGACCAGGCAGTTATACCAAGCTCGTCCCAAGATCCTCAAATCGCCGACCCGGTCGATGATAGGGCAAGACTCTGTCCCGTCTGTTCCTTGTCAATTCCACCGCCACCCTCCATACCTCAGACTGTGACATTCCCCCCGATCAACTGGCACAAAATACCACAGGAGCCTTACGACTACGGCGACAGTCAGTGGGATTACACACCGTTGGCGCCAACCCTTTTCAGTGTCGATGGTTTCCCAGGTTTGAATCTGGGGGATGCTCTCGGCAAGAGGTTTACGGGCCTTGACGGCTGGGATGAGCGGGTACTACAGGATGCGAGCAAAGCTATTTCGTTCCGGTTTTCGGTACGTTTATCACGACCACTTCTGCCTTGCATGAGGGTTAACATTGTCCCAAGCTCCCTGGGTACCCCTCTCACAGGTCACAGGTAGGAATACCTATTCCGGTCGTGTTTTCATGCCCTGACCACAGTAGAAGATTTCCACAAGGTACTGGAATAAGGGACGTGATCCGATAACACGCAGCAAATTGGCATACGACATTGGCAGAAAGCTCAAGCAGTACTTAGACTTGATGGCTGTAAGTTCGGTTGTGGTGAAATCGCGTGACCGGTGTCGCTGATAACCAAACCGTAGAGGTCACACCCCACGAACGGGTCCACCCCATGGAAAATCGGTGAAGGGTTTATGCACTTTGAAAATATTTTTTTGGTCAGCTTCGAGTCAGTCTCCAAGGGCAGTTTCCAGGCGGAGATTTGGGTCGCGGACCCCACCATGTAAACCTTTTGTACGGACTGACTATAAGGTGTAATTGTATTTGTTCCACCGCGCGTTTCTTGGATAGGAGTAAATAATAATATTTGGAATCCAACAAACTTGTCACGGACGCCCAACCAGGTGGCATCGGGGTTCGGCAGCGTGCCGAGGAACGTGCCAACGTTATAACTGGAAGGTTTCCCTAGGAAGCGCCCGACTGTTTTGCGACCTCCGCTATAATCACCCGGATGGAGGACCCCGGAAGTATCCTAACCCCTAACCCAATCCAGGTCAATGCCAGGCCGGGCTTGTGGCGCCCAGTCCGGAGCTCGAAACAGCGAAGGAATCGATGATATAAGCTAACCTTTGGCGAGCTGCCCTCGAAAAATATCGCCGATCCCGAGCGGCCGGCAAAACACAAACAAGCGCCCTAGAAGGGCACTCACCGCGCTGCACTCACTTCGGCAGAACTTACTATCCGTAAGGCTAGAGATGGTCCTCTTTCCTTCTTCACAGCCATATGTTTCTTTCCAGGAACCAGGATACACTACAGGGAGCCAAAATTCACGAGGTGACCTAGGGAGTTCTTGACGGCTAGGCGGGCGCCCGCCGACACGCAGGAACCCACAGATGGACGGAAAATCCTTCACATGAACAGCTGGAAAAGCACCACGTCGTTGCCCAGCAGCAAGCCACGCCCCCGGTTGTCGTTGGCTGCAAGGTTCCTTCCGACGCTGTCGAGGAGATCCTCAGTCATCTCCCCAGCGATACCCCAACTCTCTGGGCCTGTTCCCTCGTCGCCGAATCTTGGGTCCCTTGGTGTCACAAGCACACATTCTTCTTCCAAGTCCGCTTCAACCCGGATCTCTTTCCAAGATGGTGTAGTCCCGAACGTGGCTCAGGTCGCCGCACATACTGTCCCCTCGACTTTCTCTAGGCCCCAATGCCTTGTCTCACTTTGCGAAACATATACTATATTTCTCCGGCATCGGAATCCTCCCCTTGGGACCGGCCAGCCGTAATTTGTTGGCCACCCTTCCCTAGACGTTATCTGTGGTGCGCCATCTGTATGTCAAAGGCTCAGTTATCACACTCAATACGATCCACGCGGGGATGGCGTAACTCCCCGATCTAAATAGCTTGTCGTTCGAGGGCTGCCTCTCCCGTTTGGGGGTTGAAAATCCACTGAGGGAAGAGTTCTACGGAGCGTTAAAACCTCACACGTGTCTCACATCGCGATGTCCCTAACACGCCGATGAACGTCCCGACCGGGTTGCATTTCACCAGGGTGGATATTGAGGTAGATGGAAATTTCTTCTCGGATGCTCTGGCGCTGGTGGAAGATTGTAAACATTCCACTCAAGGACCTCGTCCCGGTCCTCAAGGTGAGTCACCGTGTAGTCAATGTAGTGTGGTCCTACCGCTAAACCTTTCCCAGGAATGTGTGATGTTGGCTGGACCTTCGGCTTTTTCTCTTCCCCGTCCCTTGGGATCCTGGAATTCGACCTTTCCTGGACGAGAGGTGGAAATAACTGGGAGGTATCCGCGTTGGAAACCTGGGTATTCTTGATCTCGATATCGCTCGCCGTCCTGTCGAGCCGGAGTTGGAGCGCGCAGCGGGGTTGCTGGGACGCAGTAAGTGCAAGAACGTAACAGGAGTGGAGTTGGTCGTATTTGAACACCTCAAGCACGGTCATAATGACGTCGGAACCAGCCCTCAGGACTCCCAACCTCTCCTCAGCGCAATGCTGGGACACTCCATGAACTCCAGGGGTCCCAAGACCGCCCACCACGTCCGCTGTCGACGGTGTGCATAGTTTCACCCTCGTTGTTTGACCTTGTTGTTCTAACCACCGGGTCAAGTCATCTCTATAACCAAACAATCCCGTCACATCCGACTGGGTGGGGTTTACTTCATCCCGACCGTCCCAGAAGTGTGGGGGGGTCCCGCGCAGTCCTTACCGACTTGCTGGCCGACCAAACCCACGACCTGGTGTTTATAAAGGACGCCTTACTGGTGAGCTTCGTCAAGTGGAGTACATGTATGATCTCGTCGAAAACTAAATTGTGGAGCAGCTTGCAGGGGATGAGACAATCTGCCCCGCCTGTGAGCTCTGAATCATCCCGCGTGCCTCAGTGTGTGCCACTGCGAATCCCCATCTTGGCACTCAGAAAAGCGGGATTTTTGGCTCCCCGCATTGGATGTGGGCAACTGTCTTGCCCAATACATCGTCGACGGTGCCGTGTTTATCGTACATGCCTTCTAACTCGAGAGGGCATGCGTACCCGGATCACCCCGCGGAATCCTGGGCTCTTTCTGAACTATCAGGGTGAAACCATGGGAGCAGCTTTCTTTCTCCGTCGACGTTGGGTTCAGTCTGTGTAATTAATCGAGAATAAATGTCTTTGAAACACCCTGGTTAGGACCCGCTGAACGTGGTTTCAGTCGGCTGGATATTTTATATCCGCTCCCTCCGTTTCGGTTAGGATAGCAAGTCGGCGATGATTGTATTACGACGAAATCCTCTGAGTTCCGCTTCCGCAGTTCCCGGCGTCCGACCCTCCGTTTCGCGTGACAGTCACCCTTGGCGTCGGACCACCACAGACCACCACCCACGAACACTCGACAACACCAGCGACGACCCCGGAGATGACCAAAAACGCGACGCTCGCCCTCACAGAGCTTCACAAATCCTACCTCGCCAACGTCCACCCATGGTACTACAACCCCAACGCGCAGCTTTGGAGCGCGACGCCAGACTTCTGGATCTCAGTACTCGGACCCGTCATCGCGTATTGGTTGTTTTGCGCCTTCTTCGAAATCCTGGATAGGGGAGACTGGGAGTGGCTGAGGAAGTACAAGATCCACGAGAGTTCGGAAGTCACATCACGGAACAGGGTCACCAGAAGTCAGGTCTTAGCCGCGGTTATTTTCCAACAAGCGATTCAAATCACCTTAGGGTACTTATGGATGGACGTGGATGCGGAGACCGGTGGCCCTATCTCGATGCATATACCCCGGGTGGAAGCCGTCGCACCCACCGTTCTTCGTTCCCTCGAAGCTCTTCTCGGACGTCGGCTCGCGGCGTATTTATGGCTCCATAAAGGACAAGACCTTGTTTACTATGTGTATTGGTGGGCAATCCCTCTCGTTCAACTTTTTGCCGGTTGGTGAGTGTCAAAAATACCCATCGTTCAGCTTCCACCAACAGACTTTGCAGTTTCCTCATTGACACCTGGCAATATTTCCTGCATCGCGCCATGCACATGAACACATTCCTGTACAAGAAGTTCCATTCCTGGCACCATAGGTTGTATGTACCGTATTCGTATGGCGCACTGTACAACCACCCCGTCGAGGGCTTTCTTCTCGATTCTTGTGGTGCTGTCATTGCTGAGTGGATGACGGGCATGTCGATGCGTCAAGCTACGTTTTTGTTCACGGTTGCCACCTTCAAGACCATCGACGACCACTGTGGATACTCCCTGCCATTCGACCCTCTACAATGGTTCACTAGTAACAACGCCGACTATCACGACATTCACCACCAGGTATGTTTTCTTCACCAGACGTCTGAGTGCGCCGCATACTGAGTTCGACCATAGGTAATCGGAATCAAATCAAACTTCTCACAACCATTCTTCATGCACTGGGACGCCCTCCTGGGGACACGCATGACAAGACAAGAACTCGAGGCTCGCAAACAACGCAAGGTCGTGGAGACAAAGTCTTCGTGACGCAGGTTACCCCACCCTTCCATCTTCTGACGCAGTTGCTTTCCTTCTCTCGCTCTCAGTTGTCCTGTATATACCATTTGGAATTCTCACTAGTGTACAACCTCTCCAGTCCAGCGTGCTGACTGTCATTATAACCCCCCTGTGTTTGTCCCTTTGAATACATTATTTGGATCTGACGCGCGGGAAAGGACCGGAGTGAATGGAGGAAGAATTCCTCTCGACAGCCTCGCGGTGGCTTCACCGTTTGGTCTGGTTAAGGGCCTCTGCAATATCGATCGTGATCAGGGAATGGGGAAAACTAGACAATACAAGCGCTGACCTCGTCGTGTGGCATCCTCTAGGAGTTGTGTATCCACAGCATCACCGGGTATCTGAACATAGCGAACCACTGAGCCACGTATAAAGCAGTTTTTCACCGCAATCTACGTGCGGTTGAGCAAAACGGACGCGACCGATCGCGAATGGGTTATTCGTACCATGTGGGGATGCCTCGCCTCATCTGACACCTGGATGTTGTCGAGTCGGATATTCAAAAACCTGTATCACAATTTATGTCCGCGGTCAGTAATCCGGAGAGGAGACGCGAAGATCGCGATACTGACTGGTCTACGGATTTGAGTACGCCGGTGATCAGGAGGTCGTTCTTGAGTTCTACGATGACGGTTTGGTCTGTGAGGGTTTTGAATACCGAGAAGATCAGCTGCCGATGATGCTTAGGCCAAGAACACGGTTGAAGGAGAAACGACGAGGACTGACCATTGTGGCGGGTGTGGGAGAGGTACAGGGTCGCCCTCGATCACTCAATCGATCCCTTGCCAAAGTCTCGTTCGGGACTTCCACCTAACATGGTCTCTCCACCACTTTCCCCCAGGCGCACTGAACCTCAGATTGAATTGGCTTAGCACTGTCCCCCAAGGCTCGGCATCCGTAACCCTCTCAGTGGACGCCTCATTTACTACAGGGTCATCAACCGATCTCGGGTATTTGCCCACGACGGCCTCCGCCCAGTCACACTTGGGTCTGTAACCCACGTTCTCGTAGAACTGGTATTCACTATACTCTCGGAACGAGGAAGTTCGGCCCATCGAGGGATCTTGCCCCAACCCAGAACTCATGGTCGCACTTATACTCGGCATCTACACATTTTTGTGAAGATCTTCCTTGGTGACCGCTTTCCACGGCTTACTGTGCCACACTTGGTCGGATGGAAGTGACCTTTACCCCCATAGCACCAGGCCCCCATCCCCCGAATATTCGGTCGGACCCGGACCCAGCCCCCAGAGGCGGGACAATTATGTGAATTTTGGTTCAAGCCAGAAAGAGGTCAAAGAAAGCTGTAGTCGGTGTTGACAATGGCCGAGACGGACCTCACACTTCCTGCGGTAAAGAACCCGTGCCTTCCTTCATCCCATCCCCCGGGTTACTGAGTATTTTCTGGCTTCGGAACAGGTTGGCGCAGGGTATCCCCAAGATTCTCGACAATCAAAGAGGATTCGGCTCTTTGTCTTATGTAACCGCCGGTCCGCGGCATGTGTGCAGCCGCCTTTTCTTCTCCCCTCGCATCCACGCCGAGCTATCGAGGTTGCATCCATCAAGCCAAACCGTCTAAAAAGGAAACTCGCGAGAAACGTTGAGTCGAAATATTTGATCATATGGATCGCTGGCGGTGACTGCGTAGTCGGGTGCATATGCGGTCCGAATCTGATCAACAGCCAAGGATTTATCACGACCGACCACCCACGAGACCAGGGCCTGGATCAGGTTCGCGCGTGTTACGTACGGTAAACTAGGCGGGTCCGTCAGAATACCCTGGCCGACGTTTTCCGGTTGCTGGTTTATCCTCTGACCGAGTGGGGGAAATCTCATCAAGGACACAATCATTACGATCACTCCCACGGGAAAGTACTAGGTCGCGGATCGCATCTACGCACGCGTAAGCACAACAGCATAGTCTTTCTATCAATAGTCTTTCTCACTGTAAAATTGGCCAGTATTACACCCTTCGGCATCGGGAGGTTCAATAATGTTCTTCGTATTGTGGGAAATTGGACGCGAAAAGGGAACAGTGATGAAGGCATTTCCAAAGCTAGCATCGAGTCATGGCCTAGAACTTAGTTCAATGCTCTGGCAAATCGGCTTCGGGTCCCGATGCATGATGGATTGCTAGGACCCCGACCTGGAGGCTGAGATGACAGGGATTTTTCATTGGCATTAGCGAGGAAATCACTGCACCCTGTCCGTTGCACGGCGATCCCGTCTGACGACTTCCCGAAGGACGTCGGGGATTCTACCACCGAGGTCATTGTAAATTTTTCTCGGCGGCTGGGAACTCTTAGATCCACCGCCATACCTAGCAGATTTTTGGGTGCATGCACGTGGTAGTCCACTTTCCCAACGCAGCGGTTAGCAATGCATAATTTTTCGAGAGATTGCGTCTGGATACCAATGCACATCAGAATTCACGGAGCTAAGGCAGGCACAGAAATTGTGACGAGACCCGACCGTACCTCGTTCTCTTCTCAGTTTGTTAGGCGATGCAGATCGGGCGGAAAGAGAATCCGAACCCTTGGAGAAAAAACAGTTCAATTGCCCCTCAAGAGATCGTGATACCATGAAGACCCTCGCTTTTTTTGTACCGTGGGACAAGATCTCGCAACCTTGCAGGCCGTGTGTTCTGCTGAGGATTTATCCGTTCATCCTTCGATGAGGCCAAGTAGTCTACCTTTGACACACTTTTTTTCAACCTCTAACAACGCGTAGCTAAACTGGCCTTGGGACCTGGACACAGCATCGCGGTACTACCAAGGGAACGTCACCCCTTCTATATTCGGTGCCTGGGTCGAGGAGATGGATCTAATCAATCACCCCAATTCCAGAATTCCCATCAGGAGATCGGTACGCGTCCGCATGTCGCCCATGTACATTTTTGGCTGACGCGGATGGTGTTGAAATGGTGGTAATAGCGGCCGCATTCTGTGCCTTTTGTGGATAAGGTGTACTCGGTGAGAAGGTAGGTAGTGTGGATTGGGAACCGGACGCGTGGGTAACGGATCATTCACTTGTCGAAGAAACTTTGGACTGATCATAAGGCTCGGACCAGCGTCCGGTTAAAAGATCGTGCGAGTGAAGAAGATATTACATGGCAGGGAGGTCAACATGTTACAATGCGGACAAACCCTCTTCCTGTATCACATATGCGCGTTACCTTTGTAGTATTACGGTAAAATGGAGGCTGAAGTCAGGTCCTAAATTTCTAGCACAAACGGGGGAATGGCTGGTCGAAATAAATAGACGTACCACATCCACCTTCCCCGGTCAAACCTCCCTTTCTGGGGGTTGGGACCTTCGCCCTTGATAAACCCCATCGTAAAATTAGTCAATGCTATCGCCGCGCACACCACTACCATCACCATTCGCGAAAAGAACCTGGAAGGTCTAAAGCCACTATGAATTCTTGGAAGAGGAGCTGCGTGGTTCTGGTGCGCACCGAGAGACATGCCAAACTGCGGCGAATATACATAAAGATTCCGAACGGCTGGGACAGCAAAAATGACCGTGACGGAAAGAAAGACGAAAATGATTACCAAACACAAGGTCAATGCCCAGTTAATCGCAAGCAAGGTACAAGTCAGCGCCCGTCCACGAGTAAGATTGTGGACATTGATATTGTGTCAGATTCGACATTGACACAGTACCGACCATGCACGAGTTCACGTGCGATACTGCGAGTGGGTCGACCGCGGTACGATTTCGCTGCAAAGTCCAGGGCCGGTGTCACTGAGCGCGAACATGGTCGTTGGTACTGGTCCGGTTCCTGGTCCTCTCGACGACGAAAACGAACGCCGAGAAAGAGTACCGGTCAAGCAGGGTGTGGTTCGGGTTGACTGATCTTGTGTTATGTTCCATTGAAAAAATAGCTGCCGAGACTGGGTGGAAGGAGAGTGGGACCGCACGAAAAGGCTGGTGTCGATAAACCGGTGTTTCATCGCCGAGTAACTTCCAGTGAGTAACTTCCAGATAGGGAAAGGGCTGGATTTTTTCTCACTAGTCTAGGTGTACACCTACAGCTCTATCGGCGGGCAGGAGGGCTTTGGAAGGTTTGTTCGTGGTTTGCAGCTTGTACCCCCCACCACCCATCATGGTCTACACCACGGATGGCGTTTGGGTATCCGTCCAATCAAAGCGGCAAACATCGCCGAGTATCGAAATCTGGGGGTATCATTCAGTCCATATACTCCGACCATTTAGACCAAGAAAAACCTACTCCGCTCCTATCAAACAAAAGCCCCGCATGCTCATGGTCCGAGTCAGGGATAGCGGCCGGGTGCGCAACAAACAGCACTGTGAAGAGCATCAAGCCAATAAACACCCCAAATGGGGTCGAGGATAAAACGCCGCGTCTGATCCTTCCTGTCGGTACCAGGCGTTGCTGAAGGCAGGTGCCGTGTGACATGTGAATGTGTGAACCACCGCCCCCGACTCCCGTTGGAATGCCAAGCAGACGGAATAAAGTTCCTCGATCGGCGCCGAACAATCGAGTTCTCGACTCGACTCCGGGAAGTGCCGAATGGATTCCAGTCTCCTGGGCGGTCCAACGACTTCGCGCGTTTCTCAAACACTCCGAACACATCACCTATTCTGTATATGAACCCCCTCGCGGAACGCCCCTAGTCGTGGGCGATATGAAAGTTTCACCACTCCAGATTGAGGTTAAAACCATGAAATCCACGAGGGAGCAATCAATCCATGGTCACCCTTGCAAGTATCTCGATCGCAGATTACCCCTGACGGTTGGGGCGGTTGTTCATCGGGGGATCCGCCTGTCGAGTATCAGGCTGGTGGGCGAAGAGAACGGTCCATTTTTGCCTGGAACACCTCTAGTCTGGGCATTTCACCTCCTTGAGCCTTCGGCTGCTTTGTAGCAATTCAGCGGGGGCCAGACCCAAGGTGAATCATAAATCGTTTGTTCCTGTCGTGAAATGTGTAACAATCCTTCCCACACTACACCTTTGTATAGGACGGCGTCAGCTGGAGCCACCAGGATTCGGCCTCGGGTGTTATCTCGAGGCCACAGTCTCGATCTCTTCATCGTTTCCCTTGCCGCTGCAGGCTTGAGATAAATGAAGGCCGCTTTCTTGTGTGATCCTCCGCCTTCTGAGAGGAAACGCCCCTGTCCTCACGAACACGCAAGTTCTTGGCGACCCATCATTCGGGATGTATGTAGAGCGGAATGAAAGGACGTGAACTACGGCTGAGTACCTCCCGGCACCTTCTCCCAATGCGCCCTCTCGTGCTTGTCGTTTACCGGGCTAGCAATCTATCCGGAACATCCCATCTTGACAACTTGGAAGGAAAATGAACCGTGCCAACACAGTAAGTACTTGCTACATTAACATTGTGCTAACGGCACGTGGTACAAGACCCCGACTCCCCTCGGTGGTGTTCAATTGTCTGCCCATCCGAGAACAATGTCGCATCCAATTAAAATTCTCTGTGTACAACCAGGCGCACATATCCACTATTCATCTATTTATAGCCGGTGCGGGAAAGGCTAGTACTGATGAATTAGTGCAACACTATAGGGTTGTTTCCAGGCCCCCATCCACCCTTGTAATAGACAAGTCCCAAGGGAGAGGTCATTATATACGGGGGAGGGCATGTCCCGCATCACGTGACTGGAGTATGATGCATGAAGCTTGAAGCTTGAAGGTCGGCAGAATTTGGCGCCCCAGGCCCGCATCGCTCACCCGCACGTCCTTCCCCGCAGATCCAGGAGCCCAAAGTCCTGATATCGCCGCGTTCGGTTCGCCCTGGCCAACGAGGGTACACGACGTCTCGGATATGATGAGAGGGCGCATCGGCCAATTAGAAATGCTCATCCGTGATGAGGTGGACGATGTCGATCTAAATTGGTGAGTAGTGGCTAGTATACCGTTCCAAATCGCAAGATGGGGGGGTTTTCCGGTCCGGATGTCATCTGTTTGTCCTACGCCCGCGGCTGGAAAGAAGCCTGGGTTGTTTCCGATACCTGAGGCTACATTTTTGATCTCCGATGCACCCGCGTCAGCAGTGGGACAGCCTGTACTCCATGGGCCGCATTCAGTGATACAACAGGTGGCATAGACTAGGAGCCGAGCACATTGAGATTAAATACATGAGCATGAGGAGGGATCTGTCAATGGTCTGACACCAGATACTGAGCCAGCAGTTTTCGCCCCGCCGAATCTCACCGAATCATGGTCTAGGTGGCGCATCGCAACACCTTGATATATGTACATAAATCCTGAAACCCTCCAATTCAACTTGTCTGCAACTTGAAACCGAGAAGAAGCGAACGCATACATACATAGGCGTAGCTGACTTGATGGACCGCTTCCGCTTTGAAGTTTGACCTGTCGACGTTGATCCGGACTCCATTCAATTCATATGGCCTTACGGTCCGAACTCTCCTCCACCGGTCGTCCGTGCGACGGTTCGCAAAAAAAAAAAAAAAAAGCAGCGCAAACGGTAACGTTCTACAGCAACGACACGACATGATAGAGACAATCGGAAACGAGAAAGAAACAACCGGTGCTGCCGGAGCACGCGCACGCGACCTTTTTGGTGGCAACAGTAGTTCTCGAAAGTGCGCGTGACCATTTAAATAGAGAAACGATGCCAAAAACCCGAAACTCCGAAGGGCTGCGTTCTAGCCATCGTCGTTCAAAACGTAGGTGGAGGGAGAGGGTGGGGATCTCTGCAAGAGTCTCATCGTAAATAAGGCTTCTATTACTCCCGACATGATGTGGGAAAAGAAGTCGCGTCGTTCACTTTTGTACATCAAATCACATCAGTCTTCTAGAAACAGAAGGATTCGTTTCGATCTCATCTCCGACCAGAGTCAAGTCTTAGGTTGTCACCAGGAGAGAAAAAAAGCTTATAGAACCATTACGCTACTCGTAGTAGATTGAGTGTGGCTAGTAATACACCGCGACGCCCAGAGAAGATGAGGCGCATAAAACAACGGAGGAACGAAGATCAAGTTGCTCGTGGTTTTTGTTCGTGGGAAGAGATTAAACCTTCTCGTGCTCGGAAGCAGAGTCGTGTTTGGTGTGTCCGCCTGGAGCTGACATCTCGACACCATCGAGTTTGAGTTGACGACGGTAGGCGACCGAGCGCATTGGAGTGGTGTTCCGGTACAGGAGGTCAACTTGTTCGAGGGACAATCCCTTGGTCTAGGGAGAAGAAAAAAGAGTTAAGTTTCTTGATAAACGCCGAGAAACGGAAATGAAAGACTAACCTCAGGGACGCAGAAGTAGGTGAACAAGAAGCATCCAGCACAGGTAGATCCCCAAATGAAGAACACCTTGACCTGGAGATTAGCGGAGTTGGGCCCCTCGTCGACCAAGTAGGGGGTGGCATAACCGATACCAAAGTTCCACAGCCAGTTGGATGCGACGGAGAGTGACATGGCCTTGGCACGGACGTTGAGAGGGAAGATTTCACCGGTGATGACCCAGGCGATCGGACCCCAGGTGGAGGCAAAGAAGGCGATGTAGATGCAGACGAAAGCGATCAAAACCTTCTGTCCGGCGGTATTCGAAGTCGAGATCGTGACGCCAACGATGGCGACCAAGAACTCGCAAATGCACATGCCTGCGGCACCGACCAGGAGCAACCTCCTTCGACCGAACCTCTCGACGCCCCACATGCCAGGAAGTGTCATAAACACGTTGATGATATTGGTGGCGATGGTGATCAAGAAGGGGTTACGAATACCAGAATTCTCGAAGAAGTGGGTACCGTAGTAGAAGATGAAGTTGATACCGGTGAGTTGTTGCCACGCTTGGATGAAGATACCAGTGAGGGTACGGAGAAGGATCTTGTTTTCACCGGTGCGGAAACAGTCGCGGTAGGAGGACTCGCCCATCTCCTTTTCTTGCTGGTAGGCAACACGGATCTCGTCGAGTTCGGCCTGGAGCTCGGGATGGTCTGGAGGAAGGGAGATGAGACGGGAGAGAGCGCGAGCAGCATCTTCGTCGCGCTCCCTCTTGATAAGCCATCGAGGAGACTCGGGGAGGAGGATCATGCCGACAGCGAGAATGGCGCCCCAAGCAAACTGGAGAGCGATGGGGATTCGCCATGAAGCGTGAGTAGGTCTGTCCTTGGTGGCGTTGTTGACGATGGCGGCGAGGAGGAGACCGATGGTGATCGCCCATTGATAACACGACACGACGGCGCCACTGTTGTGATTGTGGACAGGTCAGTGATCGGGGATGACAGACGTGACAGGGAAAATGAAGGGAAACCCACCGAATCCACTTGGGGGAACACTCGGATTGGTACATGGGGATCAACATGGAAACCATACCAACGCCCCAACCGGCGAAGACACGACCCACGACGAAGAGAGGGATAGCCTCAGCGGCGGTTTGCATGACGATACCAACGGTGAAGATTCCGACAGCGAGGACGACGGACCATCGCCTACCGAGGATGTCTGCGGTGGGGGCGGCGAAAAGAGCACCAAAGAAAGTACCAGCGGACAAGATGGAGACGACGAGGGACCGCTGGGATGGAGTGATGGTGCACGCCCCGTCGGTGGGATTGAGTGTACCGAAGGTGCACAACCAGTTCTTCATGGCTTGGACGCCGGAGATGACACCGGTATCGTAACCGAAGAGGATACCACCAAAGGCGGCAAAGACTGTCTACATGGCGAACGGTGGTTAGAACCATGGGGGATGCGCGCTGGGAGAGGGATGGGGACGTACAGAGAGAATGCCAGCCCAGACGTTCCTGGGCGCGTTAGCGCCGATGCCATCGCCGGTAGCGACTGCTCCTCCAGGCATGATTGAAAGTACTCGTGTGCGGGGGAAGACGACTTGTACTCCGGGAGGGAGGGAGGGGAGAGGGGCGGGTGTGAGGACGAGGGCGAGTCGGAGAAGCTGAATAGATTCATCTTTTATACAAGAAGGGCCAGGCACACGAGAGAACGGGTGAGGAAGAGAGGGAAATCAGACATCACCATCGCCGTCCGCTCCTCGCATTGGGAAACTTTAGCCGGTCGGTCTCCACATCCCCACCTCCACCCCCACCCCCGTCTTTCTGCTGGGTCTTCACGGTTGGCCATCCTGTCTCCCCTCTGCTTTTCTTTCTATCTTCCCCTTATCTTAGCTCTCTGGGGGGATCTCTGCATGGGAACGACGAGTTCGCTCCCACAAGAGGACTTGGTGGGGCGGCACGCGTGCAAATCGGGGCTGGGCTCCCAATCGAAACGAGTCTGATGGCAAGTGATCACGCTTCCTGAACGCATGCGGCGAAGAACCAGGTGATGCACGATCAACATCCCAACACGGCTACAAGCCCAGTGACTTTTTGTCGCCTGTCTCCCGCGCGTCTCCTGGGGTAGAGAGAGAGTGTGTGTGTGGTGTCCTTCGTGGGAGAAGGCGGAGGTCTGGGGCCAAAAACGCAAAAACCCTTTCCCGAGACGACTGTATTGTGGCTCGCTGGCTGTCAGTTACTCCACCTCCCAAACACGTCGGGCGTTACTGTTCCGTGCTCCCGATCGATGGTCATGTGTGTCCGACGCTCTCGCTCCCACACTGACAAGACCAATCATGATAACCGACCGCGTCGAGCGCGAGAGAGGGTCTTATTATTATTTTTTCGCTCAAAGTGCGACTGCATTTGCTTCTGGACCATCATCCCATCATCCATTCATTTGGCCATGTGCCAACTTCCAATGCGGCTAGTTCCACCCCTTCTGGAACCCGCCTTTTTAGATCTCAGTCCAACTTCCGGATCGGGTAACGGTGCGGGGCGCCCGTGGGGTCAGTCCCGACACCGTCTGCCCTGCGATCTCATCATTTTCTCAGTAGCCTATCTCACGTTATCCTCAATTGAGAATCCCTCACCCCGGAGTGTTGGTGTTCATAGATGGGTCTCAATTCCCAGCCGCCGATTACGAGTCCTAGGAACTTCTGAATAGGCGGAAAGTGAGTTTGAAGCTTCGTCTCGCTGGGATCTAGCCCCGCGCCATTTTTTCAATCTTTTCGTGGGAAGAGGTGAAAAGTAGGTACGTATATAAGCCAATCTGTTGAATCTTGGGCCTGAGGAGATCTTGAAAGATGGAAAAAAGCGAAGAAGAGTGGGCATCAAAAGATGTATTTTGCTGTTTTGGTAATTGGCTTGGTTGCTTTAGGGACCTCTGGTCTCCTCTCCAACTCCCCTGGGCCCTCCCGACAGCAGTGGTCATCCACACGATCACCCGCCAAGGGTGGTCTCTGCGCTATCCTCCCGGGAGACTCGTCAGGGGCAAAGGCTGATTCGCAGCGGAAGCAGGTGGTGGGAAAGGTAAAGTTTGTTCTGAGTAAGGCGCGGAACTCTTGCTACCCTCACAAGCCGACCATCCAATTTCCTTGGTCCCTCCCAATCGGGTGGATAATGTAACCGTATCCCACCATCGGAATTGAGCTTGCGTCTCGGATCTGAATCTTCCTCCTCGGCTAAGGACCATAGTGTGGGTGGTGGGAATGGATTCCAGCGGTTGTGGAGAGCAAAACTTGGAAACTTTCGATACGGGTAGCGGTTGTTCGAGAGGGGTGATCATTTAGTACATCATGTTCCATCTCTTTGCTGCTCCCGCCTGCCATGGGATGCTGTTAGCCAGAAAGTAGAACCGTCCACCCGCGGAGGGAACCCCATCGATCTCCGGGCACCACGGAATGTCTCTCGTTGTCCTCCGAATTACATCTGGCGAGTCCCATGGCACGGTTTATAAATCCCTCAGCTTTTCTCGGGAGAAGGTCTCAGATCTCAGACTCCGCTTGGACGATCCAACGATCCTCTACCAGCACGAGGACAAGATCCGATCGGCACACATTGTTACCAGGGGAGCCGACGGGTTTCATCCCGGAAAAACCCCCCTCCTGCCGGAGTCGGGGATTGCGGAGCCCGTCCCGCGCTCGGTACCCGGCCTTCCTCTCCACCAGGGCAAGGGCGAAATGCGACGAGGTTAGCCCGTGATCTCTTGTCGTCGCCTGGGAATTTCTGTTGTGAAGGGCCAAGCCTGAGGGAAATAGCCCTGGTTTTTGGCTGAGGGAAGTGGGAGGCGGGCGGAGATGAGGGAAGGAATGGAAACAAATCCCTCCCCGGTCGGCATGCGCGACACATTCATCTTCTGCATCGAGTGTGCACGGCCCGGGATGGTGGAGACTCGCCAAGGAAGATCGCGATGTCAGATATGCACGGTCGGGAGAAGGAGTTGTTCAAAGAGCCGCGGTATTTCGCGGCCGACCACCGCATTATTTGATATGAGGCACACATTTCACCCTTTCCAGCATCCAGTCGGACTCGTGACGTCGAGAGTTCAAAGATCTGCACCCACATACATCGGAATTTTACCGGTCCGTTCCTCTGCGACCCCCGCCCTGGGTATCGCAAATCCGCTGAAAACGGGTCAATCACTGATCCAGGAGAGAAGAACCTTCGCGCTGGGTATTGTAAGCACACCCCCTGCAACGGATTCTGTGAAATGGAACGATACGGAAGAATGGCTCGGATTAGAGAAGCATCTCCGTGTCGATCCCCAAGATGAAATCTGGAGATCGGCGTCTGAACTAATCGTCAGGAGGAATGGGGTGTCGTCCGAGCTTAAACCGAGGCATGCATCTGGCAGCATTGTCCACTCCAGGTGTGACAACGCGACGCAGCGTCAGACCAACAACTAGCAGGTGGACTTATTCGTCACCGAGAATAATCTGCATTCCCCAGCGACGCTTGCACCATCCCGCTGTTATTGTCGGCCCACTTGTACACCGGAGGTTGCATTCCCCACGAACAATCGAT
>Ga0307513_10004810_pt1 | contig 17930 bp, 18 predicted proteins | sample 15_EM_MG_FD_202174 | JGI IMG/M metagenome (GOLD analysis project Ga0307513, IMG submission 202174) | Populus trichocarpa ectomycorrhiza microbial communities from riparian zone in the Pacific Northwest, United States - 15_EM | ecosystem: Host-associated > Plants > Roots > Unclassified | place... | reverse complement strand
CGGGCTGAGAAGGAATGGTGCGATACCCGAACGTATCGCGTACGAGACTCTAGAAGGACGGTGCGCAGGTAAACCGCGAAGAAGTGTCCACGAGGAGCGCTCGCCAGATTTTCGTTCACTGGCTCCCAGTTACTTTCTTCTCGGTTGAGGGGTCCTCGACCTGATCGCGATTAATTAATGAGCGCATGCATAAATCCTAAACCGAGACATACAACTGGTGGAGGGGTAGATTCCGTGGCCTCCTCCTTTGAAGGTGCAGCGGCCTGGTCATCCGTCACAGGCTCGGGTTTTGATGGAGCCGGGGAGGGTTCAGATGACGTAGCCTCGGTGGTCTCAACAGCCTTGGCTTCTTTCGGAGCGTCAGCATCCTACGGTACGTCGATACGGATCACGGAAAGATAAGGCATGAGTTAAGTATAAATCACACCAAAGGAGGGAGCGTGGGTACGTACAACGGCCTGGTTTATGGACTCCTCCAGATCTTCCTTGGATATCACAACGCCATCGTCATCACTGACTGCAGACTCGGTAGAACTAGGCTCCGGGGTAACCTGAAGTACGGGATACAGATGGGTGGCATCAGTACAGGCAGGCTGTGAATTGGCTATGGATCGCGGTACCTCGGCCGGCCTCTCCTCCGAAACTGGTTCGGGAGTCTGTGCGTTACCGGAGCTTGAGTTATGAACATCGACGGTGCAGCAGGGAAGTTATTACCGGCTCAGCGGCGACGGGCTCTGGAGCAGGTTCCTCCTTGACTGCCTGGGCGACCTCCACGTGCTCCTTCGGAGCGGGATGAGCATGTTTCTTTTCGTTGCCCGAGGACAATATCCAGGCAATCTAGTGTCATATATCCGGTGCTTATAAGCTCACAGTCACGTCTCCGGAAGGTAAACGCGTCATAACTCACAGTCGGAACGAAAATCAACCCGGAACCGATCTAACCACAGCATGAGAAAGACACAAAAGAACCGAGAAATTATTTCAGCCAAAACGTAGTGGGGGGCGTGTGAAAGGGAACGCACGATCCATGGTAAGTCACTGGACTGTGTTGACGGTGACGCGGTGGTGGCCATTCCGCGCCTTCCGCTGGCTCGGAACGCGGTTTGTGAAGACCTGAAGCCGGAACGGAAGGCGGGGGTAAGGTAACGGGCTGCTCGCGAGGCCATTTTTGAATTTTTGTTGGGAGGGAGTGGTGAGGGGGAGTTGAGGTTGTTTAGTTGGAGGATGGAATTGAGGAGAAACCGTGAGCTTAACCTCTCCTCCCTTCCGAACGGGTTCGGGAACCGCCGGAGTCGGAAAAAGTGCCTTGATGAAAATGACATCATCCGTAGCAACGCGGACGCGATGCGATGCGCTCGGTTGAGAACGCAGGCTCACGAGAGAAACCACAGTGCAGAGAGTGGTGGTCAGTGATTGGTATTCTTAAGCAGACCACGTCTGGTTCACATCGTATTCACCGCGCCTATTTCCAGTTTACGTAATCAACTGCTGGGTTAACTTCCTACCGCCACAATCGCAATGGCGCCAGTATTAACCACCAGGTCCACACCCACACCCATGGGGGAAATCGAGCAAGCCTTGCACCTGACCGCAGACAAGATATTATCCGACCAGAATTATGAGGAATCCTTTTCCTTTTATCGCTTTTGGTTCGATACAGGAGTAGCTTATGGGCAAATATCCCCCCACCCCATTTTTTACACCATCTGGAATCGCAAATCGACAGGTTCGATAGACCCCAGATCCGGCAAACTCATCCACCCGACTGCTCACTCGATCCTTCGTTTCGTGACCGATGCCGAGTCAGATCAAATTTTCGCCCCACACGTCTCCGGGCTGCGAAGTCGTCTCTGCACAAGCACACTCCAAGAATTCTTCAACACTAATCTGGAAGGCGTACGGGGCAGAGAAGGCAATATGACGTGGAGCGGAGAGACCAATTTCTACACAGGTGTTAATCTCGTAGCGCTCTGGGCCAACGTCGGATGTGTCGAGGAAGCCGTGATCAGGAATCGCATCCTGCAGTCTCTGATATCTCACCCGAAACTATATGATCACCAGGCGGACGCACTTATCATCCTGTTCAAACTGGCAGGTGCGACATTTGAGGTGTACGCTGACCCTTCAGTCGTCGACCGCTGCTTCGAGCGTCTCAAGGGTCACTACGGGCACGATACGGTCAAGGGTAAACTCGTACAGGTGTGTGCATCGCCCGATAAAAGGTGGCCATCGGGCTGACACAAATTTTCAGGAAGTGGTTGAGCTACGGGAGCATAACTGGGAGGGTCTTCCTCCCCCACCTGTATTCACCGCAGGAGAACCAAAGCAGGCCGGCGTGAACCAGAATGATCCCGCTGCGACTCCAGTTGCCACATCCCTGGGACTTCCCAACAGAGATATAGAACCTCCTCAACCCCCTCCACCCGAACCAATCACGACCCCGGAGACGGACACGGTTCCTAGATCTCCTGTCGCTCACTCTCCGTCCATCAGCATCTCCGCTCTGTCCGACTTCACAATCGCAGATACCTCTGACGACGAGTCCCCCATCGACCCTACGGCCATAACCCTCCATGACACCTTCTACCTTGATGACGGGAGCATCGAAGTGTTGTGTGGCAACACCCTATTCCGAGTCCACGCCAGTGCCTTGTCATTCCACTCTGCTGTGCTCGGTCAGATGTTCGCGAAATCGAAGCTTGCGACCGCGGAATCACCCAATGGTTGTCCGCGCATCGTGTCTTCGGACACGGCCACGGACTTTGCCACACTTCTCAAGGTCATATATCTCCCAGAGTATACTACCCCTCCCCTCTGCAGGTCAATAGTTCCGTTGACTCCTTCGTCTACAGATTCCCCGAATGGAATGAAGCACCGGACTTCAGCACATTTTCATCTCTCCTCCGAATCACGGCAAAGTACCAGATGCCCACCGTCCGGTCTCGGGTACTCAAAGTCATCCGTGATGCATATCCGGTCACCTTCGAGGGCCTCGATCCTTCCAAGGCGCTCGGAGAGAATGTCTTTAGCAGGCCAACTCCTCACCCGAACGCAGTTCTCAATCTGTTCGTCCAACAGAACCTCACATCCGCGCTGCCGATGGCATACTACATGGCCGTCCGGAGGGGTCCGGGGTCGTTGTTAGATGACCGCCTCCCGGCAAGTGCACGATTACCCCCAAAAATACTTCAAGCAGCAATAACGGGATTATTTGTGCTCCGTGGAATGGAACTCAAGGAGACCCGTCGGTTGATATTTGGACCAAAGGGTTCCCGGTACTGTTCCCGGCCGAATTGCCCCTCGTGCTACCCACCGGGTCAAGGATTTTCGGAAGCCCACCACAAGATCGCTGACCGAATTGCGGATTCTGTCGAACTTCACTCTGGGACGAAGTTGTTGCAGGTTCTTTCGCTAAGGGAGATTTGTGGAGATGATGGTTTGGGGTTTTGTGAGGGCTGTGTGAAAGCGTGGGAGGCCGGGCATGCGGATGTGAGGAAGAAGGCTTGGGCTGCGTTACCGGATGTATTTGGGTTGAAGGTCTGAATCCTTGTTCGGAGGTTGGCGTCGGGCGTCGTACGTCCGCGAATGTATTGTTTAGGTGTCATTTTTTCGTCTGCTCTCAGTTTGCTTTCTTTCCTGTATTTTGGAGATTAGTTTCCCCCAGGATGAATTTCGAAACAGAGGGGAAGCACAAACTTAACCTCTTCCTTCTTCCCGGGCGTTTGGCGACTGCCAGAGTTTGAAAGGGGTCTGAGGAGAATCAAAATAATGTCATTCGCAACGGTGCTTGCTCCTGTTAGCCCGTTTGATGGTGTGTTTGGATGCACTTACGTAACCACCAAGACTTCCTCTTGTGCCGCCACAATCGCCATGGTACAGATCCAGGCAGTCTTGGATAAAACAATCGCCGGGTTATCCGACCAGAATTACGAACAATCGTTTGCCTCTCTTCGTCTTTCATTCGAGGTTGCAAATACTCATTCCACAATCCCCCCTGACGCCATCCTGCATGCGCTCCAGAGGTACTACACAAGGAGGAGATTTCCAGCAAATCTTACCGACCCAACTCTTCATCTGATCCTCCGTTTTGCCGTTGATGCAGAGTCGGACCATATCCTTGGCCCGTACAGTACCGAACTTCGAAGTCGCCTCTGCCTAGATGCTCTACGATCCTTCTTCAACGCTGAGTTAGAAGTGGAGTGGGTCCAACAACATCGGTACACGTTCCCTTTTGCAGATGCCAATCTCATCGCACACTGCATTAATCTCGGATACGTGGACGAAGCTGTGATCCGTAAACATATTCTCCAATCGCTTATCTCCAACTCGACACTGCACAATCACCAAGTACACGTGCTCGTCATGATGTTCAAAATAGCAGGGGCCACACTAGCAGCATATGTTGATCCTACAGTGATCGACCGCTGCTTTGAGCTTCTCAAGGGCCCCCGCAATATTCATTGGCCGAAGGAGGAGCTGATACAGGTGAACACGCTCTCTATGAAGGGAGAAACATCGAAACTGAGACGAAATTGCAGGAGGTCATTGAGCTACGGGAGCGTGGCTGGAAGGCTCTTCCTCCCCCACCCGTATTCACCGCAGGAGGACCAAAGCAGACCGGTTTAAACCAGAATGATCCCGCCGCAACTCCCGTCGCCACGTCTTTAGGATTTCCCAAAAGTGATTTTGAACCTTGCATTCCTCAACCCCTTCCACCCGAACTAATGGCGATCCCAGAGATGGACACAGTTCCTGGATCTCTTGTCGCTCACTCTCCGTCCATCAGCATCTCCGCTCTGTCCGGCTTAACAATCGCGGATACCTCTGACGACGAGTCCCTCCTAGGCCCTACGGCCGTAACCCCCCATGACACCTTCTATCTTTATGACGGGAACACAGAAATTTTGTGTGGCAACACCCTATTCCGAGTCCACGCCAGTACCCTGTCATTCCACTCTGCTGTGCTCGGTCAGATGTTCGCGAAATCGAACCTTGCGACCGTGGAATCACCCAACGGTTGTCCGCGCATCCTGTCCTCGGACACGGCCATCGACTTTGCCACACTTCTCAAGGTCATATATCTCCCAGGGCATGTTACCATACCCCTCTACAGATAAATAGTTCTGGTGACCCCTTTATCTACAGATTCCCACAACGGAACAAAGTGCCGGATTTCATCACATTCTCATCCCTCCTCCGAATCACGGCGAAGTACCAGATGTCCACCGTCAGGTCTCAGATACTCGGAGTCGTCCGCTGTGCGTACCCGGAGACCTCTGAAGGTCTCGATCCTTCCAAGGCGCTCGGAGAGAACGTCTTCAGCGGACCAACTCCCCACCCAAATGCAGTCCTCAACCTGTTCATCCAACAAAACCTTACATCGGCGCTACCACTGGCGTACTACATGGCAGTTCGGAGGGGCCCGGACTCGTTGTTGGACGAATGCCTCCCAGCCAGTGCACGATTGGCCCCAAAAATTCTGCGAGTGGCAATGAAGGGATTGATTGTGCTCCGTGAGATGGAGCTCAAGGAAACACACAATTTGATCCTCGGACCGAAAGGCCCTCACCGTTCCTCGCCCAAGTGCTCTTCGTGTGACGTAGTGGGTCCAAGAGTGTCGGAGGCGCATCAGAAGGTTATCGATCAGATCACGAATTCCTCTCGGTTTGGGACAAAACTTTTACAGGTCCTCTCATTGAGTGACATCTGTGGTGGTGATTATCATGGGTTTTGTGAGAGCTGTGTGAAGGAGTGGGAGTATGGGCATGCGGAAGTGAGGAAGAAGGCTTGGACCGCGTTGCCGGGTGTGTTTGGGCTGGGGGCTTGAACTCGTCGAGAGTTTGGCGTCAAGTAGCATTGAGTATTTTGAATCTATCGTTTCAATGGCTGATTTACGATGTATTCTGCGACCTCGTTTGTATTTTAGGGATTCACCCTCGTACTTATATATCTCAGGCGGCAACTCCCAGCGTCATTACACATGTCCAGTCTCAATGTCCGACCACAAGCGATACCGGGGAAGAGATTCGCTTATCATAATTCTCTTCGCACAAGCCCTTGACGGTCATATGGCTGAGGCCGAGTCCCGCGGAGATTCGACATCGAGATTGCCGGCCCGGAACGCGGTTTGCGAAGATCTGAAGCGGGAACGGAATGTGGGGGAGGGGAGTAGATTGTTCGTGAGGTCTTTTTTATTGGGAGCGAGTGATGGGAGAGAGTTGAGGTTGTTCAGCTGGAGAACGAAACTGAGGGGAAATCATAAGCTTATTTGATCTCCCTTCCGAACGGGTTCAAGAACCGCCGGAGGGAAAAGTGCCCAAGGGATGATGGAAATGACATCATCCGAGTAGCAACGCGGACGCGATACGATGCGTTCGGTTGAGAACGCAGGCTCACGAGGGAAACCACAGTGCAGAGAACGGTGGCCAGTGACTGGTATTCTCAAGCAGACCACGCCTGGTTCACATCGTATTCACCACGTCTGTTTCCGGTTTATGTAATCAGCTGCTGGGTTCACTTTCCTACCGCCACAATCGCAACCATGGGCCCGGGGGAAATCCGAAGATGCGGACTCACGGGAACACTCCACCGTTCACTTACGTAACCACCAAGACTTCCTCTCGTGCCGCCACGATCACAATGCTATCCGTCCAGACAATCTTGGGGACAACAATCGCCGGATTATCCGACCAGAACTACGAACAATCGCTCGCCTTTCTTCGTCTTTGGTTTGAGATTGGACAGGCTCATTCTACAATCCCCCCTGACGCCATCCTGCGTGCGCTCCAGACGTACTACAGAAGGAACAACTTTCCAGCCAATCTCGCCGACCCAACTCTTCACTTGATCCTCCGTTTCGCCGGTGATGCAGAGTCGGACCATATTCTTGCCCCACACAGTATCGGGCTTCGAAGTCGTCTCTGCGCAGAGGCTCTCCAACAGTTCTTCGACACTGGTATATTAATGGTGTACGGCCAACAAAATTGGTGCAATTTCCCCTTCGCAGATGCCAATTTCATCGCACACTGTATTAACCTCGGATGGGTGGAGGAAGTTGTGATCCGTAATCGCATTCTCCAATCACTTATCTCCCGCTCGACACTGTACAATCACCAGGTATATGTGCTCGTCATGTTGTTCAAAACAGCAGGGGCCACACTCGCAGCATATGCCGATCCTACAGTAGTCGATCACTGCTTTGAGATTCTCAAGGGCCCCCGCAATTCTACTTGGCCGAAGGTGGAACTGATCCAGGTGAACACGCTCTCTATGAAGGGAGAAGCATTGAAACTCAGACGAAATTACAGGAGGTCATTGAGCTACGAGAGCGTGGCTGGGAGGGTCTTCCTCCCCCACCTGTATTCAAAACCTGGAAGCCAAAACCGACTAGCACGGAAGAGAAAGACCCTGCTGCGACTCCAGTCGTCACTTCTCTGGGACTTCCCAACAAAGATCCTGAACCTCAGGTCCCGGATCCCCCTCAACTTGAGTCGGCCGCTACCTCAGAGACGGATACCATTCCTGGACCTCCCGTCGTTCAGTCTCCATCCATCAGCATTGCTAGCTTGTCCGACTTCACAATCGCGGATACTTCCGATGACGAGTCCCCCCTTGACCCCGCAGTTATAACCCCCCATGACACCTTCTACTTCGAGGACGGGAGTGTCGAAGTGTTGTGTGGCAACACTCTATTCCGCGTCCATGCTGGCATATTGTCACTCCACTCTCCTGTGCTCGGTCAGATGTTCGCGAAAGCGAACCTGGCTGCCGCAGAATCACCCAACGGTTGTCCGCGCATCGTGTCCTCGGATACAGTCGCAGATTTCGCTACACTTCTAAAGGTCATATGTCTCCCAGAGTATGTCACTCCACCCCTCTGCAGGCCAAGCGCTCCGCTGACTCCTTTGTCTACAGATTCCCTGAATGGAATGAAGCACCGGACTTCAGCACATTCTCATCTCTCCTCCGAATCACGGCAAAGTACCAGATGCCCACCGTCCGGTCTCGGATACTCAAAGTCATCCGCGGTGCATATCCGGTTACCTTTGAGGGCCTTGATCCTTCCAAGGCACTCGGAGAGAACGTCTTCAACAGACCGGTTCCCCACCCGAACGCGGTACTCAATCTGTTCGTCCAGCAAAACCTGACATCCGCGCTGCCGATGGCATACTACATGGCGGTTCGGAGGGGCCCAGACTCGTTGTTGGACGAATGTCTCCCAGCGAGCGCACGGTTACCCCCAAAAACTCTTCGGGTAGCAATGAAGGGATTGTTTGTGCTCCGTGAGATGGAGCTCAAAGAGACCCGTCGGTTGATATTTGGATCGAAGGGTTCCTGGTCCTGTTCCAGACCGAATTGCCCCTCGCGCAACCCAACAGGTCCAGGATTTTCAGAAGCACACCACGAGATCGCTGACAGAATTGTGGATTCCGTCGAACTTCACTCTGGGACGAAGTTGTTGCAGGTCCTCTCACTGAGGGAGTTTTGTGAAGGTGATGGTTTTGGGTTTTGTGAAGGCTGTGTGGATGCATGGGAGGCCAGGCATGCAGATGTGAGGAAGAAGGCTTGGGCTGCGTTGCCGGATGTGTTCGGGTTGAAGGTTTGAATCATTGTTTGGGGTTTGGCGTCAAGCGTTGTCCATTCACGAACATATCGTTTGGGTGCTGGTTTATCGTCCGCTTTTCGTTTGCTTTGTTTTCTGTATTCTGGAGATCGGTTTCCCCCAGGATGAATTTCGGAACTGAGGACAAGCACAAGCTTAACCTCTCCCTTCCGGATGACTTCCCAGGCGTTTGAGGTGTTTGTCACGCTCGTTTGGTCGGGCCGGACACAACGGATTTTTACGGCTGAGGGAGTGGATGAAGGGCTTCAATTGGTAAATGACGGTCGGGAAAGGGCAATAACCTGATTTCTCCGGGGTAGGATCAGGTAGTGAATGAGACGTTCGTTTCCGTTGATGATGAAATAACCACCAAACTCCTCGGGCTCCTCGTGGTGAGCCACGAGCTCAGCAGACGACATGGAGCGGAGATTGCACCGGACGGACTGGAGGTATGTGAGATATGCTACAAGATGACCGGAACTTGGTACGCACCCGAACCATGATCGGGACTAGACCACAGTCCCGCATAGTTGAGGTCCCGCATAGTTGAGCGGACAACTTCACCATGATTTTCTATTTGCCAGCAAATTTTGACGGACATTCGTCCTCTGTATGAGGTCAACCGTTCCCCTGCCTGCAAGGATACTGATGAGGTTTGGATGTATCCCTCAGCCGACATATGTGGCAGACCTCTGGGGGGAACACCCTATGTTCCTTTGCTGTTTTATCCTTGTCTGAAACCATTGGCCGAGCTATCGTGGCCTGCTCGATCCAAACTGGCACCCGTTCCATTCAGTGTACGGTATATCTGGATAAACGCAACAAACTCACTGCGCATACGAGTACCCCAGGTTTTCTCACCACCCTCCTCGCCAGAAACGCCAGTTCCACGAAAAACTACGCGTTCGCCAACATCTTTCAAAGCGAGAGATAGCAGTCCTTTACCGTCCCATCACTAAGGGGTAATCCAGAATTGTCGAAGAAGGCGTTGAAAGATTCGAGATGGGGGGTGACGAACTCGTTTAAGATGGGGACCGATGCTCCATTTTGTGGAGGGTGTCTGAACAACCTCTCCCTCTTTAACGTCTCAAAGGTGCTCGGCATTAAAAAGAAATCAAAAGTGATCGAAATCCAGAAAACCTCGAAAGTGATGGTCGCGGAGTCGGAAAGTATTTGAAACTCCGAACCGGGTCAGCCACACTCATTGCTCAACGACAAGAGACGCTGCCTCAAATACTTGACACTAACCCGTGTCCTGGACCACCAGATTCTCGCGATTGCTCATCATGTTCGGTTCAAACTGGGCAGCTCAACAGCAAGGTCAGCCTGGCGGATCAGCCTTTGGCCAGCCGGGAAATTTTGGTCAGACTGGGGGTGCGTAATTTCGCGTATCGCGCGTTTATTCTCTTTATTTTTTACTTGGACCGAACAGCGTTTGGCCAGACTACAGGAGCATTTGGTCAACAGCAGCCACAGCAGCCACAACCCCAACAACAGCCTGCCGCCAATCCTATGTTCGGTGGCTTTGGTACAAATCCTAGCAGAACCCAGACGACTGGTTTCAGCACGACGGGTGAGTGGACTCGAGATCTCGTGCATCAATCGACTTCAAACTCATCCTCATCTCATCAGGTGGAGCATTTGGTCAAACACCGTCAAACACTGCGAGCGTGTCCGGCGCCCGAAAACCTACCACTGGTTTCGGCACCACCGGAGCCTTTGGTTCAACTGGGATGAAGAACATCCAGACAGTCTTGGATAAAACAATCGCCGGGTTATCCGACCAGAACTACGAACAATCGTTCGCCTTTCTTCGTCTTTGGTTTGAGATCGCACACACTTACTCCACAATCCCCCCCAACGCCATCCTGCATGCGCTCCAGACGTACTACAGAACGAGGAGCTTCCCAGATAATCTCATCGACTCAGCTGCTCACTTGGTTCTCCGTTTTGCTGGTGATGCAGAGTCGGACCATATCCTTGCCCCGCATAGTACCGGGCTTCGAAGTCGCCTCTGCACGGATGCTCTCCGGGTAGTTTTCGACACTGACCTAGCGGTGATGTACAATCAATACAGCTGGACCAGTTCCTACTTTACCGATGTCAATATCATCGCACACTGTGTTAACCTCGGATGGGTGGAGGAAGCTGTGATCCGTAATTACATTCTCCAATCACTTATCTCCCACCCAACGCTGTCCGGTCACCAAGTATATGCGTTCGTCATTTTGTTCAAAACAGCAGGGGCCACATTCGAAACATACGCTGATCCTACGGCGATCGACCGTTGCTTCGAGATTCTCAAGGGCCCCCGCAATCAGCTTTGGCCGAGGGAGCAACTAATACAGGTGAACGCTCTCTGTGTGAAGGGAGTAACATTGGAACTGAGACGGAATTCTAGGAGGTCATTAAGCTGCGGGAGCGTGGCTGGGAGGGTCTTCCTCCCCCACCTGTATTCAAAACCTGGGAGCCAAAACCAACTGGTGCGGACGAGAAAGACCCTGCTGCGACTCCAGTTGTCACATCCCTGGGACTTCCCAACAGAGATATAGAACCTCCTCAACCCCCTCCACCCGAACCAATCACGACCCCGGAGACGGACACGGTTCCTGGATCTCCCGTCGCTCACTCTCCGTCCATCAGCATCTCCACTCTGTCCGACTTCACAATCGCAGATACCTCTGATGACGAGTCCCCCCTCGACCCTACGGCCACAGCCCTCCATGACACCTTCTACCTAGATGACGGAAACATCGAAATTTTGTGTGGCAGCGCCCTATTCCGAGTCCACGCCAGTACCTTGTCATTCCACTCTGCTGTGCTCGGCCAGATGTTCGCGAAATCGAACCTTGCGACCGCGGAATCACCCAACGGTTGTCCGCGCATCCTGTCCTCGGACACGGCCGCGGACTTTGCCACACTTCTCAAGGTCGTATATCTCCCAGTGTATGCCACCCTACTCCTATGCCGATCAGTCGTTTTGTTGACTAGGCGCTTCTGTCGACAGATTCCCTGAACGGAACAAAGTACCAGACTTCACTACATTCTCATCCCTCCTCCGAGTCACGGCGAAGTACGAGATGCCTGCCGTCCGGTCCCAGATACTCGAAATCATACGCGATGCATATCCAGTGACCTTCGAGGGCCTTGATCCCTCCAAGGTGCTCGGAGAGAACGTGTTCAGCGGGCCGACTCCTCACCCGAACGCAATCCTCAACCTGTTCGTCCAACAGCGACTCATATCCGCACTACCGATGGCATACTATATGGCAGCTCGAAGAGGGTTAAATTCGCTGATGGACAGACGCCTACCGCGGAGCGCCACGTTGTCTCCGGAAATCCTTCAGACTGCAATCAGAGGACTGATGGAGTTTCGTGAGATGGAGCTCAAAGCGACCCATAACTTGATCTTTGGATCAAAGGATTCCAGGTCCTGTTCCCGACCGAATTGCTCCTCACGCAACGCAGCGGGTCCAGGAGTTTCGGAGGCACGCCAGAAGATCGTTGATCGGATCGTGGGTTCCGTTCACTCTGGGACGAAGTTATTGCAGGTCCTCTCATTGAGGGAGGTTTGTGGAGGTGATTGTCTCGGGTTTTGTGAGGACTGTGTGAGAGGGTGGGAGTCTGGGCACGCGGGTGTGAGGAAGGGAGCTTGGGTTGTTTTGCCGTATGTGTTTGGGTTGAAGGGTTGACGTTGAATCCTTGTTTGGTGTAGAGCGTTGTCCGTTCACGAATGTTTTGTTTGGCTGACTATCTTTTCGTCTGCCTTCCATCTCTGTGTTTTTATGACTGGTTTTCCTCGGAGTGAATTTCGAATCCGAGGGGACGCACGAAGCAAACTACTAGACTTCTCTTCCGAACGACTCTGAGTCCTTGCACGTTTGGGAACTACCAGAGTTGGAAAGTGCCCGAGGGAGAGTCGAAACGATGTCATCTGCGACGGTGATTGCTGCTATTTCGTGGTGCATTTAGTCAGGGGTGCAGGCACTCGATAGGAACCACGGCACAACGAATACAAACCCGGAGGCGGGCCGAGGGAATGCGCACGTCGCGTCGCTCGCTTACGTAACCACCAAGGTTTCCTCTCGTACCGCCACAATCGCAATGAGGCACATCCAGGCAGCCTTGAATAAAACAATCGCCGGGTTATCCGACCAGAATTACGATCAATCGCTCGCATTTGTTCGTCTTTGGCTTGAGATTGGGCAGACTCATTCCGTACTCCCCCCTGACGCCGTCCTGGGTGCGCTCCGGGCGCACAGATCGACGGAACTTTCAGATTACAGTCCCATCGACCCAACTGCCCACTTGATCCTTCGTTTCGCCAGTGATGCGGAGCCGGACCAGATCGTTGTTCCGCACAGCATCGGGCTTCGGAGTCGCCTCTGCGCAGAGACTCTCCAACAATTCTTCGACACTGATCTAGGAATCGTATACAGCCAATGTGGTTGGGACTATTCCTACTTTGGACTCGTCAATCTCGTCGCACACTGTATTAACCTCGGATACGTGGACGAAGCCGTGATCCGTAGTCACATCCTCCAGTCGCTCATCTCCCACTCGAAACTACACAATCACCAGGCGTACGCACTCTTTATTCTGTTCAAAATAGCAGGGGCCACATTCGCAGCGTACACTGATCCCACAGTGGTCGATCGCTGCTTTGAGCTTCTCAGGGTCCCTCGCGATTGGCCGAAACAGGAACTGATCCAGGTGAACGCGCTCTCTGTGAAGGGAAAAACATTAGGACTAAGAAAAAATTACAGGTGGTCATTGGGCTACGGGAGCGCGGCTGGGAGGGTCTCCCTCCCCCGCCCGTATTCAGAACCTGGAATCAGAAACCGACTGGCACGGACGGGGGGGACCCTGCTGCGACTCCAGTTGTCACCTCCCTGGGACTCCCAAACAGAGATCCTGAACCTCAGATCCCACAGCCCCCACAACTCGAGTCGGTCGCTACCTCAGAGCCAGACACGGTTCCTGGATCCCCCGTCACGCAGTCTCCGTCCATCAGCATTGCCAGCCTGTCCGACTTCACAATCGCAGATACCTCCGATGACGAGTCCCCCCTCGACCCCACGACTATAACCCCCCACGACGCCCTGTACTTTGAGGATGGAAATGTGGAAGTGTTGTGTGGTAACACCCTATTCCGCGCACATACCAGCGTCTTGTCACTCCACTCCCCCGTGCTCAGTCAGATGCTCGTGAAATCAAACCTGGCTACTGCAGAATCACCCAACGGCTGCCCCCGTATTCCATCCTCGGACACGGCCACGGATTTTGCTTCACTCCTAAAAGTGATATATCTCCCAGGGTATGTTACTCTGTTTCTATGTCGACGAATTGTTCCACTGAGGACCTCTGTTTACAGATTCCCCGAACGGAATAAAGTGCCGGACTTCTCCGCGTTCTCATCCCTCCTCCGAATCACGGCAAAGTACCAGATGCCTAACATCCGGTCCCAGATACTCGAAGTCATCCGCGATGCATATCCAGTGACATTCGAGGGCCTTGATCCTTCCAAGGCGCTCGGAGAGAACGTTTTCAGTGGCCCAGCTCCTCACCCGAATGCAGTCCTCAACCTTTTCGTCCAACAGAAGCTCACATCCGCGCTGCCAATGGCATACTATATGGCGGTCCGGAGGGGTCCTGACTTGTTGATGAATTCACGCTTTCCAGCAAATGCACGGTTGGCCCCAGAAATCCTCCAAGTGGCCATAAAGGGTCTAATCGCACTTCGTGAAATGGAGCTCAAGGAAACCCACCGTTTGATCCTCGGACCGGTATTTCCTCACTCCGCCTCGTCCAAGTGCCCTTCAGGCGACATAGTGGGTCCAAGAGTGTCGGAGGCGCACCAGAAGGTTATCGATCGGATCACGGATTCCTGTCGGTCTGGGACAAGACTGTTGCAGGTCCTCTCGTTGGGTGACATTTGTAGTGGTGATTGCGATGGATTTTGTAACAGCTGTGTGGAGGAGTGGGAGTATAGGCATGCGGAGGTGAGGAAGAAGGCTTGGACCGCGTTGCCAGATATGTTTGGCTTGAGGGCTTGATTTCGTGTCGAGAGTTTAATGTAAAACGGTAGCATTGAGTGTTTTGAATCCATCGCTTGGTAGATTTACGATGAGTGTTCTGCGACCTCATTTGTACTTTAGGGATTTACTCTCGTACTCATATATATCTCAGGTGCCGATTCCCAGTGTCATCATACATGTACAGTCTTAACTTCTAGCCACAAGTGATACAGGGAAAGAGATTTGCATACCATACGGATCCGGACAAGCCTCTGATGATCAGGTGGCTGAGAGCCTCGCGAAGATTCGACATCAAAATCGCCGGCCCGGAATGCGATTTGTGAAGATCTGGAGCCGGGACGAAAGTCGGGGGAAAATGGTGGGAGAAATTGAGTTGAAGTCGTTTTGCTGAAGGGCGAAATCAAAGGGAAGCCATGGGCTTAACCCTCTCCCTTCCAAACAGTTTCTCGGATGTTCGGGAACCGCCTGAGTCGGAAAAGAGAGCCAGAGGGGTGACGAAAATGGCATCGTTCGTAACTGGCACGCTTGCTGCTGTTTCGCGTTGTGCTCGGTCGAAGATACGGGTTTTCGAGAGAAACCACAGCGCGGGGAGTGGTGGGCGGGCTCCGGTTCACATCACGATTCCCGCGCCTGTTGCCCATTTACGTGATCCCCCACGTTCGCTCTCTAACCGCCACAATCGCGATGGCGTACATCGAGAAGTCCTTACACTCAGCGGTCTGGAGAATATTTGCCGATCAAAACTACGAACAATCATTCGCATTTTATCGCCTTTGGCTCGATATACAACAAACTTATCGCCAAGTCCCCTCTGACCCAACCTTGGATAAGATCTGGAACAACAGAACAACGAGGTCGATGATTGTGCCTGCAAACGGTAAACTCATCCACTCGACAATTCACTTGTTCCTTCGCTTCGCGGGTGATGCAGAGGCGGATTACGTTATTGGCCCACACACTCCAGGACTGCAAAGCCGCCTCTGCGCCAAGAGTCTCGAAGAATTCTTCGGCCATAATATGGACATCGCGTGGTACAACGAAAACGGTTGTAGTCACAGTCTCGCGGGAGAGTACTACGCAGACGTTAATCTCGTTGCACACTGGGCCAATCTTGGACGGGTGGGGGAATCTGGGATCCACAATCACATCCTCCAGTCGCTTATATCTCATGCGGAACTGCACGATCACCAGGCGGATGGACTCATCATCCTGTTCAAACTGGCAGGTGCAACATTTGAGGCATACGCCGATTCTTCGGTCGTCGACCGCTGCTTCGAGCTCATCAAGGGCCACTATAGTCCTGATTCGGTGAGAGGGAGACTAGTACAGGTGTGTGTCCTGCCCAGCGGAAAGCGGTCATCGGGCTAACACGAATTTCCAGGAGGTGGTTGAATTACGGGAGCGTGGTTGGGAGGGTCTCCCTCCCCCGCCCGTATTCAGAACCTGGAATCCGAAACCAACCAGCACGGACGAGAAAGACCCTGCTGCGACTCCAGTTGTTCCATCCTTGGGACTTCCGAACAAAGATCCTGAACCCCAGATCCCGGATCCCCCTCAACTCGAGCCGGTGGCTGTCTCAGAGCCAGAAACTACTCCCGGATCCCCTGTCACTCAGTCTCCGACCATCAGCATCGCAAGCCGACTTCACAATCGCAGATGCCTCTGATGACGAGTCCTCCCACGACCCCGCAACCGTAACCCCCCACGACAACTTCTACCTTGATGAGAGGAGCGTCGAAGTTTTGTGCGGCAACACGCTTTTCCGTGTCCACGCCAGTACCTTGTCGTTCCACTCTCCTGTTCTCAGCCAGATGTTCGCGAAATCGAACCTCGAAACCGCGGAATCACCAAACGGCTGTCCCCGCATTCTGTCCTCGGACACAGCCACGGACTTTGCCACGCTTCTCAAGGTCATATATCTCCCGGTGTATGCTACCCTACCCTTGTACCGATCAATCAGTTTGTTGACCCCCTCATCTACAGATTCCCTGAACGGAATAAAGCCCCAGATTTCACGACATTCTCATCCCTCCTCTGAATGACAACAAAGTACCAGATGCCCGCTGTCCGATCTCAGATACTTGAAGTCGTCCGCGATGCATACCCGGAGACCTTCGAAGGCCTTGATCCTTCCAAGACCCTTGGAGAGAGTGTTTTCAGTGGTCCGACCCCTCACCCAAACACGGTCCTCAACCTGTTCGTCCAACAGAACCTCACGTCTGCACTGCCGATGGCATACTACATGGCGGTTCGGAGGGGCCCAGAATCACTGATGGGCAGACGTCTCCCGACAAGCGCAAGATTGCCCCCCGAAACACTTCAGGCCACGATACAGGGCCTATTTGCGCTCCGTGAGATGGAGCTCAAGGAGACCCATCGTTTGATCTTTGGGTCGAATCCTCCCCGGTCCTGTTTGCGGCAAACATGTCCTTCACGCAACACGACGGGTCCAAGAGCTTCGGAAGCACACCAGAAGATGGTTGACCGACTCGTGGATTCTGCCAACTCTGGGACGAAGTTATTGCAGGTCCTCTCGTTGAGGGAGGTTTGTGGGGGTGATTCTCTTGGGTTTTGCGAGGGCTGTGTGGAAGCGTGGGAGGCCAGGCATGCGGATGTGAGGAAAAAGGCTTGGGTTGCGTTGCCGGATGTGTTTGGGTTAAAGCTAAGGCTTGAACTCGCTTGAAGAGTTCGATGTCGGGCATTGACCGTTCACGAAAGTGTCGTTTGACTGTCTGCTTTTGTCTGCTTTCTTTTTCTGTACAGTATATTTTTAAAATCGGTTTCAGCCCGAAATCGAATCGTCACCAAGACCTGGATTCGGTCCCACGCATATAACCCGGTAACTCTGTCTTGACCCAAAGGTTCCCTTGTTCCCTATTCGGGTATTTGAGATTTCAGTGTGACGCGGAGATGCGCATCCGTCAACGACGGAAGAGATCACGAATCCACGCGGTTTGTGAATCCTGAAGCTCTGAAGCCAAAACCAGACACCGGGGTAAGGTAACCAGTTGCTCACGAGGTCTTTGCTGGGAGGCGATAGCGAGGGACGATTGGGGCAGTTTAGCTGGAGGGTGAAATTTGAAATCGAGCGTCAGAGGGAAAGTCAAAAGGGTGTCATCCGCAACCATGCTCGCTGCTCCACTATGTACGTGGTCGAGGATGCGAATTCTCGGTAAAAACAGCAACGCAGATAGTGGCTGGCGATTGGTGACTACCTTCGACTTGTTTTTCAGGGATTTTCCCTCCAACTTAGCTCAAAAGCTGGTTCCCAGTATCGTCGCGCAAGTAGC
>Ga0307513_10004809_pt1 | contig 17941 bp, 20 predicted proteins | sample 15_EM_MG_FD_202174 | JGI IMG/M metagenome (GOLD analysis project Ga0307513, IMG submission 202174) | Populus trichocarpa ectomycorrhiza microbial communities from riparian zone in the Pacific Northwest, United States - 15_EM | ecosystem: Host-associated > Plants > Roots > Unclassified | place... | reverse complement strand
AGGATAACGCAAGAATGGCGACATAGATAACTAAAGTCCGAGGAGTACCGACGCGCAGAGACTCGGAGCGTCGGTACGAAAATTGGAAATAAGAAATATATCCTAAAAAGGAATGTGTTCGTTACACTTTTCTTGTCCCGTCACCCAACTCCCTTGGACCTTGGTAGCTCAGCGCTTAGCGCTCATTATCTGTATCAGCTCGTACCAACATTCTATCTGCACCATCTGCTTCCATAGAGCTTAACCTTTCGGGTGTTCCCAATTTGGCGCCTCCCGCCACAGCGAGCGGAAGTACATCGTTGGCACCGGTTCGTCCTCAATGCTTTTCCGACTACGCAATATCATATTTTTGACAGACATTTCTCCTGGGGAAAGACATCCTGAAGGATGTCGTCCCCAAAAACATGTTTCCGAGCATAACCTATGCATCCCTGCGCGAGCTCCAGAGTCACGAATTTTGTAGACCGGCCAATGTTCCGACGAAGAGAGTGGGTACGACGAGGCGGAGCCAATGGGGGAGAATAATCAAGGAGGACAAAAACGTGTGTGCTTGTCGTCGTTAACATTCTTGAATTTTCATGTCAACTCAATTTCAGGTCTACCCGCCACGGAAGAGGGCAAGATGCAGTTTATCAACGTAGTCATCCCGTTACGTTCCACGCCCTCTCCACCCCCGTTCCATCATTAACTCACCAACCTCCCTCTGCCAGATACGCCACGTCAGCGGCCACCTATACGTGTTCAACGGCGAGCAACAAGCACCTCACCCAGAACTTGGGCCAACAGACCATTCCCAAAAGGTTGTTGGTGTGCGAGGGAGAAAACCCTTACAATACAGCGCAGTTCGACTGGAAAGCAGAGGGGAAGACACCGACGTATGAGTATAACCTTGCAGGCATGTCTTCCCCTAAACATCTCGTTTCCTTGTTTAACCTATCCCACTCCCATTCCTAGTTCCGCAAGATCACCTACCTTTCGACGGCGCCGAGCACGACCCCCCTTATACCACCGACCAGCACCTCATCCAAATCTCGGGAAAAATGACCTTCCTCGACGAGCTGGGGAGCTTGCGGGAGAGGGGGTCTCGTGTGCTTATCCTCAGACAAATGACTCTGGTGCAGGTTATTCTGGAGGATTACTTTCTGTTCGAACACTATAGTAAGTCATTTGTCATTCCTTTCGTTATTCCTTAGTTATTGGCTCCAGAAACTGACCCCAATTCTCCCTTGTAGATTATCGCCGTGTCGAATGGAGGCACCGCGTACCAAGACTATATCGTGGCGGTTGACGGCTATATTGACGCAGCTAGCATTGTTTTTTGTCCCGCCCTTGGACCTTGTTTGGCACTCTCCATATGCTTGCCGCCAGCTGGTCTTCGAGCGCTCACGCCCGGGAACAGATCGCACCAGTGACGATTCGTGAGATGTTCCAATCCCTGTTTAACCAAAATACCATTCGAAAATTTAATCACACTGCCCCACCTTATCGAAACTCACCGGACATACTGTTTCAAACACTCACGATACACAGATCACATTTTCAAAATACATCCTATCTGTACCATCCGCTTCCGTAGAGTTCAACGTTTTGGGTGTTCAAATTTATCGTCACCCGTCTCTCGCTTGTTGCCATTTGAGGTGATTAAGTTGTTGGCACCGGTTCGTCCTCAATGTTTTCCCGAGCACTTACTATCACCTTTGGGACTGGAGAAGGACATCTTCAACGGATGTCCTTCCCATCTTATCCCCGCAACATTGTTTCGGGCACACCCAGCGACCCCCAAGGCCCACGAATGTGGTAAATCCGCCAACGCTCCCACGGAGAGAATGAATACGACGAGGCAGAGCCGATGAGAGAGAATAAGGGAGGAGGACCAAAGGGTGTGTGCTTGTGCTCGTCGGCATTCTGTGAATTTTCGTGCCAACCCAATTTTAGATCTAACCGCCAGAGAAGAGAGCAAGACGCGACTTATAACAGTGGTCATGCAGGTACGTCCTCCGCCTTCTTACCCGTTTTATTCTTAAAATTCCCCCAACGGGACTCTCCCAGCTCCGCAAAGTCAGCGCCGGTCAGCCCTACGCTGACGAGACATACCTGCGTAACCGTGTTGCTAAGTCGTGTCTTTCATTCTCTCTTACCAGTTAAAATTAAAGCGCGCTATGTTGTGGGAGGTATCTCGCCAACAATTTGTCCGGGAGATCGATATCTTTTCTCCAAGTTCCGGCTGAGATGCTCTCCCCCTTCCGTCTCGTTTCCGCTTCTAACATATTCCACTCTGATTGTCACAGGTCCGCAAGGTGCCCTAGCTTTTCGACCGCCGATCCGCCTTACCACCAACCAGCACCTTGTCGAGAACTCGGGAAAATGTACACCCTCGACACTTTGTTAGCGGATCGTGTGTGCTTGTTCTCAGTCAAATGAGTCGGGCGCAGGTTATTCTGGAGGAATAGTGTTTGTTTAAGCACTATAGTTACTCGTTCGTTCGTCTTTCCTTTCGCAGCTTCCTTCATTACCGGCTCCGGAAACTGACTCCAATGCCCCCTTGTTGAGTATTCCCGTATCGAGTACGTCTGAAGACCATACCGCGGCGATTGATGAGTATAATGACGCAGCTAACGTACGTTCTCACTTAGTCGTTGCTTCAGCCCCTCGCTGACTTATATCTCGCTTTGTCTCTGCCAAGTGTTCAGAAGTTGAAGACCATCTTGAAAAGATTAGTGCGTTTCGACCGTCTGTCGATGGTCTAGGCTGGCTTTACTCCATATATCCGTCAGGCTTGGAGGACTGTCTAGATCCACTGTGAATCTTTTTTTTCTAATCGATCTCAGGCTGGAGTTTCCCAATCAGTTCTTCCTGCGGTAAACCAGATACCCCCTGTCCCATGGGATCCAGTTCAACGAAAATTCTTGACGTATTCATGGGGATCTCTTCCAATTGTCGCTGCTCGGCGTGTCTGTACCTCCGTCTCTCTGTTGGACAATCATCGGCTTCGCTTTGGGTCTCTATTATTATATTTTTTTTGGTCTTGATGTGCTTGTTATCCGTGCCTATGTCGCATCAGCTGAGGGCTCGGCCTTTGCGCCTTATTTCTCTCTATTCAAGGGGTGAATTGAACATGGAGGCTCCAGTACCCAAAGTCAATCATTGTTATCAAGCGTAGGTTGATTATTCGTCCAGCAATCCACCCAAATTCATGTGATCCCCTACTATTTGAAGCTACTTTCAAATCTGTTCCCCAACTTCCATAATCTCCTCCTTGACTTTCTGGACCTCTTCCTACTCTTCCTACGACTTAGCTCTCGGCGAGATGAAGAAATTTGCTGAAAGACTCTCGAATTTGTGAAAAGAAGCCTCATCTCATCCCCATATCTTGCCCATTTTTGGAATCTCAAGAGATGGTACTGGTCTTGCACCATCGCTGGTTGTACCATTTTTCCACGGTGGAAATGTAAACGAGTATCTTTCGAATAATCCGGCGGCAAATGTTCTACAACTAGTGAGGAAAACGTAAACTGGCCAGGGTCATCGACCTTTCTGAAGCCAAACTTCTGTACGGTGGTTAAATGGAGTTGCAGCCGGGATCTACCATTTACACTCCTTCGACCCGGCGATTGTACATGGAATTTAAAAAGTTCGTGGAGTACGCCTCCCTCCTTCTACGGCCTCTCTCGTTCATTGACCAGTTCCTTTACATCCAAATATTCTGATTTCAGAGGTCGGAAAGCCGCTTCTCACAGATTTGTGTTTGATAAATCTCCCACTACAAACGATCTGACCATGGAAACACGCGAGAAGGTTTAGATGAAGTGCGGTGGATGGCGCCGGAAGTGGTATCGCCCCCCATTTTCTCATCGGAATCAGATGAAACCGATATCCAGGAGGAAGAAATAACTTCAGATCCATACAAGGTCACACCGGCAAGCGATGTCCACAGTTCCGACATGTTTCGACATGACAGCTCTTGAGGTTCGCCTCTAAGTTCGAACATATATCATTCAATTTTCTAAACCTCCCATTTACTATCTCTTCACTCGCCGTCCCCCTTTTGCAAACCGTAAACACGCCTTTGGAGTCATCGTGGACCTATGTAACGTCAGGCGTGCGTCCCACAAGGCCGAGAACAGCATCAATAACCTGTGCAATCTCCTCTAACATGCCGGGCATCAGGAAAGTTTTGAATCCGTCCCAGAAAAGTATATCGGATGAAATGTGGGACCTTATCACGAAGTGTTGGGCCCATAACCCACGGGAGGGACCAGATACTATAGAGAGTTGGATCAGAGTTCTTCATTTACAGGAGGGTTTCTCTGGGTATGAAAGCGAAGAGCCTAGAAATACGTAGTATAGTTTGTCAAATACGGACGGTTAATTTAGAATGTGTCCTGCGTGTAAGCTATGCACTTACCTTGGACTTTTGATCAATTAGACTGGATGTCTGCTGGAAATGACCCAGTCGGGATTCATGTTGGGATCATTGTTGAGTGAATAAAAGTAGGCGAAGGGTAATCTCGTCTCCCTTTCCACGCTCCATAGACCTTAACAACAAAACGGCATCAGGGACATTCATCTTGTCGATGGGCAAAATTACTGCACCGGGGCCTTACCGTTTACGTGAAGTCTCCTTTCTCCGCCTACGCCGTCTTAGCCATATGAATGCCAACATAAAACGACAGATCAATGATCGTGCTCACCCACGGCACACCGTTGATGCATGGCCTTTGACCCTAGTATGACATCGCATGATAGGCACTCGTAATGAGAAGTCAGGCCATGGCCCAGCATCCAGTTCGGATTTATGTAACGCTCACATTGGCCACCCCTTGGGCAAATTTCAAACGCACAAGAGTTGGCGGTTCATGGGGCGTCAGGTAACCCCCATCTCCCAACATTCCCTTCCAAGCGGTTATCTCGGACGGACCTCTGATGGGTGACTGGGAGCTTGACGGGGGAATTAGGATAAAGCGCGGTAGGGCAATGTTGAGCCTCGAGGTCACACCGAGTCGGGATATCAAGTATGACAAATGAACATTTGATGAACGAGGGTACGCGTACGGATTGGGGCAGTGGGAAGACCGATAAAGCATCAGCAAAACCTGATGACAGGAGTCATGTTGGAACGGCATCCTAAACAGCAACGATGTCACTGATTGATCAGTCATGACGGGGAACTTGCGTTTCGAGCAACTGACCAGCACGGCAATCTCTGGAGCACCCTTTTACTGCTCAAAATGCCATATGACGATGCGATTGGGAAGCTCCTCTGAGATTATCAAACAACTTGCGCGAATCACACGCGCCAATGATCATCAATCATCGAATTGATCACACAGGATCACACTTTCGATGCTTGATCACACTGCGCGAGGCAGTGTCCACTATCCATCCAGCAAAGGAAAATCAGGAGAATTCCTGTATTTGATGGCCGTCCTGCTCCATGACTCTCGTAATGATGAGTTAATATCTAAGTTTGCCCCTGTTCTTGGGTGAGATCAAGGCGAGATTGAACCTTATAAGTCCAAGGTGTCAAAGTGCCAGTCGATGAATACATAAGCAGAGCCTCGAGAAATTTTCCCAAATGTCGTCCTGATATGCCTGACCATCTGAATATTGTTACTGCACAGATAGCGGGCTACTTTATTACATCGGTGCTTTATGGCCTTTACCTTGATACGTTCTTCCGGTGCCTCTATGTTCTCACTAGGTCTAGGTCCGGATGGAAAGGATACTCCGACATAAAATGGGGTCTAGTGGCCGTCACACTCGCCCTATTCATCAATTGCACATTCAACATTTCATTGGCCCTACTGCGTTTCGTCCAACAATTTGCTCTCCATATGGGCCCAGTTGCATGGGTGAATGCTATGGGGGTAATGCAATACTAGAACCCTGATACTCACACCCATCACACTGACATTGACCTTCAAGATCTTCACGGTCTACCTCCAAACCACGATTGGAGGAGCAGTAATGGTTAGTCTCTTGAATAATAAGTAGAGGTGCTAATTATGTCTATCATCAGATTTACCGATGTTTTCATGTTTGGGGAAAGGCTTGGGTTGTAATTAGCTTTCCGCTGGCCCTCTGGTTGGCAGATCTGGGAATCGCCTTGTGGCAAAGCTGGTTGGAGTGGACGACAAATACACCGCTCACCGCCCATCGTTTCTCTACCCCTGCGTCTGTATTTTGGGGGTTGGTGGCAGCGATTAATTTATACACAACTTGGTGCTGTGAAGTGTGTTTGATCTACAATTTACTTATGTAGGAATGATCGTCTACCGATTATGGAATGCGCGAGGTCGTGCTCGGAACAGCGCCCAATCTACGAATATGATTCGACTTGATTCCATCATCTACATTGTTATTGATTCTGGACTGGACTACACCCTAGTGTCGCTCACACTCTTCTTTTCGCAATTAGTGCCTAATAATGCGCTCTTCATTACTTCTGGTGCAGTAAGCCTTCTTTGGTTAATTATGTACCCCCACAAAGAGGCTAACACTGAATATTTTGAAGGAGTTTCAGGCCGTTGGAATCGCATTCAATCTTATTAACATACGTGTCGCAGCTTTGAGGAATGAGGAACAAGAGGCTCCGATTGTTTACAGTGGTAAAGCTAGTACTCCAATCAAATTTGCCACCACATCCGCGCTTTCCCACCAACCCAGTTCCGCATTAGTCAGCTCGCGGGGGACGGAAGAGAAACACACACCTATAGTCGGAGACGACCGTTTGTTTGCTTAGCTATCCAACAGAAAACTTAACAGTATCAAAGCAGCAGCATGTAAATATATTGAAATGTCGCCCCGTGATCCACACCCCACAGCGAAGAGGTTAATGCAATATCGCTCCCCGACACCATCCAAATGTTGTCTCAGGGCCTTCCATTGCCGACTCCCAGCTTCTCCAGGAATGGCAGAAACTCTCTAGGCCAGCGTTAGGCAGTGCTAATATGCCAATGTAGGTGAACAAGAAAATGACACGGTCTTGGTTGAAGACCCAGTGGGGGCAGGAGTTTAGGAATTAGAAATGAAGGAAAAACGTCAGTGGTAATTCTAACGTGCGAGGAGAGTCAGGTGATGAAGGGTAGGATGGTGTAGACGATAATCAAAGCGGGATAAGGACGAGGGGTCCAGCGGAGAGGATACGGACGAAGCCCGCATCATCCTTCAAGTGATGTCAATATCGAAATAAACGAGCGCGAATATACCAAACGGACGCGAATAACTTCGAAGTGTATAAATAGTATCCGTTCACTGCGGATCTAATAAATGTAAATTTGACGGCATGAACTGCTCCCCTTTATTTGGACCAGATACAAGCCGTCTGTCGTTTTGGAAGAACTGGCCACGATGGTGGAGGATATGCACAGCTCTGACTTGATCTACGAGGATGTGTTTCCTGTGAGATATTTGCATCGATTAGCGAGTATTAAACCATAATCAGGGCCTGGATGCATACTGAGGCCAAATAAGATGTCCAAGGAAACTGGTCCCCTTAATTTAGACCGGATACACCGCGTATCTCGTTTTGGAAGAATTGGTCGAGGTGGTGAAGGATGTGCATATCTCCGAACTGACCTATCTGGTCGTGCTTCCATTGAGATATTTGTATCAATTAGCGAGCATCAACTCAGCATCAGGGCGTGGATGCATGCAGGGGCCGAAAATGTTCAAGGATTTAAATATTTAAAGCCCATTGTCGCGCTTGTCCCTCAAACAGACTACGAGAAAGACAGGCAGATAAAGGATATATTTTATCTGCTCATGCCTTTGGGAGCACGGCAAAGGGGCAAAAGGACGAGCGAAGAAGGGAAAGATAGAGATTAAATTTCTCTCACAAATCACGATTACGACTTCACGATGATTGACAGTATGGATTACATCGATAATAGTGGTAAAGAGGGGGGATAGAGAATTCTGCGAGTCACCTGCGAGCAGTTGCGAGTCATCTGATCGCAAGTGATCGCAAGTGGCTCACAAGTGGCTCGCAGGCTCGCAAATTAGTTAGAAAGACTCGCAGATTATCTGGGGGATTTCATTATTTATATAGGGGGTATGTTAAGCTGTGGACCGATTATAGGCATTGCTGGGAGCCTTCTTGTTACCTTTTCTGGGATGTGTAAGACTGATTTGCCACCATTGACCAAAAAAACATTGCGCAATAACTGCATCCGGGCTTCCTCCTTCCTAATTTCTTTCTCCGAGTAAATATTCCACATCATTGTATCTAATTATCTTAATAACAAAGTAGGAGTCCTACTTTGCAATTAATACTACTAGAGGCATACAGAGTATGTGTACCTCCCCCTGCCAAACCAAAGATATTCAGGGTTAACCCCGGACCTTTATAACCTTTATTTCTTTTTTCTATATATCTAATAGAGTGCAGAAAACCCGCCTCCTAAGCTCCGTGATGAAAACTGAATATCTTGTACCTACCCCTCTTCCTCCCCCCCCCCCTTGATATCTCGAGAACGGGACCGCCAAAAATTCTGAAATTTGGTATGGGACATCTCTATATATATTAAATAAAATGTAGATACTCAAAACTGTAAATTTGTAGGACATCAAGACTATCCCATACTTTACAGGTACTACTAATCCTTAAATATCGATGGCATCATCGAAAAGCAGTGAAAAAAACTTTAAATATTGATGGCGCCATCGATGGAAGTGAAAAATATAGGTTCCATGGAACCTAAAGATCGATGGCGCAATCGAAACAACCCCTGGTGGTTTGAGATTAAGATAATTAGTTAGTTAGTTAGGTGACCTAACCAGGGCGCCAACAGCAAAATATAATCCCCAGCCTGGTCATTCCACCCGCAGGGCCATCTCGCATCGGGTCACCGACTACGGGAAACATTTAAGAATAAAGTATACGTGACTAACGTTACATTCAGTGGTTTCTGTCCGGTTAAGCTAAAAAGATATAGCGATACATTACGTTACAGACAAGAATGGAAGTAGTGCAGAAAATATGTAGGGTGGGAGCTGGGATTAGAACATGATCAAAAAGACAGGACGAATAGCGTCATCCGAATATACGGCGGTGTCATTCAAGCAGTCATTATGACGTTCAAAAACAACCTGGAACGGGATGATAAGTTCCAGCCTTAAATTCGATGATAAGTCAAAAAAAAAAACGTACAGAATGGAAGCCTGGTGGACATGCGATAACTTCCCTGAAGGCGTTGACCTTCCGAATAGTTCCCAGGACGACTTTCGTAAGGAGCATAGCTCCAGCTCCAGCTCCAACTCCAATAGTTGCGTAGCTGTATGCTCTGGAAACAAAATAAGGCAATTTTAAAACTGAAAGACTCCTCAACCTACTTATTCGAAGCAGAAGAGGAGTATATGCCTGCCCCAAAACTGGGGGAAAAGTGTCAGATGAGGCGCTCAAAAAACATAGCTTTCAGATGCATGAAACTTACGCGCCCCTGGGATCTGCAAGGCTGATCTTGAACGATGTTCTTAATATAGAGCAAAGGCGGCAAGTGGTGTCAAGGCAGAGCTTGGTATTTCCGGGCGCTCCGAGAGTGCATTTCCGCGTCGTTCCGTGGTATCTAAAAACTTCGTTACCCACGGCTTTCCTGTTGAAATTTTAGTTCGAAATATTAGAAATTGGAAGGAAAAAAACACACTTGTATTGTTCATAAGGTTGCAAAAAGTTTTGTTTTCGATAATTTTGTATATTCGCTGGATGGTTGGCATTTTTGTATTTGGGAATTTCCAGGAACTTGTGAATTTATTTTCCACTTGTAGGCCGCGTTTTTAAGCGATCGGGACTGCTAAAGACATTAGGAAAAGACGAACCCATATCGTATGTCACGTGGCCCTTTGGAACCTCCAAGATGAGGGGCGTCTGTTTGACAGCAATCTCCCTACACGTCTTGCCACACAGATGATAGCGCTTGTGTTTTGGGCGGCTTCTGCACATAAGACATGCGAATCTAGCACTAGCCTTACATGTGTCACTACATTGCTCCTCTCCTGCAAGTTTTGCATAACGATGGCAATACTAGGAATGAAGATTATACAAAAAGAATGAAAGAAATTAGATATCGAACTCACATCGCAAAGATTTGCATTCGCGCCTCCGGTAGTACACAGTGTCTCTGCGCATGTTAGCCCACACGTAACGTATCTACTATCGTGACAAGGTTTTACCGAACAAACCTGGGGAGTGGAATGAGAATAAGACATGATATCTTGACTAAACAAACTCACAACACAGAGAGCTGTGGTCGTAGTAATTGCGGATTGAACTGGCGCCAGTGAGCGTTGCCTTGAAGGCCCAGCACGATGATTGCGTAACCTATGGGATGTATCTTTGCCAAAAAACTGTCGGAAAGCAGATACAGCGGGAGATGGGGACACTTCAGGGCTACCCCTGCTACAATGAGGACGATCTCCATTGCGGCGTGGAGGCGGACTGGTTTGATTCATAGCCATCTCAAGCGGCCTCGCAATCTCAAGCGCCCTCGCACAGGTCAATCCACAGGTTGGGTAGCTTTTCCCCCCTCTTGAATACGGTGGTCGATTCTGGCACACCTACACCCGGGATCAGTAATCGGAGGAGATCAGTACTACCACACTGCACGTACGATGCACACATCGATCCCTGGATAGTACGGTGATGGTGCATCCTCCAGTTCTTCCTCTTCCTCTTCAAGTTCCTGGTAAGTATAGTGCGTGGGCCCAAAGCTGCCATCGTCGTCCTCGACGAGGAATTCTTTGCCGTCCTCAACGAGGGATTCTTCGCCGGCCGAGTCGTAGTCGAGGATTTGTCGCCGATTTGGTTGTCACTGATGAAGGCATTGTCGTCAACTGGCGGGGGGTGAGACATGCGTGCTGAAGAGCCACTACAGGTGGGAAACGCGTGTACAAGGAACGTTTTGTTGTGGGAGAGTGATGTGGAGCTTCATCCAGTGGAGAGCGGCGATCTATCTGAAATCCAGGTATCTCGTAATGGTACTGAATCTGGGAGTCCTCGTTTTCGCACAGCACTGACTCACATATCCTAAACGAGGCAAAGATAAGAGAGAGTTAGTATTTTGGGGAGCAATATTTGTTGCAGAAAACAATTTAATAATGGGTCCAGTGCCCATGCTCTTCCATTTGGCTGCGAAGAAGGCATCCATATTAGCTATGCTTCGTAGATTTATCGGATGTAGGCACATAATATAGTATGAAATAAGGTCAATGAATCCAAGGCGCCGGTTTTTTATATGGGTAATCTATGCAACATAGGCTCAGTAAAGGAGGTGTCAATATTACAGGATCTAACATATTGCTTTAGAATTTCATGCCAATATCGGCTGCCGATTTCCCAAGGCAAAGGTCTTTCTGACATCTGGGCATCCCTCATAATTTCCGCACCAAGCCTACATATCTATCATCTTACCCAGGGATTTTACCGTACTGAAATTTAAAATAAACATCGGAGGGAATGGTATGCGCATACAGAAACCCAGAAATCGGGATTGAGAAGGTCAGCAACACTGGATTTAATTCCAAGAATGGGAATTTTTCATCCCACGACATCTGGATCATGACATAGATGCTCCAATACTTTTTCGGCACTTGGCATTGGTCCAGGATTGATAACGAAGGAACTCGAAAAGCTCTGAAAGATCGGCCTCCGTGGGTCTCTCTTCCGGCTGCTTGTATTTTTTTTTAGTAGTCTAGTACTCAAGTCGTCGAAGTTTGCAGTCCTCATTAACGACCTCCTGAGCGATTGCTGGGTGAGGGAGTCAGCCGATGCAGATACATTCAGAGTGAAAATTCAAGTACGTACTCTGAATCGCACTGCGAAGTTTCTCTGGGGACTCCCAGTAGTTCCTCCAAGAATGGTGGTATTTCGCCGCAGAGCCTTGCCATTTGACCCAGGAGTTTGTCATTCGCTTGCACCAAGAGACCCCTAACATTTGCGGTCCGAGGACAAGTTCGTAAATATAATTATGCAAATCAGCGCCAGAGATTCTGAACCAAAAAAAGCAAGATGCCCCACGAACAGCAAACTGAGCTCTCCCCTTGTTCATTTCCCCCCTTTTCCCTACAGGTTCTTACGAAAATAAAAAAACAACCCATTAACAAATTCCAACATGGACTCACACCTCGGTTACTCGTCTGATCTTTTCCTTCTGATTCATGCCTCGTTCAAACCGCAAATAGCCAATGGGGTCATTGAACTTGCACAGGGACCTATCGCATCGGATCAGGCAGATAATATTGAATAACGCCCCTACTGTTCACAAAGGAAAATGGATGCACTCGGTCTGGACTTAGTACCGATGAAGCTTCTCAATCCCCAATTTGGTCAAATCGATGTATGGGATTAGCGGCATTCTATTTTGGTCGAGGTAGGGTCAGAATAGGCGCTGATGAAAGATGTAGAGTTCGCGTTTCAACCACAAAGAATATACCTTCGAGAATCACTATATGATGATCGATCTCAAGCAGGGCGCGAGACATCGGAAATATGATATAGAATGGAATTTATTTACCCTTGACGTATCGCCTCATGGTGAGGCAGTGAGATATCTCAAATCTTTGATATCACTGCGTGAAGCGATGGTGATATCAAAAAATCGGTTCTTCTTTCCCGATGTATAACTAGCGCGTCCGTGGTCATCGGTTGCACATGGAATTAGAACTCTATGTACACGCAGGATATTTTTCTGAATAGCTCACTAGACTGCGATTCCACGCTGAAAGTATGCATGTCCGGAATACTGCCGGAACTCTCGTCGAATCCAACATCAAGTTGTTTGATAGCCTTCATCCAATTCCTCGTCCTCGTCCTCAAATGGTTAAGCTAAAAAGTGAGCGATCAATTCGCACGGCGAAAATGGTGTAGGTAGTAGATGCCCGAGCATGACGTACCTGTCTGGTTTTGACTCCAGAGGCCAGACACCCCACTCCGAGCCGCTCCTCAAATGTATCTTCCGGTCGTTTGGGGATCCCTCATCGTCGCGTTCACGCCATCCAGCCGCTAAATTGACACATAGGTTACAAATACCCCCATTCTGCGCGCCAATATATTGATACCATCAGAACCCAGCACCCAGAGGCCGATTCAAAGCCACGCATGCCGCCATCTGGTTCACTGCCGGTTGGGATGTTTGACTCTTTATCCTTTGGAAAATAAATTTGTAGTCCTCGATCTTCTCAACACGGTCTTCGGCTGTCTTCGGCCTTCGTGCATAGTGCCTCCAATGTCCATTCAACCACTGATAAGTACTAAGTATACGAGCCGGGGTGGCAGAGTCAGAATCGAAGTCAGCTTGGAAGACGAATCAGTACACAATACTCAGTGTGTAAACCTCCTGGATGTCCAACACGCTTTTTTAACCAAAAAATAAGGAGAAGATCCTTTCACCGTTTATGGGCTCGGGTCTATGACACGTGACCAACCGGCTGATGAATGGTCATGTGATGTTGAAATTTAACGTTGAATCAAGTTCAACTGTTCTCGTTCCCGTCGTCGAAACCTCCTCCTGGGACCTGCGAGCTCACTCACCCCAGCACTCAGCACGAGGATGCGAAGCTCTCACCGCCGTCCTCGTCGTGCACGTTCTACAAAAAGTTCCATTGGACATTCCAGTGTTATGATCCCCACCGCTGCCTCCGCTGCTAAAGCCTCTCCACCGGCGACCGCATTCACTCGCCCTCAGTGCGCCCGTATCCTATCCGCAAATGGAACGACAAGAGTGATTCCCCATTAGCTACAGGGGATCTGCCGACTGCCCTTGCTGTACTCACATCCTGCAGCTTTCCCCGCCAAAATGGGGTCGATGGTCTATCTCATCCTGACTTTTAATCCGGAGTTGCAGGTGGATAGGGCGCCCGGTATGCCTCTCTCCTTTCTCATCTACCCCTTGTCCTTCGTCTGACTCTTTCCCCCTTCCTATATCACTTTGACACATAGACTGGCATATGCTATCCTCGTGTTTTTGTCCTAATAAACGACTCTGGTTGACATCCCCATAAACACTCCCAAGAATATCGACCTTTGCTTCTTCAGCGCTCAGCTCTCACTTCATTTCGCTACCTAGCTCATTCGCTCCTCGCTCGTTTCTCTCCTCTCTACTCCCCCTGCTGGCTAACTGCCGCCTCTATCGCGTCTCAGTGGTGAACGAGATCAGCCCGTTTTTTTTTTTTTTTCTCTTTTGAGTTGAGGCGTCAACATGGCGGTCGACGCAGCGACGCAACCCGACGTGCATCTCACCATTCCACTGTACACCACAGCGCATCGGTCGCGGCGGACTCTCCCCAATAGTCTTCCCTCGTTCTTCCAAGTCCTCATCTGATTCGAATGTTATTTCTGTCACTCATTGTGTTCTTGACTTAATTGATCACGACGATAGCGGCGCCCAACTTATCCTGTGTGTCAGCTATTTTCGGCCGTGTTGCGCTATTCTTGACCTTATCTTCCGGAGCGCATTCTGTCGTCTGGCAAGCTAATGTTCTATTTTTCTTGATACCAGGGTCAGTCACTCTGGGTCGGATCTCACCACTTGTTCGATATCCCGGTCTTGCGCTATGCCATAGAAAGTGTCAAATTTATGGATGGCCTTTATCGCGTACCAAGGTAAACATCATCAGCATGATTATAATAAGAAACAGCACAAAGAATATGACTCCATTGTTCGCGCCGGTTTGTCATTTCTTATCTTTCATCATTTGAAGACTAATAATTACGGTTAGGTCTCAATGAACATGCGATTACCAACAAGCAGTTTGTTTCTGAGCTTTTCGGGGCTGCCGAAAGACCCTCCTCGCTCGTCCATATCTTTCTTTACCCTCCCCGACTTTCTCGACGGCCATGAACTCCACGGGCGGGCACCCAAAAATTTCTCCTCGATGTAGCTCCACAGGTGCCCCCTGGCCGTTCCGCAAAACGGTCAAGTCAAACCTTCCCCGACCATTTCCAGGGGTCGTTCCGCAGCTTCGTACCTTATACTCGCACTGTCTTTTTTGCAATCACACCCTACCTTTATCTTCAGGGACCGCCTGTATGGTGGAGCGAATATTTAAGGTATAGATTCTCTTCCCCTGAGAGAGGGAAATTTCAATCGAATTCGAATGTTGAAGGTGGGGGAGGAACGGCGGAGACTCGACTCGTCCACAGGGGCACAAAACAAATGGAAGAGTTCGCCACTTGGAGGTCGACGGGAGGGGAAAGGAGTTTGACCGTCCTAGACATAGGTCGAATCCTGACTGGTCTGAAACCTCCCAACGAAGAGGCCGTGTGTGAGCCTGTCAACGAGATCCACGCTCTCGAGACTGAGTTTGAACATCGCGTTTTCCCTCGATCTAGGTCCGAATCCAGTTTGAAGAGCGCAGCGAGCGACAATGAGGGTACGAAAAATAAGGATGGCGTAGAAGAGGTTGAGGATGATCTCGCCGCGGGATGTGAGGCGCTCAAATGTGGTGAGAATGCCACAATAGTTGAGGTCAAGTAGGAGACGCTGGCGTCAATGCTGGCCCGGTGTTCGCGTCAGCGTCAGCTCCCATTGTCGAGTCGGGATCGTCTTCCACAGTTGGTGCGATATAAGCTGTTATAGACGCTTTTAAAAAGAGGACGAACAGTCAATAATCAATCACGAGTGCCAGTAGACGATTTGGGGTGAATTGGCTTGTGAGGCGACAAATAAATCCGAAAATTTTGTAGAAATAATGGAGAGGTCGAAAGAGACTAGGATATCAATCAAAATAATAGATGACAGCCGCCATGTCGCCGAGAAGATACAGGGAAATTTCCGGAATAAGCATAAGAGAAGGAGTCAGGACCCAGAAAGCCAATTGTTGAGTTTGATGCTTTGTTTCGAGGAAATTTCACATTTTGGAGCAGACGAAGGGATGATCGACGAATTTAAAATTTCTCGAAAGCTCGTGGGACCATCCATCGCAGGAGTTCAACAATGTCAGATATTATCCATAATTTAACGTTGGGGTTGAGAGGTGGATACCAAACCAGTGCTTATTTAGAACGATGTAACTTCAATGAATTGGCCGTGCGCAAAAGGGTCATGTTAAATACTTGCTACTTACTACGTGGACGTGGACTAGAGATGGTAGGAACATTAAATAAATATGGGTATCTCATATCCAGCCCAAGTTGGGGCTAGATACCTCAAAAACCTCAGATGCCACGGTAAGTCGCCAATTGGGAATTAAGCCGTTCGGATTGACCAGGTGTGAACTGATTCATGCAGCTATCATTGCTGTAGTCCATGTAATTATCTACCGGCGACGAAGATTCATGATCAATTGTAATTAAACTCGCGAAAAAAAAATCCTTGAAAGGGTGACGTACGAATGGGATCCACGTCGCCCCCCCTGCATGTGTCCTGGCCAACGGGGCATCCAGAAGCCCACGAGGCCTCGGGAGGGGTATCGGAGACGAAGTCGCCGGATCCGGAGCAACCTCCTTGGAAGGTGTGGTAAAGTCCGACCCAGTGCCCTACTTCGTGGGTTAGGGAGCGTCCAAGGTTGAAAGGAGTAGCTGAGCTCCCTGGGAGGGTTGAATAACGGATGACTGGAGGTAAGTGGGGTTAGCGTTAGTGGGGAAGGGGAAGGGGGGACTTGCCGACACCGTCGTTTTTGGGGGAGGTGTGGTATTGTGATGGGAAAGTGGAGAAGCCGAGGAGAGTTTTGGCGGTGGGTGATGTGAAGCTGTCGCATTTATGTAGATTTGTAAATGATAAGAAAGACGAGTGAGTAGGGTCATTTTTTTTTACATACCCAACAGTGTATACGTTAAGTGTGCCTTCGAGGCCTTGGCGAAGTGCGTTCTTCATCGCCGTTTGTTGAGCGCTATCGGGTTCGGCGTTGTTGAACCAGTTGGCATTGGTGGTCCTGGTGGTGTTTTTCAAGACGAATGAGCGGCCGGTTGATGCGTAGTCTTTGTTGAGAACGTCGATTTGTGCGCCGATTTGAGAGTCCCTGCGGGATTGAGAATTAGTAGTACTCAATTAATTGTCGACCTCTTGGAACTTACGGGACATTTCCATCGGCGAGTGTCATTCCGGATCGGATAACGTGGAAGTAGACGTCGATTGGGGCTGCTTTTATATTTACTTGTTCTGGGGCGATGACTTTGTTGGCAGAGAAGTGTGCCTCTGCGGCTTCGATTTGCTCTGGGGTGATGGTCGTTCCACAATTTCTGATCGGGGGATGGGGGTCTGTGCCATACCGTCTGAGAGTTGAGACTCAATGACTTACCTTTCTTGAAGGGTCGATCCAAGGATGGTGGATGTGATTGAGAGGAAAGCGAACGCTGTGTTGCGGAAATGCATTTTTTGGGGGATTAGTGAATAAGCTGTGAGGGTTAGTTATTTTCCTTCCATGAAGAACGCTTTATATACGACTCGTCACATAGAAACCGAATAGGTCAAAATATGTAAGCACTGATTAAAGAAAATTGGGGAGCGAGTGTTTCCATCCACCGCAAAGAATCATTAGATTCGAAAATCACTACGTGATCATCATACACAAGAAAAGTGCGAGAAATTGGAAATGTGATGTCTAACCCATGCAAAGCACAAATTTCTATTTGTAGCCGATGATCACAGAACTTGAGTGACTGTGTAAGTATAAATACTTACTTGAAGTATCGGAAGCTCGTCCTCGAGCTGAGATGTGAGATACTTCAAATCCTTGATATCAGAAGCGGTTGTGGTATCCAAGGTTCTGGGAGATTAGGCGAGAAGAAGAGGAAAGATCATGATATCGCACCGTTGGCTTACTTTCAAAGGTCACCTCCTCTTGAAAAATCAATCGAACTGAAACCAGCCGGGAACTCCTTAATAGTCTTTCGAGATTGTTCGTACAAATAGTTCGTAGCTATCCCCTTCTTCCAGGCACAATTTCCCCGTTGTCGTGGCGCAGTTGTACTCTGGGCGTTGTAATGGGTACCATGGATACCATCTTC
>Ga0307513_10004808_pt1 | contig 17942 bp, 20 predicted proteins | sample 15_EM_MG_FD_202174 | JGI IMG/M metagenome (GOLD analysis project Ga0307513, IMG submission 202174) | Populus trichocarpa ectomycorrhiza microbial communities from riparian zone in the Pacific Northwest, United States - 15_EM | ecosystem: Host-associated > Plants > Roots > Unclassified | place... | reverse complement strand
ACACACACACACACACACACCCTTCCTTTCTTCTAACACAAACAAGCATCAAACCTTGGCCTTCACAAACAATCTTTTCCTACCCTTAGCTTGACCCTTTTTTGCCTATCAATGGCTGATGAAGCGGGAGCACCGAAAGACCGCAAGATCTTGGTGGCTGTTGATGAGAGTGAGGAGAGCATGCATGCTCTTTCATGGTGTCTCGAGAATGTTTTGTTCTGTAGCAATTGTAAGGATACACTAATCCTCCTCTATGCTATCCCCCCCAGGGCTGTCTACCCGACTTTTGATAACACAGGTAACATTCTAAGAGAGAATTCACAGCATTGATACATCTTATTTCTTCAGTCTCGATTCGTAAGAAACTCGTGTTTTTCATGTTTAATTTTCAGGATATGTGTTTTCTTCTGATTTCCTGGCCATGATGCTGAAGTATAACAATGACGTGGCTAGTTTTGTTACAGAGAAGGCTAAAAGAAAGTGTAAAGAACAAGTTCAAGATGTGAGTATATCATCAGCATGTTTTTATATAAAAAAAATCTCAAGTTAGCTCGTTAAATATGATGACATTTGGTGGGACCAGGTTAAGGTGGAGACGAGAATAGAGCATGGTGATCCGAGGGATGTGATTTGCGCGGTGGCTGAGAAGTTGCATGTTGATGTGGTGGTTATGGGCAGCCATGGCCATGGCTTGATCAAGAGGTTGGTCCCATTTAATTCTCTCCTTTTTTTTCTTTTTTTTAATTTCTGAGAATAAATTCTTAACTTGGGTTTTACCTTAGGGCATTTCTTGGAAGTGTGAGCAACCATTGTGTACAGAATGTGAAGTGTCCAGTTCTGATAGTGAAGAAGCCCAAGCCAGGTTGTAGGAGTAAATGATACTCTATATATCACCTATCAGCCAGTATTCATGGATTTTATTTTATTCCTTCTATTTTTCTTTCGACTTTTCTCTCTTCATCTCTTCTCCTGTTGTATCTAGATGGGCCTGGTTGAAAAATGTAAGGGATTTTGCACATCCAGTGGGCCATAATAACCATTAGCAATGTGCAGATGCTAATTCTAGACCGAATCCAGTAATAATATTGGTACAGACCTCAGGGAAGATTTATGAAAAAATAAGGGTAAGTGAACAAACAGAGGGAGAAAGGTAGAGAGCTTCTCAGCTGAGCATTTGTGGAACGTTCAAACTACTTTATGAATGTGATTATTAAAACACAACTCTCATTCATTCTCAAGGCTAAAAACGATCAGCCACGCAAGTTTTGCATGCATGCATTTCTCGACCCGTTCCTAGATGGAATCCTACAACTACGAATTATGAGGAGAAAAAAAATTACTAGCACTTGGAGCCAAGATGGATCTCTCCATGCCAAGTTGCTGGCAAGAGTGCTTCCTCATCACAGCTCATCCTGCGAAAGTGAAAAATGCAAAACTGATCAGTATAGTGACAAAAAAGTGGCGTTGATTCGGTACAATGTCAGAGGAAAGAAAACCTACATGTACTTCTTCTTCGTCCTCGCCGTCCTTGTCTTCTTTAGTTTCGGCATCGGAATCTTCTCCTTCCACATCATCAGTCTCATCCTCATCCTCGGCCTGAAAATAGAGGGATGTTGACTTAGTGCTAGAAAAACAGAGTAATAACATGAGTTAGCAAGCAGTTTGTATGCTTACATCAGAACCTGCGGCATCTTCATTGGTTTCCTGCAGTGATCAAAACACAAAAAGTCAGGAAAGAGTCATGAAATGTCAGAAAGAACGAAAGCAAGATGCAGCTTTCTAATGCAAAAGAGTACTCTTCTGAATGCCCCGCTTAACAAGAAGTCTAAAAACCACAGAAAACAGTAATTTAAGAGTTTTAACATACATAATGCATGATAAAACAGACGGAACAAACCATCTCAGAGCCCTTCATCCAACCCATCTAGAATAATTTCATTGAAGAAAAAAGGCCTGAATCTGAGCAGAAAAGCAACATACATCCTCCCCTAAATTACAAAATTTCCATAATTTCTTATGCAGCACAAGACCAAGAAAGTACCTCCTCATCCACTTTCTTCTTCTCTGCCTCTTCAAATGCTGCCTTCTCAGCCTGCAAAGTTCAATAATGTCAATCTACGTCAAGAGAGAAGGCACAACTTTGGATGGTTTAATGTAAATGGGAAAAAACCACATACATCTTTCTGCTTTCCCCATGTTTCTTCAGCCAGCTGCTTTGCATACTCAGGGTCATCACTGACCAAGACATTATCAAACAAGGTTCCAGATTTCACCTGATATAAAACAATGGCATCAGTAACTTGAGAACAATTAGAACTTGACAATACAAATGGTGAGAAAGTTACCTGCCACAATTCAATGCCAACATATCTCAAGTTTGGGTAAACATAAAGTTCTGGATCATCCTTGAAATCTGTGAAACATTCACATTTAATCAATATAATATAGCTGGAACTTGAGGAGCATTTAAATGACATCCAACAAGAGCCAAAACAAACCTGGGTTGTCAATCTTTGGTGCCTTCCACTTGCCCTGGTAGTTGGGGTTCTTAATTTTCTGGAACAAGAGCAGAGTTATAAATACATGGTCCCCGAATCACAAATTGACATCAAATGCTTTCAATTTAAAAGAAAGACACAAACCTTTGGCTTCCATGGGCCATTGTACTCAGGATTGGGAATGGTTGGGGCAGTCCACTCACCATCTTCCTCATCATCCCAGTCCTCAGGCTATAACATCAAACCACTTAGATTAGAAACTTTTTTTCTCAGAAATCAAGGATCCAAAGCACATTGATTGGAATTGCAGGAACTTCAATAACTACCTTTTTGGCATCAGGATCTGGAAGTTCTTTGGGAATGTCATCATAACCCTGCAAAAATAAATGAAGAAAATAAATAATCAAACATAAACCACAAGTGAACAAATCAAATATACATTTTCCAAACACTAACTGCAGCTTAACATAAGTTAAGAGCATAGCAATATAATGATTCGTTACCTCTGGCTTCTTGTCTTCGGGATCAGGAATATACTCCTTGTCATCCCAATCTTCAGGCTGCCATCCAGTGAAGATGTTATATAGTCATCAAAACCAAAAAGCCACCTCAAAAAAAAAAAAAAAAAAAAAAAGTGTGCTAAATAATTACTTTCTTGGCCTCAGGATCCTTGATGTGCTTCGGCGGGAGAAGATCCCAGTCAGTGTACAAACTGCCAGTTTGCTTCTCTACATTGTCAATAAGGATACTGTATGTAGCATCAGGACGGATGACAAATGTGTAGACATGAGAGAGTTGGTCAGTCTCACAGGGAACTTCCTTCTTGATCAAATGGTTTGTTTCATTGTAGTTAAGAATGGCATGAACTTTCTTGGTGCTGTGTCCACAGATATCTGGTCCAAACATGATACTGCAGCAAACCGTAAAATGCCAAATCAGTCAATTTAGACATACACAACAACAGCAACAACAACAACAAAAAGAAGCCTGTTGGATTACAATTGGAAATCGAGCTAACCTGTACGGGGTATCACCACCAAATTTCTTCTGGTCAACTTCACCACTGAGCAACTTCAGGTAGCCACCACCACAATCAAGCTTTTGCTCATGCTTGACGGAGAATTGGAAAACAAGTGTCTGATCCTTGTTGCTGAATTCAGGGAACTCAGCTGAAATAGCATAGAACCTGTAGTCTTCACTTGTTTGGATACCTGAATCAACATGTCAATATTAAAAAAATCAGCCAAACACGACGTACTTTGAAACACCAAAATTCAACAGAACAAAAAAAAAAAACCTTTGTCATTAGGGTCTCCATTCCATTTTCCAGAAGTATGGTTCCAGACCCCGGCGGTGTTCTCATCTTTCTTCCAATCAGATACAACCCATCTATTCTCCCATCCATCTTCAGTTCCACACACAAAATCACAAAAACCACATTAGCAATCATAAAAATCACTCTAATCACACAATGCCAACACAAAATCAGAAACATACACAACAAACACAAGCTGATTACAATTCACCGATTATCCTAGCCATTTAAAAGTTAAACTTCACCATCCATATTCCCTCAAACCTCCCGATGCCGAAAACAATCAATGTCCATACGCCAAGAGACATCCAAAACAAGTCCGAAAACCACAACAGCACCTTTCCCTTCTTCATTATTTTTTTTCAAATTTCTAGCTCTAATTAAGCCACATCATCATCATAATAGAATCAGCTACTAAACAAAACCACAAAAACCTAGCAGATCTACACAAAATTATTCCATTTCTAACCTCGATTACACTTTAATTAACCATTGCCACTCCAAAACCACCAGATTCACACATTAATAAAAACCATCCATCCTTCACTAATCAAATCGAGACCAAACAAGATCCACATGCGTACATGCATACGTAAATGCAAATGCATAGGGAAATACAGTAATCAAACACCGATCGTATCCAAATGCGAGGCAAAATCAACGATCTAGAAGAGATAACTGTATTAGATACGGTGACAGATACGGTGACAGATACGGATACGTATAATTATACCTTCGAAGCGTTCTTCGAAGAAGACTTTAGCAGATGTGATCGCGAAGAGAGAAAAGAGAATCAGAGAGAGAGTTTTAGGGTTTCCCATTTCGACTGTTACAGTGAGAGTGTGATTTCTGACCGTATATTTATGGTGGTGTTTTCGTAAATGTCATGCGTGGAGTGAGGCAGTTACGTGGACGAATAGGAGAGTGACATGTAGGATTTGGAGTGTCATTGGGGTGAGGTGGGGGTGAGGGATTGGTAGGTTACAGCAAAGGTGGTGTGAGTTTTTGGTTAGTTGTTAGAGGTGAGTACGTGGCAGGTTGGGATTGGTGAATTGAGTTTAAGTGGGGCCGAGTGGAGGGGTTTTGTGGTTTGGATTAAGGTGTGATTAATTATTAGATTATGCTTAATATGATTTAGTGAGGTTGCCATATAAACCATCCATTTGGATATTTAGGAAAGTTGATTAAGTTGTGATTAGTTTTCGAGTCAATTTTATATACTAAAATTAAATTAAATTTCTTAAGATAATATACCAAATCTCAATTAAAATATTCACAAAGAATTATCATATATTTTTAATCATAAAATCACAAAAAAAAAACTTCAAAAGTATAATTTTCCCCTAATTTTCTCACATACATATAAAAAATTCATTCTTCAGATTTTTTTTTAAATTTAAACTTGAAAAAAATCTTTTTAATTTTAAAAATGAATAAAAAAGAGTGTACAGAATCTTAGTTTTTTTATTAAGGAATTTAAGCATCTCGTAATCTTGAAACTTCACATATGAAAATGTCAAGAATTGAAATAGGATCATGTTGAATCTAAATAAAACGTTTATGTTTCGTGAAATTCAAGGTTGTCTTGAAACTCAAACAAGGATCATTTCAAAGATAATCCAAGTGGCAGCAAGAGAGTGGTTCTCGTAGCATCAATTAGAGATTTAGTTTCCAAGAGCTTAAAAACAATTTTTGGTCAGCTTATGTGTAATCAATTTTTTTTAAAAAAATTCCAAACAATTTTAAAAACATATTTTTAAATCCACATCAACAATATAAAAGCAAGATTTTAATGTTGACATTGATATAACAATATAAATCCGCTTATAAATATCTATAAATAAATTTATTAATTCTATATTCAGGTTATTTAGCAAGTTTTTAAGTAACTTTGTTAAAATTTGAATGAAACTTTATTAATTTTTTTTGAAACAGCATAATCTTGAAAAAAAATAAAAAAGATTGAGCTGAGTCAACTCATTAATTTTTAAATTACTCATTTAATAAATAAATAAACATAAATAAATAAACAGATTAAATTATAAATAAGGTTGAGTTTAAAAAATACAAGACAAACCAAAGATGATGTACCAACTGCCAAATCCAACCCAAAAAGGCAATGGCAGGCCATGAAAGCACATAAAACAAGCAAAAGATAACTTTGGCAGGCCATGAAATCTATGCAAATTTGTAAAAGTTAGAGGCCGGTTCGTATATATATTTTTTATTAATATAAATATCCAGATCAACTTGCGTGTACTTGACTAATTTTAAAAGCTCTAAAGTTAACAAATAAATCTTAAACTGGTAATTTCTAGAAAACAAATCTAAAACATTATCATTGAAAATAAGTGTATTACTTTATTTGCTGCCATGCTTGAATTGGAAGCCACTCAATGCTCATTGCATCGAGGGCAAAGAGTCAGCAATTCTCATTACAAAAATTTGCTGCTGAAGTTTCACATGTTTATCAATAAAATTGTTTTTTTTTCTAGACCAAACCATATAAAATTTATTAAAATTATATAATGTTTTGATTATTAATGTCCAAAGGACATTAACATGTTTAGTTAAAGTAATATAAAATAATTTTTTTTTTAGACAAATTCTTGAAAAAAAAAATACTAAAATCATGTTTATTAGAACAATGCACCGCACTAAAAGCATAAAATTAAAGCTTTTAATGCGATGCACAAACGAGCTGTGAGAGTGAAAATTGACTAAACAGCCACACTTTTCAGAGGGCGAAAACACTATATTTATGGAGTAGCTTAGCAAGGATCACCAACATAAAGCAAGAAGTTAACGTTCACAAGAAACTTGCTTGATCATAGTGAAGAAAAAACTCAACATGTCTGTTTCCGACTCCTTCACATTTCGGAAACCATTACAATGAGAACTCATTTTAGAGATATTTGAACAGCAAACCTCCATGAGCCGCGAAGAATGGAGCAAACACCAGTGACTCAACTGCCATAAGCTTTATCAGGATGTTAAGTGATGGACCTGAAGTGTCCTTGAGGGGATCTCCAATTGTGTCACCAATGACAGCAGCTTTGTGTGCATCTGAACCCTTTGGACCTAACGATTTCGCATGCTCTGATACACCAGCCTAAACCACATTGCAATCCAGAATCAAGCACGGCATAGCTAAACTGTTTTGAAAACGGATATCAGCTACAAGAATGAAGATTCTTACCTCTATGTATTTCTTGGCATTATCCCATGCCCCTCCAGTATTCGAAGCTGAAATGGCAACCTGGTAAGCATGAAAGACAAAAACTCTGCTTAGCTTAGAACACGGGCAAAGTTTTTTCTTATGATTCTATTGTAGCAACATTGCTCTGTCAGGAGGAATAAGCAGTAAGACACACCTGAACACCAGAAACAAGTGAACCAGCAAGAACACCAGCAAGAGTTTCGACTCCGAATAAGGTTCCGGTGATAAGTGGTGTAAGCATGACTAAGGCACCAGGTGGGATCATCTCCCTGAGGGAGGCATCAGTTGAAATTTTGACACAGTTTGCGTAGTCTGGTTTGGCTCTACCTTCCATAAGTCCTGGAATAGTTTTGAATTGTCGACGAACCTCTTCGACCATTTTGAGTGCTGCACTTCCTACACTCTTCATTGTCATGGCGGAGAACCAGTATGGGAGCATTGCCCCAACAATCAGCCCAATGAAGACCTTAGGGGTCAAGACATCGACAGTATTGATCCCAGCCCTGCTGACAAAGGCACCAAACAAAGCAAGGGAAACGAGAGCAGCTGATCCAATGGCAAAACCCTGGGACAGGCAGTTTGTCAGAATTTTTGTTTGTCTGACTCGAGACCATTAAGAGGTGGCAGGAGTCCTTATGGAAACGCCACGAGCCCACAGGTTAAAACATGGGCAACAAATCAAAGTGTCATTGGAATTTAGGCAATTAAAGGATTGGTTAGTAGCCCTACCTTGCCAATTGCAGCAGTGGTGTTGCCAGCAGCATCTAGAGCATCTGTTCTTTCACGTATCTTATGACTCATACCAGCCATTTCTGCAATGCCACCAGCATTATCACTTATGGGCCCATAAGCATCGATAGCAAGACCGGTAGCAATAGTACTGAGCATCCCCAACGCAGCCACAGCAATTCCATACATGGCAGCCAGGCTAAAGCTGACAAAAATAGCAATGGCAATGGAAAATATTGGAATGATGACAGATTTGTAGCCCAAAGCCAACCCAAAAATGACATTCGTCGCAGCACCTGTCCTGCAAGAATCTGCTACATCCTGCACTGGACTGCAGAATTCAACATATAAATCAATCCAAAACATTTATGGCAAGGGCATCCTGGAAAATCTTGAAACAATTGATAAATAGTATGTTTTTTTTTAACATCAGAATTTATAAGGAAATCCCTGAGTCACAGACTCTCAACCATTGCATGGCTTTCCCACTTTGGTGATGCCCTATCAATAAGAGAAGGGCAACTTGTTATACAGAGAGATTCTTTGAGAACATAACTAACCTGTAAGCATTGCTAGTGTAATACTCTGTTGTATATCCAATCACAAGTCCAGCCCACAAGCCAATGGCAACACAAAAGAAAAGGTGCCTGCAGTAATATGTAATTCAATCAAGAAAATGGAATGCTACAAAATGTTCCATGGGCAAAGGAAATAGACTTTTTTGGTGGGTAGCATACCAGTTCTTGACAACCTTCTCAGTTCCGAAATTGAAGATAGTGAATTCTGATGGCAAAGCAAAGAAGCTGACCATGGCAATCCCAACAGTCATGAGAATTGTCGAGACAACGAGTTGCCTCTTCAGTGATGGCTCGATTTCACTTACATCCTTGATCTTGAAGAGATCGGTTGCAAAAAGTGTAGTTATCAGGCAAACTACAATCCCAACTGAGCTTATAATCAGTGGAAAAGACATGGCTGTGTGGTCATGGTTAATACCAAAGGATGATATAGATGCAACAAAAAGTGCTGCACAGGATGATTCAGCATAAGATCCAAACAGGTCAGACCCCATCCCTGCAATGTCTCCTACATTGTCACCCACATTATCGGCAATAACCTGCATAGAAACCATAAATCCATTGCAACCAATCGAAGTAAATAGCACGAAGGATAAAACTTTGATCATGTAATTAGTTAAAGAGAGTGTTAAAGGGGTTCACGGAGATTACAGCTGGATTTCTTGGATCATCTTCAGGGATGTTTAGTTCAACTTTTCCAACAAGGTCAGCACCAACATCAGCTGCTTTTGTATATATTCCTCCTCCAACTCTTCCAAACAGTGCCATTGATGAACCTCCAAGGCCATAACCAGTAATGGACTCATAAAGTCCTTCCCAGTCATCTCCATAGTAGAGTTTGAATAAGAGGATGGAGATATAGAGCACCAAAAGACCATTCGCAGCAAGAAGGAAACCCATCACCGCCCCCGAACGAAAAGCTGTGACAAAGGCCTTTCCTACACCCTTCCTTGCTTCTAGAGTTGTCCTGGCATTGGCATAGGTTGCAATCTTCATGCCTAGGAATCCTGAGAGGACAGAAGTAAGAGCACCAAGCAAGAAAGCAACTGTGCTAAAGGCAGCATTGGCAAGAGCTGGTTTACAAAGACTCCCTTTGTTGTATGTGCAAGGTTCGCTTTTGGTGCTGAATCCCTTAACTGAACCAAGGAAGAGGAAAATAATGGCAGCAAAAACACACATGAAGACACTGAGGTACTTGTACTGAGTAAACAGGAATGACGTTGCCCCTGGAAACAGATCAGGTCAAATAAAGATCACAATTCTCCAAAAAGTTTCATCATCAATGCAAGAACATCAGAGGCAGCATCTTATACTCGTTTATGCACTTAACCAGAAGCACCAAAATCCATCAAAATATGGGTCAAACCTATGCACTTGAAATATAAACACTACCTGCATTCCGATGATTGGGAAATACTCTTTCCAATTCAAGTGTCAGCACTCAAAGTCAATAATTTTGAAGATTTCCTTCAGATAGGTTGAAGGGAAGGGAAGTGGGGATACATGCAAGAAAATAAAGATCACACAGGCAATCCAGAGAGGCAACAATAGGAACTTCAAGTTGTCAATCACAAAATACTAGTTTGTGATATCTTTAGCCTAAGATAATGGAACTCATCATCCTAAATCAGATCTGCTATCTTCACCAGATGATCATCAATGTTATTGGCCTGTAGTGTGCCATAGAATTTGCTAACTGACCATTGAACAACAAGTGGTCTGGCCATAATAAACAACTCAACAGAACAGACAAAACAGAATCACACACAAATAAAAGATACACGAGGAAGCATCAGAAAAATCAAAACCAAAAGGCATAACAGACAAGAAAACATGTATATTTTAACTCAGGAAAAAGAAAAGAAAACCAAGATAATATACCACAATGATAATCTTTCTTTATTTGGCCTTGCATCAAGGCATTTTCAGAGAGAGAGAGAGAGATTACCGACAGAAATAGCATTCTGGATTTCAGCACACTTGATAGAAGCCTCACGATTATCAACACCATCTTCTTCATCTTCAATCAACTTATCACTTAAACCGTTACTAGAATCGCCAGAAACCTTCACCTTAGACACCAAATACCACTGAAGCAAAGCAAAAATAATCCCAATCAAAGCAGCAACAGGTATCAAAACCTGCGTAAGACCTTCACTCAACATCCCCATTTCCAGATGGCTCACTAGCATTCACTTCCGACTCTTCAACAGTGAGAATTATACCAGCACAGATGCAGACAGAACAAGAACTTAGTTTTGAGCACTGCCCTATAAAACTACAGGCACAGAAAGTACATCATCCAGAAATATATTAATTGTCAGAATACTTGATTGGTCCTTGGAATCTGAAAAAGAAAGAGAACTGGTTGGTTTGATTGTCAGGTGAGTCAAAAGAGATTCATCTAAACCTTGGATTTTGTTAACCAGTTGTTTTGATTAACAGGTATAAAGTCTTGTCAGTTGTCACTATCTTTATCCTATGTGCTAGCTGCTGCTGTCAAGGATCATGTTTGCAGTCTTGTCACTTCGTAGATAAATATCTGCAACGCATCAAGGGATTGGATAAGCACAGAAAAATGACAGGATTAAAATCCCATTGGAGAACCAGGTTTACGGCTACCAGTTTTCCGAGACAATTTATTTAGAAATGGTCATGAATATAATTGTTAGTCAAGAAATGATGAAAATATCTTTTCTTGAAACTATAGTTAAACCAGTAGACTTAATAAATTTGTGATCGATAACTTAACTCGGTTTAGGTTTCGATTTTTATTCAATAAAATATCATATTGTTGTTTTAATTTTTATTCAAAACAATTAATTTTATATAAAAAATAAAAAAAAATCAATGAACCTGATATTATTATATTTCACCCGGATTTAATTAGATTAATTACTGGATTTAACAGTTTAATCCCCAACTCAATTCAAAAAATCAAACCAATCCAGGCCAGGTTTGATTTGACGGGTCATCTGATATTAATCTTGATGATTAAAGTAAACACTTCTATTGATTAAAGTAATCACATGTTGCTAATAAAAAATATTATATAGCAAGATAAACTTGCCATAGCATGCTCTCTCCTTTACAGCTTTTAATAAAAATCTAGCCTCTGGAATTCAACTGTTACGCCTACTGCTGTTTATACCAATCCACTGTAATTACATAGTAATTAAGTGCATCTAAGACTACCTAATTATTAAACCTTTTTCCCCATGGCCCTCCCTAATTCCTACATAAATCCAATGATATCTTGGTATTAAAAGAAACAATCATCTGGCATCAATCGCTGTTATTGTCACATTATTAACGGAAGATGCCCCAGCAGAGCTCATCAATTAATGACCTTGGTTCTGCCATGTTTCTGTCTGCAACAAAAGCAGTTTGCTAGGGTTCTGGGAGAGATACGCGGTCCTTTAAAATCATGGAGATGACATCAGACATTGTAGGCCGATCAGCAGGAATTTCTTGGACACAAAGGAGTCCTATGTTTATGTATCTCAACAGCATAGAAGTTGAAGGAGGATCTCCCAGGCTTGGATCCATCAAGTCCAAAGCTTTATTAGAATATTTCCATAACTTCCATGCCTATGGTATAACAACGCAAAGTTGCATCGTTAGGGTGGAGACTAGTGGGAAAGTAATCAAATAAATTCAAGCAGGAAGAAAAAGAAAAAGGGAGTATATGAAAGCTCCCCACATGTCCAAGAAGATGGAGGGAGTCGCTGTGGTAGAAACTAGTATTCTTCTTGCCGCTCACAATCTCCAGTACCAGCAACCCGAAGCTAAACACATCAGATTTTATTGAGAAGAGACCCTCCATAGCATATTCAGGGGACATATAGCCACTAAGATTTGAAAAGGTCAGCGCAGATCATGTAGGAGCAGCATGTCCTGGAAAACAGAATTTAAGAAACTTACTGTGCTCCAACGATCCTGTCGGTGTTAGCTTGAGTTTCATTGCCTCTGAAAATTCGAGCCATCCCGAAATCGGATATTTTCGGAATAGAATGTTGCCCTATTAAATGAACCAAAGTCCTTCTGAGAGTTTATTCAAACTATTTTAACATTTTTCTTAGGATAATCAGGATTTAAACAGGTCCGAATCCTCCCTCTCGAAGCTTATCTGAGAACTTTCCAGTTGCAACTAATACGCTCTCATAACTGAATAATGGCAATTCCATACTTTTATTCCATCTTTTCTTCCCACTGTCAACAGAGCTAGATTCATTGCTTGTTGAGCTAGGATCGGTATCGAAATCAAAGAGCAATAAATTGTGACTTGCATGTTCCTTCCCTGTTTAAGAAAAAAAAATTAAAAATGACTGAACACAATCACTTTTTTGAACACAATCACGCTCTCATAACTTTATATGGATAAAATTTTATGGCAAGTAATAACATAAAAAATACAAAGTTATTAGAATGATGACGATATTTTATGGTAATGCAAAAGTTGTAGTGGTGATAAAGGTTGGGGGGCGGGGGGGTGGTGATAGTGGAGGAGTGATAAGGTGATGGTGGTGCTAGCAATATGGTGATGGCAGCAGTAGCAACAAGGATGGTAGCAGCCATTGTGGTAGCAGTTTCGGCGGAGGTCCTAGCTGCAAGATAGTGGTGGTTAAAATTATTGTATGGTATTGTAAGTAGATTAGTGCCCTAAAATATTTTATACAACTTTATAAGGTGAAAATTATTTTCAATAAACAAATTAAGTTTAATGGTAGACTGGGAAACAAGTACATGAAAATCATCTAGCTCTTGCATTATCAAACATCTAATAAAGCATCCAAAAACCATCTAAGATTAACATATAAGAAAATCGCAATGGTCTTTTCAATTCTACAAAAACCCCATCAGAGACACAGGATTTTTCTTTCGTTTATCGAAGAACAACTTAACAGGAAAATCCTACTTCCAAACAGAGAATCTAGTATAAGGAAAGACAAAAACAAGCAAGCAGACTTAGTACTGTCAAATATCTAGTGGCAACTCCTTAATTTTGTTCCTTAATAAATGTAACCACACCAGGCAATTTTCAACATGACACCACCCCTTCTTCCGCAAAACCTGTTATTCAGGCCCTCTATGCAATCAGGGTGACGAGCTGCTTGGAAGGAAGGAAGGAAGGTATTGGACTGGCTGTGTCAGTGTTGGCCTGTTGGGCCTATTTAGCCCTACTCAACTGCTTCAAGCCTTCAGCTAAAGGGACAGCTTCATAATTTGACCACAATGCCTTTTCTTAGAAGTAAAAACAAGTACTAGCATTTAGTTGCAGGTAGAAGGGGACGATCGATTTCTTTTCTTCCCATGCTATTCTTGTTACTGCTTTCATCTCTTATGCCTGTTTGGTTACAGGGATTTCCAGCAGTTTCCACTGCAGGTGAGCTTTTCTAGCCCTGGCAACATCTAGTCTGAATGCTGATAGATATAAGCAATTGGTGTCTTGAAGAGTTTGTTTGGTGCACAGGCAGCAGTCGAGTTATCAACATCTGACGGGCTAATTATGTGGTGAATTTGTACTGAAAGGAAGATGAGTTTTTAATATATTTAAGATTTGAATTAAATGTGTTCTATGAATACTTGATTTGATGTTGTTCATGTTTCAATATAATGAAAATAATAGGAAAAACTGAAACAAACAATTGTACGATTCAAATCGGAGAACTTATACAAATAAGCTTGATCTACGTTCCATACTCATAGCTTCCTCTGATGAAGTAGCTTCATGTCCTTTAGACCTCTTGATGAAAAAACTATCTCCCATCTATCGCCGTTATTGTCATATTATTCGCGGAAGGTACCCCAGAAGATCTCATCAATGGTCTTTGTTCTGCCATGTTTCTGCCTGCAACAAAAGCAGGTTGCTTAGGTTCTGGGAGAGCCACGTGTTCGTTTACGATCATGGACATAACATCAGACATTGTAGGCCGATCAGAAGGACTTTCTTGGACACAAAGAAGCCCTATGTTTATGTATCTCAACAGCGTAGCAGTTGAAGGAGGATCTCCCAGGATTGGATCCATCAAGTCCAAAGCTTTTTTAGAATTCCATAACTTCCATGCCTATGGTATAACAGCGCAAATGCTGCATCGTTAGTGTGGAGACTAGGAAAGTAGTAAAATACAATTGAAGCAGGAAGAAAAAGAAATGAGAGTATATGAAAGCTCCCCACATGTCCAAGAAGATTGAGGGAGTCGCTGTGGTAGAAACTAGTATTCTTCTTGCCGCTTACAATCTCAAGTACCAGCACCCCGAAGCTAAACACATCAGATTTTATTGAGAAGAGGCCCTCCATAGCATATTCAGGGGACATATAGCCACTAAAAATTGGAAAGGTCAGTGCAGATCACGTTAAGAGTAGCTGGTACTGGAAAGTGGAATTCAAGAAACTTACTATGTTCCAACGATCCTGTTGGTGTTTGCTTGAGTTTCGTTGCCTCTGAAAATTCGAGCCATCCCGAAATCAGATATTTTTGGATTCATTTCACTATCTAATAGAATGTTGCTAGGCTTTAAATCCCTGTGAATGATTCGTAACCGTGAATATCTATGGAGATACAGAAGGCCTTGAGCAATTCCTTCGATTATCCGAATCCGTGTACCCCAATCTAAGATTTGTCCTCTGTTTGCATCTGTTTATAGTTTATACACAAATCTGTTATAAATTTCTTGAAGCATTTGAAAAGTTAATGAAATTAGAAAAGAACTAAATGCTGACCAAAGAGAAAGAAATCCAAGCTTTTATTTGGCATGCACTCATAGATTAGCATTTTTTCATCCCGTTCAATACAGGAACCTAATAGCCTGACAAGATTCCGGTGCTGGAGTTTGGCGATTAGAATTGTCTCATTTCTGAACTCCTCGAGCCCCTGCCCAGATCTTTCTGAAAGCCTCTTCACTGCTATTTCCAGTCCCTTAGGTAATTTGCCCTAATAAATGAACCAAGAGTCATTCTGAAAGCTCATTCAAACAATTTTAATTTTTTTTTTCTGAAAAGGATAGAATAATTATTTGAACGTAAATTACTTTATAAACAGGTCCAAATCCTCCCTCTCCAAGCTTGTCTGAGAATTGTCCAGTTGCAACTGATACGCTCTCATAACTGAACAATGGCAATTCCATATTCTTACTCCATCTATTCTTCCGATTGTCAACAGAGCTAGATTCTTTGTTAGTTGAGCTAGGATCGGTATCGAAATCAAAGAGCAATAAATCGTGACCTTTATATTCCTTCCCTGTTCAAGAAAAAATTAAAAATTACTGAACACAGTCACTTTGTTAAAATATCCAGCAATTCTGATTATATCAACCAAAAATGTAACCACTTCAGGTTATTATAATAACCACAATTTCCGACATTAAAAGGGATTCCAATTGTCAATTTCTGTCATGAAAAAAGAAACTTCGGTGTTTGTTTGGGGTTAGATATTTTACCCACAGACAACCTTTTACGTTTTGAACATTTTATATGAGAAGTTTTTCGGAGATGTGTTGGTTTACAGGAGACAAACACACGAAAATCAGATTTCAGTTAAATATTTTAGGCAGTCTTCAATTCAAAAACATGTCTTAACTCCAACAAAATTAACCTTATCATCTGCATACCCAACACATAATTACATAGGAGGGCTTTTTCTTACTTTTCATTACCAGTGTCATAACCTAATTTTTTATTCTTTTATTTTATTTTATTTTATTTAAAAAAATAATAAAATAAATGATGATAAAAAAATGAAAAAATAAATGAAATGAAGAAAATAAAAAATGAATGAAATAGAAAAAATAAAATGAATGCAGAATAAATCGAAATTTAGGTAAAGACAATATAAATTAGAAGTTTGAGAACTTAATTAAACTTTGAATTACTTCATTAATCAAATCAAAATCTTAATTGAATAATTAATAAGTTTGGGGACTTAATTCAACTAGAAATTAGTTTAATTAAATTAGGGGCTTAATTGAATAAATACTAAAATTTGGGACTGATTTGGGTCAAAATTAAACAAAATAAAAGTCCAAAAACTAAAGAGAAAAGAAAGGGGTACTATAGGGAGCTTAATTAATTTTTGCAGGAGTAATTTTGAAAACATTAAAAGTTAAAGATTCAATTAAAGACTGAATTGAAAAAGCCAGAAAGTAAGGACTTTTGCAGGGGTCCAATTACAATTTATCCAGGGGCTTGGTTACAAATTTTCATAAATGGAGTGACCAAAATGCAAATGGCCATTCGCATCCAGAACAACTGGAAGGAGAAACAGCAGCAAATCAACGGAAGCCTGCCAGCTGCCCCACGATGCCTGCCGTTACAAAGGCAAGAACGCATGGCATTCTCTGGCATTATAAAAGCCGGAGAAAGGGCATGACGAGGAGGGAGGGAAAAAGACACGAACAAGAAAAAAACGAAACGGAGAGAAAAACCAGAGAAGCACAGGATAGAGAGAGACTGACATTGTGTAACAAACAGGGCGAACCAACACGGAAACAGGGACGCAAAACACAAAAGAAAAGAAAATAGAGAGGAAACCAGAAGAACAAGCAAACACAGGAGACAAAGTAAACACAGACAGAACAAAAAGAGAAGAACGAATAACACAGAGACGAGACGAAGAGCAGGAGACAGACAAAAAACACAGGGAGCCGGGAAGAAGCAGAAAAGGAAGGAAACAAAAAAAGAGTGAGGCACAGGAAGAGAAGGCTAAGGAACAGAGGAGAGGGGAGGCCAATAGCAGAAAGACGAGCACTGATCTTCTTCCAGAACTCCAGCAACAAAACACCACCTCCAGGTAAGATCCTTTCGTTTCCCTCCCATAACGAGATGGTATGTCCGAGCGCTGCCACAAACTTATAAAACAAATATACTTGATAGTGTTATAATTATGACCAGCACTAGATAAATAATAAAAACTAAAAATGTGATGGAGCCAATATTTCATGATGGGAAAAAAAGTTATATTGGTGATCAAAAACTTAGAAACTGAACAAAATAATTGTTTTCTCTATATTTTTTAGCTTTTCTGTTAATAAAAAGAAAAAAAATTACAAAGCTAAATTCTCTTCCAACTTAATATTAAAAAAAAACCAACAAAGATAATCTTGGAAGCAAAAAAACCCATGAAGAAAAACATTGTAGCAATTGACAATGTTTTGTGAGGAAAACTACAGTACTTTCTCCAATAAAATCGATAAAGATAATTTTAGAAAAAATTATAAAAAAATCATTTAGAAAAATACTGTAGCAATTCACAGTGTTTTGTGAGAAAAACTACAACGCTTTCCCCATATGATTTAGCTTTATTGTAATTATAATTATTAACCAACTCAATATTAAAAAAAAAATCGACAAAAATAATTTTAGAAAAAATCATAAAAAAATCATATGGGAAAACACTGCAACAATTCACAGTGTTTTAAAGAAAAAAAATTACAAAGCTAAATTCTCATTAAGCTCAATATTAAAAAAATAAAATCAACAGATACACTTTTAGAAAAAAAATAACAAAAAAAACACAGGGAAAAAAAACCATGTTGGAAACATTGTAGCAATTCATAATGTTTTGTGATGAAAGCTACAGTGCTTCTCCACATGATTTAGCCTT
>Ga0307513_10004807_pt1 | contig 17947 bp, 19 predicted proteins | sample 15_EM_MG_FD_202174 | JGI IMG/M metagenome (GOLD analysis project Ga0307513, IMG submission 202174) | Populus trichocarpa ectomycorrhiza microbial communities from riparian zone in the Pacific Northwest, United States - 15_EM | ecosystem: Host-associated > Plants > Roots > Unclassified | place... | reverse complement strand
CGGACTTCATCAGCGAGGCCTTGCCGCAAGGGCTGAACCGCGCGAACTTTGCGCAGGTGCCGTTCCTGTCGTTCAACCGCAAAGACGACATGCAGCTGCAATGGGCAGCGCGCGCTGTCGGCGTGCGGCAGCCGCGGCTGCAGGAGCGTTTCGTTCCGTCGTCAGAGGCCTATGTGCGGGCCGCATTGATGGGATGGGGAATCGGCATCGTGCCGGAGCTGCAGGTGCGCGGGCTGCTGGAGAACGGTGCATTGGCGACCGTGTTGCCTGATGTCGGCCTCGACGTGCGCCTGTTCTGGCACCAATGGCGGCTGGGGCCTGACGGGGCGGCACCCTCCGAGCGCGTGGCCCTGCTCGATCGGATTGGCGCAGCGCTGGTGGCGGGCGCCAAGACCGCGCTCGACAACGCACGCTGAAGGGCCAGGTCAGCGGTTCAAATGCGCTGCAAGCGAGCCGCATATCCACGCATTGCGCAAGGGCATCCCGCCGCACACTGGTTTCACAACGATTGGTGTGGAGGTCTGCGATGAACCTGCTTCCCGGATTGACATGGCTCGCGTCCATGGCGTCGCGACGCTCGCCAGTGGACGACGACACTCCCGATCCCGCCGACATGGGCACCGCCTTCGGCCTCGATGCCAGCATGGAAGCCGAGCCAGATGAGGCCTCGCCCAAGCAGAAGCCGGCATCTGCGCCGGCCGCGGACCGATTGGTTCGCCGACCGCGCCGTTGACGATCGAGATTCCACGGGAATACTGATCAGTTCAAATCAGAACTTGATCGTCTCCCGCGCGTTCGAGCCGCATAGAATTGCGGCATGGCCAAAGTTTCTTTCCGCGAGCAAGTCCTGCGTGTTCGCGAAGACGCCATCGTCGCCTCGGTCAACCGCCTGCTCGCTGAAAAAGGCTTCGACATGATGACGGTCGACGAGGTCGCGGCCGACGTGGGCATCGCCAAGGCCAGCCTGTACAAGCACTTCAGTTCCAAGGAAGAGCTGGCCGGGGCGGCCATGATCCGCGTGCTCGAGCGCGCTCAGGCCTTCATGGCCACCCTGCCGGCGGATGCACGGGCCGTGGACCAGCTGAAAGCCGTTGCCCGCTGGACCATGCAGGTGCAGCTGGTGGGCGAGATGCCTTCGCTGCCGGCGCAGAACTCGACACTGCGGGCCGCATTGATGGCCAACAAGCCTTATCTCGACCGGCTGATGGAGGTCAGCGACCAACTCGGCGCGTGGATCGGCGCAGCACAGGCCAACGGCGACCTGAACCCGCGCCTCGCGCCCGAGGTGGCGCTTTACACCTTGTTTGCCCGTGCCTGCGACCCGGTGCTGAGCCTGCTGAAAGCGAGCGGCCAGCACAGCGACGAGCAGATCATCGAGATGCTGCTCAGCACCTGTTTCGATGGCTTGTCGGGTCAGACTTCAACCACGAAGAGTCCGTCGTAGCCATCGGCCTCGCCTTTGCGGGCATGTCCGCGCGCATTGCAGACCACACGCGTGCTGCCGACGGTGTAGTCGTGGCGGCAGTGCAGGTGCCCATGAATCCACAGATTTGCGAGCGGCAGCAGGTCGTCGTCGGCATTGCAGAAGCTCGCGGTGCCGGCTTGGCTGCCGTAGCGTGGATCGCCGCTGCGCAAGCTGGGCGCGAAGTGGGTTAACGCCACCGTTGCGTCCCACTCCGGCGATGAATGGGCCAGCTCTTCGGCCAGCCAGGCGCGGCACGCCAGGGCTTCTTCGCGCACTTGACCGGCGTCGAAGACAGCGCCGTTGTGTGTGGACCGCATCACCCGCATGAAGTAGGAGCCGGCGCGCATGGCCTTGTCGCGCTGCTTCTCGCCGAAGAGATCGAAGTCGCACCAGCGCACCGTGGCCACGAAGCGGATGCGGCGGCCGCTGCGGTCGGTGAGCACCAGGCTTTCGCGTTCCAGCAGGGTGATGCCGAGTTGCGCGCAGTACGCTCGCAGTTCGGACCAGGCAGTGCTGAGCTCGCGGCTGTCGAACTCATGATTGCCAGCGATCAGGATCACCGGCACCGGCCAGCCTCGGAAGCGAGACAAGCCGGCCCAGGTGCTGTCGATGTCGCCGCCCAGCACCAGCAGTTCGGCGTCTGGTGCAGGTTGGGGCTCGAAGTCCTCGGTCTCGAGATGCAGGTCCGAAAGAATTTGCAGACGCACGGATCAGGTGGCGCCGTGGCACTGCTTGAACTTTTTGCCACTGCCGCAGGGGCAGGGGTCGTTGCGGCCGACCTTGGGCGTTTCGCGGCGCACGGTGTCGACCTTGTAGCGCTGTTCGCCGGTCAGGTCGTAGAGGTCAGCCACCGTCACGACCAGCTCTTCGATCGCTTCTTCCAGATCTTTCAGCGGATGCTCGCGTTCGAGCGTCGCAACGACTTCATGCTCTTCGTCGGTCTCGGCCGGCAGGTGGCGGTACAGGCGCGCCAGGGCGGCCATCACCGCGTCGTCGGGCATTTCCGCCAGATCGGGGAAACACAGCGTGGCGTGCTGAAAGCCTGCGACCCACGGCATCAGCGCTTGCGAGATCTCGCTCAGCCCGGCCATCGGGTCCGGGCCGCCATCGGCCGGCGGCTGCAGCGGGTGCTCGTCGTCGAACTCCAGGATCAGCGGGTTGAACCAACCGTCTTCGGCCATCGCGCGGTTCAGCGCGGCATGGCGACGCAGGATGAGGGCTGTGGTGCGATCGCGCCAGACGGTATCGACGTCGTCGGGCAACGGCGTCGCGTCGAAATCGAACACGTGCGGCAGCCACGCCGCGGGTTCCAGCAGCAGCGGTTGCACGAGCACGCCGCACAGAAAGCCATCGAGCATCACCGCATCGACAGGCTGCAAAGGCTCGGGCGTGGCGGCGAGCAGATCGTCGAGTTCGGCGAACTCGGTATCGGTCAAATCAGAATGGGCAGACATGGTCGGGCCTTGGCGGAAGAGGGCACGCGTCATTGTCGTCCGACCACGGCCGTTCGGGGTCGCATTGCCTCGACCAGGCGCGCACGCAGCCACTGATGCGCGCTGACGCGGTCGTGCCGCATGTGCCACATGGCCTCGACGTGAATGCGCGGCATGGCCATCGGCAGCGGCCGCTCAACCAACTGGCCCTGGTAGCCGGTGGCGTCGACGAAGGAAGCGGGCAGCACCGTCAGCAGATCGCTGCGCGAGACGATGCGGCCCGCGGTGAAGAACTGGTTCACCGTCAGCACGATGCGGCGTGAGCGGTTGAGCGCGCTGAGCGCCTGGTCCACGAACCCGTGCGGCCGGCCCGAGAAACTCACCAACAGATGATGTGCAGCGCAGAAGTCGTCGAGCGTGAGCTCGCCGCTGGCCAGAGGATGACCGCGGCGCATCACGCACACGTATTCGCTCTCGGCCAGGCGCTGGTGGTGCAGCGCGCTTTGCTGGCCGCGTGTTTCCAGCTCCGCCACCGCTTCCGGGAAGTAACCCACGGCGACGTCGATCTCGCCGCGCTCCAGCAGGCCGCGCGGATCACGTGTGGTCAGCGGCAGTATTCGCAGGTTGACGAGCGCGCGCTCGGCTTCGATGTGCGCGATGAGGGGCGGCAGGAGCACCGCCGCAGTCGCGTCCGCCATGGCAAGTTGGAAATTGGCGAGGTCTTGCCGCGGGTCGAACTCGCCGGGGTCGAGCACGGCGCGCAGTTGGCCCAGCGCGGCCTGCACCTCTGGCCACAGCTTTTCCGCATAAGGCGTCGGCACGACGCCATGTGTCACGCGAGTGAGCAACTCCTCACCAATGGATTCCCTGAAGCGGCGCAAGGCATTGCTGACCGCCGGCTGCGTCAGCGAGAGCCGGGCTGCTGCGCGGGTCAGGTTGCGCTCGGCCATCACGGCGTCGAAGACGCGCAGCAGATTCAGATCCAGGGTCTGGAAGTTCATCAGGCCATTATCTTCGTGACATATTGATCGTGAATGTCATGGATTCACAGATTTGATTGGACCATCACAAGGGAAAACCCTATATTCGCTCTCAATGCGACTCCCAGTGGAGCTGCAGAGATGCCCCGAAGGAGCACACCATGACCACCACGACCATCAGTATTCAAGTTCCCCACGCACGCACTGCACCGCGTCTGGCAGGCCGTTTGGGCGAGCTCGCCGCCGCTGCCATTGCCTTGTTCGCCCACCCCGGCAAGCCCGCGCCCCGTTATCCGTCGCGCGAAGCCGCACGCGTCCGCGCCATGGCTCACCGCTACGAAGCCGCCGACCCGCGCTTCGCGTCGGAGCTGTACGCAGCGGCCGATCGGCACGAAATGCTCTACGGCGACTGAGTCCTCGCTGTAGCTGCCAACAAAAAGCCCGCACTCGGCGGGCTTTTTTGTGGGCGAAGGTTTTGCCGATCAGCCGAGGCTTGCTTCGAGCTTTGCCTTGGTGGCCGTCAGTTCAGCCGGCAGGTGATACGCCAGCTGCGCGAACAGCTCAGTGTGCAGATCGAGTTCGGCACGCCAGGCGGCTTTGTCGACGGTCATCACTTGATCGAACTGAGCCGGGGTGAAGTCCAGCCCCTTCCAGCTCAGGTCTTCATAGCGCGGGCTCACGCCGAAGAGGCTTTCCGTGCCTTGACCACGACCCTCGAGGCGCTCCATCATCCACTTCAGCACCCGCATGTTCTCGCCGTAGCCGGGCCAGACGAACTTGCCGTCGTCGCCTTTGCGGAACCAGTTGACGCAGTAGACCTTGGGCAGCTTGGCGCCCTGGGCTTCCAGCTTCGAGCCCACATCCAGCCAGTGCTGGAAGTAGTCGCTCATGTTGTAGCCGGTGAACGGCAGCATGGCGAACGGGTCGCGGCGCACCACGCCTTGCTGGCCGATGATCGCGGCCGTGGTTTCGGAGCCCATGGTCGCGGCCATGTACACGCCTTCGACCCAGTTGCGCGCTTCGGTCACCAGCGGCACCGTGGTCGAGCGGCGGCCGCCGAAGATGAAGGCATCGATCGGCACGCCCGCCGGGTTGTCCCATTCCGAATCGAGTGCGGGGTTGTTGGCGGCGGCCACCGTGAAGCGCGCATTCGGGTGAGACGCCTTGGCGCCAGTTTCGCGCCCGAGCCGGGGCGTCCAGTCCTTGCCCTGCCAGTCGATGAGGTGCGCGGGCGGGGTGTCGGTCATGCCTTCCCACCACACGTCGCCATCGTCCGTCAGCGCCACGTTGGTGAAGATCACGTCGCGCTTCAGGCTGTGCATGCAGTTGAAGTTGGTCTTTTCGTTGGTGCCCGGCGCCACGCCGAAGTAGCCGGCTTCGGGGTTGATGGCGTAGAGGCGGCCATCCTTGCCCGGTTTGATCCAGGCGATGTCGTCGCCGATGGTGGTGACCTTCCAGCCGTCCAGGCCGGCCGGCGGGATCAGCATCGCGAAATTGGTCTTGCCGCAGGCACTGGGGAAGGCCGCAGCCACGTGGTGCTTCTTGCCATCCGGCCCGGTGACACCGAGCAGCAGCATGTGTTCGGCCAGCCACCCTTGGTCGCGCCCCATGGTGGATGCGATGCGCAGCGCGAAGCACTTCTTGCCGAGCAGCGCATTGCCGCCATAACCCGAGCCATAGCTCCAGATTTCGCGGGTCTCCGGATAGTGAACGATGTACTTGGTGGTGTTGCAAGGCCAGGCCACGTCTTTCTGGCCGGCGTCGAGTGGCGCGCCCACGGTGTGCACGCAGGGCACGAAGACGCCGTCTTCGCCCAGCACTTCGATCACCGCACGCCCCATGCGCGTCATGATCTTCATGTTGACTGCGACGTACGGGCTGTCTGACAACTCGACGCCGATGTGCGCAATCGGCGAACCCAGCGGGCCCATGCTGAAAGGCACAACGTACATCGTGCGGCCCTTCATGCTGCCCTTGAACAGCGCCTTGTCGCCGGTCTGCAGCAGCTCGCGCATCTCGGCCGGCGCCATCCAGTTGTTGGTGGGGCCGGCGTCTTCCTTCTTTTCGCTGCAGATGAAGGTTCGGTCTTCGACACGCGCCACGTCGCTCGGGCTGCTGAAGGCGAGGTAGCTGTTGGGACGCAACTCCGGATTGAGCTTCTTGAACGTGCCGGCGGCGACCAGCTGGGCGCACAGGCGGTCGTACTCTTCCTTGCTGCCGTCGCACCAATAGACGTCGCGCGCTTCGGTCAACGCGGCGACCTCGGCCACCCACTCGATCAAGCGGGCATGTTTGGCGTAGGCGGGTACGTTCAAACGCAAGCCTTCCATCACGGGTCTGTTCATGCTGAGTCCAATCATCGAAGTTAAAAAGCCGGAATCGGGCGAGCCTCGGTTACCTGCAGGTGACAGGTTTCGGGGGCTCGCCCCATGCCGCTTTGCATGCTGTTCAACAGGGCAGCAATCGACGTACCGCCGGGCGAAACAGGTGTTCAAAACGATTGTGATGTGAATGTAATCGTGCGGTAACCACCGAACATCAGGGGGTCATGCAAGATTTGCATCTCCTGATGCGGCGCCTGCGTGAACTAGTGCCTACGCCCCGCAGCGCTCCATGTTTTCCCTGGGTTCCGGCGACATAAGATCAGCCGCCATGACCATCGATCGCCGCTCGCTTCTGGCCCTGCTGGCCGCCTCTGCCGTCCCCGCCATGGCCTTTGCGGCACAGCGCAAGTCGCTGGCCGATCCGATGCACCTGGGGGCCGAGCAGGCGCTCATTGACTCGGGCCTTGCGAGCCAGCTGCAGAAGGCCTTCGGCCGCGACACCGGCGTGGCGGTGCAACTGATGCCCGGCCGCAGCGGCTCTTTGCTGGAGGCTCTGGAACGCGGTGAACTCGACGCGGCGATGACGAACGCCCCCGAGCAAGAAACTCAGCTCGAGAAGCAAGGGTTGGCGCACGACCGCCGCCTGATCGCGGTCGGCGATTTCGTGCTGGTCGGCCCCCTCGAAGGCGCAGGCAAGAAGGCGAAGGACCCGGCCGGCATCGCCGGCGAGCGCGATATCGCGGCGGCGCTCGCAAAACTCGCCCAGGCGCAGGTCCGTTTCGTCGGGCCGGTCAACGGCAGCGGAGCGCACCTGGGCACGCTGGCCCTGTGGCGCGCGGCCAAGGTCGCCCCCGCGGCGCCCTGGTATGTCGAAAGCAAAGGCAACGCGCTGGAGCAAGCCGCGTCCGAGGGCGCGTACACCTTGATCGAGCGCGGACTGTGGATGTCGCGCGGGCGCAAACCGCTGGCCTTGATGGTCGAAGGCGATCCACGCATGGCAACCGAAGTGCACGTGATGCGCTCGTTTCGTGTGAACCACCCGGCGGCCAAACTTTTCGGCCAATGGGTCTCGGGCCCGCAAGGTCGGCGCGTCGCCGCCGGCCTGCGCGGGTGGCGCCCGGCACCACCGGCCTGAACGCCGGCGATGCGGCATCATGTAAGCCATGCCGCCCACCCTGCTCAGCGTCAACGTCAGTCTCGCCCGTGAGATCGAGGTCAATGGCCAGAAGGTCATGACCGGCATCGGCAAACGAGCCGTGCAGAACACCCTGCAGGTCAAGCCTTTGGGTCTGGAAGGCGACGAGCAGGCCGACCCGTCAGTGCACGGCGGCTTGCCGAAGGCGGTCTACGCCTACCCCAGCGAGCACTACCCGTTCTGGCAAACGGTGCGCGCGCAGGCCAAGGTGGCCGAGTGGAACGGCACCTTGCCACCCGGCTCCCTGGGTGAAAACCTCACGATCGCCGGCATGCTCGAAAACCAGGCCTGGATCGGCGATGTGCTCCGCTTCCCAGACTGCGAACTGGCCGTCAGCGAGCCGCGCTTCCCCTGCTTCAAGTTCAACGCGGCCATGGGCTTCAACCAGGCCGCGAAGCTGATGGTGGCCAATGGCTGGTGCGGCTTCTACCTCGCCGTGCGCGTGCCGGGCACGCTGAAGGCCGGCGAAAGCTTCGAGCTGATCCGCGGCCCACGCGAAGTGGGCATCTCGGAGCTCTTTCGCTCGCGGCTGGCTGCCCAACGTTGAGGCCTCAGGCGGTGGCGTCTACCAGCGTCGGATAGTCGGTGTAGCCCTCGGCCGTGCCGCCGTACAGCAACGCGGGCTTCAGCGCGTTCAGCGGTGCGTCTTCCTTCAGCCGAAGCACGAGGTCGGGGTTGCTGATGAAGGGGCGGCCGAAAGCCACCAGATCCGCGGCGCCGCTGGCCACCACCTCGATCGCCATCTGGCGGTTGTAGCCGTTGTTGACCATCCATGCACCGCTCGGGTGGCCTGCCTTGTAGCGCTGGCGCAGTGCCTCGTAGTCGAAGGGCGCGATGTCTCGCGCACCGCCGGTCTGCCCTTCGACGACGTGCAGGAACGCCAGTTTCATCGGCGCCAACTGCTCGGCGACGTGATTGAAGAGCGTTTGCGCCTGGCTGTCTTGCCCAGCGTCGTTGCTGGGCGTGACAGGGCTCAGGCGCAGGCCGGTGCGGCCGGCACCGATCTCACCCACCACGGCGCCCATCACCTCGAGCAGCAGGCGCGAACGGTTCTCGATCGAGCCGCCATAGGCGTCGGTGCGGTCGTTGACGCTGTCGCGCAGGAACTGGTCGAGCAGGTAGCCGTTGGCGCCGTGCACTTCCACGCCATCGAAACCGGCATCGATGGCATTGCGGGCGGCCTGGCGGTAAGCGGCGATCAGGCCGGGAATCTCGTCGAGCCGCAGTGCGCGCGGGGCCGACACATCGTCGAACCCGCTCTTGATGAAGGTCTTGCCCTTGGCGGCCCGCGCCGTCGACGACACCGGCGCCTGGCCATTCGGCTGCAGCGACACGTGCGAGATGCGGCCCACATGCCACAGCTGGATCACGATCTTGCCGCCCTTGGCATGCACCGCGGCGGTCACCTTCTTCCACGCCGCGATCTGCTCGGGGCTGTAGATTCCCGGTGTGTCGAGATAGCCCTGGCCTTCGGGACTGATCTGGCTGGCCTCGGTGACGATCAGCCCAGCACCGGCACGTTGCTCGTAGTAGGTGACGGCCAGCTCGGACGGCACCTGGTTCGCCGCGGCGCGGTTGCGCGTGAGCGGCGCCATGACGATGCGGTTGGCCAGGGCGATGTCGCCAACGCGGATAGGTTCGAAGAGAGAAGTCATGCGTGTCGCTCAAGAAAGAAGAGGGAAGCGGCCATGGTACGAAGCCCGATAAAGACTTGCCGGGCCACGGTCAAAAGCCTTCGAGCACGGCCTTGCCGCGGGCTGCACCGCTTTCGATGTAGGCATGCGCCCGCTTGAGGTTAGCGGCACTGATGGCGCCGAAGTGCTCACCCAGCGTGCTGCGAAGGCGCCCTTCGTCCACCAGCTGCGCCACACGGTTCAGCAGCTCGTGCTGGGCGTGCATGTCGGCGGTCTGGAACATGGAGCGCGTGAACATCAGCTCCCAGTGCAGCGAGAGGCTCTTGCCCTTGAGCGCCATCACATCGAGCGGCTGCGCCGGGTCGTCGATCAGCCCAAGCCGGCCTTGGGGTGCGAGCGACTTGATGATCTCGGCATAGTGCCGATCCGTCTGCGTGAGGCTGGCCACATGCGTGACGCTGGGCACCGCCACGCGCTGCAGCTCGGCCAACAACGGCTGGCTGTGGTCGATCACGTGGTGGGCGCCCAGCTCGCGCACCCAGGCCTGCGTCTCCGGCCGCGATGCCGTGCCCACCACGGTCAGCGAGGTCAGCTGGCGCGCGAGCTGCGTGAGGATGGAGCCCACGCCACCCGCCGCGCCGATGATCATCAAGGCGCCTTGCGTCTGTGGCGTCACCCCGAGCCGGTCGAACAGCAGCTCCCAGGCAGTGATCGCCGTCAGCGGCAGCGCCGCCGCTTGTGCGAACGACAGCGAACTCGGCATGCGCCCCACGATGCGTTCATCCACGCAGTGCAACTCGGCATTGCTGCCCGGGCGGGTGATGTCACCGGCGTACCAGACGCGGTCGCCCGGTTTGAACAGCGTGACCTGCGGTCCCACGGATTCGACGATGCCCGCGGCGTCCCAGCCCAGCACCTTGAATTCGCCGGCCGGCGGTGCGGCGCGCTTGCGTATCTTGGTGTCGACGGGGTTGACCGAGATGGCCTGCACGCGAACGCGCAGATCGCGCGGGCCGGGCATGGGATCGGGCAACGTGACGTCGAGCAGCGATTCGGCCGCGTCGATGGCGAGCGGCTGGCGGTAGGCAACGGCTTTCATGAAAGCTCCTGATGAAGTCGATGAGTGCACTGTAGGAGCCGGCTCGCCGCTTGATAAGCACCTGCCGGCGCTATCAGCTTCAACAAGATTTTGAAGATCGGCCCGAGACGGCCAGCGGAGAAGACAATACGGGCTTCACCCGAATCCAGCCTGCCCATGCTCGCCTACCGACACGCCTTCCACGCGGGCAACCACGCCGATGTGCTCAAGCACGTGATGCTCACGCTCGTGCTGCGCTACATGAACCAGAAGGACAAGCCCTACCGCCTGGTCGACACGCACGCCGGCGCCGGCGGCTACTCGCTCGAAGGCCAGTACGCGCAGAAAAAGGGCGAGTACATCAACGGCATCGGCCGCCTGTGGGGCCGGGACGATCTGCCCGAGGCCGTGGCCGACTACGTGAACCTGGTGAAGCAGTTCAACCCCGACGGCCGCATGGAGCAATACCCCGGCTCGCCGGCCTTTGGGCAGATGGTGCTGCGTGCGAAAGACCAGCTGCGCATGTTCGAGTTGCACAACACCGACCACCGCATCCTCGCCTCCTACCTGGGCGAAGTGAAGGGCGCCGAGGTGTTCAACGCCGACGGCTTCGACGGCCTGAAGGGGCAGGTGCCGCCCTCTTCGCGCCGCGGCGTCGTGCTGATGGACCCTTCGTACGAAGGCCACAACGACTACCCGCGAGTGATCGCCTCGCTGCGCGAAGCGCTGACGCGTTTTGCCGAAGGCGTCTACATGGTCTGGTACCCGCAGGTGAGCAAGCTCGAAGCCGCGCAGCTGCCTCGACGCCTGGAGGCGCTCGCGCCCAAGGGCTTTCTGCATGTGCGCATGACGGTGCAGCAGCCCGACCAGCAGGGCTTCGGCCTGGCCGGCAGCGGCATGTTCATCATCAACCCGCCGTATACGCTGCACGACGAAATGCTGGCGGTGCTGCCGTATCTGGTGGAAGTGCTGGGGCAGTACGACGGGGCGAACTACCTGATCGAACAACGGGCGGCGTAGCCTGTTCGGCGAACAACGGGTGGCATAGCGCCCGTTCAGCGGGCGGCGAGCCGCCCGACTACTTCACCGCCGGCGCGGCGTGCATCTTCTTCAGCGACTCCATCCACGCCGTCCAGTCCATCGGTCCGCTGTCGTGGCGCTTTTTCAGGTTGCCGAGCACGTTGCCCCAGGCCCGGTCGAAGTAGGCATAGGTCTTGTCCCACTCGCCGCCGTCTCCCCAGCCGGTATGGTGCAGCGTGACGCGGGTCGATTTGCCGTCGACGTCAAACAGGCGCACCACGACGAAGGTGCGCTGCTGGCGCGCCTCGGGCAACGACGGCGGTGCATTCCAGTCGAAGCTCAGCATCTTCATCGGCTGCAAGGCCATGTAGTGCATGGTGTCGGCGCCTTTCATGCCGGGCTCGCCGAGCGGGTCCATGTGGATGTGGAAGGCGCCGTCGACACGGGCGTCGATCTCGGCTTCGGGCGCGAAGAAGGCTTCGATGCCGGCCTTGGTCGTCCAGCTCTGCCAGACGGCGGCCACCGGTGCGGCCACGATCACCTCTTTGTTGATGGCTCGCTCCTGCGCCCCGGCGCTCGACGCACACAAAGCCAGAAGCAGGCTGTTCAGCAGGTAGCGCATGGCGTTTTCCGTGAGGGCCGCGAGGCAGACACACTACCATCGTGCCCATGCCGTCTCAAGCCACATTTGCCAACGGGCCTCTGTCGGGCCTGAAGGTACTGGAGATGGGCCAGTTGATCGCCGGCCCCTTTGCCGCCAAGACACTGGCCGACTTCGGTGCCGAGGTGATCAAGATCGAACCGCCGGGCACCGGCGACCCACTGCGGCAGTGGCGCCTGCTGCACCGGGGCACCAGCGTGTGGTGGCAGGTGCAGTCACGCAACAAGAAGAGCGTGGCACTCGACCTGAAGCAGCCCGAAGCGCGCGGCATCGTGCGCCGGCTCGCTGCCGAGTGCGACGTGCTGATCGAGAACTTCAAGCCCGGCGTGATGGAGGCCTGGGGCCTCGGCTACGACGAGCTGAGCCGGGCCAACCCGGGGCTCATGATGCTGCGCATCAGCGGCTACGGCCAGACCGGCCCTTACAAGGACCGACCCGGCTTCGGCGTGGTGGCCGAAGCCATGGGCGGCCTGCGCCACCTCACCGGCGAACCGGGCCGCGTGCCGGTGCGCGTGGGGGTGAGCATCGGCGACACGCTGGCCTCGCTGCACGGCGTGATCGGCATCCTGATGGCGCTGCATCACCGGCATGCCACTGTGTCGCCCGCAGCGCCCAAAGGGCGGGGGCAGGTGATCGACGTCGCGCTGTACGAAGCCGTCTTCAACTGCATGGAAAGCCTGCTGCCCGAGTACAGCGCGTTCGGTGCGGTGCGCGAGGCGGCCGGCTCCGCGCTGCCCGGCATTGCGCCGAGCAACGCCTACCCGTGTATCGACGGCTGGGTGCTGGTGGCGGGCAACGGCGACAGCATCTTCACGCGTCTGATGACCACGATCGGGCGTGACGACTGGGCGCGCGACCCCGCGCTGGTGGGCAACGCGGCCCGCGTGGCGCGTGTCGAGGAGATCGATGCCGCCATCGGCGCCTGGACCGCCACGCGCACGGTGACGGCCGTGCTGGACGCGCTCAACGCCGCCCAGGTGCCGGCCGGCCGGCTCTACACCGCCAAAGACATCGCCGAAGACCCGCACTACCGCGCGCGCAGCATGGTCCAGCGTGTCACCTCGGCCGATGGCTTGTCGCTCGACGTGCCCGGCATCGTGCCCAAGCTGAGCGCCACGCCGGGCCGCATCACACGGCGGGCACCAACGCTCGGTGAAGACACGCAAGCCGTGTTGCGCGAGCTGGGCATCACGCCCGAGCAGGAGGCGGGCTTGCGCGCACGCGGGGTGCTGTGAGCGCCAGTTCGCCCCTCGTCGCGCTCGGTGGCCTGGCCATCGTCGCCGCCGCATTCGTCGGATGGATGTGGACGCGATCGCGCAGGAGCTCGCCGAGGGTGGGCCCGAAGGCCGAAGCGAGCACCGCGCCCGACGCCGAGGCCGAGGCCGAGCTCAAGACCGCATCGATCGATTTGTCGAAGCTGCCGGCCAGTGCCGACTACGAACACCTGTTCAGCCTGAGCGCGCACCCGATGTTCGTCTACGACATCACCGACCGGCAGCTGCTCGCGGTGAACGATGCGATGGTGCGGCGCTACGGCTACGCGCGCAGCGAACTGCTGACGATGAACCTCGCCGACATCCGCCCCGCCGAAGACGTGCCGGCGATGCAGGCGATGACGCGCGAGGTGCAGAAAAGCCGCAGCGTCACGCTGCCCGGCACCTGGCGCCACCGCAGCAAGGACGGTTCGGTCTTTCATGTGCGCGTCAGCGGGCACGACCTGATCTTCGGCGGCCGCCCCGCGCGCATCGTGCAGGTGTTCGACGTGAGCGCCGAAGTGGCGCTGCAGGTGGAACGCGAGCAGATGATCGCCAAGCTGCAGCATTCGCGCGAATGGCTGGCCACCGCCATCAGCGCAGGCCGCATCGCGCTGTGGGAGCGCGACCTGGTCGCCCGCACGCTCGTATTCGGCGGCCGCTGGGCCGAGATCATCGGCACCACGCCGCAGGCCTTCGGGCCGGTGACCGAGCAGAGCTTCATCGGCCTGTGCCACCCCGACGACCTGCCGGGCGTGACGGCGCGCTTCGTGGCCTACCTGAAGGACCCGAGCGAGCCGTATGCCGATGAGCTTCGCATCAAGCACGCGCGCGACGGCTGGATCTGGGTGCTCAGCCGCGGCAAGGTGGCCGAGCGCAGTTCCGACGGTCGTGCGCGCCGCGTGGTCGGTACCTTTGTCGACATCTCCGACCTGAAGGCAGCGCAGGCCGCACGCGAGCTGCAGCAGGCCGCCGAACAGGCGAGCGAAATGAAGTCGCAGTTCCTCGGGCGGGTGAGCCACGAGCTGCGCACGCCGCTGAACGCGGTGCTCGGCTTCTCGCAGCTGCTGCGGCTCGACCCGGCCGCGCCGCTGACGCCGCAGCAGGCCGAACGCGTGGCCCACATCGAACAGGCCGGCCGGCACCTGCTCGGCCTGATCACCGACCTGATGGACTTGAGCCGCATCGAGCTTGGCGCCGTCGAGCTGCAGAGCGTGGCACTCGACGTGGGTGCGCTGCTCGACGAAAGCCTCGCCATGGTCGACACCCAGCTGCGCGAGCGCAAGCTCGCGGTGCTGCGCGAGTTCGACACCGGCCTGCCGCAGGTGCTGGCCGACCCGCTGCGTGTGCGGCAGTGCCTGCTCAACCTGCTGTCGAACGCCATCAAGTACAGCGAGGAGCAAGGCACGGTGCGCGTGGGCGCCCGCTCCACCGGTGCCGGCTCGGTGGAGCTGTGGGTGTGGAACAGCGGTGCCGGCATGACGCCGCAGCAGCTGGAGCGGCTCTACGAACCCTTCAACCGCCTGGGCCGTGATGCGAGCCACGGCGAAGGCACCGGCATCGGCCTGGCCATCAGCCGCCAGCTGATCGAACGCATGGGCGGGCAGATCGCCGCGACCAGCAAGGCAGGAGCCTGGGCGCAATTCAGCGTGACGTTGCGCACGGCGCTTTGACCTGGCCGCACTGCGCTCAAGCCTCCCGCTTGAATTCGCGAAACGCGCCGAACAGCCAGGAGCGCATGCCGACCACCAGCGTGTAGGGGCGCTTCTGCTCGGGCGGCAGCTTCTGGTCGGCCAGGTGCTGCTGCGCAAAGTCCTGGCCCACGCGCTGCAGGCGTTCAGCGAAGCTCGCCGCGAGACTGCGGCCGATCTGGCCGTGCACGAGCATCAGCATCTCGCCTTCGCCGTCGAAACCGCCGCTGAAGTAGTCGTCGGTCACGTGCTCGCGAAAGAAGGCCATCGCCGGGCCGTTCGGTCGCCAGCGGAAGGTCTTGGCCACCTGCAGGCGATAGCGGTTCATCGGCCGCAGCTCGATGAAGCTCAGCCGGTCGAGCACCGCCAGGTAGGCGATGCATTCAGCCTCGCTCAAGGTGTAGGTCGCGACGATCTGCTCGAAGGTCCACTGGCTCAGGCAGCAGATGGCGATCAGCAGCAGGCGGCGGTCGGCCACGACGGCTTTTTCTTGTTCAAGCGTCAATTCCCGTCGCAGCGGCTGCGCGTCGGCGATCTTGCGGGCGAGCTCGGCGAAGTCCATCTTCAACACGCGCAGCACGTCGTCGATGCGCGACAGCGGCATGTCGGCCTTCGCAAAGATGCGCTTGATGCTCGACTCCGACATCTCCAGCTGCTCGGCCAAGTCGGCGTAGGTGATGTTGGCGGCCTTCAACTCGGCCTTCAGCGCCGTGATCAGGTCTTGCGTGGTGCTCATTCCCGGATCCCCCTGAAAGTATCGGTAAACGATACCAGCAGCGTGCAGCACCGCGACTCTCCCAGGAGGGCTTGATACCGGGTGCGCGACCCGCCACGATCTGCTCCGCGTTCAACCAACCGAGAAATTCATGCAAACCCCCATCGCCATCCGCAAGGACACCAATGCCTGGAAGCTCCAGGTCTGGGTCTCGTTCGGACTGGCCGCCACGCTGTGCGGTACCGGCCTGGCCTACCTTCCCGGTGAAGACATTCACCGCGCCTTCATGGTGATGGGCTACGTGTTCTGCCTCTCGACCGCGTTCGCGCTCGCCAAGTACATCCGCGACAACGAACAGCGCCGCGTCGACACGCCGATGTGGGGCCTCGTGGTGTGGGGCGGCTTCTCGCTCGCGATGGCGCTCACCGGCTGGGGCCTGTGGCGCATGGACGTGAACCCGACCTACAAGGCCTACCTCGGCGTGAGCTGGCTGTTCCTGATCTCGAGCGTGTTCACGCTGGCCAAGACGCTGCGCGACGCGCAAGACGTGCTGATCACCGAAGCCCGCCGCGACGGCATGCGTGCCGCCCGCGACAACGAATAAGGAGTCGGCCATGAAGAAACTGCTTCTCAACGGCGTGCTGTGCGCGGCCCTGTTCGCCGGTGTTTTCTCGACAGCGCAGGCGCACCCGAATGCGTCGGACGCGAGCGCGCTGTCGATGTTGCCCATCGCCGTGTCGGTCGCCGCACCGGTGATGTTCATCTCGGGCGGGGCGATGCTCACCGTGGTCGCGGTCGAAGCGTCGGCCGAAGGCACGGTGTGGGTGCTGGAGCGCGCCTCGGACGGCGTGCGGGCCAGCATCACCGTGGCCGGCGGCGTGTCGGTGGCCGTGGGAACCGCCGTGGTGGTGACAGCGATCAGCGCCGGCTGGGTGCTCTCAGCAGCCGGGCAAGCCATCGCCTTCATCCCGAACCAGATCGGCGCTGCCCTGCTCTACAACGAGCGGGTCACGCGATGAAACGCATCGTCGCCGTCGGGCTGCTGGGCATCGCGACACTGGCCCACGCCGGCCGCTCCTGCGAACAGAAGGCGCCGCAGGCGCGCAACATCGAACGCGCGATGAACCTGGCGGAACACACGGCCCGCCAGCTCGACGCGAGCGGCGCGCAGGTGGTGGCGTTGGCGCGCGTCGGCCAGAACCTGAGCGAATACGGCCAGCGCTACTCGCACATGGGCTGGGCTTATCGCGACGGTGACCGCTGGTATGTCGCCCACAAGCTGAACCAGTGCGGCAGTGCATTGGCAGCGGTGTATCGCCAAGGCCTCGGCGAATACTTCCTCGACGACGTGTACGACTACCAGGCCGGCATCGTGACGCTCTCGCCCGACGCGCAGGCGCGCCTGCTGCCGGTGCTGCGCAGCAACGCCCGGCTGGCGCAGCTCAATACGCCGCGCTACAGCATGGTGGCCTACCCGTGGGCGCAGACCTACCAGCAGTCGAACCAGTGGGTACTGGAAACGCTGGCCCTGTCACAAGACCCGAATGCACAGACACGCGAGCGCGCGCAGGCCTGGCTGCAGCTTCAGGGTTACCAGCCCGCCACTTTGCACATCTCGGCCTTCAAGCGCCTGGGCGCACGCATGACGGCGGCGAACGTCGCCTTCGACGACCACCCGAACGCCAAACGATTCAGCGATCGCATCGAAACCATCACGGTCGACTCGGTCTTCACGTGGTTGAATCGCAGCGGCCTCGGCGGCCCGGTGCAGGTGGTGAGGTAGATTGCGCCGAACCGCCGAAGAGCCACACAGAGGAGACCCCTTGAGCCACCCCGAACACCCCAACCAGTTCGCGCTGCTGACGCAGCGCCGCTTCGCGCCCTTTTTCTGGACGCAGTTCCTCGGCGCAGGCAACGACAACCTGTTCAAGTTCGCGTTCACCGTGATGGTGACGTACCAGGTGCAGGTGAGCTGGCTGCCACCGGCGATGGCCGGCCTGGTGATCGGTGCGCTGTTCATCTTCCCGTTCCTGCTGTTCTCGGCCACCAGTGGCCAGCTGACCGACAAGTACGACAAGACGAAGATGATCCGCTTCGTGAAGTGGCTCGAAGTGGGCGTGATGGTGCTCGCGGGCTACGGCTTCCTGAACGCCAACGTGCCGGTGCTGCTGGCCTGCGTGTTCTTGATGGGCCTGCACTCCACGCTCTTCGGCCCGGTGAAGTTTGCGTACCTGCCGCAGCATCTGAACGAGCGCGAGTTGACCGGCGGTAACGGCATGGTCGAGATGGGCACCTTCGTCGCCATCCTGCTGGGCAACGTCGCGGGTGGCCTGCTGATCGCGATTCCCCAGGCCGGCGCGCACTACATCGCCTGGGCCTGCGTTGGCGTCGCACTTCTGGGCCGCCTTTTCGCGCAAGGCGTGCCGGCCACGCCGTCGACCGACCCCGGATTGAAGATCAACTGGAACCCGTTCACCGAGACCTGGCGCAACCTGAAG
>Ga0307513_10004806_pt1 | contig 17949 bp, 16 predicted proteins | sample 15_EM_MG_FD_202174 | JGI IMG/M metagenome (GOLD analysis project Ga0307513, IMG submission 202174) | Populus trichocarpa ectomycorrhiza microbial communities from riparian zone in the Pacific Northwest, United States - 15_EM | ecosystem: Host-associated > Plants > Roots > Unclassified | place... | reverse complement strand
ACCTCATGCGCACCGACGGCGCGGGCCGGGGATATGTAAACCTGCTGGCCGCCGACAAGCTGATCTCCTCGCCGCGCCTCTACGCGACCTTCCTGCTCTGGCTGATGAGCGAGCTTTTCGAGGAGATGCCCGAGGTCGGTGACGCGGAGAAGCCGAAGCTCGTCTTCTTCTTCGACGAGGCCCACCTGCTGTTCCGCGACGCGCCCAAGCCGCTGCTGGAAAAGGTCGAACAGGTGGTGCGGCTGATCCGCTCCAAGGGCGTGGGGGTCTATTTCGTTACCCAAAATCCCGCCGACATCCCCGAGACTGTGCTGGGCCAGCTCGGCAACCGGATCGAGCACGCGCTCAGGGCCTATACGCCCGTCGAGCAGCGCGGCCTGCGCGCCGCCGCCGATAGCTTCCGTCCGAACCCCGCCTTCGACACCGCCGAGGCGATCCAGGCGCTGGGTGTCGGCGAAGCGCTGGTCTCGGTGCTGGACGAGAAGGGCGCGCCCACCATGGTGCAGCGGACCATGATCCGCCCGCCCGCCTCGCGCATGGGGCCGATCACGCCGCCGGAGCGCGCGGCGATCATGGCGCAAAGCCCGGTGCGGGGCCTCTACGACCAGACCCAGGATCGGGTCTCGGCCTACGAGACGCTGCAGGCCGCCACGGCGGCGGCCGCAGCGCCCGCTGCGACGCCTGAGGCCCCCGCCCGCCAGGCCGCGCCGCGCGTGTCAAATCGGCAAGGCTTCGGCGAGGCCTTCGCCAAGTCGATGCTGCGCACCATCGGCAGCCAGGTCGGCCGCGAACTCATCCGTGGCGTGCTGGGCAGCCTGACCGCCGCCAGCAAGGGCGGTCGCCGCCGCTAGGACGCGCTCAGCTGGTCAGGGTCTTTTCGATGACGGCCTCGACCAGGTCGGCCTCGGTCAGCGGCTCGGTCATGAAGTCCCTGAGCCGCCCGCCCTGCTTGAGGGTGACGAAGCCCTGCAGGGTCGACCAGCCGGTGATCACTCGCCGCTTGACGGCGACGTCGTCGGCTGTCGGCTCGACGGCGGCGACGGCCTGGTAGAGCAAGGCCCAGGCCTCGCCCGCCGGCCCGGTCAGGCTGGCCGGAGCGTCAGGGCCCAGGATGTCGCTGTCGAACATCAGCCGGAACAGGCCTGGCCGACCGAACGCCAGGCCCAGATAGGTCCGCGCAGTCTGTGTCAGCGCGGCGCGCGGCGTGGGTCCGGCGGCGATGGCCCGGGCGTAGGCCGTGGTCAGGTCCTCGAAGCCCTGCGCCGCCACCTCGGCCAGCAAAGCCCGGCGGTCGGCGAAATGACGGTAAGGGGCGGCCCGCGAAACCCCCAGGGTCTGGGCGATCTCCCGCAGGGACATAGCCTCGGGCCCTACCGCCTCGACCGCCTCGCGCGCGGCCCGCACCAGGGCGGCGCGGAGATCTCCGTGATGATAGGGGCGGGTCGAATCCATGAGCCAATGTTGACACAGCTAACATCGGGGCGCAAATGTCAGCGCCGCTTATATTGGAGACTGCGATGCGAGTATCGACCTGGCTGCTGGCGGCCCTGTTCGGCCTGCTGGCCTCCGCTGCGGCGGCGCAGACCGTTGGGTTCCAGACCCTCTCGGTTCCGGTCGCCGGCGACAGGCCGTTGCAGGTCGGCGTCTGGTATCCAAGCCGTTCTCCCGAGGCGTCCGCCCGGCTTGGGCTGGGCCTGCAGACCGTCGCCATGGGCGGCGCGATCTCGGGCAAGCGACACCCGCTGATTGTCATCTCGCACGGCACGGGCGGCTGGTATGGCAGCCACGACGACACCGCCCGAGCGCTCGCCCGCGCCGGGTTCGTGGTCGCCGCCGTCTCTCACACCGGCGACACCTTCGACGACCGCAGCCGCGCGGCCCGCATGGCCGACCGGCCGCCCCAGCTGTCCAAACTCATCGACTTCATGACCGGCGCCTGGCCGGGGCGCGACGCCATCGACCCGCGGAAGGTCGGCGTGTTCGGCTTCTCCTCAGGCGGCTTCACCGCCTTGGTGGCCATTGGCGGCGAGCCCGACTTGCGCCTGGTCGGTCCGCACTGCGTGGCGCACCCGGCCTATTTCGATTGCAACCTGTTGCGGCAAAGCGGCGATGCGCCGGTGGGGGGGCCGTGGGTCCACGACCCGCGCATCCGGGCCGCGGTGATCGCCGCACCTGCCCTGGGCTTCACCTTCGCGCCGAAGGGTCTCGCCAAGGTCAAGGTCGCCGTACAGCTTTGGCGGGCGGAGCAGGACAGCGTCCTGCCGCAGCCTCTCTACGCGGAGGCCGTTCGGGGGCTCCTGCCGCGCCGACCCGACTACCGGGTGGTCGCCGGCGCGGATCACTACGACTTCCTGGCGCCCTGCGGTCCTGGCATGGCCAGGGCGGCGCCCGCCGTCTGCGGCGGCAAAGGGTTCGACCGGGCGGCGTTCCACGCCGGCTTCAACGCCGACGTGGCCGCCTTCTTCGAAAAGACCCTGCGCTGACTACCGCGGCTGCATGCGGATGGCGCCGTCCAGACGGACGTCCTCGCCGTTGAAGTAGCCGTTGGTGATCATCGTCAGGGCCAGCTGCGCATATTCTTCGGCGTTGCCGAGGCGCTTGGGGAACGGCACGGAGGCGGCGAGGCCAGCCTTCACCGCTTCCGGCGCGAACTGCATCAGCGGCGTGTTGAAGATGCCCGGCAGGATGGTGTTCACGCGGATGCCGTCGCCGGCCAGGTCGCGCGCGATGGGCAGGGTCATGCCGACGACGCCGCCCTTGGACGCCGAGTAGGCCGCCTGGCCCATCTGGCCGTCCTCGGCCGCGACCGAGGCGGTGTTGACGATGGCCCCGCGCTCGCCGTCGATCGGCTCCAGGTCCAGCATGCCCTTCGCCGACTTGGCGATGCAGCGGAAGGTGCCGACGAGGTTGATCTGGATGATCAGGTTGAAGGCCTCGAGCGGGAAGTGCTTGGTCTCCCCGGTCTGCTTGTCGCGGCTGGCGGTCTTGGCCGCATTGCCGGTGCCGGCGCAGTTGACCAGGATGCGCTCCTGGCCGTGGGCGGCGCGGGCCTTGACGAAGCCGGCGTCGACGTCTTCTTCCGACGTGACGTTGACCTTGCAGAAGACGCCGCCGACATCTTTTGCGACCGCTTCGCCCTTGGCTTCGTTCATGTCGAAGATGGCGACCTTGACGCCCTGGGCGGCGAGCGCGCGCACTGTGGCTTCGCCCAGGCCGGAGGCGCCGCCCGTGACCACTGCGGCAATGGATGAGTTGAGTTGCATGGACGTGTCGCTCCCGATCCCGTTAGCTGCCCGACGGCAAGTGATAGAATTCAAGTCAGCCGAGGCTTTAGCCCGATGAGCGGCCACGAAAAAGCGTCACCCCACGTCAACGCGGAGTTCGATCCGAAAACTCCGCTCGAGCCGGGCCGCGCGCTGGTCCCCTCGGTGATGCGGGTGAACGAGCGCAAGGTCGCCCGCGGCTTCTGGCCGAAGATCCGTCGGGTGGCGTCCAAGGTCCCCTTCGTGTCGGAGGCCCTGGCGGTCTGGTACTGCGCCCGCGACGACGAGACGCCTGTGGCGGCCAAGGGGATGATGCTGGCGGCGCTGGCCTACTTCGTGGTGCCGACGGACGCGGTGCCCGATTTCATTGCGGGGCTCGGCTACACCGACGACGCCGCGGTCTTCACCGCCCTGCTGGCCATTGTCGGGCGCCACCTGAAGCCCCGTCACCGCGAGGCCGCGCGCCGCGACATCGAACGGCTGCGTCGCGCGGACGACTAGCCCGGGCAAGCTGCCGCAGGGCCAACAAGCGGCTTCCACTTCGGGCGCCCGCTCCCATAGATTGCCCGCCGATCTTGGGGGTTCGGTTCATGTCGCATCGTATCGTCGGCTTCGGCGCCGCAGTCCTGACGCTCGTCATGGCTCTGCCGGCGTCGGCCAAGGAGGCGCAGGTCTTCGCCAAATCAGGCGTCAGTCGAGCCGAGACGCAGGTGCAGGGCCAGCAGTGCTGGGACGAAGCCCGCGGCGTGAAGGCGCCGAGCGCGCCGGTCCCCTACACCCCGTCCAGCTCCGTGGCCGCCGCCGCCGGAGCCGGCCTCGCGGTCGGCATCATGCAGGGTTACATGCAGGCCAAGGCGCAGGGCGGCCATGTCGACGACTGCATGCGCCAGCACGGCTTCGGCAAGGTGACGCTCACGGCGGACGAAGCGGCCGGGCTCGCGGCGGCCAAGTCGCAAGAGGCGCGCGTCGCCTGGTTCGATTCCTTCCTGGCCAAGGACCTCTCGGCGCGCGTCGCCGTCGCGCTCGTACCGGCAGTCCCGCCGCTCGCCCCGGCTGCGGCCGAGCCCTACGCCGTGGGCGGGCTGCGGCTCGATCCGGCGACGGTCAAGGTCTACGCTTTCGGGATCGCGCCCAAGCAGACGGTGCTGACCGCGACGGCCGCCCACCGCCGAACCGCTGTCCTCAAGGCGGACTTCCCCGTCGCCGGCCTCCTGGACCAGCGGGCGGAAGTCGGCGCGGTGTTCCACCAGGTGAACTACAGCGCCAAGGAGGGACCCATCGGCCCCACCGCCTGGTGCGGGCCGGTCGCCAACAATTCGATCCGGGGCCGGATCACCATGCCCTACTGCATATGGTCCACCTTCGACGGCTACCGTGTGGCTCAACCGCTGAGCGGGGAGTCGTGGCTCGCGGGCGCGGGGTTCGCGGGCCCAACCCTCACGGCGCCGGCCTCCGCGCTGCTGCTGGACGAGAGCGACCGCGACCTCCTGGGGGCGGTGGAGATCTCGCTTAACCTGGCTCGCCTGACCAAAGCCGGCGCGTTCCTTGAAGCCGTGGCTGAGCACGACGGCAAGAAGGTCGTGTTCTGGGAGGGTTTCGTCCCGCTGAATGCTGAGGGCCGTGGCGAGCTTCCGTTCTGGCGTCAGCGGTTGGGGATCGTCCGCACCGAGGGCGCGTTGCGGGCCTCGCTGACGGACGACGGCGACGGCAGTGGCTGGTTGGATCGCCCCAAGCCAGGCGCCTGACGCCTACTGGGAGGCTCGCGCCGCGCTCAGCCTCGTCGAGCGCACCGCCTGCTGCTCGCGCCAGGTGATGAAGAGGGTCGAGAGCACCACGACGCTGGCCCCGATGAGCGTCCAGGTTCCGGGGACTTCGTGGAAGAGGAAGAACCCGGCGGCGGCGGTGAACACCAGCCGGGTGTAGTCCACCGGCGCCATGGCCGCAGCGTCGCCGATCTGCATGCCCTTGATGTAGAGCCCCTGGGTCGCCGTCCCCATGGCGCCCATGAGGCAGAGCAGCGCCAGGTCCTTCGGCTCCGGCCAGCGCCAGACGAAGAGCGCACCGGGGATCGAGAAGATCAGGCCCAGCGTCACCGCCCAGGTCAGCAGCACGGTCGGGGAGTGGTCGCGCGTCATCACCTTCATGCCGGTGACGGTCAGCGCGAAGAGGAACGACGAGGCCAGCATCGCCAGGGCCGGCAGGCCTATGGCGAACCCGCCCGCCGAACCGGGTCGCACCATCAGGAGCACGCCCGCGAACCCCACCAGCGCGGCGGCGATCCTTAAGGGCCCGATCTTCTCGCGCACCACGAAGGCGGCCAACGGCACCAGCCACAGGGTGCGCGTGAAGGACAGCGCATTGGCGTCGGCCAGCGGCATCTTCTGGAAGGCGTAGAACGACAGGATCAGGCCGATGGTCCCGGCGCTCGACCGGAAGAACAGGATTCCCGGCCGGGTGGTGGCGAACGCCGCCCGGCCCCGCCGGAAGATCACCGGCAGCATGATCACGAAGCCTGCCAGCTGCCGGTAGAAGGTCTGCAAGGCGGCCGGGTAGTCGTCGCCCAGGAACTTCACCAGCGTCATCATCACGGTGAAGCAGAGCGCCGAGGCCAGCATCCAGATCGCGCCCACCACATTGGGCGCGAGCCCTGGCTGGCGATGGGCGATATCGACGAGCTCGACCGGCTCTTCCGACATCAGTCGGCGGATGCGGCGGCGTTGAACTCGGGGAACAGGGCGGCGAACGGCGACGGGCCGGTCTGGTCCCAGCTATGGCGGCTCCCGACCGTGATCCCGCCGTCGACGACGATGTGGGTGCCGGTGACGAATTCGGAGTCGGCGGAGGCGAGGTAGAGGGCGGCGCGGGCGATATCTTCCGGCGCGCCGGCCTTGGGGATCGGTTGGACGCTGGCGCCATGCTCGGCGACGCGGGCCGCCATCTGGTCGGCCACCTCGCGCGGCAGGCCCAGCGAGGCGCCGAAGATCGAGGTGGCGATCAGCCCGGGACAGATGGCGTTGACGCGAATCTTCTGCGGCGAGAGCTGGGCGGCCGCGACGCGGCTCATGTGGATCACCGCCGCCTTGGCCGACGAGTAGGCGATCGGGCCCCAGCCTGCCTGCAGGCCGGCGATCGAGGCGGTGTTGATGATCGACCCGCCGCCGCGCGTCGTCATCAGCGGCGCGGCGTACTTCATGCCGAGCGCCGGGCCGCGGACCAGGACGTCGTAGATCCAGGTCCATTTCTCGGCGTCGATCTCGGCGATCGTACGCATGCCGTCGGAGATGCCGGCGTTGTTGAAGAGGATATCGAGCCCGCCGAACTCGGAAGCGGCCAGGCCCACGGCGGCGGCGATGTCGGCCTCCACCGTCACGTCGCAGCGGGCGTAGCGCAGCTTGTCGCCGAACCGCTGAGCCAACATGCGGCCCTTTTCGTCCTGGATGTCGGCGGCGACCACGCGCGCGCCCTCGGCGATGAACAGTTCCACCGTTCCGAGCCCGATCCCCGACACGCCGCCCGTGATGACCGCGACCTTACCTTCCAGACGACCCGCCATAACGGCCTCCCCGATTGTTATCGGCGATCAGTAGGACTCGGGCGCGGGCTGGGCAATCATCCAGATCGGCGGGGCGGAACGGCGGCCCGGCGCGAGCTGTTTCTTTCAACTCGGGGCGGGCCTGGAGCAGCCTGCCGAAAGACAGCTATCGCCAACTCTGGGAGAGCGCCCATGGCCGACGATCTGGCCGCGGCCTATCCGAAGAACGTCCTGGACGAGGATCGCCAAGGGGTCCTCGGCCGGCCGCTGAACCGTCTCGACGGCCCGCTCAAGGTCACGGGCCGCGCGAAATACGCCTATGAGCACGCCGGTCACGCGCAGACCGCGTACGGATTCATCGTCGGCGCGGGCGTCGCCAACGGCCGGGTGACGTCCATCGATGCGACCGAAGCCCAGCGTGTGCCCGGCGTGCTGCTGGTGCTGACTCATCTGAATGCGCCCAAGCAGGGCGCCTACATCACCAGCGATAAGGTCGCGGAAAACGGCGGCGTCGCCTACGGGGTGGCCAAGCCGTTCCTGGCGGACGACCGGGTGCGCTATCACGGCGAGCCGGTGGCCCTCGTGGTCGCCGAGAGCTTCGAGCAGGCCAGAGACGCCGCCGCCCGCGTGCAGATCGGCTACCAGGCGGGACCGACGCCCAAGGCGCGTGTGAAGGCGGAGGCGCAGCGGGCCTTCGCGCCTAAGGACGTGCGCGGCTTCCTCCCCACCGACTCCGCCATTGGCGATTTCGATGCGGCCTTCAAAGCCGCGCCCGTGAAGATCGACGCCACCTATGAAACGCCGTTCCAGCACCACCACGCCATGGAGCCGCACGCCGCGCTCGCGCGATGGGACGGCGATGCCCTGACGCTGCTGGTTTCCGCGCAACTGCCGATGTCGTGCCGGCGCATGGTCGCCACCACCCTGCAGATCCCGCAGGAGAAGGTGCGCATCCTCTGCAAGTTCGTGGGCGGCGGCTTTGGCGGCAAGCTGGCGACGGAGGCCGACGCGGTGCTCGCCGCACTGGCGGCCCGCCAGCTCGGCCGACCGGTCAAGATCGCCTTCACCCGCCCGCAGACTGTGGTGAACGCGACCCACCGCACGGAATCCATCCAGCATGTGCGGCTGGGCGCCAAGGCCGACGGGACGCTGGTCGCGCTGGGCCACGACGTGCTCGAGCACACCTCGACCTTCGACGAGTTCACCGAGCAGACGGTGGCGGTGTCGCGAAACCTCTACGCCGCGCCGAACCGGCTGACGCGGCACCGCCTCGTGCGGCTCGACCTGCCCCAGCCCGGCGACATGCGCGCGCCCGGCGAAGGAATCGGCATGCTGGCCTTCGAACAGGCCATGGACGAGCTGGCCTACGCCGCCGGGGTCGATCCCATCGAATTGCGTGTGCGCAACGAGCCGGCCAAAAGCCCAGAGTCCGGCAAGCCGTTCTCCACCCGCCAGCTCGTGCAATGCTACCGCGAGGGCGCGCGCCGCTTCGGTTGGGACCGCCGGCGCACCCGGCCGGCCATGGTCCGCGACGGGCGCTGGCTGGTCGGCTGCGGCATGTCGGCGATGATCCGCAACAACGCCGCCTCGCCGTCCCAGGCGCGGGTGAAGATGGCGGCCGAGGGCCGGGTGACCGTCCAGACGGCGATGACCGACATCGGCACGGGGACCTACACCATCCTGGCGCAGATCGCCGCCGAGGCCCTGGGCGTTCCGGTGAGCGCCGTCACGGTCGAGATCGGCGACACCGACCTGCCGCCGGCCTTCGGCTCGGGCGGCTCGCGTGGCGCGAGCAGCTCCGGCAGCGCGGTCTACGACGCCTGCGTGGCGCTCCGTGTACGGATGGCTCAAGCCATTGGGCTCAACGACGCTTCACGTCTGGCCATCAAGGATGGGCTGGTGTCGTGGGGCGCTGAACGGATGCCGCTCGCCGATTTCATGCGAACGCACGCCTCGCTGGGCCTGGAGGCCGAGGGCGACTTCAAGCCTGGCCAGGGCCTGCAGGACTACGCACAGCAGGCCCACGGAGCCTGTTTCGCCGAGGTCGGCGTGGACAGCGATTCCGGCGAGCCGCGCCTGCGCCGCATGCTGGGGGTGTTCGCCGCCGGCCGGATTCTCAACGCCAAGACGGCCCACTCCCAGGCGATCGGTGGGCTGATCTGGGGTCTAGGTTCGGCCCTGCATGAAGAGGGCCTGGTCGACGCGCGCTACGCCCGGTTCGTCAACAACGACCTCGCCGGCTACCATGTGCCGGCCCACGCCGACGCCGTCGAGGTGGAGGCGATCTTCCTGCCGGAGGTCGACGACAAGTCGAACCCGATGAAGTCCAAGGGCATCGGCGAACTCGGCATCTGCGGTTCGGGCGCCGCCGTGGCCAACGCCGTCTACAACGCCTGCGGCGTGCGCGTGCGCAGCTACCCCATCACCCTCGACAAACTGATCCTCGACCCGGCGTTTCCCGCGCCGGACTGACCGCGCCTCAGTCGATGGTGATGACCACCTTGCCCATGGCCTGGCGGCTGGCGAGGTGCTTGATCGCGTCGGCGCCCTGGGCCAGCGGGAAGCGGCCGGAGACGTGCGGCTTGATCTTGCCGGCGGCGTACATGGCCAGCAGTTCGGCGACGCTCTCCTGGTGGCGCTCGGGGTTCTTGGCGACCCAGCCGCCCCAGAACACGCCGACGATGTCGCAGCCTTTGAGCAGGGCCAGGTTCAGCGGGATCTTCGGGATCTCGCCCGCCGCGAAGCCGACCACCAGATACTTGCCTTCCCAGGCGATCGACCGCAGCGCGGGCTCGGCGTAGGCGTCGCCGATCGGGTCATAGATGACGTCGGCGCCATTCGGTCCGCAGGCCGCCTTGAACTGTTCGGCCAAAGCTTTCTGCCCGTCGCGGTCGAAGGGGCCGCGGGCATAGACCACGCCTACGTCGGCGCCATGCGCCAGGCAGAGGTCGACTTTCGCCTGGCTGGAAGCGGCGGCGACGACACGGGCGCCCATCTGCTTGCCCAGTTCGACGGCCGCGAGGCCCACGCCGCCCGCCGCGCCGAGGACGAGCAGGGTCTGGCCAGGCTTCATGTCGGCCCGGTCCTTCAGGGCGTGATAGCTGGTGCCGTAGGTCATGATGAAGGCCGCGGCGTCGTCGAAGGGCATGGCGTCGGGGATCTTCACCAGCCGGTGGGCCTCCAGCGCCAATTCCTCGGCCATGCCGCCCCAACCGGTGTTGCCCAGCACCCGGTCGCCGGGCTTGATGTGGGTGACGCCTTCGCCGACCGACTTGACGACGCCGGCGATCTCGCCGCCCGGCGCGAACGGACGGGCCGGCTTGAACTGATACTTGTCCTCGATGATCAGCACGTCGGGGAAGTTGACGCCGACAGCCTTGACGGAGACCACCGCGAAGCCCGGCTTGGCTTCGGGCGAAGGCACGTCTTCCAGCACCAGGGTGTCGGGGCCGCCCACGGCCTTGCTCAACAGCGCCTTCATCGTCCGTCTCCCTGGTGGTCTTCGCGTTGGCCAGGACGCTAGCCCAGCGGCTTCGGCGGCGGAAGGCGCAAACCGAACGGACGTTTGAAATCGTTGGTCAGAACCGTCGTGCGATCCCGGCATAGATCTCCACGTCCGGCGTCGTGCGGTTGAGGCCGAGGTTTATGCCGGCGTCAAGCTGAGCGCTGTCGCCCACCGCATAGGCGGCCGTCAGGTCGGCGCTCGCCTGATAGGTGCGGTCCGCCGGGTCGTCGTCGACCTGGCCCCAGAACTCCACGCCCAGGGTCGTGGGGCCGAAGCCGTGGCTGACCCCGATCGCGCCGGCCCAGGCGAGATGCGTCCCGCCGTCTGCCGCGTCGCGTACGACGTCGACCTCGGGGGCCAGTTCGAAGTCGGTGCTGGGCCCGAGCGGCGCCGAGACCGGCAGCCGCACCCCGCCGGTCCAGCCGCCGGCGCCCTGGCCGTGGGTCGCCGTGGGGACCGTGACGAAGCCCTGGACGGAAACGGCCAGGCCGTTGGCATCTGGATTTGTGAGCGCCGCCTTCAGGTCCAGTACGACGTCGCCGACGCCGGTGCGCGAAGACTCGCCGCGATTGTGGTCGATGATGGCCGGCGTCCATTCGGCGCCGATTTCCACGCGCTTGGAGACGCCGAGGCGAAGTTCCGTGGCGGCGAGACTGTAGGTATCTTCGTGGGCGCCCGAACCGCGGGCGAAGACGGCGTCGGCCAGGCCGACTTCCAGCATCAGATGGCCCTGGTCCACGATGCAGGGCGGCGTCGCCTTGCCGGGCCGCTCGGCGCAGAAATCGCGCAGGGCCTGGGCCTGGGTGGAGCCCGCAAGGAGCGCGGCGGCGAGGCTCAGGAGCAGGATGCGCATGGCGTCGGCGATTGGCGGCTGCGCCGTCGGCAGCGTCAAGCCGTCGCGCCGATTTGGCCGAACGGCGCGGCTCGCCTATATTCACCGCTCTCCAAAAGGAAAGTTCTTCGCTTTGGGCGTGACCCTCGATCTTACGCGTGCGTCGGCAACGCCCGCCGCGCCGGTGATGCGCAACCTCTCCGGGATGACGCGCGCCGAACTGGCCGCCGCCTTGATCGAGGCCGAGGTCGTGCGCCCCGAGAAGGCGAAGATGCGCGCCACCCAGCTCTGGCGCTGGATCCACCACTACGGCGTCACCGACTTCGCTTTGATGAGCGATGTGGCGAAGGAAATGCGCGCCGCGCTGGCCGAGCAATTCACCGTCGCGCGCCCTGAGATCGTCGCGCGCCAGGTCTCCAAGGATGGCACCCGCAAGTGGCTGATCCGCACGGCGCCGGGCATCGAGGTCGAGACCGTCTACATCCCCGACGTCGGCCGGGCCGGGGCGTTGTGCGTCTCCAGCCAGGTGGGATGTACGCTGAACTGCACCTTCTGCCACACCGGCACCCAGGCGCTGGTCCGCAACCTGACCGCCGCCGAGATCGTGGCCCAGGTGCAGGTCGCCCGCGACGACCTCGGCGAATGGCCCAGCCCCAAGGAGGACCGCCGGCTCTCCAACATCGTCTTCATGGGCATGGGCGAGCCGCTCTACAATCTCGACAACGTCGCCGCCGCCATCGACATCATCGCCGACAACGAGGGCATCGCCATCTCACGCCGGCGGATCACCGTCTCGACCTCCGGCGTGGCGCCCGAACTGCAGGGCCTCGGCGAGCGCACCCAGGCTATGCTGGCGATCTCGCTGCACGCCACCAACGACGATCTGCGCGAAAAGCTGGTGCCGCTGAACAAGAAGTACCCGCTGGCCGAGCTGATGGCCGGCATCCGCGCCTATCCGGGGCTCTCCAACGCCAAGCGCGTGACCTTTGAGTACGTCATGCTGAAGGGCGTCAACGACAGCCCGGCCGAGGCCAAGGCCCTGGTCCAGCTGCTGAAGGGCATCCCGGCCAAGATCAACCTGATCCCGTTCAATCCCTGGCCGGGGACGGACTACGAGTGCTCGTCCTGGTCGACCATCGAGACCTTCGCCGCGATCCTCAACCGCGGCGGCTACGCCTCGCCGATCCGCACGCCCAGGGGTCGCGACATCCTCGCCGCCTGCGGCCAGCTGAAGAGCGAGAGCGAGAAGGTCCGCGCCAGCGCGCGCCGCAAGATCGCGGTCGAACCCGAGGCGTCCTAGGCCCTTTCCGCAAGCCTGCCGGCTCGTGCTATCGAGAGCGCCGCAGTGGGGAGCGCGTACATGCCCAATCCGATCCAGTCGCCGGAAATCCAGGCCTTCGCCACCGGTTTTCCGATCACCCTCATGCATTTCAGCGTCACGGTGGCGATTCTGTTCGCCGCCGCGGCGATCTATGTGGTGCTGACCCCGCACCGCGAGATCACATTGATCCGCGAGGGCAACGCAGCCGCGGCCGTGTCTCTGGGCGGAGTGCTGGTTGGCCTGGCCATTCCGCTGGCGGTTTCGCTGAAGGCCTCGACCACCCTGATCGAGCTGGGGCTCTGGGGCGCGGCGACCGTGATGGTGCAGCTGCTGATCTTCCGGCTGGTCGACCTGATGTTGCGCGGCCTGCCCAAGCGCATCCAGGACGGCGAGATGGCGGCGGCCGCCATGCTGGTCGGGGCCAAGCTCTCCACAGCCGTGATCCTGGCGGCGGCGGTCTCCGGCTAGTTCCAGGATGTCATTATTTGCTTTTCGCCCCTTCCGGGCGGCGAACCGGTCTCCACTTCGCCTGAAGGGGCGATGATGCATTTCCCGAGGCTTCCGGACTGGCTGATCTACGCCGCCGTGGTGGCGGCGCTGCTGTTCGTCGCGATCGGGCGGCAGGAACGCGTCGATGCGCCGGCCGCTCCGCCCCCGGCGCCTGAAGTCGAGGGCGCGGCGCTGGGCCCGGCCTCGCCCTTCGACCCTGCCGTCGTCGTGGAGGTCGGGGACAAGGTCGAGGCCGGCGCCGGCACCGCCTTCTCGGTGGCCGACACAGGGTCCTGGGTGACGGCGCGGCACGTGGTCGACGGCTGCGCCCAGGCGGCCATCGTGGTGGCCCCCGGCCGGGGCGTCGCGGCCCACGTCCGCATCGACCCGAACAGCGAGACTGCGATCCTCACCACCGACGGCGGGGCGCCGGCCCTGCCGCTCGCCCTCAGCACCAGCCTCCACCGCGGCGAGCGGGCGTTTCACCCCGGCTTTCCGCAAGGCCGCCCCGGCGAGGCCAGCTCACGCTTGATCGGCCGCGAGAACCTGGTGGTGCACGGGCGCGGCGCACGCACCGAGGCCGTGCTGGTCTGGGCCGAGACCGGCCGCACCGATGGGCTGAAGGGCACGCTGGGCGGGCTTTCCGGCGCGCCGGCGCTCGACGCCGAGGGCCGGGTGATCGGCGTCACCATCGCCGAGGCTCCCCGGCGCGGCCGCATCTACACCACCGCGCCCGAGCTCACGGCCCGTGTGCTGGGCGCCAACCTGAAGGGCGCGCCGGCCGCACAGGACACGCCGATCACCGCCGAGAACTACGGCCGCGTCGCCGACGACCTGCGCCGGTCGCTGCGCGTCGCCCAGGTGGTATGCCTGACGACCTAGGCCGGCTGGGCCGCGGCGGCCGCGTCGCGCCGCGACTGCAGGCGGGCGAGCAACAGGACGAGGAGGATCGGTGGAATGGCGGTGAGTCCGGTCGCGATCCAGGCGGTGGCGTAGGCCCCCATCAGCCCCTGCGTCTGCGCCATGCCCTCCACCGCCGCGCCGGAGAAGCCCTTCAGGAACTTGCCGAGGAAGGCGTAGGTCGAGGAGAGCAGGGCATACTGCGTCGCGGTGTAGCCGAGGCCCGTGAGGCTCGACATGTAGGCCACCAACGCCACGCCGGCGAAGGCCTGGGCGAAGTTGTCCAGCGCCATCACCGCCGTGAAGAGGCCGATGTCATGGGAGAGGGTCAGAAGGGCGAACGCGGCCGTGCCGAAGCCCTGCAGCACCGATCCCACGATCAGGGTCGGAAATAGCCCGAACCGGACGGCGCACAGCCCCGAGATGGCGATGCCCGCAAAAGCGCCCGGCAGGCCGGTCGCGGCCCGCACGACCGCCACCACGTCCTTCGACAGGCCGAGGTCGTGATAGTACGGGTTGTACATCGGTCCCATCAGGAAGTCCGGCAACCGATAGGCCGCGATGGCCGCGAGCATCAGCAGGCCCAGGGCCTTGTGCGTCGCGAAGAAATCGATGAACGGACCGACGATGGCGTCGAAGAAGCCGCGGGGCGTCCAGAGCGGCGCCTTTTCGTGCATGACGGCGTCAGCACGGGAGGGCTCGAAGGCTAAGAGGCTCGCCGCCACGCCGATCCCCATCAGCAGGGCCATGGCCACATAGGAGAGCGGCCAGCCGAAATGCTGGGCGCCTGCGATGATCGCCGCGTCGGCGACGAGGATGGCCACGCGGTAGCCCAGCTGGGCGGCCGAGGAGAGCAGTCCCATCTCGTCGGCGCCGTCGGCCGCCTCGATGCGCCAGGCGTCGATGACGATGTCCTGGGTGGCCGACGCGAACGCGACCGCGACGGCGAAGGCGCCGATCGCCGTCAGGCCGCCGCCGGGTCCGACCACCGCCATGCCGATGAGCCCGCCGGCCACCACGATCTGAGAGAGCAGCATCCAGCCGCGGCGGCGCCCAAGCCGGCCCAGCAGGGGCACGTCGACCCGGTCGACGATCGGCGCCCAGAACGGCTTGAGCACATAGGCGAGCCCCACCCATGAGATGAAGCCGATGACCTTGAGGCTCGTGCCCTCGTCGCGCAGCCAGTACCCCAAGGTGTTCTGGGTGAGCAGGAAGGGCAGGCCGGAGGCGAAGCCCAGGGCCAGCATCACCGCCACCTTCGGCTGGCGGATCTGGCCCAGCACCTCAAGCACGGTGCGCTTGCGGCGAGGACTCTTCGCGTCCGCTGTCATGGAAGCCTCGGCTGGAGCGGCGCGACCCCCGCGCCCGACGTCAGCCGACCTTGAAGCGCTGCGCGGAATCCGTCCAGCGACCGCGTGCGCGCAGCGTCAGGCCCGCGACGTCCTGGCGAGGGGCGCTGTTTCGCTGTTGGCCGACTGGCCCCTCGGTCCCGCCCAGCGGATCAACATGGCGCGGAGCGCGGCGGGCGACAGCGGCTTCACCAGGAAGTCGTTCATGCCGGCAGCCAGGCAGGCGTGGCGGTCGTCCTCGAAGGCGTTGGCGGTAAGCGCCACGATCGGCGTCAGGACACCCAGCCGGCGTAGCTCGCGCGACGTCTGTTCGCCGTCGAGCCCGGGCATCCGCATGTCCATCAGGATCAGGTCGTAGGCGCCGATTTTGACCGCCGCGATGGCGTCCTCGCCGCGCGCGGCGTGGTCAACGGAGCAGCCTTCGCGGGTTAGCAGGGCGCGGGCCAGGAGCGCGTTGATCGGATTGTCCTCGACCAGCAGGATCCGCTTGCCGAGGGCGGCGGCTGCGGCGACGCGCTCGTCTTCGTAGCCTTCGGCGAGGGCCTGGGCGCCGCCGGCGGCGATCAGCACGCGCTCGGAGAGCGAGGCCCTTCGCAGGGGCTTGATCAGATAGCCGGCGAAGCCCCCACGCCGGAGGCCGGCGATGCGACCCCGTTCGTCGGGAGCCAGAAGGACGATGGCGGGATGCGCCTCGGGCCGGCGCAGGCGCTTGGCGCCCGTAGCCAGGGTGTTGTCCAGCAGGATCACCGAGCCGGGCTTGAGCGCGGCTTCCAGGGCGGCCAGGTCGGGCGCGACCACGGCCTCGCCGCCGCAGGCCTCGATCTGACGCCGGGCGGACTCGCGCACCATGCGGTTGGAGGAGGCAACGCCGACGACCAGGCCGGCCAGGGTACGGGCGGGCTCCACCACCGGCAGGCGGCGGAAGGCGGCCTCGAACCAGAAGATCGCGCCTTCCGTCCCGGCGGACTCGACGCCGACTTCTCCGTCCATGGCGTTGGCCAGCCGCCTGGCGATGGCGAGGCCGAGGCCCGCACCGCCCATGGCGGCGTGCGCAGCGTCGGCCTGGGCGAAGGCCTCGAAGATGCGCTCGCACTGGGCTTCAGAGACGCCGGGCCCGGTGTCTTCCACGACGAACCGCAGGCGGCCCGGCGTCGTCTGGACCACGCTCAGCAGCACGCCGCCGTCGTCGGTGAACTTCACGGCGTTGCCGGCGAAATTGAGCAGGATCTGGCGCAGGCGGCCTTCGTCGGCGCGGATCGCGCCCATGTCCTTCGGCGCCGCCCAGGCGATCTCCAGGCCCTTTTCACGAGCTCGCGGCGAGAGCAGCTCGCAGACGCTGCGCAGCAGGCCCTCGACGTCGACGTCGCTCGGGTGCAGCTCCACCCGGCCGGCGCCGAGCTTGGCGAAATCCAGCACGTCGTTGACCAGAGTCAGCAGGTGTTCGCCGCTTTCCCGCAGCGCCACCGCATAAGCACGCTGCTCAGCCGTGAGCTTGGTGGCCTCCAGGAGGCCGGCCATGCCCAGCACGCCGTTCAAGGGGGTGCGGAACTCGTGGCTCAGTGAGGCCAGCTGCTCGGCGCTGATTTGCGCCCGGCGCGGACGGCGCAGCGCGAGGGGTCGGGGAGGACGACGCATGGCGCCGTCCTAGGCCCAGAGCGCTTAAAGAACGGTCAAGCTCCACTATGACGTTGTTCTTCGCTCGACGAGGCCGCCATCTCGCGAACCAACGCCAGCAGGGCCATGCGCGCCGGCAAGTCGGGGATCGCGTTGAACGCCTGCAGGATCTCCAGGGCGCCGGGACGCGAGAGGGCGCGGAACACGTCCTCGTCGTCGTCCCGCCCGGAGGCCTCCTCGCCGACCAGCCAGGCGACCGTGGTGCCCAGGGCCAGGGACGCGGCGACCAGCGTCGAGGCCGCGACGCGGTTTGCGCCGCGCTCGTACTTCTGCACCTGCTGGAAAGAGACGCCGAGCTTGTCGGCGAGGTCGCTCTGGCTCAGGCCGAGCTGCCGGCGGCGCGTGCGCATCCGCGCGCCGATGGCCAGTTCCAGCGCGGCGACCCGGGACGGGTCTTTGGGTTCCATCCGAGGCTCCCTCTGCGGCAGAGTGTAGCTTAACGCGCGCCACCTTTCGCCTTAAAGTAGACGTGGCGCCAACTTCATCGTTAAGTGTTCTCGTTATGCGAGCCCGAGCGGATATCACCGACGATCCAACCGCGCTTCTTACGCCGCGTGAGCGCGAATGCCTGCGGCTTGTCGATCAGCACCTGTCCTCGAAACAAATCGCCCGCCAGCTCGGCATGTCCAAGACATCGGTCGACACCTATTGCGACCGCGCGCGCCGCAAGCTGGGAGTCGAGGACCGTTACAGCGCCGCGCGTCTCGCCCGCCAGCTTGATCTCAACTATGTCCCGATTGAATCAGGACAGGACACGATCAGGACAGACACCCGCCCCGACGTCTGGCTCGATGAGCCGGCAACAGAGGGGGCGACCCATGGGCGACTGGCAGAACTTCGACAATCGGGCGGTGATCGGACGGGCCCTGCGGCTCCGTCGGGAGATCGACGAATTCGAGAGCCGCTGGCCGAGCACGGCGGCACGGGAAGAGAATCTCCCGACCTTCTCCTGGGAGCAGCTGGAGCGACAGCTCGTCGACCTGGCGGCTACCCCGGCGCAAGCGACGATGGCCCGGCACCTGGTGTCGGCCACGCAGAAGCTCGCGCCGTTCAAGCCGACGGAGATGGTTCTGCGCGAGGTGCT
>Ga0307513_10004805_pt1 | contig 17950 bp, 11 predicted proteins | sample 15_EM_MG_FD_202174 | JGI IMG/M metagenome (GOLD analysis project Ga0307513, IMG submission 202174) | Populus trichocarpa ectomycorrhiza microbial communities from riparian zone in the Pacific Northwest, United States - 15_EM | ecosystem: Host-associated > Plants > Roots > Unclassified | place... | reverse complement strand
ATTGAGAAAAACTATTTATAACATTTAATGGTGCTCTTTTCATGTGACCAAGATTATTTCTAATGTATGGTATTTATATTTTAATATTTAATAATTTTATTTGATCACCATATAATTAAAATAATTTTAATTTTAAAATTAAAATGCAAAAATAAGTTCTTATAATAGAAAAATGAAGCTCGTTTTCCTCTTTTTCAACAGAAAATACTATAGAAAAAATTGAATGATTAAAAAAAACTAAGAGGCTTTAGTGATTCACCATGACTTGCAGTGAAAATACTACAGATTCGTAGTATTTTTATTTTATTCTTTAATTTTTTTTATTCTGATTATTGATTTTTTTATTAATTTTATTATTTTACATTGCATTGATTAATGATTAAGTTTGATGATTTGTTTCATGTTTGTTTTGGGGGTTTTGTGGTATGAGTTTGTTCTTGATTTTGTAAAAAAAGAATTTGGTTTAATTGTTTGTGAAAAATTAAAAATGAAGTAATCAAAATTAAAAAGTAAGGTGAAATAATAGCCTTTTATTTTTAAAAAAAGCTTCTCCTTTTGTCCTTAATTTTTTTTTTACTCCGGCTTTGATTTTTTTCCATCTTTTCACATTGTTTTGGTTAGAAATTCAGCTTGATGATTTCTTTTGTATTGCTTTATGTTGGGTTATCACAATCTTAAAAAAATTGTCGATATTGAGTTGATTATTGATTTTGTAAAAAAAAAAAAATTCAGTTTTATTGTTTGTAAAAATTTAAAAATGAAGGGAGTAAAATTAAAATTTAGTAAAATAGCAACCTTTATTAAATTTAATTTTTTTTAATTTAGCCTTAAGATTTTGTTCAATTTTTTTTTATCTGTAGTTTGAAAATTGCATGATTTAGGTCAAAATTTTATTTTATTCATATTTTAATTTCTAAGTTTGAAAGAGAAGAGTGAGTTGGAAAACATAAGAGGAGAGGGAATGATTGGTTGATCCAATTTTGTTGATAAAAATAATTAAATTTGATGTTAAAAATGTCTATTAAGATATTTTCTAGCTTTCATATCGTCTGGAAAATAGATCAAGGATGAAAGAAGTTTTTCTTGTGTGTTTTTTTAACCAATTTGAGGGTTTTTTGAGTCGGAGAATTTGCTTCTTAAAGTTATAAGAGTGTTTTCCGGTGAAAATAGGTAAAAAATTGGGTTTCTTAGATAAAAAACTTTATAGCTTGACTTTTCAATCTTTTTTTATGATGACCAAAATTTGGTCTTGTAGACAACGCATTACTGCTTCTTATGTTTTTAATTTCTTTTTAAGGTTAAGGAGCACGAAATAAAGCTTATTTTTAATGGTCGAAGCATGGTGGGCTCTCCAAGCCACACGTCTACCTTTTTAAAAATGTTTTTCCAATAATTGATATTTAATTTCTTGAAATTTAAATATAATATATAAAATTTCTTTTAAATTCTTAGACTAATTAAAAATGTTTTTTTAGATATTATTTTATTAAATTTCATTTAACTTTTACATTTTCCTTAAATATTCGATCTTTTTGTACAACTCATTATAATCATTTTTTTAATATAATTTTATGCAGTTTGCTTTATTGTGATTTTTTTTAAAATTTTTGTTGTTGTATAATTCGATAAAAATAATTTGAGAAAAATGTTAATTAATTACTAGAAAACTGTCAAATACAAACAAAACTACCAACGAAACAAAACCCGTCAGTAATTTACAATGATATTTATCAATAAAATATTTCCTTGTTATGTCTCTCGATATACACTAATAATTTTTTTTTATCGGTATATATTGAGAGAATTACAGTTGGAAATAAGAGAATGAAAAAAGAAAATAAAAAAATATCGTGTTATTATTATAGACGGTATTACTAATGAAATAAACTTATCGATAATATTTAAGTTATAACCTAACAAACGATCCTTATCTCCCATTTCTTCTTCTTCCTTTTTATTTTGCAGAAAATAGCACACACACATCCCCATATTTTCTCTCAAATCAAGCTTCCATCATAACAAATTCAGCCGTCTCAACACTTAATTTGTCAGCATCCCTACTCTGGTTTATTTTTTTTTTAAGATTGGCCACATCAAGTAAGCAAAACTACCAATTTTTTGTTGTAATCCATTTTTATAATGTTATTTTTTTAGCATTTTGATGTAGTATATGTAGTTTCTTTGTATGTTTACTTGTTTTATAGCTTTTTTCCAAAAAAAAAAAAATATTGTATGAATGCATGATTTGTACATGTTAGGGTTTATTTGAGATTTTGAAAAATTATATTTATTTGTAATTCGATGAAATTGAGTTTGATTTTGTGACTTAGATGTTTTGTATTCAAATAAGTAATGGTTGATTAATGAGTACACTTTATATTTTATCAATTTTATTGTTAAGTTGAAAATTTTAGTAAATGTGGAGGAATTTGAATTTTATAGAAAATTGATAATGATTTAAGAGTGCTATTAAAATAGATTGAATAAGTTTGAGTTAAACTAATGATAGCTAATTAGTTAGGTATTGATAATTTGTTTAGTTCACATTATTAACTAATACATGTTGTCATTAATATTCTATATAGGTTTATATAAGTAATAAATGATCGTTTTTGGTGTTGTTCTAGAATTAAGGTAACATAAGCATCTAAGAGGGGGGTGAATTAGGTATTTAAAGTAAAACTACAAATTAAAAACTTTTTACCTAATAACATGCAATTCTAAACACACAACCAAATGCAGAAGCAATAAATAATATAAATACGATAATTAAAGAGTGAGAGTTTAGAGAGAGTGCACTAAGTTTTATAGAGGTTTGGCAAACCACCTACTCTTATCCTTGAACTTCCATTCAAGAGTTCCACTATCATACACCGGTTTCTTAGTGGGTGGGACCAATGTAAGATCAAACCCAATCCTTTTACGAGCTTAGGATGAAACCGTTATCCCTAATCTTTTTGTGGGCTAAAGACTAGAAAACCTTTTACCAATACTTGTATTAAACCACTCACAATTTAGTCTCTAGGAGACTTTTTCAAGTGTTTAAAGTGTCACTTACGCTTTTCACAATATACTCTCTTAGTAGAGTTGATTTGAATAACAATTAAGCTCTTTTGTAGGACTTTGCTAATTCACACTTAACCTTGTTTTTGGATGATTACAAGTGAAATAAAGGTGTTATAAGTTCTTTTTGAGAGGGAATATGCTTAGATTCTTGCCTTAAGAGTTCCACACTTATTTGGGTCAAATGAAGGGCTATCTGTAGGCTTAGAAAAGAAACTAGCCGTTGGGACACAATTTTCTGTATGTTAGGGAATCACTCAAACCCTTTTAGAATTGGTCAAATTGTTTTGAAGAACCCTAAGAGTTTCTGGAAATTTTCCAGAAACAAACTAGCTGTTTTAAGAAATAGCTAGACCAGTTTGAGAAACGGTATCTGGTTAGATCGATTTGGCTATTGTCCATATTTTATCATGTTTTTGTGTTTTAGTCCTTTTTTGGTTTGTTTAGATTGTGTGGGTATTATAGGTGTCCTAAACAAGTTTAGTGCTATTTGGTAAAACTCTATTACAAAAACTTGATCAACAAAGTCAATAACCATATTGACATATTTTTATTAAGTCTTTTAAGCATATAACATAACATTTAAAAGATTTATGGAATACATCATGAGTTATCAATATGATATGCATATATCAAAACTATATCAAATCAATTTTTTAATATTGAAATATAACATATTTATTAATTAATAACATTAATAATCAATGTTTATGTTATCATCAAAACATAATGAAAAACAACATTAAATCATCGCCGTAGCAATAAGGCTAACAATCTTCCTTTTTTTTTTATGATGATAAAACATTGATGCATATTATGCAATAAACACTTATTCCTCTTTTTGTCATCAGGCAAAAAGGTATACATAAACATCTCCCCTTTTATGGAAAAACATATTTTAATTTTTTTTCTTCCTTTTTGTTTGAAAGATTCTCCCCTCTAATATTTTAAAAATAAGCCCCTTAAATAAAGAAATTGATGCATATTAGATTTTAGAAATTTTTGTTCTTTTTTTTTAGCGAAAAGATATGATCAAGTAGCATAAATTAAATCATCAACATTAAATGCATTATTTATAACTTAGAAATAAATCAATTAAAACATTAAGTCATCATATATTACAAACAATATCCAAAAGATCAAATTCATTGTTAATACAACCATAAAGGTAAAATACAAAAGATTTTCATAAAAAAGAAGTACAAAATTCATGAGCAATATGAGTGAAGGAGTCAATTGTTGCCATCATCGTCGCCTTCATCCATAATGTCATCAATATCATCCGCATCAAGTCCTCCGATATCACCACTTGGGTGGTTGAGTTGCATCAACTCTCCTATGAATACCCTTAGCTCTTCTATTTACCCTTCTCATAACTTGACATAACTTCGTGATATCTTCATGAAAGACACTTATTTGTCGAAGAATCTCACTTTGCATATCATGAATGGATTGCAAGGTGATTAGTGGAGCACTCAATGAACCATTTTCAAAGGTTGATTGAGGTTGATGTAAAGGGATAAGTGGTTGACTTATATTTAAGGATCTTTGTCTTGGACTTAGTTCTAATTTCCTTGCAATAGGTTCCTTAAAGGGATCGTAAATCCACACATTGTCAGCAAAAATCATTCCTAATTTCCTCAATTTTATAGAATTGTAGACATGATCTCTCTTAATATTATGACTATCCTTATAGTTTAACACATTCACATCAAATACAATAAAGATCTTAGTTAAGATAACTCTATACACTAAGACTCTTCTTTGCCTTCATTTAATGACAGTGCTCATGTGTTTTAAAAACAAATAGGCTAAATCAAATGGCTTTCCATGAATTTCAATTCTTCTTTATGCCCTTTTTTAGGAAAAAAAATCCAAATAATTATTGAATGCAATATGTACATTTTATAAGAAAAGGCATTGCAATAGTCCTTTCACCATCATCCAAAATTCTTCTAAACACCAATCTCATTTGTTTAAGAGGTGTTGATGTGTTTGGTGCCACAATGAATTGATGGGATGTATATGTTCTAGTAAAATCTCCCCTAAGTATCTTTGAAAACTAAGTTAGAAGATTTGAATTCAACTCTATTTTAACACCATAAACACAACTACTTATGTAAATGTCTCCCTTCTTTTTTTTGACACTTAAATTTGTATAGAACATCCTAATGGCATTCTCATAAAAGATAGAATTTATACTAACAACATCTTTCCAACCAATGTTCTAAAAACAATTAACTATATTCATTCTTCCAAAGTCATACCAATCCACATACCTTGGTGGAGCTATTTGCCTAGTTTTGAAGTCATTGTTGTATCTCTTCTCAGCATCTTCAGAGATGAAAAGATTGTCACCCAACCTTTGAACATTCCTCATTGATGGGAACACCAAGAACTCATGGATGAACACAATAACAGACCAAATTATATTAAATTGAAAGCACAAACATGTAAAACCATTGTTTAATCAAAACTTTGGGTCTGGATCATAACAATAAACACCCAATCATCACGATTAACTGATTTTATACAAAAAATATTGTGAAAGAATTGAAGATTAAATGCCATGATCTTAGTGTTTTTAGGTCATTAGAATCCTAGATTAGTGATAAACAAAACTGTACGCATGTGTAAGAATCAATAAACAATTAAAATGACACAAAAATCAATGACCAAAGGCAACATTCAATGCAAGAACATTTGAACCCAGAAAGTTATCAAACCTATAAATCCAGCAACAAAGCCTAAACCCAAAAAAATGCATTAAAATCTAGAAAAGCAACCCAAACCTAGCAACCAAACCTTAAACATGCTTAACACAACTAGTTTGAATCATTAAAGCAATAAGAAACAAAGAAAATAGTAGCAAAAACAACAAGCAAAAATAACATTCTCTTAAGCAAAATACATTATTCCATTGATTAATTTCAATGTTCTTAAGCTCAAACAACATGCTTTCAATTTCAATAAACCCAGCAACCTACCCTAAAACAACCTAAAACAAAGCAACTTCAAAACTTAACACATCTTGCAATGACTTCAAAGATGATTAACTAAACATCAATGCATGCAAAACAATATTCTATACTATCATTTTCCATTTCAATATCATATTCTAACACATTAAAACAAGACAATTAAACAATACTTGAGCATATAAAAGCTATATTCAAATCATGCTTAAACATTTCAAAACAAAAAATCATGGCTTTTAAACAACAAAAAAACTTTAAAAGATGCTTAACAAACATTATGAGCAACAATTTAAAAAACATAATAAAAAGGGAGGGGGTGTGCTCATTGATCTCCACCCTCTCATCAAAGTTTGAAGATTTACCTTGTAAAGATAATGTTGATTCCTTCTTCGGATTCTTTGCTTCTTTCCTCTTAATTTTTTTATTTTTTTTTGGTTTTTTTATATCTTAGATTGATTTAGATCCCTCCTTTTTCTTCTTAAAATACAATAGTCATCCCCTTTGTTTCAGTTCTATTCTAATTATTCTATTGATTTCTATGTATTTCTTTTTTAATAGTCATCCCCTTTGTTTTAGTTCTATTCTAATTATTCTATTGATTTCTATGTATTTCTTTTTTTTTTCTTTGTGACGTTTCTCTTTAGGATCCCTCTTTTTCTCTGTGATTTTTTTTTTGCTTTTATAGCCCCAAAATGGAAAGTGCTAGTGAAACCTTTCGTGGGTTTCAAGGTTGTTTTTGAAAACTAGATCATAGGAAATTATTATTCATTTTTTTTTACCTTTGATTTATTAGGAGACCGTTCTTCTTCTTCTTCTTCTTCTTCCGTCTTTCCTCTCCCTAGATGTACAAACTCTTGGAACTTCTAGAAAAAGTTGGGAACCTCATAATTGAGACTTGGCAAAAAATGGCTGACTGAGGGTGCACCTTCCATGAATTAATTGTGGGAAATGGGATATCACTGAGGCAAAAAAAAAAAAAAAAACCATAGACCTTATAGAGGGGTTGTTACTTTTCAACTAGGATCAAACCATGCTTGATTTGGTGGCCTGTAGCTTTCTCACCATCGATCCAAAGTAGGGTGCAACATTGCCAAATTTACTAAATCAGACAAGGCTGTTCTAGGACAAGAAGCTGAGAACTTCCATGTGGCAGGTGGGGTAGAAATGTCAAATAAGGATGGCACAACCTTCTGGAGAAAAATCTCCTATGTCAAATGGTGGTGGTTAAAGCCTCTAAGGTCGTCGGAGATGCAATGTTCATTCACTTGAAGGTGGCAACTCGATCAACCTTCTCGGTTGAAGAAGATAATAAAACAAGGATAAACGACGTGTCACTCGGTTTTTTTATTTTAAAAAATAACATATCATTTTATTAAACCCTAAAAATTAGGGTTTAAGAATTGAGATTTTGTAAATTTTAATTGGTCCTTGTTGTTTCAATTATAGCATATGCACCCTCAATTGACCCTGAAACTTCTTAATTTTTGCAATCACACCCCTGAAAACTTTAATTTAACTCATCTTATTTGAACGTCCTTTTCAAATTGGTCTTTAGTTTCCAATTTGTTCAATTTAACCCTCATCAACAATCAAACTTTTAATTTCTTTCAAATAGAACACTGATTTTGATTAATTTCAGTCTCTAAAATTGTGCAGTTATTGCACTTTGGTCCTGGGCTCCGAGTTTCTTCAATTTTGCCCTTAATTAACCCCTAATTTTGATTTTCTTGCAATTTCAACCTTGATTTCATCCAATTAAGCTTGTAAAAATTAAATATGTATCTCTAAAATTTTAATTTTCTCAATTAAGCCCAAATTAAGTTTTCAAACTTAATTTCTTCACCAATTAAGTCCTTAATATAATTAATATGACCCATTAAAAGTTTAATTAAGTCCTTGCAATTAATTAATTCTTTTAATTTCAACCTAAATTAATTTATAAACTTAATTAAACATATAATTAGACCCATGATTAAATCAAATCAACCTATTAAAAATCTAATTAAGTTCCTAGACTTAATTTTTATGCAAATTCATCCAATATTCATTTAAGTTAACCTTGAATTTTCATTACCTTTCACATTTAGGTTTTTCAAGGGTGTAATTGAGTTTCTAAAAATGTCAAAGATCTAATTTTGTCCTTTCATCTCTTATCTATGCATGTAGATCCCTCTTCGGCATGTTCTTGCCAACCAAATTTCTTGTCTCCCTGTATTTTTTTTTATTCTTCAACCTTTTTTAAAATTTTTGTATATAAAAAAAGATAATTTTTGGGGAAATCAAAATTGGGTTATGATAATACTCATTCTTGCGTACTGTATACATTCACATAAAAAGGTTCTAGACGACATATTTATCATGACAATAGTCATACATTTACGCATTAATATATAAATATTCCTTTTCTTTTAATTTCAACAACAAAATTCATTACACCACCCAAACTCATTTCAACAACATTAGTTGGTTTTTTTTTTGTTTTTCATTACTTGTCCAAATACTATATGAACAAGACTTCTTCCTCATTTTATTTACTAGCATTCGGCCATGAAAGAAAATCCTTCACTTGAAATTGTTTGTCTTTCGATTCAATTTTAAACCACTTTTGGATATTTTTTTGAACTTTGTTCATAAACTAGTACACAACAATCATGCATCAACCCCAATTATTATTATTATTATAATAATAATAATAATAATAATAATAATTATTATTATTATTATTATTATTATTATTATTATTATTATTGTCCTTTTCTTCCACCATATGGCTGAATCTTTTTTACATTATACAAAGAGTATTCTTTCAATGTTTTTGTTCCAAGATCACACTAATATGTTGCAGTTTAGATTTTTATAACATCTAACACAACTTTACATTCAAACAATTCATTTTTCTTCCAAGAGTACTTAAATACATTCATTTCCAAACATCAACACTCTCATTTTATCATACACATGATGGACATTCCAAATAGTCACCCTTCACATAGAATTTAACCACACAAATCTTCCTAAAACACCCCCATAATGATCCCATATTGCATAAATCAATTCACAACATCTCTAACCATGATTAGCCATTCATTTCTCTATAAAAACACATAATTAAAAAGCATTCCAACATTGCTTTTACACACCCAATCTTCCAGAACACACTCCATATTAGTTCCACACATCATAGATTAATTCTATAATGATTATACTCATAAATACATGTAATATATTTGTATAATAGAATACAGTAATATAACCAATTCTGGACAACAATCTCAAACAACAATAGCTAACATAAGAATAAAATTCAAGACAATCCTAACGTTCAAGTTGTATTTCATCATGACATGCATAACATATTTCAATATTAGCTTCATCCAAAGATTAAATTATCTGAAAATTAGGTTTAACCAAACCAACTTAAAAATTATAGACCTACTGTTCAAGAAGAACGATTTCTGTCCAAAGTGTTTGTGTTTGATGTCCACCATTCAGAATTTAGCGCACATCTGGAAACATAACATATCAAAATTTCAGCCCAATCCAACGATGAAAAGATGAGAAAACGGCTGGTGATTGAGATTGTCCAAAAGGGTGTTTTTTTTTCTTTCTAGAAATTGTGCCTCCAACGATACCACTCAAATGAGGACCAATATAGAAAATCCCTTCGATGAGAATATATAGGACATTGGGAAAAACAACATGCTCAGAACTCAGCCTAATCCAACGGTGGACGATGAAGTTAGATCTTCCAAAGTGTTATGCCATTATTGTGTTTTCTCTCTAAACTCTTTCTAGATGATCTCTAAGCTAGTTTCTCCATACCAAAAATCACTTACATGCACTCAAAGCTCATAATTTTTATTGTTGGAAGAACTTTCATGGTGTTCTTAAAGAAGACTTGAAGATTCAAGAGGAACCCTCCCTTTTTTTTCTCTTCTGCTATTGTTCGATATGATAGTAGCATGAACAACAATTAGCATTATGCCCTTACTTATTTTTCCCTTAATGTTTTATGTTTTATAATTACCTATACACTGATACTTTTAACTCAAGGATTTGTTGATCTCAAATTGCTATGAGATTTTAACCTAAGATAAATCATCATGTCAGACGACTCTCTATGAAATTTTAACCTGATTCAACGGTTGTATTGAGAGATATACTCAATATTGTAAACCTGGGTAGTCGGTAATTTTAGGTAAAAAATCCAAAATTTGCACGTCATTAATTTGTTTAAATCATCATGATTCTTAAATTATTTCATCGGAGACTTTTAGCTAAACTTATCATCATAATTTCAATAGATTTTCAAATCTAAGATTATATTCACTCTAAAAGTTGTAATATTCATGAAAAACTAAGTAAAGATTGCATATAATTACGAAGGATGTTACATAAGGGATTTACACTTTTCTTATTCTCTAAAGTATTTATATCCTTATTTTTAGAGCATTTATCATATATAAACAAAACAAACACTACTCTTCTTTTTTTTAATTTAAAGCTCATTTGCTTATTTATTACAATCCCTTATAAAAAGTCACTGACTTTATGATCGTAGGGTCCCTAAATCCCTTAAAAAAAACTATTTTGTAGTTGTCAAGACTTTTATCACCAATCATCAAAATATTCAAATCTTTAAAATATAAAAAAGCATAATGTAACATCCCAATGTTACATTATTTAACCCTCGTATAAAAGTTTAATAATTTCTTATTTCTTGATTTTTTTTTTATTGAAAAGCCATCGACTTGGAATTTTCCAATTGAATCATCCATACAATAATAGGAACATGACTACCCATAAATTAAACTAAGGATCATTTATCCACTATGTTAGGAATATAGCACAAACATTATCAAATTAAAATCCACAACAAATAATCATGGATTTAATTAATATTTAAGTCTAAAACATCATAAAATCCTAGCATAATAGTTACAATGAAATATCTACATTCATGTTATCATTCCTAAAAATCATACATAGTATGCAATATCACTAATATTCTTATAAATACAAAATGATAGGGTTTTGTCATCTATTAATCCCGACAAAGCTATGATGATTTTGGAAATATTTTATACCATAAAATAATTAATTAATATGACTTAAAGTTTTCCAATGCAATTTAATAAATTTTATTGAGTAAACTAAGGTATACATATATCCATTAGGGATTTAGTTAACAATTAACTTAATTTATTTTCATCTTTTCTTTACATTTATTACAACAATTCCCTGAACCTACTAGAGATTTATCCCCTGACCCAGACCCGAGTAATTCGCCCTCATTCAGGGTAACATCCTCACCACCCAGAAACATGACATTAACCCTATTCAAGGTATCTAGTTTCACAGCCCAGAACAGGATACTAGTCCTTAAATCAGGGAACTAGCCATCCAGTCCAGAACATGACACTAGTCCTAAAACTAAAGAACTAGTCATCCAGCCTAGAACAAGGCAACAATCTCATATTAGATAATAATACAATCGAATAATAAAGAATCTAAATTTGATGTTTTAATAATTTTAAATAGAACATAATTAATAAGGTGCTGAGTATCTATCTAAGTCTGAGCTCTATGTGTGAGATATGAAAATCAGGAAAACTCAAGCTTCTTTTATAATATTTCCCTTTCTTTTTATCTTAAGTCATTTGTTTTTTTTCCCACCATTTAAAGAAAACACATTTTCTTTAAATTCTTCATTACGCTACGCAACTTCCATGTATCATATCATTGTATTAACTTCATTTTACGCAAACAAATCAATATATAAACAATTTACTTCTCTAATACAATTCCTTTACTTTTGGTTGAAAATACCAAAAAGAGAAGGATATGTTTTCTTCTTAAAATTCTTAAAACCAAGTTATCAATTAATTATCCCATGATTAATTCATTGTAATTCTAACCTTTTCAATTATTAATTTATTTAAACACACTCATCTCTGTAATTTTCTTCATTTGGTCGAATGCTTCCATTTAGGTTGGGATATGTTTTCTTTAAAATTTCTCTTAGTTAATTCTTTACTCATTCATCAAATGTTCAATCAAACACACCCTAACAAAATCCTATGTTAACAATTCTCTCCCTTTTTGTTTTTGCTGAAACCCTATATGATGCGAACCTCTTGAACACGTGGTCAAACAACCCACACGCAAAGACACTAATTCCCAGAAAGCCAAGTAAATCAGGTTTGATAGGAGTATGACACAAAGATAACTTGTACCTAGGCACTAACACTATTGGAAACAAAAACCTCCACCCAACGAATATTGATTCGCAAATGAGAAGTATAAGGATGATGCCACGAAGTCAGTTTTTCATCGATAAGTCATTTTTTTGTTCTTTAGAGAACCAAGGAAGGGAGAGTATCTCACCAACACACACAAAGTGCGGCAAACAAGAAGTTTTATTAATTTGAATTATCTACCTTACATTTCTAGTTATGCCTTTATTTGTACCGACTCTAGACTGAAACAAACCCTAATAGACCCCTTATATGGATGTTCACTTATAATTTAACCCAAATAATATAAATAAACCCTAAACTAAAAAGAAAATAATAATAACAATAATAAATCTAAATTTAACATCTTAAATATAATAGGATCAAATTTGCTGCCCTATTTAGTTTTCTTGTTTGCAAAGTATTCTTAGCTGACTTGGAAACTTATTTAATGATAGATTCCTACTACAATAAGGATAGAATAATTGTTTCCATATACCATAAGGCTTTCACATTAATATGGAGTTCATACCACACATGGAAACTATGTTGTTGCCCATTAAATATCCTTGCAAGATTAGGAAATTCCCAAAACCAGCTGCCACATCCTTGTAGTAAAAGAATCCTAGCCAAATAGAAAGTCCATAAGTCAAAAGGAAGTAAAGAACAAAATTCATACAACCTCTGTTGACCAGTATTGCAATGCCTTTCCAAACTCCGATTAACTTGCAATTTTAACCCAAGGTAGGACAACATGTTAGGAGACTACATGTAAAATTACAACCTGATTCAATGCTCAAATTGAGAATTATGACTATTGCCGTGAAACTGGACAGTTGCATATTTTACATCAGAATCCGAATCTGATTGTTTTTTCATTGCCCGGATCGTATCATTCCCTCTCTCTGCATGATGAATCATCCTTAAATCATTAACAAGTATAATGCACAAAGTTTTATCCTTTTTTTGAAGCCTTTAAAGTTCTTTTCTTGCCAACAATCATCGCCAACAACTTTGGATGAAGGTAACCCTTCTCTTTCGTCTATCATCATTGCAGTGTTTTTGCTCCTCTCTTTCTGAAGCTTGCTGGGCATCGACTAATGTCGTTAACACATCAAGTTCTTGCTGAATCTTCTCTAAAATACATGATAGACTTTTGGTTTTTTTTAGAACACTAATCTCTTTATTTCTCTCCTTTTGATACCACATCTCTTTTTGAATTCTCATTTTCTTTTGCCATAATACCTCATCATAATACATGAAATCCTGATTGTAATACTCCCTTTGCTTTTGTTTTTGATATTAGAATCTAAAACAAAAGCTAATGACAATAAAGAAAGTACAAAGACACTAAGGACTGAAAACTGACCCAAAATTACATGGATTTTCAATTGATGAACGTAACAAACCCCTTTAGAGTTTAGACCCAAATCTAGACCTAAACCAAACGTATTCCAAATGGTTTGAAATTTTTTATTTAAAGCGAATTCACCCCAAAAACCCAGAATATCAAGTTTGATTTAATTCTGAATTAATTTAATAGATGGATGCGAAACTTACGCAAATCAGCCCCTTTAAAACCCGAATTTGGAACCTAAACCAAACGATGTCCAAATGAGTTGAAAATTGATATATTGTGCGATTTCACCCTAAATAACAAGAATATCAATTTTGGCATAATTATAAAATGGTTTGATAAGTGGACGCAAAACAAAATCGAAACAAACCCCTTTGTCCTAAATAACATTTTCTGAATTTTTTTTTACTCTAAAAAGAAATTATGGACATAAAGAATAATATGACACCTTATTTTTTTAATCTCAAAAGACTCAATTCAATGCAACTAATCAAGAATAACGTAGGAAGAAGACAATCTGACCGAAACTGAATTTGAAACAAGATCAGACCCGAAACAAAGACAACACAAAGAAAAATTGACATGGAAGATAAAAACAAAAATACAAGAAAAAAAAGGATATAACCTGATTAATGAAGTTAAACTCTAATACCAAATGATGCGAACCTCTTGAACACGCGGTTAAGTAACCCACATGCAAAGACACCAATACTCGGAAAGCCAAGTAAATTAGGTTTGATAGAAGTGCAATACAAAGATAACTTATACCTAGGTACCAGCACTATTAAAAATGAAAACCCCCACCCAATAAATATTGATTCACAATCAAGAAGTATAAGGATGGTGCCACGAAGTTCATGTAAAATTTTAGTCTGATCCAACGATTGGATTGAGAATTATGATTATTGCTGTGAAACTGGACAGTTGCACATTTTACGTCAGAATCCAAATATGATTGTTGTTTTGTTGCCCGGATCGTATCACTATAAAAAAGAAAGGATAATTTTTCTTCAGTTTTTTCTTAAATCGAAACCTTACCCATTACTTATTCATCCAATTAACCACTAATTTCTCATTAAATCAACAATCATCCCATCACAACAACACAAAACATTTTTCTAATTATACTAAAAGTCTTAAAACTTTCCACAATCATAAAAAAACAAAAAAAAAACTTAGTTTGAGAGGGTATATTACCTTCCAAATAAGATGAAAATGAAAGATCAGAGCTTGGATGGCACCCACAAAATCACTTCTCTTTCTCTTTTTTTTCTCTCTATGAAACTGTATCCCCCAACAAGAAAAACTTGATTTTTCTTTCATTTTTCCTTCTTTAATCACTCCTAATCTTGCTTTAACCTCTTAATCTACCTCTTGTTTTTGTGATTTTATGGTGGATATTTTCAAGTTTTCTCTTAAAATTTCCTCTCCTTTCTCTCTTCTCTCATGATCGACCAAAAATGTTAAAAAATAAACATTATTCATGTATTTATAGGTCCCCTAAATTTGTTGTTACCATCCTATCCTTTAGTTCTTTATTTGGATAAGTTTTCTTTTTACCCGGGTTTATTTCCATGGCTTACGCGTGAACTTTACCGTTTTCAAATATTTTTATATCAAAAATATTATTTTTCTAATTTATTTCACATTATTACACACATGTATATTTTATTTTAATTTAACCCTATTTAATCTCCCATGTTAAATCTCCAGTTGATGCCAAAATCCTACTAGGGTTTACACGGATGGTTCCAAGAATATTTATAGCCCCTGAACTATTTTATTTTGTTGAAGGGGTGGAGAGTCATTTCCTTTTGAAAACATAGGTGAGAAGAAAACATCTTTTACACATTAATATTAATGGAAATAACCCTTACATCAATATTAATGTTGATGGAAATACGGTGGATCCGTAGTAAATTTTATAAAGTATATTGCACACAACATTAATGTTGATGTGAATAACCATTAATCAACATTAATGATGACTGAAACAAGACAAGCTTTTGAAAGACTTTTACATGCCTAGGAGTGTAGAGAAATAACTATCCTAAATTCTTGTTATTTTATGTTAAGGACTATAATATAGTCTTGTGACCTAGGATGAGGCTTATAAAGACTTCTAATTTTGGGTATATTTAGACGTGGAATGATATTAAACTCAAAGTTGTTAGGTTGAACATTTTGCCAGACTTATACACACTCAAGCTTAACATGTTGATGAAATCAAGGGTGTTGGGTTAGACATCTTGTCAGACATACATATACTTGGGCTTAACACATAGCTGAACCAAAGGTTGTTGGGTTTGGTGTTTTGCTAGGCCTGCAAGTACTTAGGCTTAGCATGTAACTAAGCCAAAAATATTGGGTTTGACATCTTGACATACTCTAGGTACTTGAACTCAGTGCGTAACTAAATTTAAGGGTGTTGGGTCTGGTGTCTTGCCAAATCCATATGCATTTGAGCTTAGCACGCAGCTAAGCATAAGGGCATTGAGTGTGACATCTCGCCAGACCCACAAAATTATGAATTCAGCATGTAGTTGAGCTCAAGAATATTAAATCTAATATTTTATTAGATTCATATGCATTTGAGCTTAATACACAATTAAACCAAATAGATGTTGGGTTTAAAAGCAAACCATAATCATATTATCTGGGCTTGACATTCTATAAAGCTCAGGTATATTGGGTTTGAATCGTGATTTTAGCCCCTTTTCATGACGTTCCTTTTAAACAAATGAATAGTGTATAGAGTTTACTGATCCATCACATTGAATGTTAGAAATTAGTCTATATCTATATTTTTTCTTCACCGAATACAATTGGTAGGGCTTCTTCCACCGTCGTTTTGACTTAAAATATCTTCTTCTGCTCTCTATTGTATGTGCATCCGTCCAAGTGAGTGGCGGCTACCACTTGAAATGCATCCGTCCAAGTGAACGGCTGCTCTTATCATGGATGTTAGCTGAAACATCAATTTCAATTCCTGGAACAATCCCAAGCTGAATTTATTTATTGATAAAGAGGCTGTTTGTTTGCGTGGTTGCTTCTGCGTTTGAAGCAACCACAACAAACATAATGTTTGGTTCCACTAAAAACGCAATTTAATGTTAGTGGATTCCATGCACTGTCATGTTTTGGACGCGAATTTTGCAAAGCAGCTCATAGCTGCTTTGCAAAATTCTGTGCTTATGTTAACGTGCATATTTTTTTTTTCTTTAGTGTGTTTAGTTTTTGTATTTTTTTTTAAAAAAAACTAGTTTAGAATGAATTAAATTTACTCGCATTGTCATGTAAATAATATTTTTTTCCCCGAAAAACTAGTGTAGAGTGAATTAAATTCACTCGCACTGTAATATCAAATCAATTTTATTCCTGATAATATTTTATCTAATTTTATTGCACGCTCAAAAAATAATAGAAACTGTAATTCTTGTCGAATGAATTTTGTACATAATGAAATTGTAGATGATTTAATGGCATAATAAAAAATATTTTATATAAAGTATTATTTATTTCATGAAGTAATAAGAATAGTTAAATCTACAACATTTAAATTAAAAATCATCAATTTTAATATATATATTTTAAAATTATTTTATAATTTTAATTTTAAAAGCGTTCTTAACCAAACACATTAAACTACTTTTTATTCAACGTCAATTTCAACCACAGTTTTAACCAAACACCTATTTTTTTAAATCAACCTCAATTAAAAGTACTTTTTATAAAACAACTTTTTTTAAACCACAACCACAACAGCTACCGCAATACCAAACACACTCAAAGTAAACTGATTATTAATTAGCGTTAAAAATATTATTTTAATATATTTTTAAATAAAAAATGCTTTAAAAAACTAAAAATCAAATTCCCATACAATCCTGTGCTATTTCCAGTACGTAGGTGCTTACGTTAGAAATTATTCTTCGATGACCATATAGTCTCGTCCGCGCGCTCGCACACACTTTCTCTATTTATGGCGGTTTCGTTTCAACCGCTTCGCCATTGTGTCAATTAACAATAGAGTTCTTAAGAACAAGAGAAGATGGCAGCAGTGACAAGGATCAAGCTGGGGTCACAGGGTCTTGAAGTATCAGCACAGGGACTTGGATGCATGGGCATGTCTGCCTTCTACGGCCCTCCAAAGCCTGAATCGGACATGATCGCCCTCATCCACCATGCTGTCAACACCGGGGTCACTTTACTCGACACCTCTGATGTCTATGGACCCCACACCAACGAAATCCTTCTGGGCAAGGCCTTGAAGGCGGGAGGATTACGACAGAGAGTTGAATTGGCCACCAAATTTG
>Ga0307513_10004804_pt1 | contig 17950 bp, 15 predicted proteins | sample 15_EM_MG_FD_202174 | JGI IMG/M metagenome (GOLD analysis project Ga0307513, IMG submission 202174) | Populus trichocarpa ectomycorrhiza microbial communities from riparian zone in the Pacific Northwest, United States - 15_EM | ecosystem: Host-associated > Plants > Roots > Unclassified | place... | reverse complement strand
TTCCTCCCATACATATGTCTACTCGTCCATCCATCTCTTTCCAGCTCTTCTTGATTTGCCTACTTCTCCCTCTCCTTGGATTGGCTCCATACTTCCGTCCTCTCCCTCCAACGAAAGGGACTGGTCCGTTACCTCGACTCAATTTCTTTCGAATCTTGGCAACCAAAATCTGGGATCTTGTCCCTGCCCTGCGGCGAGTGGATAACATGCGAACCTCTCTTCGGCAACCCTAGTTATCGCCGTGCCCCAAACACCGCATCCTGATGGCGAAAATCTATTCGTTTCCGCTTCTTTCCCTTTCTCTGGAACCGACTCGACAGCCTCTTCATTGGCCTCATCGTCCATCCGCAGCCTAATACCACCCGCTCCTCCATCATCATGTATACCAAAGTTGCCCTCTGCCCGCCATGATCTTTGACCCCTTGTCTTGGTTGAAGTACCAAAATTGCGCCGTTTGTGAGCCAAGACGCGCGCCGACCTGATGTTGCCGAGTCTTCGAAAGTAGGTGAATTGAGAATCCAGGTAGGTAGATTAAAAACTAGGTTCCTTGAAGTCTACGATAAATGTTCACAGTTTGTCACGGACGCAGGAAGTAAGCGGGGATTAAAATCTGTGCAATATGAATGCCACATGAAATTGTGTCTCAAAGGGCGCGCTGAAGACGGAACAACCTCTCTTAATTGCCTGGGCGATGTAGCGGCAGGTTTGGGGATCGATAGGGAGGATTTAGTGGGTGACCGTGACCGCGAGGTGCTTCCCCTCGTTCGGGCCCGCGACGGACCTGGAAAAGAAAGAAAAAAATCTTCTTCTGCCTGCATCTGTGCAGTAGTTGGGCGTCGGGATGATTCGGAAATCTCCAACCTCGATGCCAATTATTATCACTCAATTCCTTAAATATTCAACACCGATGGACAGTTATTTAATCTAGCTCCAAACAACTTCGCCCTCAGACCACCGGTGTCTGCTGCCCACCCTATCTCTCCTGGCCCTAAAAATCCGATCGCCCCTTTGGTTTTCACTAGTGTTTCGTCCATAGTTTCTCGAGCTGAAGCCGTGTAAAATGTGAAGAACCCGATATAACAAATATGGACTATTATTCGTACATGAATGAATTTGAATCCTCTTTCCTGAACGTGAATCGCACCTATAGATCAGAGGGAGTACCGAACACCAGACCTGCAAGGACAGAACGTTTAACCAGAAGATAGTAGCCACCAATCAGACATACACTGTCTGGGATCTGCCTCCCAGTACACACAAGGATGTTTTAGTCAGGATAATCTTGGCGTTCAAAGGGGGGTAGTTGAGGGCGCCTTTGACAATCATTTCCTAGAATGTTGTAACTTGAGATATCCTGGCCAGACATAAAGAACGTACTTCCACGTTTATTACGGGCTACATGCATTCCATACAATATGTATCAGTACCAGATGAGTCCAGTCTTGCATAATAATGACCGAGAATAAATTGGGCCATTGAGATACAATGTTTGAAGGAGTCTACGATAATCTACCTAAGTCATCCGAAGATAATAATATGACACGGAAAGCGAGAACGTACCGGAGCACATGTGTAGTGGTTGATTATTGTTATATCCCTCCCAGAGTTGTGAATAGCCGTATCCCGTGTCGATAGGTTCTGTGCATTGGAGAACCATATGAACCTTCACGTAACAGTCAGTGCGTGCGCTGAATTACTGGGAACTCTCGTGGGAAACTGCGCGGTAGAATGCAGGAAAAGAGGGCGGCACAGCGGGGAGCGCAGGTGCTATGTCTGAAGTTATAATGGGCCTAGATGGGATACTACTCTCCCAAGAGGTCGAAGCGGGAGAAGGCTTAAAGTTATTTTTAGCACCCAACAAATATACTAATATCAACACGTGATCTTATTCTATCTAATCTTATCTATCTAGGCCGTGATAGATGTTATTAGCTAACTACGTGACATAAGCAACTTTGTGTCCTCCACCATCCGCAGAAGAGGCCGGAATCCCAAGGGGATGGCGGAAGGTGGAAAATAGACCAACACTAATTTTTTTTTCGTGGATCTGGCTGACCCTCCCTACCAAATATAGTATGTTTTCCGAGTTCCATGTACACAGCCACCGGAACATCGAAATGTACCCCCTCCCACACCCTCACTCACTCACCTGATTGCGTTCGGACCTTAAATTTTGGATTGAGAAAGTGAAAACCTTTGAGAATTCGACCTCTTTTTCAACTGCATCCCGGGTGATTGGGTGACGGAAGAGGGCAGGGGTCGGAAAGAATATAAGTAGTAGATAGCACTTACTCCAACTCGCTTGCGTCATTCTGCGCACTACGAATGTTGGCGCGGAGTGGGGCCTGGGCAAACACTGCGCTGATGAAGGAGGCTTGATCGAGGCTGTAGACACGTAAGTAATGCCAAATATAGCCGAACGCCTGTCACAAGGAAGTAACAAGCGTGGTCGAACTTCGAACCCATATACAAACAACATTTCCTTACGTCCAAGTCATCGCTACAAACAGTCCTGTGCTCTAGGACGTCGAAACCAGCACCATGGGCCCCGGAGAACATCATCTGTAATCAAACACCTGGGAAGATTTGTATCCAGTGGTGAGCATCCCACCAGCCTCTATATGCCCCATCCAGCTCAAGTATTCGTCTATCATTCAGCATAGGAGGAACTTGAGTTTGCGTCATCCAATCACACTCGTCCCTGGAGGAACCGGTCATAACAACGACATGGTCGGTCCCTTCATGGACGGAACAATTAGGATACCTGGCACAGCATGTCCAAACGGAGGTGCGGTGGCGTAATGCGGGAGTCCTTTGGTGTGTTAGACCAATTTCATTGCTTAACTGCGACTGTTCTAATTCATCCTGGATCTGCATGGATAGGAAGGAGAATTCATTTCTCCGCTCGAGCCCGCGAATGAACATGCGATTTGGGCACTCTGGTGTCAAACAAAGTGCCAGCCAGCGTAGATCCTCAGGCCTCAAGCTTCATCGATCATCGCTCAGTGCCCAGGTCCACCTTTCTTAGCCAGCTCCAACGGCATCGTCTCTTCTCCGAAGCTTTCTAGCGCCTGGTCAATACCAAAATTATGGGAAGGACACCTTCAACTACCTGCACCGATTTTAAGTATTTTCCTGCCGTGTCCATCTCCGGCTATCGTTCATGACCTGTGTGAAGGCCACGAGAAGGGTTTCTGCCGTTGCGAAGAACATTTTTTCCGCGGTTTTTTTTTTCCGTGTCGGCTTACTCCTTTCCCCCCTAAATCAGCCTATAAAGTCCCTCGAATACGTGTAAACGGATCGTATGGACACTCCTGGCTATGTGTGTGCACTATGTAAGCCCGTTTAAATTCATTTTTCCTGTTATTTAAAGGAGCCTCTGACTCGCCTGTTAAAAGCTATCACCCGCAACTCCGCAACCCTCTTCATGACGCCTGGACACGGAGTAAATCGAATTCTGTGACATTCATTACCCCTTGCACGCCATTTACCCTGCTACCAGGTTAACGACTCGGCAGTGCTGACCACGGAGCTGGGACATACCGTTAACATCACCCCAGCTTCCCACCCCCAAGAGTGAGGCGTCGGCCTGTAAATCGTATGCCAAGGCTGATCAGCGAGTACCAACTGTTCATTAAGGTCAGGATGAAGACATGGACGGGCTGTGAAGCGATCCGACGACCACTATCTTACGAGGATCATTGACCCATTGAGCACGCATCGTCTCATCGAACGTCTATCTTTCTTCATATCTCAAAGCTTCTCAGAGGATGTATTCAAATATTTTTGTCTCTTGTAAGTATCCTCCTCCCACTTCGTCTCCACTATGCTCCTTCCACTATCCCCCATTTCATCATTCCACATTGGATTTGGATCAACGTTCTCCCCACGTCGCAGTCTCCCAGTCCTCTGCTTTTTTATGATCCTTCGTTGGGCTTCGTATTGCGGTAAATGTCTTAAATGGTAAGTATTAGTCAAGACTCTCCCAAACACTTTGCTAGACGTAGATCCCCAAGGTATTTCCAGCTTTACTGCATCGCGTACATGATCACTAAACCCCTTTCCCCCCTCGTAGTTTGGTAGAGCCCCGTTCAACCACGATAAATGGCAGCTGAGATGTTGGCAAAGCAGGTACGTCCGTTTATTTATTTCGTTCAAGCTCTGGGTGATACTTACCATTGAATGTGTTTCCTCCCCACCACCTTAGTCGAGTCCTGTCGTCTGTTCATCGACATCGACGGTATAACGTGCCGACATTGAGTTGGGCACGGGGTTTGGGTTGGGATGTCGGGTCTCCTTCCTCTCTCCGTTTGTCTATCCCTCCGACTCGCTCTCTCATGTTTTCCTCAAGTTTGTCTCCCCTTCCTCCTATTGGCTTCGTCCCTTTGTTCGGATATCAACGGGCTCCATGTCTCTAATTCATTGTTACAACCATTGATTTCTCCCGAATTTTGGTGTTTTAGCCGGGCAGCGGGCGGATAACATGCAAACATCTCGGTAACCCTGTGCTCCTAACACCGCCTTCTGATGCCGAATCTTTGTTCGTTTCCGCTTTCTTCCCCTCCGCTTGTCCAACTCAATAGCCTCTTCTTCCTCCCCATCACCGTCCAACCGGGCCCAACGCCCCCCACTCTCTTGATACTCGTCTGTACGGCCACAAACTTGCCTCTACCCAGGACGATCTGTGATGACCCCATTGTTGGATGGAGATGCGAGCCGATCCGATGTTGCCAAGTCGAGGAAGTCGATATCCACCTGAGAGTAGCGTGGTCTGCGCCATCGTTGCGTGAATGTCGCCGCGGTAGCGCACATACTCTTCCTTAGTATCACGCGGTTCATTGACCTCTCGAGTGATGCATTGTGAGATGGCTACGAAATACGGTCAGTCCGCGTCCCCTGATTGGCTAATAAGGTATATTCACAGCTATCAAGCTTGTCATACCTGCTGTACTGGACATCGATGGCACGACCATGAAAATCGGATTCAACCTGTACCGGTAAACATTCACACCCATCTCATACTCAGGTATTTTAGCTACAAGCGATCTCATCCTCGAGTGCGCGGAATGTATATACTGTGTGTTCTATTCTCTAAGGGAAGCTTCGAGACCATCCACAGGCCTACGTTGTGCCAAGTCCACGTACTTCAACACCGTAGATGTATAGACGAACTGTCCGGATGTTATCTGAAAATGAATTGTTTGCCAAGACCAAGCTGACGTTGAAATCTAAGTACGAATCCCTTATTCGGAAACCCGAGAGGAACCGCGTATTTCGGACGGGATCTTCGGGAGGGCTAACAATCAAGATGAAGAAAGCCTCCGGTGGATGAATGCCGTCAAAAGTCTCGTACAATATAGCACTGGACGATCGCCTTCTGATATTTGTCCAAACCATCAATGATGACAAGGCGCGTCCATTTCTTCGCATTGGCATGATATCACCGAGAGCGTTCTGAGATGAGTCTTGTAGGAGCGTTGACAATGAGGGTCTGAAGTTGTGTAAAGATTGAGGAATCGCCGTTGATGGCCTGGGCGATGTATCGGGAGAATACAACGAGGCCTCTCTGGCGTGTCGTAGTTTTATTCGGAATTTTCGGACCTTGATGCCAAGTGTCTATATATATATTTCCCCCCCCTCCAAGTATATTTAGAACTACCCTAAAGTTCCCGCATGAGGAAGGGTGCATGCAATGAAAGCTTATTGTTGTGAGTCACCCATCACCGGCCAGAAGACAAGAAGGAATGCAAAGTCCCGCAAGCCTTACGGACCTGCAATTGTAAGAAGGGCCGATTCTTCAGATTTGATAATGCGATGTCAAATGGAGACCTGAGTTTCATAAGTATTCGGGACACGCACCTCGGCGTGCTCAATAGTCATCTGTGCACTCACCCCATCTGTGTATGGAATCTTGAAGTTGAGGCCCTGGTTGCCTTGGTTGATTCGCGCCATAGTTTCTTAGAACAGTTGAATTGAATCTATCTTCATTGCTAGCGCGGAGGTGTTTTCTAAAAACCCAAGGCGAGAAGGAAGATCGGATTCAACCCATTGGTAAATATTCAGACCAATCGTCAGTTAGCTATCCTATTTCTAAGCAATTTCGCCCTGCGACAGACCACCAGTGTCCGCCGTTACCGCTATCCCTCTGGGGCTCAAACATCCCAAGCTCCTTGTCTCTTTTTCATTTTTCAGTGCCGTTTCATCCTTATTTTTCTTCTTGATAACTCCAATATATAAGGTATGTCCAATAAGGACTACTATTCGGTCAGGAACGAATCCGAATCCATTTTACTGAGTGTGAATCGCACTTGTGGCTTAGAAGAAGGAGTATCGAACACTCGACCTGCAGGGACAGAACGCTCAACTAGATGAAATATAAATGCGAATGAAACTTACAGCGTCTGAGATACGACTCCTGGTATACACATGGTTGTTTCGCTCAGCAGGACCCTAGCATTTAGAGGGTATTTGAGGATGCCTTCGGCAACCTTTTCCTAGAATGACATGGAAGATGTGACGCACAAATTCCTGAACTTGAACAACGTACTTGCAATTTTATTTCGGGCTAAATACATTCCAAATGTATACATCAGTACCAAATGAGTGGAATCTTCTCGCTGCTTACCGACGTTGAAAAACCGTTTAGTGGTATACTGGTTACTTCAGTATCATGAAACTTCGCCTGGCACTCCAAAACCAAATCATGGTGAACAATTCCAGGATTCACCATTTGGGGTAAAATGTTTGAAGACTACGATAATCAACCTAAGTCATCCGCAGATGTGACACGCGGAAAGCGAGAACGTACCGTCTCAAATTCATTATATGTGTAGTTTATTATCGTTATATCCCTCCCAGCATTGTGAATCGCCGTATCCCGTATCGATAAGTTCTGTGCATTGGAGAACATATGCACCTGTACGTAACAGTTGGTGGGTACGCTGAACACCGGGGATGGACGAGAGTGCTTACGTTCCTCTCCGGCACATTACCATGTCCGGTACTTATATCCCAGCTCCCGCATTCATCTTTCAGAACGGTTTTCAGAGGCTATAGCACAGAATCAGGTGGGACGGTTAGTACTTGACAGACGAAGTTGTGGCATTGCTCGCCTGGTGTCGGTTATTCCCCGGTATGTTGCGATTTTCGGGCGCAAGTGTGGCTGAACCTGACAAGTTTTTCTCTGAGCTGTTCTCGCTTAACGGGTGGTTTGGAACTGGGTGCCGAGTGGCACTTACAGATTCGACAAGCGCCCCGCGGGATCGGACTCGTGGCACCGTCATTTCCTGGACTTTTGGAACAAGGGGCGGAGAAGAGTGCATGGCCCACATCCGTGGTGAAGTTGATAGGTGTTATAGTGGTATTGGGTTCACGCGGCATGTTTGTGAATAAGAGTTTGAAAAGTCGCCTTTATAAAGTATACTCCTTGCAAGGCGGTGGTTTCCTAAGTAAGTTGACCATTAATTCGGTTGTTGACTTCCCCATTAAGACGGAAACACCCCTTTCTGCTTGACCCAGGCAGCTTCGCCCCAAGAACTTTCCATAATAGGACAATTTTGATCAGATATACAGCGGGATCTTTTATTCCAGGGAATAGAATCTATCCGCTGAGATGCCGCTGTCAAAAGATTGAAAACATATTCTATTCAGAGGGTCCCGACCCTTCGAATGGACTTGTTTTTAATCTTTTTGCCTAAATTTTGCAGCGTCATCACTGGATATTTTTTATTCTTCAGATTAAAAGCTTACGGAAAGTCATTGAGAACCTTGTATGACAGGAGTCCCCGCTCTGGGGATCGTCGCCATCGATTTCAGTATCGATCCAAATCGAGTGCAGAAATGGCTGGTAGCGATGTCCCATCTTAGACTCGTACATTTGTAAAACATTTGTACGTCTGAGCAGAGAATTAGGCGACATGAGCGTTGCCGACGCCTTATGCTGCGAGGAACTCAGCTAAGTTAGGTTTACTGAGTCGCCTAAGTTGCTGACAGATAATAAGAATTCGCCTACACTAGCCTTTCAGTCAAATGTACCTAAAAAAGAAAAAAAAAAGAGCGCTCCTCAATGGCTTGTGCAGGTGAATTTTGATTACCTGTCAGCAACTTAGGCCACTCAGTAAATCTAACTTGGCTGAGTTCCTCGTAGCATAAGGCGTCGGCAACGCTCATGTTTCCTGCCTTATAAATATATTAATGATGGAACGCTGAATGAAGTTCAGTGAGTAGAGTGGCAAATTGCATCACTCATTCAAAAAATCTTCGGCTCGAAATTCTTTGCTCAGACGTACAAATGTTTGACAAATGTACGAATCTAAGATGGGACATCGCTACCAGCCATTTCTGCACTCGGTTTGGATCGATACTGAAATCGACGGCGACGATCCCAGAGCGGGGACTCCTGTCATACAAGGTTATCACGCTGCCAAATTCGGACAGGGGTGGTCCCAAATATGTCATTTGCTTCGCTTGGTGACCTTGGTCGATCGGGCAGCACTGCCGGGGCCGGACTATTTTGACAAGGAGGCAAAATGTTATAACAGCTTGTTTGAATTTTGCTAAGTCACATTTTACCGTTCCAGACAGTGGGGTCGCGTGACTTTGGCAAAATAATCCGGTCGCCGCAGTGCTGCAGGTCGTCAAAATCACGGACGAGAAGCTTGGCATCAATGACGATAACTTGAAGTTAAGAAGGGTCATCAATCCACGTCTTAAAAAAGAACACAATGATCAAACAATGATTAAGAATCGTGCCGAGGTATCGCACTATTTACATAATATCTACACTGTCCAACCTCGGCGGCGCTGCTGCGGCGATAGCAACACTACACGCCATCAAAAATGCCAGGTATCGATGGAATCTGGAATTTGCGAGATTACAAAGGGAAATGGATTGCCCCATGCCGGAAGGGCTCTAGTCACGTTGTTTAATTTGTCCTCGTTATTTTCCCGTCTCATTTACAAACAAAGCTTTGGGTTTTCATTGAATCATTGTGCTTCCTGTCTCCCATCACCTTCCAAGAGCTGTTGTTGTAGCGAGGACGCTGCACCGGTTCTTGCGCCTTCCATTGGAATTCGTTGAGCCCAAGTGGTTCCGAACTGACGAAGCTTTGGCGTCTTTGAGCTGTTGTTGTAGCGAGGACGCTGCACCAGTTCTTGTGCCTTCCATTGGAATTCGTTGAGCCCAAGTGGTTCCGAACTGACAAAGCTTTGGCGTCTTTGAGCTGTTGTTGTAGCGAGGACGCTGCACCGGTTCTTGCGCCTTCCATTGGAATTCGTTGAGCTCAAGTGGTTCCGAACTGACAAAGCTTTGGTGTCTTTGAGCTGTTGTTGTAGCGAGGACGCTGCACCGGTTCTTGCGCCTTCCATTGGAATTCGTTGAGCTCAAGTGGTTCCGAAGTGACAAAGCTTTGGCGTCTTTGAGCTATTGTTGTAGCGAGGACGCTGCACCGGTTCTTGCGCCTTCCGTTGGAATTCGTTGAGCTCAAGTGGTTCCGAACCAATGGTGCTTTGGCGTCTTTGAGTTGTTGTTGTAGCATGGATGCTGCACCGGTTCTTGCGCCTGAACGCAGAACCTCTGCACGATGCCCTCTCGTCCATCCCAAGGGTTCTAGGTTCAGGGTCCATACCTAACCCATTATCTCTGGCGTTCTCCCAGAGCCAAGTTCCAGGGTGGAATTGTGTATCGCCGTGTTGAGTTCCCTCCAGTTAATGAAAAGGAGGTATATTTTCGTACAAGCTCCCTGTTTTTTAATGTTTGGCTCCGGCAGGTCGGGTTGGGTGTTACGTTGTTGGAATTTTAGTCGGGCAAGTGGGATGGAGATTTGTGCGATATTTCTGTTTTGGAGTTAGGGGCAGTTTCTGATGCGTTCGACACTTTCTGGGGTATTTCTACTTAGATTATGTAGGTAGCTTTTCTCTAGAAGACGTTTACTCATTCACTGGGCTAATGTACACGGGGGCAGTAGAATAGAAAGGGAGTGTACAAACTTACTAACGCGAGAGTGGGACATCAACGTTTTCAACGTTCAACTCCGAATCCGGTCGCGGTCGCTTCCGCATGTAGGGTCTTTGTTGTTTCTCCATCCCAGAACACCAGGCCATATGTATAAAATTATACATACAGCACCGTTTTCTCTCGGTTGAAGCCCGTCCCCAGTTCCCACTGGGATTTCCCTCCCCTCCTCGCATTCGGTGGTGGTGGTCGACGAAGCCGTGTATAATAAGCCACTCTCGTACTCGTACTTGTGTCCCATAGTGCTGACTTGTGTCCCATAGTGCTGATCGTAGTCGTCACAACTCTTCGACTCGCCGCAGTGTCCTACGATGACGAGAGTGAGTAAAACGATTCGTCACTTTCCCGCCGCCATATTAACTCACCGAAGCAACTCTATCTCCGCCACTCTCGTCCTCCTCGATGTCGTTATGGTCGTCGCCGACGGCGCCCATCGTAAGTTCTGGTTCTAGCTCGGAGTGCTGATCGTCGTCGTTCCAGTTCTTCGACTCGTCGCCATGTCCGATGGCGAAGAGAATGAGTAGCCCCAGTCTTCTTTTCCTCCCGTCGCCCTGACTCGCCGAAAGATAGGTCGTTGCTATTGATGTGTGCGCTTGTGCCCTGGATAGACTAGGATTTTGAGCCGGTGAGAGCATGTTCGTTGATGTTTCCGGACTCACCATAACTTTCATAGCACCTTTTTCGTTCGCCTTTACACGTTCGACACGTGTAGATTATCCATCGTCAGCTCCCGCATTGTGCTTGCGAACTAGTTTATGTAAGTCAGCGAGTGCCGTTGACGATGTGAAAGCTTCTGACGCACATATGATAGAGCATGCTCGATCCGACCGCATTGAGGACGATGAGGAGGGAATGGGCCTAGTAGGAAGGAAATACAGATATGTCAGGACCCGTTCCCGGTCGTAAAGGTTCCTGACTCACTGTCTCTATCGCAGTCTTCGACGGAGATACCGCTGTGCTCGTTCAAGATTACACGGTGGTTGTGGCTCCTGTTGTTTGGGGGATACATATACCTTGGTCCTGGTGCCCGTCAGAGTTGGGATCGCGAGCTAAAGGAACCGATGTGTGAGTGTCGTCGATGTGGCTGCGGGGGTGATTACAATGGGCAAAATTGGGCGAGGATGATGGGTGGGCAACTGGTAAGCCTTCGTTGAGTAACGGTAAAGAATACCTTTCAACTCACCGGAGCCCATTCATCGAACACCAGCCATTCCATGTTCAGCAGCCTTTGTCGTCACCGCCGTTGAAATAAATGAAACGCGGGCTGCCATCCCTAGTGTTGATGCACTGTAGCCAGTACTCCATCGTCGCACCTGATCGTTAGTCGTTATGCGTGGACGCTTTCGAGGAACGCCGGTGAATACCGAGTCAATGTAGGTAATCATTCGTCGTCGCATATATGTGTGCGAACTTGATGATATTAGGACGCCAAATGCACCTGCCCATTGCCATTATATCCAAGCCCTAGACCTGTATGTCCGAACCGATGGAAAAAAGTTGAGGAGAGGAGGGGCGGGCTGGTCACAAGCAACTACGCGCCTTCAACGGAAAGATAAAGAGGAACTCACTGCCGTCAGCCGTAACTCATAGAAAGGTTCTATCTGTGCTCTCTATTGTGTTCCTGTCGGGGCGTGGAGGGAGGGAAAGTGTTGATAATGATCGATGAAGCATGAGGGGGCGGTCATGAATATAGTCCCTGTCGGGGTGTCGTGTGTCTGTTGTATGGGATGAGAGCGAATCGCAATGTCTGCGCTGTGATGAGAAGGAAGGAGAGGGAACGGATCATGCAATGTAGGAACATCGCCAGGACATCATGTGGGTGGTACAACAGCGGATGACGATTACCGTATTTGGTGTTGTGTGTCTATGCCTTGCACAATTTGAAATCTTTCCACCGCCGCACCCTTGCCGCACCCACTGATCCACTCCAATACATGGACCTGCCGTACAAATAGCCTAGAGTGGGGACTCATTATCATCCCATCCTCACTCTTTGGGATCTTGTTCGGGGCATATGATTCCGGAATGACATTCGGTTCAGGTATACGACTATTTTTACCCTCTCTGTTTTCTCTTTCCAAGTCACTTCCTCTTTCTTTTTGGACTCTCTTGGTATACGACACCTTGAAACGACAGGGGTCTGTCGGTGAGAATTTTTCGACAAATCGTGTCCACGGAATCTTGAAAGCTTAAATGGCTCTTCTGAGTCGCATTGTGGATGTCGGATATCGCATCCACGACAAGAACCGCGGGCCCGACATTATGAAATTGGGGTGCGTATTTAGGTCAGTTCATTATCATTGTCTTTCTGTACGACGCGCCGCATCCTGATACCAGATGCCACAGAAATTGGCAGAGGGAAACATGAGAGCAGGTTCAGGTTTCTGCTTCGTGGAAAGAATTGCTTGGGAATTCACAATCAAACGCTTACTCTAGGCTTCAGCTTTTTTTCCTCCCCGTCTCGCAAACCTTTAAATTTCGGGGTCTCATGTTGGCAACAGCGGTCCGGAATCATGAATTAAGTACTACTAGTATTGGGCAAGTTGCGTCAAAAAAAAAAAAAACTCAGGTTCCTGTACAACCTGCAACCCTTCAAATTATAGATACAGAGGGCACTGCTGAAGAGCCTGCTGAACGTCAAAACGCCCAAGTACTTGGCGGGAAAAGCGGGGGCGGCCGATGTCAGCGCTATCACGCTGGGCGATTGCGATTAGGTCATCTTGTTTCCAACGGCTTGTTTGTCCGCCGTGGCAGTGCGCCTCGAGGCATACATTTCACCACTTTCTCGCCTTCTACAAAGCACACTCCAGGCTCCTTTTCGACCACGTCCAACATGTCTGTGGTGGCGTTCACAGCAGGTTCATTGGGAGATATCCTAGCCACAGCAGGACTTATAATCCAGGTTACTTAGGCACTCATGCAGTCCAGTTCTGCAGTACCGAGACGTAATCGACAAGCTAAAGTCTCTTCATCGAGTTCTATTGCTTGCTAACGATGCAACATCCAATCATCATCCCGACCTCCCGCTTTCGCAGTCGCTGGTGGATTCCGTGAAAACTGAGGTACGCGATTGTCATCTGATGATGCGCTCTTTTTTGGACAATATTCGCCGGTATCGAAAACCTTTGAGCACGACGGGGATCAAGGGTCTATGGGGTCAGGTATGGTGGGCGATTTGGGAACAAGACGAACTAGAAGGATTGAGAAAGTCAATTGCTTCTCGCGTTCAGAGGATTCACGTATTGTTGTCGTCATTCAACGCGTGAGTATTTAAAGTTGTCTGCTTGGGGACATAAATTTACTTGTCAGTTCTACTTGCCGTGAAGTGTATCTATTACCACTGTTGGTCAGGATATATGGGAATCTCAACGTTAGAAAACTTCTTGCCCGAGTTTACACTTCCAAGCCGATGTTCCGCGAAATGGATGACATGACATGGGTTGTGGACATTGATATACTGACACAGCGCCTTGAGATGGGTACATCCTGTGATCCTTTCTGTTATTAATGACTTCAAGGTCGATCATTATCTAGACTCGAGTAACGCGGAAGATTGGCATCAAATGGGACGCACGTATATGGTTGGACGCAATTACCGGAAGGCGTATGAAGCTTACCAATAGGCGGTCTATCGGGATGGCCGGAATCCAGTGTGTTGGCTTAACATTGGTCAATTATACTTTAAAATTAACCAGTGGCGGGACGCACTCGATGCATATAGCAAGTCTATAAGACTTGACCCTTATATCTCTGAATTCTGGGCTTCCGTCGGCGAACTCTACTATAATTGCTATAACCAAGGCAACTTGATTGAAGACTCGCTTTACGCCTACAGTAGAGCCTTGGAGTTGGATCCCACCAATCAGGTCGCACGCGCCAGAGTCAGGCAGTTAAAAACTCGATTGCGGATACACGATGTGCCTTTGGAAGACTTAGATGTGGAGCAGGGAGGAAAGATCGACGATGAGATCAGTGATGACATACCTTTATATAGGAGGTCGGTTTCAATAATATGTTATATCAAAATACTTGATTACTAAAGTGCAGATATGCGATAGGCAAGTCAAGAATCCGAGGTCGAGTGACGAAGCTTCTGAAGAAGCTTCTGAGTGGGAAGAAATGTCCGAGGAGGAAGCAGAGCCCGAGTCAGAAGGGGAGGCAGCATCCGATTCAGAAGAGGAAGTAGCATCTGATTCAGAAGAGGAAACAGCACCTGGTTCAGAAGAGGAAACAGCGCCTGGTTCAGAAAAGAAAGCAGCGTCTGATTCAGAAGAGGAAGTAGCACCCAAGGGAGATGAAACTTCGGAGGGAGAATAAGGTCAATGCAAAGTAGTAGCGTAGACAGAACCATTCGTATGATTGAAAGCTTTTCCCAAATTTGTAGTAATACCAGAATCTTAATCTTCGACGATCGCTTACGAAGGTGGAGAGCGATGAAAACTAATGGCACTAATGGCAACCGAACAATGTTGTGTGGGGTGTGGACGACAGCAGCAGAAACCAATTTACGAGTCTGCCTGCTGGACTGAAACTGAACCTGAATTCAGGGGAAAGGGTTAGGAGAGCAAAGCCGAGAGATGGATTCAGATGTTCAACACCCCCCCTTAGGGTTGTTGTTATTTTTAACGCGGCTGTGCATTGGTCAATAATATCGAAAAGTATGTGTTGATGCCAATGTGACAGCCACCGCCACCGAGTAATCTGCGGTGATGGGAGGTGATGGGTGGGAGAATCCCATTGCCTGCGGTTTGGCGAACAAACATCACATTCTCAGTTTCTCGACGCCATTTTTCTTTTCCACTCGCATTCGTATCTCTTGGCCATATTCATGTCCAGCGGCGGCCCTGCCACACTGAGTCCTACGACAAATGGCCCACAAATGTTCACAGGAGCAATAAACCCCACGATCCATGGAGGAACGTTCCAATCAGCGAATAAAATCCTCAACATCAATAGTCCACCTAGTTTCCAGAGAGGTATGTGTACATTCTCCGCATGACCTGATCCTGAAATAGTATCCGCTGCTGGACCAGGATTAGATATTTTGCGTGAACATGTTGCTGTTGGCGCTTTGCACAACTCGGCAGAAAGATTCGATCCGCCGAAGTGCTATCCAAGGACGCGAGAGGCAATCCTCGCGAAGATCGAGGCTTGGGCAAGGGAGCGCCCTCAAAATGGAGATCGCCTTGTCTTGTGGATGTACGGTCCAGCAGGTGCAGGAAAATCGGCGATCGCACAATCCATCGCAGAGCTATGCAAGGCGTTATTAGCTGCGGGCTTTTTCTTCTCCCGGACCGCCCCTGATCGCAGCGATAGCTCACGGCTAGTTGCAACCCTTGTCTGGCAGCTCATAAAGGTCATCCCAGAGATGCGCGAAAGCGTTCTCGCAACGCTGGAACACGACCCAACGCTCCTGTCTCAAACACCAGCCACACAGATGAAAGCCCTCATCGTCAATCCAATGAACCAGGTCCCAAGGGATCTATTGGCAAAGCATCCACGCCTGGTTATTATTGATGGGCTTGACGAGTGCTTCTCACCCGAATCACAAGACGATATCCTGAACATCCTCTCGACGTCCCTCCAGGACTTGACCACTCCACTTTACTTCCTCATAGCCAGTCGTCCACATATCAATATTCGCGAAGCATTCACATCCAATCCACTTCGGTCCATGACCCACACCCTTCCACTGGAATACGACTACCAATCTACCCAAGACATTCGTCATTTCCTCACGTCGAGCTTTGGGAAAATACGTGCCAAAAATGTGTACCTTCCTTCTCACTGGCCAAAGAAGGGTGATATCGAAATTCTCATTGAGAAATCGTCTGGCCAGTTCGTCTATGCCGCAACGGTCATGCGTTACATCGCACGCGGTCACCACGGACACGAGAAGAGGCTTACAAGTGTTCTAGAGTCACGATCGCGTGGCAACTCTGCCTCCCCCTTCGCCGTACTCGATGCTCTATACCTCCAGATTTTTCAGTCCGTGGCAAAGGATGAGATCGGCAAAGTCATGAAAGTCCTCGGTGCTCTAATATTCTTGAAACAGAACAGCATTAATCAGGTATGGGTCCTGGAAGGTCTCTTTGGCTATAGACGAGGAGAATTGGCAAGTGTCATGGGGGACATGCATTCCCTTGTTCACGTCCCAAATTCCCCACATGAAATGGTCAAGATTTACCATGCCTCATTACCCGACTTCCTTCTCGACCATACTCGATCCCTGTTGTTCCACCTAGACCGTGCCACAGTCTGTTTGAATTTGGCGCGGCGGTTTATTAAAGGTCGCGGATTTCGTCCCGAAATTACTCAGTATCGAGGCTTACACCTGCGATATATGAACGAAAAAATCTTTATGGAATGTATCATGACATCACCTTTTACGGAAGACCTTTCCGACTTTTTGCTTGAATTCAGCCTTTGGGATAGTCTTCCCGCGCGATTCCCACTGTTCACAGATCAGGACATTGGCCATATGAGTCTGTCACTTTTGGAAAAGTTCCATTGGCCGGTTTGCGTTTCTTTTCCATATTTTATTCCACCGAAACTGAGAAAATTTCTTTATCTGTAGGGTGAAAATTCCAACCCCAGATGGGCAAAAATTCTGGAAGCGCAGTTGGGCTTTCTCGATAGGTGGATACACCAAGTCTTCTCATCAGCTCCACATCACTTTCTGCCCTTGATTCTCACAGCTTGCAGCATTTATATTGGAATTGAAGACCACAGGACTTTCTCCAAACATAAACATACAAACTATTTCATGCTCACATCCCTTTTATCTCATCTGGGGTTGAAAGTGGATTGGCCCGTCTATTGGTCTGCCGATAACCCACCCAAATTATTGTTTCTTTTCCCTAGGGTTCCTCTTGCATTTGAACACGAATTCCATCTGACGAGTTCTCATTATACCGAATTTGCAATCTGGTGTGCAAAATATGTGTCGGAGGGACCTCAGTAAGTCTCGAACCCGGAAATTGTGCTCAATTATCTGACACGAAAAAAACTTCTCTACTTCTGCTTAACCAGCAAGAATGGTAGTGAGATCAGGCCTGCATATGCAGATTTCAAGATCTGTGCACCTGTGTTATATCTCACCGAGTCCCTCCCTCATTGCCAGGAGTCCGATGTACTAGTTGGCTTATTGAAAACTGACACATTGTCAGAGGTAGCTTCATTACCAGAGTATACCGAGTATACCAATACATCAAATATCGTGGAGAAAATTTCACAATATCTCGAGGTAAGCAATACTCTTTTTTCATCTTAAATTTGACACTGATGGTTCCCAGCGATCTAAGCATTATTTTGAGGCAAAAGCGAAGCGAGGTGATGGTGGTGCGATGGTGTCACCTCCCGAGACGGTAAGTAATAACATGTTATTTTTTCATACAACTCAAACTCAACGCCTTCCAGTAGTGCGTTGAGCTCTCCCTCGATAAATTCCAATTCCAGCAGAATATCGCATGTAAATCTGGACTCACATTTTTTCAAAATAACTTGGTAGCAATCTCTTCTCAGTTTGACAATTTGACGTACTCAATACGTCCCTATAGCTACCTGGCGCAGTCTCTGAGCACTCCTCAAAAGGGAGTGGAGGTGGATCCATATATCCAGCAACCATCATAAACGACGAGCAACTTGTGCAGGAGTCTCTATTCAGATCTGGACTCCAACTCCGACTAGTTGTCTTGTTCATGCTTTACGCTGTAGCCTTTTCTATTTTCCTCATTTCGGAATTCCTTTCATCTCGTCACTTGTCAGAGTAATAGACAATAATATGTAGATTTACAGATGTACCTGCATCACTGGTAATGAAAGTGGGTGATTGGTAAGTGCCGAGTGAAATATTACTAAGGCTGAATTTCACATGCCAGAGTTTTTAGCACCAAACCTATTCCTATTGGCTAGTGCTGGATTTCACATGCCAATGTT
>Ga0307513_10004803_pt1 | contig 17950 bp, 21 predicted proteins | sample 15_EM_MG_FD_202174 | JGI IMG/M metagenome (GOLD analysis project Ga0307513, IMG submission 202174) | Populus trichocarpa ectomycorrhiza microbial communities from riparian zone in the Pacific Northwest, United States - 15_EM | ecosystem: Host-associated > Plants > Roots > Unclassified | place... | reverse complement strand
TTGCCCCCCCCCCCCCCCCCTGCATTTGAAGCTTATCGGCAATGAATAGCTCGACCGTTTGTACGTTCTTCTGTAGTTGCCACTGCGTTGAAAGCACATCCCATTGTGTTGATGTAGCTAGAATCAGACCTCTGAAGAAGCTTCAAATCCGTGCTTGTTTCCCCGGTTAACCTGAAGATTTCCTTGTGGCCGTCGATCTTGCTCAGTCTGACTTCCAATCTGCGCACATCTGGCCTACTAGCTCCTGGAAGGGGGAAATGTATAAGGCCCTTCCCAGCCCGCGACCTTTGAGCAATGCCGGAGAACCACATACTCCCAGCAAACAGTCTTCCTGCCTCGAGTCGGAGCTCTAATAAACATATTATCGTCGATGTCGAATAGAGACTTGAAAACCTGAGTCTGTATCTTGTTAAACTGCCTCTATTCAGGGTAGAGATCAATAAATTCCGGCTCTTTCAATGCTTCGACGGGTAAAGGCACGAAATCCAGTAAGGGTGTGTGTGGTGAGAACCGCTCCGGAAGAATTAACCTCATAAACGATGGAGCAAGCTTGGTCCCCAAGCGCATCCATCCACTGGAAACAACAATGATAAAGTAATTAGGAGGCACTGGATCTGTCATTGGCACCCTGAACTCAACCAGATGGTCGTTGTTCCCTCCTCCCGCGGATTGTTTCCGCAGAATAACCCGGTCTTGGAGTAGTATCTCTTCGCCGTCGCAATTTTCAACCAAGCTCCAGAATGTCTCTGCTGTGCCGTTACATGCGTCGTCCCAAACGGAGTCTAGTGTGATAGTTAGTTTGAACATCCAATCTCGGAAATCTCTCTAATAAGCTGTGTGCCAACTTTCTCACCCTTGCGCTATTGAAAATCACCCCTAGATGAGGGGGATCCATAGTAAAGTACTTGGACCAGGTGAACTAGGTAGCACGCTCAGCTAGAAACCGTGTGGGGTAGTAAACGCTCCATCGCGGGAATGGAACTCGGTGCCATAGCATTAAACCCAGGGAGCCGATCCTCCCCTTCGTCTTTTTTCAACACCTTTAAGCACAAAAAGAAGTGCCTCGGCATAAATTTGCGCGCAAGTTCAATTTTTCCCAACGGCGCTCCTCCCAAAGCCCCATCCAATCCTCACTCCGCCTCTTTTTTCGTCCTTCCTTTTCTTTACCGAAGGATAAACCAGAGGCGACGACATACCCGAGTGTATCCCTGCACAACATCTTTCATCTTTTCTCTTTCTGCCAGGGTGAGATTACATGCCGGGAAGAATCAACAGCTAACCGCCAACTCAACCCAACAGCGCAGAAAACAACTCAGAAGATACTTATAAAAAAATACAGCCAGTTCCTAGTAGTAGAGGGTCTAAACACCCTTAGTAGGAAGTTCCCGGTGTCGGGCTGTTTTGCTAGACCCGTTTAGTTGGATGGTGTGTCGCGCGTGCCGAATTCACCCTCCCGTGCGTCTGTGCGTAGTTGTGACCTCTTGGTAAACCGGACAATGAATCGGTGGAAAGTTGACTGGACGATGAATTGCCTAAAGGCCTAGACAAGGATGAGAAAAAGCCTGAAGCGCTTGAACTAATTGAGAAGGAAAGGAAAGGTTGTTGATTGGATGGTTATTCTTGGTGTGGTTGTTCGTTACTAGGCTAGGATACATGATAGGCGGCTTATGTGGACAAAATTAACCGCCAAGCAACGAACGATGGCAACGCAGTCCGCCTCGTCGCCCACCGCTTCCAACACCTGAAGGAATTTCTCTGGATAAATTTCTATGTATTCTACTATGTATTCTACTATGTATTTAAAAAATTAATTTTTTTTTTTTTGGTTTACACGATTGTGGGGTTGATGGGGGAGTGCGGTTGTCATGGCGGAAATCTCTCCCGTTCCCTCGGTCGGCTGTTAATTTTGTCCAGGGGCAATACCATGAACTATTATCCTATTATCGCAGCCACTCCTGGTGTTACAATTGGGTCTGCGACTCCTGGGTGCGTGGTATCTGGGGTCTGGCGGCGCGGCCCGGGGGTGTCTGGCCCCGGTGTGTTTCATGCGCTGTCACTCGTTGTGGGTGTGTGTCTCGGGCGGGCTCATGGACAGGCTGGGCCGGCTCCGGCGCGGTCGGGCTTTGATCCGGAGATGCGTATCTACTGTTTTTTAACAGAGCTGGTATCACTACTTGCTGGTGCAGGCCTTAGAGAGGCATAATGCCTTGGTTAGGGCTGTGTCTTGCAGTACTTATGTGCATCGGGGCCTTGTGTCTGGGGGGGCCTACTGAGGTCGGTGTACGATCACAAGCACCGGTAACCGGCTTTCGCGGCTAATTACTTATATGGTGAGCGAAGCGATGGAAGTTTAGTAGCAGGTCGACTCCCAAGGGAGGGGCCATGGTACTGACCTTGATGGTAGGCTAAGGTTTGCGATTGACCTTCATCCCTAGCATTTTGAGCTTCCAATCGTTTAAATATTCGTTAATGCTCAAAGCACTTGTCTTATGCTATCTCGCTGGAGAGTAGATTACCATATTTCGGTAGTATCTCAATTCATCTCACCCTTACCGCCCCCCCCGGCCAGCCGTCCCAGTCGTCCGGTCGGGCGGGCGTTGACGGCAGTCCGACTGCCGGTCTGCGACCCCTGGTAGGCCGCTCGGGCACCACCTCTTCTTTTCTTCTTTTATTATTTCTTTTTCCATTTTTATTCTTATTTTTAACCTTAACTTATTTGAGTACTAGTATTTGTCTCATTGACCAATTTTGCGCGTATGTGGTCGAGGGCCGTCCACCCCGTCTTGGACAGACGGGACGATTGAACTGGCTGCCCCTGGTTTTACCCACACGCGTGCTGGTAGGCGCACTCATCACTGGGCACTACCGTATCCTGTGTTGCTCTTCTTCCTCCTCTCCTTCTCCTCTCATCCTCCTCCTTCCTCCTCTGAGATTCGTGCAGCAGGACTATTTCTGCTACTACTACGAGTATGGCGGGTACGTTTACCCTTTGTTTGAGATAAAATGTGGAATGCTGACGACTGGTGATGTTCGAATTGGTGTAGTGATCGCGGCACCCTAGTCCTGGCGGGAAACTGGATTCGTTATGGCTGTACACGTTGGGGGTCGGGCGGCGTGCCGGTGGTGTTTGATAGGGTTCTTAGTTTGCTTTGCCAGCTGGTTTGGTCCATATCATGGTACGTTTGTACGTTCTCCTGTTAGTCTTTCTCTCTTATTTTTGTTCAAATTTTCATCGTCCACAACCCTCTACGATCAACTAGCTCTAGGCCGCGCCATCCCTATACGTAGGGGTGGTAGGGGTGTGGGAAGATCAAACACCTGAAGTAATTCGGTGTGAGGGGTGGCACGTTCGGTCCGGAGGTATCAGCATTGCAACTTCACGTTGTAGATGCCCTACTATCCAGCTCTTTCCCGAGTCTAAATGGAAAAGAACCCTCCTTTCTGAGGTAAACTGAAAAATCTGGACTTGGTCCCTCCTTTTTTCCGGGAGTAAAACTGGAAGGAAAAGAGAAAAGAAAAAAACAATTTTAAAATGTTCATGCTTTTTTACTTTTTTTTTTGGAAATTTTTTATGCAGTAATAAGAAGAGGATGGCTAACGGGAGAAGGTCCGAGTCTAGTGAACTGTCTCTTCCGGTATTACGAGAGTGACTGCATAAGAAGATGTGAGAGGATGGGGGCTAATATGTTTTTGTAAGCAGGGGTGTAAATTCTGCGAAGGATTACGGTATTCGTAATGGCGAGGTCCCAGTGTAAATGATTTCATTATATACTGTAGTAACAATCTGAAACTGTATACGGAAGTGTGCATGCACCGAGTCCGAGTCTAATTTAACTTTAAATCTCACACAAAGCGTCGCGGGTAAATTTACTTGAAGTGCCTTGTGCCATGCCAATGTGCCTGGCATGGCACTATGAAATGTCTGATTCAACTCGCTCGGCTGTGAGTAAGTTTACTCTTCGGGTTTCTAACTGCATATCTTTTTTCCTTTCTATGCGGGGTCTTTATTATGAGTATATCGCGAGTGCCAGTTAATGAGATCCAGCGGGATCAACTTAAATAGGCTATAACCTGGCTGGAATAGTCTCTTCCCTCTCGGGGTGTTTCATCTTAGATTCCGGGGGCTATGGGCCCGACCGCCGATGGTGGATTTACTGAGTTTTTACAATACGGTAATTCGTCGTGAGTAACATCCTAGAGTTGACTCTGGTACAAGTACTCACGGCTCGACAAGCCGCGGACCACGCGATTCGAGAGCGAAGAACGAGCTGGACCCCTGTGTCGACTCCGGCTGTGGCAGTCGCGCAAGCCTTGGTTCCATCACAGCCGCCACCACCAACCATGGCCCCACCCCATGGAACAAAAAACCGGCGTGATAGCGCGTATCCGACTCTCACAGCCTCCTTCTAACGGCTTCCTTCATGCGGCTTCCCTCCAACTCGGGCACGAGTCTTAACGGCATTGCTGGACTGTTTACCTGAGCAATGAAACAATCGCCTGCGCATGCCGAGTAGTACAAGAACCGTAGTCAACTTGTCATACAAGACCTCTCCTGGGTTCGCGCATTGGTCCCCGCTAACAATCTGGTGATAAAAAAGTCATAGAATATCGCACAGGAGATAAACCGTGATTGTAATTCAAAAGAAGAGGAAAGAACAACCTTATAATACCAATATCTCAGGGTGAAGCAGAGAAGAGCAATAACATGGCTAGGCGCACAATTAGTGACAAGAGTCCTGCATTCCGTTTATTTATTAAGCCAAACTCCAGAAATGATGACTCAATCAATCAGTCCATCAATCCATCTCTGCGCTGGTGTCGGTATCATCATACATCATTGGCCCAACAAGCTTTAGCTTCGAGGGGGGGAAGGAAAATGGAAATAATGGGGGAAAAAGCAAATCTGATACTCGAGTACATCCATAGATCCATCCTTGCTCTCTCCCGCACTGAGCACGCTGGTTCAATACAACCAAACATCTCGGCTTATTATCATTATCGAGCTCACAGCGCAGGCATGCGAGTAAAATTGCCAGCGCACCGAGGATACAGAGGATGACGATGACCCCGCGTTCCTGCTAGCCCAGTTCCCACGCTTGTAGAGAAGGTGGGGTTGTAGTGCGGGTATGTTGAAATCTGTGATAGCCGGAATGTCAGGGTTGCAATGAGGGATCAGGGAGGGGTGGGGTAACGGCAATACGGTACATCGGGGGCACTGCGATAGTTAGGATCGGAGGGGAAAAAGAGGGATCGCCACGACGAGTAAAAGAGTAATTGAAAGCGCAGTGAATGGTTTTAGCCCTTGAGAAGTCAGGTAAGTTCTTTTTTTCTTTCCATCAATCCTGGGGCATCTTTCGACTCACCTCGCCTCCAGACGCAATCTAAAGCGAACTCATCCGGGAGAGGGGAGAAAGTGGGATGAGGACCACCAACCCCAACTTAAGTATCCTGGGGCATTTCTTGTTCCTTACCAAAAGGGTCGTTTGTAGGTTGGGTGGATGACTGGGAGTGGGTATCGGCATCTTGACATGGGCCCATGAGGGGATATGTTTTCCCCATGATGGGTGGGGGGGAGTAAGTATCTCATGATTCTCACCTACCTCTTTCCGCGATGGTACACCTGTTCCCGCCTTGCATTGAGGCAAAGCGCGTGTAGCGATGCGCAAATGGGAGGAATCCCTAGAGCAAACCTAACGCTAAAAAGCCATCAAAGCAACTCTAACTCACAACCCCCACATCCCAGCGAGCAAAATCTAAGCAGTTGAGACCAAGATCCCAACATGGGAAATTCGATAGATTGCTAGAAATACAAGCCATCGAGAACACACCTTCCCCGGAAGACTAAGATAGAAGACGCAACCCAGCTGCCGGCACTCGGGGAAACATACCTACAAGGAAACGACTCTAAAGTTCAAAAAGCCAATGAGCATGCAAGTTTCCCTCAAATCCCCTAAAGTATCATACATTTCCTGGACGGAGGCTCAACTTACCAGTGTGGTTCCCAGAAAAACAAAAGCAAAGGTTAGAGTCTTGTCAGGCAGATCGCTCGTGTTTCCGCTAGGAACCATCCATGCGCTGCTCCTTCCCCGCCAAGAATCCTCATTGTCCGTGCGCAAAAGCTTAACTCAACCCATACTTGTGCAGCGTGCCTGAATCCGAAGCGCCGACAACCAACCAACCCAACCCATCACAGAGATGCCTCGCCAAACCTTCTCTCAAGTTCCCACCACATGGAATCAAAACCTCCTCGTAGAAATGTTCCCCCCCATTCCTCACCCCTTAACCCAGCCTAACTAACTCCCACAACGCAAGCCTAAAACACACTTCTCCCCCCTGGTCTATACTCCTCGCTCGCTTCACACAGTACCCGGCACTGCGTGCTCTTCCCCCGCCGGGGACACTACATGTCTGCCGTTCTCCCTTTCACCATTGAGTTCCTGGAATGGTAGCCTGACGGCCCGCCGCGGGTCAAGTTCTCGCCCGATATCTAGCACCCGCTGCTCAATAATGGCTTGTTCCAGTGGGGGAGTTGGTGGGCGCGTAGAGAGGGGAAGGATACTGTGGATGTGCTTAAGTTTGTCAAAAGCTGCCTTGGTGATGAGGCGGTGGTCGTGAGGGAAGTTGGGGGTTGGAAGGCTGGCTGGTAGGAAAGGGTACAGAGGGTTGTTGAGGCGAGTCATAGGGAGAAGGGAGATGGATGGGGTGGTGCGTTCTGATCTTGTTATTGTAATGCTGCGTAGAGTAGTGCTAATGGGCGTGTTGTATGTGTTGGAAATCACCGGCAATCACCCCATCCTGCCGTACCTTTGTCCATTTCCTATTGGGTCACTAGTTGGTTGTTAGTTTCTTTTGTCACTTTTATTAAGCAAGGGGGAGGAACGCGTTACCTAGAAGGTATATGGTATGTGAAGATCCGCTCCACTGGCCGGAGAACATCGGAGTGGAAATCGGAGGATGGTCCGGAATACTTGACGAGGTGGGGGACCGGAACTCCATCGCTCTATGCACATCCCGGATGGATATCCGCCGGTAAGTTGGTCAGTGAATGTACTTTGGATTGTGTATATAAACCCACCTCTCCCCTATGGATAGATAGACAAGGAAGTTGGATACGAATCCGAGCAATACATACTTTATTCCCTTTCTCACTTTCACTCTCTTATCCGTGCGTCCGCTCTCAAACTGTAGCTCATAACAATAGTATGATATGATAGATTCGTTTTGTGAAGTTGGATGAGCACTTAGAGGAGGGGGCTAGAGGACTTATGGGCGCGGCGCTACTTTGGCCCTAGTTTATTGAGAGGTTTATTCTTATCTGGAGTTTTGGTTGGGTGTGCGAGCGTATAGAATGAGTTTTTTTTGTAAAGAAGAGATACCACATTCTGTCATTTGCTATTTTCCACTAATGCGCCTTGCCCCCACTTGTCTTCTGCAAGCCGTGGGCTAATCAATCCCAGTTCCAAACTATTACTAATCTAACATTATTGAGGGTTTCCTTTTCTCCCCCTTTCCTCCCTACACTCTCAATTTATCACCATGATCGGGAGTCTATATATCAAGGGGCATTATGAATTTCTTGGATGCATTTTTGTTGTTACAAACCTTTGAGTATAATATCATCTAGTGTGTTGGGTCCTGCGAGTCCTGAAAGTCAGCGCCACGGCCTTGCCCAACTGGCCCCCCCGTGGTGGAACCATTCCTGGATCTTGGCCCCCTCCTACCGTTGCCCCATCCATGACCCGATGGGGTGTACTATAGTTCATTACTCTCAATCACCTAGAAAAACCCTCACAAAAGCCACACCACCTGCCTCAGTTGTGTGATGGTTTTTGCGGAGGTGTACAACTGCCACCTATGCCCTCGGTCTCTCTCCTTCGTCACCCCCCCTCCCTCCCAATGATTTATACACCCTTGGGCATCCGTCGTCCAGACACGATAACCCCTGCTGGTCGACGGCCTATCATACCAAAAATAACATGCACGTTACACCCCGGCCCTTACGCATCATGAAGATTAGAAAATCACCCTCAGTGCCCAGCCGTAAGAAAAGCAGAGAAAGACAAGAAGGGAAGGAAAAGGATAGAGGATCGAAGAAGAGGTTTCTTGGAATGAACTTCCCACCGAGCCCTATGACTCGTAGCTCTTCTGCTGGTGTATTGGGCAAGGATAAGGGCAAGGGTGAATCTGATGGGGACGGAGCTCTCAATGAATCTCAGAACCCTGCCGGCGGGAAAGGCGCATGATCGAACACTAATGGAGGGAGGATGGCTACAACGGCCTGCTGCAGGTCACACGACGAGCGTCTCCAACTACGGCAACGAAGCTGATCCCCATCGCGGCGAAAATTCTGTCCTAATGGAGCTCAATAATTCCGAAGGACGCGAGTCGCACAGCTCCTCTATTCCCACCGGAGAGGATGCCTGTTTACTACCATACTCCTACGACCAATCTACGGGGGGTCAGCATAGGAAGAATACATTATTGCGGCGGTCGGCAAACACTAGTGCGAAATATGACAAGTCGGCGAGGCGGAGGCTTGAGCTGGGGAGATTGAGAACAGTGAATTGAATTTCCGAAGGGACTGCCCTGCCGAAGCCCACCCCAAGAGGGTGGAGACAGATAACCGTGGATTTATTCCAAGGCAATAACTGCAATCCCGGCCAGACGGTAGTCAAGCGCGCCAATTCTGGAAAGAGGGAGGGGAGCGATAGCATATCTTCCACAAAATCTGTTCTCACATACGCTACGCCGCTGGAAGTCTCCTCTACCAAACTAGATGCCACACGAGATGCGGGAAAGCAGGTCGGAGGGATTCTTCCTGGGAATTTCGTAGCTGGCGATATGTGGCGACTGGATGGCCGGGATCAATTAAGATATGTTTCCCGCGACGGCAGGAGCATCCAACCCCTCAGCTGCGCCCGCGGTGCCAATTCTCTGGGGATATTTGATAGCGATACCGGTGGGAAGAATAGATATAGGTCTCAAAAGTGCGGACAGTGGGGGCCACCGATGCTGATCCTTGACCTGGCGATCACTCCCGAACGGGTTACTCAGCCTCTTCCTATACACAACAGTCAATCTGGAGAGTGGAATGGATTTTGGATGTCGGTTGGGGTGAGGGGAAAGTTGGCGGTAGTGTTGGATACGCTAGGCAGTTATAGGGTGTTTGCCTGGACATCGGCGTCTTGATGGATCTACCGTGAGTCACATATGTATCTGCTTCTCAATTTCTGGCAAATCTAGTCTGTATACCTCCCGTACATCCTGTTCGAGTATGAAGTCGGGGGCGAAACTAATCCTAGAGTCGATGGCGAGCGCGAGGGATAGAGTCGCGGTAATGACCTTTCCTTGCGTCATGCCGAATAACGTGTACACTCTCAATGCCTCGGGAAATGTAGCAAGACAGCAGCTGCTAGAAGACATTATGTCTCTTCCGCATACGAGCATCCCGCCATCGTCTCGCAACGTCAAGGAAGCAGTAATGGCCGCGATTAGGCATTGCCTTCAGACCCAACAAGATATCCGTGAGCAGATAGAAGTGTTCATTTATTCTTGCGGACTTCTCAACTAGATGATGGGGCATAGATTTACTCCCGGAGGCGTTCATGAGGCAGATACAGATTCACATCCTTGGTATTGGGCCTGTGTTCTGGCCCAGGAACGAGATGCGGTCTTCGGGTGGTGTGTTCCGCTGAGCACTTCCGGCCCGAGGCTTAGTAGCAAATACAGTCGCAGCGAGTAAATACCCATTAGTGTGGAAGGGATTGTATCAATGTTAAGAATGGGGGTGTGCCTTGGTGAAGCCTAGAACGCCGTCATCGATCTATGCTGTGCAGGAGATTCGCGAATCCTCGAGGTGATCGGCGACACCGAATCCCCTACCTCGTCCCGGGTGAAAACAGAAGCCTCCTCATCAAAGTCGATCTAGGAAACCCCACGGCCCTTAGTGCCACCCACATCCATGCTAGAGATCTAACCGACGACGTGTCCGCCGTCGAGCAAAAAATCAACTCAATCCAAAACCGACCTCAGTGTGTATAAAACCCTCCTGCTAACCGTAACACTCACGTACCCTCTCTATTTACGGAACCGCGGGAGTGCGCCGGTACAACGAAAATTCACGCTGGCGCTCCTCTCCCGCTCCGCAAACCAACTCTTTGCCTCCCGTGGGAATTCACCAAAGCTGGCAGTCACCCATGGGGAATACGTGTACAGAATCCACAGCCAGAAGGCGGCGAGCATGTCCCCGACTCGGACTGCGATCTTTCTGAAATCAAGGCTACTCATGCCAGTGTGGGGAGGGCAGAGGGGAAGATCGATTTGCACGATAGTGCCTGGGAATTAGCGTATAGGGCCGGGATGGAGAAGCCCTTTTTTCACAGACTACTACAGAATCCGCTAGTATTGGATTGGTGGACGGTGCATTGAGAGAATTGAGCTTTGCGGATGACGCCACAGACGAAGTTCTCGCATGCTGGCGTGGCGGGGAATTTTTTTTGCGCTCTTCTCCATCCTTATCGCTCCTCGATGGAGCGCCCCTTGCCAGGTTTGGTTTGGAAGGATCGGATGCAGACGGCGAGGGGGAGGGGGAGGATAGCATGGACAAGGCGCAGAAAATTTGGTGAGATATGAAGGTTAGGAGATAAGGTTCGGGTGGTGGGGGAGCATTGGGCGGGTGAAGTTTTCCACGGATGTGAAAAGGAATAGTGAGGCTGGGGGGGGGAGGGATTGGTGGTAGTGTTGGAAGTAAGAGCCTGGTTAGACTTAGGGACGTTAGAGAGACTGATTTTGGGCTTTGGAGGGTTCGGAGTTTTTTTCTTTTTTTCTTTTTTTCTTTTTTTCTTTTTTTCTTTTTTTCTCTTTTTCTACCCCCGGTTGTGTCTGGTGAGGGGGGGAATGGCAATCGGGCCAGACACTAGATACAATTGTTGGGTTCTATGGGCTGGTAAGGAGGTGCCATGCTTTTGCTTTATGAGGTGGGTTGGAGATGTGGGGTGGATATCCGGGTGGCTTGTGGTATAATTCTTCTAGCTTAACTAACAATGAATTAGTGGGGTTTCTTTTTTATTTTCCTTGATAAAGGTTGTGTTTATGAGATAGCGAAATCTCTCTCGGAGAACGGGGTTAAGTGATAAAGAGTGCTTGATAGAGTTGGGCTTCTTTGGGACGTGTGTACGTTAACTTGATCTTTCGTATTTTAGCGTCAGCCTTAGTGCCTGACTAGTGCATACACTATACCTCTTTAGTAAAAAGATCCTTGCAAACCTTATATCGCCAAATGAGGAAAGTAAAGTCTTGGCTGAGAAGCACGAGTATATAACCATCTTCACCAATTGTCACCCTCACCCCACCTTCTTACGTGAATTTTTTTTTTCACAACCGGAAACATCAACAACCAACTTCCCTATAACCCTACCAAAAAACTCTCCACTACTAAACAAATCAAACCATTCTATCCCTTTTCTACCAGACTCACAATGGAGAATAGCCGCGACACAATCCGTACGCTTGTTCATGCCAATGCAGACAGCCAGGGTAAAAACATCTTGGATTACGCAAGGCACCGTTTTATCCCAAGATTACAAAATGAACTTGAAATGCCAGTTCCTACTAGGAGAGCTGAACGCCACGAAGTTGTTTTGAAATGGTTGCGCAGATTCCAAATAATTAAAGGGGCATTGGACAATTTTCCTACCCTTAGACGTTCTGGGACATCGCAGGCTGGCTCTCCAGGTCCTCATATGTCTAGTGCTAATTCCGCCTCCACCCCCATGGGTTCAGAAACCGATACGACCCGGGTTGCGACAAGAAGCCCAACAGCAACAGCAAACTGCCGTGAACGTGATAACTATACTTGTGTTGTAACTGGACGTAGGTCGAGTGATGGATTCGCCCTGGAGGTCGCCCACATCATTCCATTTGCACTCGCAAAGAGTGCAGATTGCCGCTCTCTGGACTTTTGGCGCATGTTGGAACTTTTCTATTGAGCAGAATGTACGAACAGCTTGTTTAAATCAATATGCGACAATATAAATGATCCAAGTAATTTGATTCTTCTAGACAACTCGATACATGCCATGTTTGACAATTGCAGTCTGCTATTACTGCCCCTTACCCACGAAGGGCACCCAATTGATGTCCTCGGCAGCTCTCAGGCTCCCCTTACCTATAATCTCCAAATTGTCTATCCAAAAGGCAAAGTGACCGTACCCGAATTGATTCAATCGACAAAATTGTTAAAAAAGAGTGGTACTGCTGAACATGATAGTCAAGTCGAGGGGGAAAATGGTAAAATGCGAGTTATGCCTGTTTTGTCTGAATCACAGGTTCAGATTAAGCAGCAGGACCCTGATTCTAAGGCTTCAAAAACTACTGTATACCCACTACCTTCTCCTGGCTATTTTGCCCTTCGGAGATTTGTTCTTTTTCTCTGGTTCACATCCAGACAGAGGCGTTAAAAACAGTACCATAGTTAAGAACACCCCCCATATCTTTATCTCGCATTCTTTTTCGATGGCTTTTAGGTTTCGGATACATTCTTGCTTTTTCGCTTCTTTTCTTTTCTTCTTTCTTCTGACCTTTCTTGTATCTTTTGTTTACGTTACTTGTACAATTAGTATTCAAGTTTTACGGACTCCTCCTACTTCGGGTGAAAAAAAGGATTGGCTCAAGACAAGACAAGTGCTATCCTGGATTTCGCAAAAATTCCGTAATGAAAGTTTCTTAATTTTAGCTTTTTGTGTGCGTGAGGAATTGGTCTCATCTGAGAGACTATCATTCTGTAATACTATTGTATATTAGTACAAACATAACCATTCATTGATATACCATAAAACTTCATACCTTATAGGTAATTCAATACTAGGTACAGTCAATTAATTGTGACAACCCTCTCATGATGAAAGATGAGGGAGAAATTTAGCTTTAATCAAGATTTACTCCATCTTGTTAGAAAACTTAGGCTATATGAATTGAGAAAAACAGTTTGTAATATAAGCCTGAATGGTATTCCAGATCTCTTGCGATGGCTTTACCTAGCGGACTTAATTGTACTAGTAGGAAAAATCGTTTTTGCAAGTGTCGTCTAATATCAAACCCATTGGATTGAATTCAAGCCTCCTGATACTATTTGTATAAAAGTAATAAAAACTTCAATTAGTATAAACGGAGAGTAAACAACTTACAACTGATTTAATTTGATAAAAGATTTAAAGGGAGGCAAAAGAAGCTTCCTGATCCCGGAAATCTTGGGGTGTTGATTGAGAAACTTGGAGGGATAAGATCCAGCACCATTGTCAATCAGTGCTCACAGGCAGCCAGGTCAGCCTGCAAATAGCCGGCCGGCTTACAGTCTGTCCAGGCATTGGGAAAGCCTATAGGCTTCATTAGTGCCTAGCGCGGGTGGTGCGCTTCCAGTATATTCTATGTGACTAGTCAATATTTTGTTAATGGGTGGCTGACATGTGTAGATATCTGAAGATACCTAAAGATATTGGCTTGCTATTCATCCGTGGACCACACAAAGAACTTTGCTGCTTTCCCTTATCAGTCAGTTCATTACCACTATTATTGTTTGAAGGAAGCATGGTTTTCAACAAAGCCTTTTTTTCCGATGTGGATCAACTGCCGACAACGAATTGAAACGGCGACACAAAACACCAAGACCTCTTACACGAAAAACGATCGCACACCTAGAAGCCAGGAGTTTAACTTCATTAAACGACAGTTGAGTCAATGGCTGCTAGCTAACGGCAAAAAGAGGAGTATATATAGACTACAAAGACTTGCTTTCCAGCGGTGAGCCACTATGGATGCTCATTCTATTCCAGCTAGATCTCCCTTTCCCCTTACTCACTCCCGAGCTAACAGTGGAAAGAAACAAACCCTGTCGCTGATAGCCTCCAGACTTCCAGCTCTTGCACCCTTCCCCCCACAGGTTTCTGCTTTCCTGACTGCTTTCCCGGCTGCTTCACAGTTCCAATACTCTCTCACATTTCTGGATTCGAAATGCCTACCCGAAACACAAAGACATACTCGAAGCCAAAGTTTGTTCACAGACTCTATCCGAACAACAAGGGAACTATCATGAGAGCATGTCGAGCAGCAACCGGCCTTAATCTTGGCCTTTCGTCTAATAATCACACATCGTCACCTGAAAGCCTGCAGATATCTTCCTTTGGAGTGTCATTCCATATCCAACACGTTCGGCTATGAGGGAGTACGTCATCCGGTAAAGTGGCGGGTGAGGCGGTGAGTGAGGCCGCGTGAACCTGGGGAATTGTGTCTGGCGCTTTCTTGTGTAGATAGCCGGGGATCCCCTCTTTGTTTCTTTCTCAATCAACAGTCGTTTCAACATCTGCAGTCCGGCCGGGCCCGGTAAGATAGGCCCTCAAAGCGGGAATGTGGCCCACAGTCCGGCCCGGCATGGCACCAAAAAAGCCCAGGCCGGACTTGCCTCATGCGAACACTGGCTTTCAGGTATGGAGTTTTCAGCAATGTGCTGTCGGATATGGGTGGTGGATTTTTGAATTTGCTGTCCTTCCCAATCGCCCTTCCCAACATCAGGTCCCGCACCCCGCCTTCTAATTTCAAAGAGCTATTAGCTCCCCTATTACATAACTCGAGCTGTTTTCCTCTTGATCGCCTTTTATGAATCTGGGACTTGTGGACAGCACTTCATCATGTCATCTGTCATGGTAGCAGTCACAGAGTTGCCTTGTATCTGCCCGTTCCGACCGAGATATGGACCACTACTAAGCTACAACACATTTGCAATACCATAATCCGGTCTCAGCTTAGATTTCCCCAATACCTTTCCTCACCCCAAGTACAAGTAAGCAAGTTCTTGATACTTTCTCTCTTCTCAGATAGAAATATGGTTTTGGGAAAAATTGTTGGACTTGGACTTGGATATCATGTAACTATTTGATAAAAATAAATTCATGCTTTGTTGTACCCAATCTGATTCTGTAGTCTGTCACTATGACGCAATGGCTTTAAGAAATATTGAACTTACCACATATCACAACGCTAGCTCTTTTACATTTTGAGAATAAACAGTCAAATGCCACATATCCTGAATGTGGAATCAGGAAACACGGTATATATTATGCATACCCCTCTGATTGACTGATCTTCCTCTACAGTTGTGGCAACAGAGTTTTATCCCCCTTATTTCATTCGCTACATTATTTTTATCACGATAGGCCCTCTTGGCGTGGAGTATTTTGGACCAACGTTTCGATGGCCCTGCTCATGTCGTGGATCCTTCAAGCAGCTGGCCCTGAGCTCAGAAATATTTTGAATAATTCATACTCCCATATGACTACACAACTCAGAAAGGATCTTTTTGCCAATGCTCCTACAGATATCAGTGAACGCACTCACCTTGTTGAGATTTGGATTAGACGACTCAACTTGATCAAGTTTGGACTCGCAAGCTTTCCAATCGTGGATGCTGAATCTGCAACCAGTACCTCCATGCTTTCCTCTACAAGGCCACCAATTGCGCATCACAGTCCTCATTCTGGAAGCACTCTGGCATCCCAAGAGGATGATAGCTACATTCCAATTACAGCCTGTCTACAACGCGATCAATACCAATGCATCATAACTGGCCGCAAGTTTACCGATAACTCCAATACCAACTTCAAGTTGAATGTTGTTAACATTATTCCATTAACTCTCGCAAACCATCCAAGCTGTCGAGGCTTAGACTTCTGGAAGATGATGGAAATGTTCTGTGGGGTTGAAAATACCGACAAGATTTTTGTGAATCTACTGGACAAGATACATGGTCTTGAGAATCTGATTACTCTTGACAACACTGTATGTGCATTGCTGGATTCTGGGAGATTAACCTTTGTACCCGGAACATCTCTAAACAATTATATTCCTGTTATAAATGATCACATAGGATCTTACTGGTTGGAAATAGGCTATCCACAATGGTTCGAGCAGGGGCTACCTGAGTTCATTCTGTCCACAAAAGGACTTAGGGCTGGCCAGACTACAACCCTAATTCCAGGGAGCAAGGTAGATATCATGTGTCATTTGGCAACTTCGGGCGATACCTGTACTACACTTCCACAGCCTTCAAGTTCGTATTTTGCTCTTCGAACTTTCATACTCTCAATAAAACTCGACTGCGCAAATGACGCCCTTTCAACCCGATTCGGATACAGCTCCGTCTACTATGCTCCCCTGACCTATGTCCCTATTGCCCATCTTGAGCTGGGTAGTGGGTGTGATCCGACAACCTGTGACGGCTCTATCTCCCCTCGTGAGTTTGGTAGTGGGTATTCGACATACCCTACAACCTGTGACAGCCCAAGTGCTGATCCAGTATTGGCCGCCGTTGCGATCGTCGAAGATTCGGTTGACTGTGGAGACCTAGAGAGGTAACCATAGAGGAGTTGTACTGAGTTCATGCAATTTATGTTTCTGGAATGCAGGTCTGAGGATGGACATTTGGCTGGTATGTCGGATAGTTTCAGTGACTGGATTTTTGAGTTTGGATTGTGGACTGGGGAATGACAATGGGGATAGAGAATTGGTATTCAAGGGGCTGAGTCTAAGTGACTTGATTGCTACCTGGTTTTTTTTCTGTGTGGGTTTTATTTTGTTGGCTCACGAGGCCGTGGTTGAGGGAGTCGATAGAGGCCATGGCTGGTGGATGCCGGATACGTTTAGCTAGGATAAATTTATTGAATTAAAGTCAATATGAACGACAGGATGCAGATTCAATTGCCGCCGCAGTAGCGGTACCCTGAGAATGGCCAGTTGTACCAGCAAGCTCTTCTTGGAGTTCTCCAGGCTCTGTGGTGAGTATTTTGTTGCAATAACAACACGCGAGCTGAACCAGCCCAATTAAGGGGAATGACCAAGAGCCGAAACTAGCTACGTAAGATCAGAGGTAGATTCCTCACTGTAAAGCTATCTCATATCAAGTCTTTGGGATACACCTTGCCTGGATGGGGATCGTGAGAGAGTGACGAAAGCAGTCGGGCACAATACACCAAATAGCTTTCGACCAATCTACCATAAACGCTGAATATTTTCCACAGATAGCTAAAGTATTCTTCAATGTTTCCCTATCCTCCGAAGACCGAATAGAGGCCGGAGTTTGTTTTTTTCGGCACTGGCACAAAAAAGAGCAGGCTCTTCAGCTTTGATAGGTAGGATTGCAGCTTGGCGAGCGCTATAGTAGGATTTGACCACATATAGTCCCTTAGCCTGAGCGCCAGGTAATTGAGCATCTACAGCATAAGCTTCCTTGCTCCGCAGAAAAGGGCCCCCAAATTCAGCCAGAACAATCCGTAAAATGCTTTCATTGGTTCCCTGGGTGTCATTCTCCCCTCCTGTAACCTGCTGTATCAGGAACGCCAAAACCGGGGAAAGCCTCGGCTGAGGATGTCTCTCGTTGAAAGCAAATTCGTCAGGAGCTGGCAATTGAGATAAAAACCGCTGGTGAAGTTCAGTTGGGCTATAATGAAGGGCTGCCTGGATAAGGAGGGTGTGCTTAAGTGGCCTACAATGGGGAACCAGAGGGTTGAGAGATGATGCAGAATGGGGGCTAGAAACCTGGGTGGTGGTTTCAGATGCATCGTATATTTTGAAGATTGCTGAAGAAATGGGGAAACGGTAGGGTTCACAAAGATCCTATATAATCACTAATCAGGGCAACCCACTATGAATTGAGTAGGGAGGAGGCAACTCGGGACATAAGTGTAGAAATCTCGTTTGAATTCAAGGAAGAAAAGAGGACTCTACATAACAACCCCAGCCATCCAACAAATAGCTAGCCTAATGATCAGTACAAGAAAAAAAATTAAGAAAGAAAAATCTCTCATTACAAGATATGTTTTGGTTAGCCCATTTAGTTAATACGTGATGCTTGTTTACTTGTAAGATCTCCATTGGGATCCTACCAGGGTTCCGGCAAATAATT